>Ga0131853_10009689_pt1 | contig 17623 bp, 16 predicted proteins | sample TergutLab28metaG_FD_92764 | JGI IMG/M metagenome (GOLD analysis project Ga0131853, IMG submission 92764) | Labiotermes labralis P1 segment gut microbial communities from Petit-Saut dam, French Guiana - Lab288 P1 (version 2) (version 2) | ecosystem: Host-associated > Arthropoda: Insects >... | reverse complement strand
GTTGTGTAGATAGCGCTAGAGGCATGTAGGAGATACTTCCAGTGAAGTTCTCCCTTCTATTCTCAATCGCAAGGATTGATGTTGTCTCAGGTGAATGTTGCTGAGTTAGTTAACGATTAGTGATGAGGTCGGTAGGATACAGTCTCTTAAGTCTGCGAGTTCCGAATTGCTCTTGAAATAATGTATTTGCTAGGTTGTTGGGGTGAGTGTCTAAACATTAAGTGGCAGGAGATTTGAGGTTCTCATGGCAGTGAATATTAAGATATAATCATTGCTGTAAGGAATTTTATGCCAGAGGACTGTACTTTTAAATGCTTCATTGAAGTTTTCATCTGCCAAAATTTTAGCATATACAACTGAGGATTCTTCTGTTTACACTGTGCAGATCAGCTCTAGGGCACACTCAGCCATGTTTTGAATGAGTACTAAGGTTTTTTTCTCAGGGGTGAAATGACCCAGGTGTGAAACTTACCTCTCAACTGTGTCTAGTGCCAAGGTTGAGAATATGTGAATATTACATCCACTTCCCCATACATTTTAATGGTTTGGTATTTAAATAGAGGGACAGCTTTTGGCTTAGTTTGTGATGCTACATGACCTGGCATTTTGAACTCTAATACTGTGCTCTTTGTGCTGCAGTTGTGTGGCCTGCCCATGAGTTTCAGGTCAGTACCAAAGAGACAGGCAAGAACTTCTGGCATTGAAGATGTTCCAGTAGTACAGTTATCTTTCTTTGAATTGTATCATTCATTTGGGTTGCAAGGGTTGAACTTTACTAAAGTGCCAATACTGAACTAGTTAGGATTTGACTTGTGGTACCTGTGTTGAACATTCAGGTTTTAATACTTGGGAGTTAGTTTGGTTTTGGTGTATTCTAAGTGCTGTTCAAATGTTCAGGCTGTCTGTGGCTATACTAATGCTGCTGGTTTGCTATTCAGTTGTTTAGAAAAGACCTGATCAGTGCCATGAAGCTGCCTGACTCGGAGCCACTGTCACCAGATGAGTACTGGGTAATAACAGATCAATGGAAGCAGGAGTGGGAGCGTGGTGTCCAGGTGCCAGTGAACCCTGACTCTCTGCCGGAACCCACTGTCACTGTGAACCAGTGCTCTAGCAGCAGGTTGCACCATGAGTTTAAGCTGTGAGTATCAAACACTTGTTGAAGCTGTATTCATGCACAAGTATATATAAGTTAGTGGTGGGGTTTTGAAATTTGAGGTGCTGAGAATGATGACTCTGAAGGTTACTGGGCCATTCCACACAATAGTGCAGTTCCAAAACTGACCTGTCTGGAATTCCTTTAACTTGGTAAACTTGTAAAACCTTTGAATGATGTAAAGGTGCCAAATTATAGCTTTGTACATCTTGCAGTTTATCTGTAATGTATTAAAACATTCGGAAGATGTTGCTTTTTTTTTTGGCATGATGCAAGTTGTAAAAGCTGCTGTAACTGTATCCTAAATGATTTTGGAAGCACGCTATGAGTTTATTTGAAGGCTAATGAAATGGTGGATTCAGTGAGATGTCACACACAGATGTAGCAGAGATTAGTGTCAGCAGCACCACAATTGATGTTTCAACGTCAGTTGCTTTATTTCGTGCGACATCTAATTTCCTAGCAATGCTCCAAGTGTAAAAATGTTGCTGTCTTGGAGTTATAAATTGCATGCTTAAAAAAAAAATTCTTATTTTTCCACACAATGAATGCTCTAGTGTTTTGCTTGGAATATGCTGTGTGACTTTTAAGCCACAGCAGTTCTCAACTTTTTATGTGTCAGGCCATGGAAGCAGGTACACTTACTACTTGACCAAGGCCCAGGTGTGCTTTTGCATGAGCAGGTGCATGAAAAGAAACAGAATACATTCTGTAAGAGTAGCCTGGTCATTCAGTTGAATTTCTGTGTGCATGTGGACAATATATGGGCACAGAGGGGCAGTGTAAAACCTTTTTGTTGAATTTGGTGTCCCATGGAACTTATTATGTGAATTGAAATCTGAATAAACTAAACATGTACAAATTCATGCAGGTAAACATTGAGAGATCCATTTCCCCTTTTGAGCATTCTGAAACAAGGTGATTTATCATTATTGCTTTTTAGCTTTGCTCTGGTATATGCCATTAGGAAGGTCCAAAAAATAAGAGGAAACTGGTACTGAATGGGACACATCAACTTGGGTCTTTACTGATGATGTTATTTGACAGAAACAGCTGTCATAATGAAAAGCTCAGAACCCACATTAGCTGCTTAGTGAGGATGGTCGAGAGCTAACACAAACTTAAGCATGTGTTTGTGTCTCAGAATGTTGGATAAAATTGTAATATAAAAATACCTAATATGTCCTTTAAAATGTTGCGCTTTGTTAATGTTCGCATATTTGCAGAAGTCATTGTATATAACTTCATGACACAACTAACAAAGGAGTGAGTTCATAGGGTGCTCGCAACCATTGAATTCAAAATCTGGTGTCTTTCTATTTCGTGTTGAGCAACAGAGATTTTGATCACTTACTTTGTTTTGTGTGTGCATGAAACTTTGTTTCTCACATTACTAGGAGAATATATTGTACAGGGATGCACAAATCCTGAGCCCCATGTTACCCAGGTGGCAGAATTTTGTGTAGTGGCACCTAACATTTGTGGGTTCTCAGTATGGAACTTGTTTCATGTCACCTTGCTGGCACCTAGAATTTTGAGGTGGCTTCCCAAATTTTGGAAAATTTGTTCATCCCTGATTCTGTAGGTTAAAACTGATTTAGAACTGGGTGCTGCAGAAAATACATAGACGTAAGAGACAAGGATTACTGGAATGCTAGGAAAAGTTTTACTGGAATGCTAGGAAAAGTTGTGTTGAGGATTTTCATAATTTGTCCCTTTCACCAAATATTCAGATGATCAAATCCAAAAAGGTAAAAAAAAAGGTAAAGTCTTGCCTTTCTGCTCCATGAAGGCATGGGGGGGGGGGGTAGATGTATAGCTCCACACATTCTTAAGCCATCAGTCAGTGGACATGAGTGGTGTGATCAAATAAAAGAGGATTGAATGGGAGGAGGATGGGGCAGACATGAGACAGATAGAAAATGCTTACAGAACTTCAGTTAGAAAACATGAAGGGAGGAAACTGCTTGTAAAGACCTAGGCATATTTGGCAGGAAGCATTCAAATTGATCTAAAGAAGCAGAGTAGGAGGGAATGGACTGGATTTATCTGGCAGTAGCAGGCTGTTGTGTACATGGGTGTGCACCTTTGGTTTTATTAAAAGGTAAATTATTTGAGGATGTGACTGTTGATAAGCAATAAGACAAGATAGTCAGTGTCTGAGCTGAAAATAATCACATTTGGGACTGCTGTTGCGAGTGCTCACTACAGTGTCATGATGTGTATCTGCGCTTTTTTTGCTGTAACGCTTGTTATATTGTCATAGTTTGTTTGTTATTGGCGCGACAGCCCCCAGTGGGCCAGGGCCTCCTCATTTATGAGGTTTCTAGATCACACACAGTGACGCACCACAGTCGGTAGGACTCCTCTAGACGAGTGATCAGCTCGTCGCAGAGACCTCTACCTGACAACACACAGCACTCACAACAGACAAACATCCATGCCCCCAGTGGGATTCAAACCCACAATCTCAGTGGGTGAGCGGTCGCAGACCTATGCCTTAGACCGTGTGGCCACTGGGACCGCCATATTTTCATAGTAGGATGAAATTTTTTTATGCTAATGTGGTCTTTTTTTATTCATGTAATGGTGGTCCATGGTCAGGTGGCTTTTTTTTTTTACACATTCTTATCATTTATTGCCTGTTACCAAATGATCTTCCATCATAGTTAAAGAGTTATTGTGACAAATTAGGTACTGTCTGCATGTACACAGGTATTCATGTTCCCTCTAAAGGGAAGTGCCATCAAGGCCATGGCATTTGCCTTCTGTATCCTTTGTAATTTGTTATTCTCTTACCTTCCTACCTACAAACACAGTATAATCTCTGGTGATGGTGGTATCATTAAGTGAACCATAAATAAAGTTCTCTGTTTTCCTTGGTGACTACTAGGTAGGTATACAAATCGGTGATCAATGAACTATTACTGTTGGATGTCACGTAGGGTAATGACAATTTGTGATGATTTCTGTTATTATTTTTGTTTTTCTAGACCAAAATCAAAGTACATTCGTATTACCAAGGATGAGTTCTTCACCAACGAAGAACATTACCTCTCCAGCACACCTGCTAAAGCAGAGAAAGCTTGCTCTTACGACCTGGATGATTGTGATGTTGCATGGTTACAAATTCTTAATGGAGAACGAGCTTGCATGGGTGAGTATCTTGAAGTTATTTTGTACTTTCAAAATTAGAGAATGTGTCTTTCCAGTACTGTATCAGATCTGTTACTAAATCATTATTCATGGTCCTTGGGAGAGTGAATGCAGAGGCTCAACCATTCGTGTCGACATGAGGATTTTAATTGTTATGACATCCAGATCTTCTGTAAGTGTTAAGTAGCTGCAGTGGTACCCCATGTAATGTTCTTCAGTTTCAGGTCTCCCCCCATCCCCACCACCCACACACACACACACACACACACACACACACACAATTTGATACTAGTTTTATTGAGCCCAACCTACTGAATTTTGTGTTAAATTCCCTCCATGTAAGATCTTCCTTGCTTTAGTCTTCGGTTCCATTTCCGTGCAATGAGTAAACTTAAATGGGGATTTCACTGTTTCTGGTTATAAATCGTCATTCTGCTGTTGATCATTGCGGTTGGCGCATTGTTTTTCCCTCCTTCCTTAGCATTTGACTTTCTTAGCTCGACATCCAAGATGGCATAGCAGCGCAGCAGAGGCCATATTGCTGATGTTACTGACAGTGTCATTGACTGACATATTAGCAAAGTCAGGTTCAATAGCACACACAACTCTGTTTTTAATAACATAATTGTTTAGGTGTTAAAATGTGTGTTGTAATTTTCTGTACCACAAAGTGATGTCTGGGCTCATGTGAAATATAAAAAAAGTCATGAATGATAAAATATGCCTTCTTACTACTTTCTTGAATGTAATTAGTCAGTTTTTCCCTTGTTACAATGTTATCTTGAGCTTCAGTTTCATCATCTGTAAATATCATGAGGGCAAAGAAGCAGTGCATATGCCAGACATCACCTTTTAATATAAACTTCAATCTCATTTTTTCTCTGCATAAATATTTGTGGTTAGACAAGTAGTCTTCAAGCAGGATGCTATGCTTGCATGAATTTTGTTTCATATTACACTGAAGACCGGTGGGAAATGGTTAAATTACTTTGTCAGATATGTGGGGACATTAATCCACCTGACACATGTCACTCATCACTTCGCATCATCTTGCTGAACTTGCTGTACATTGAACTAAAACACAGGGACCCTCACTCACAGCGAACTGGAAGAGCAGTGAGTGCTGCACTGCCTGCTGTCAATTAAAACAGTCTGAGTATGGTACTGATGCAAGCTGTCATATTAACTAATGTCCCTCCACCTAACCTCTGCAGTTTCAGAAGTTCTGAAAGACAGTTACATTTATGCCATGCTCATTAAATTAGGTAGAATGACAACATGCACTGTGCTATGCTGCTGGCTAGAGGAAATCATTTTTGGCCAAAGCTGACAGAGTAAAGACCCACTGTCGCTGAAGTTCCACTGCTGCCATCTTTTACTTCAGTTCATGCTTACTTGCTAATACATAGAACAAAGGAAGAACAAGTATTAGAGTATAATGATGTCATACAGTAGTACCCTGTTGCTATTTTGTTAGGACAACTGTGGTTGCTTTGGGGGCCGCGGTAGCACAGTGGTTAAGGTGCTGTGCTACAAATCGGAAGGTCGCTGGTTCGATCCCAGGTTGTGTCAGTGGATTTTTCATTGACATAAAATTCTTCTGATCGCACTATGGCCCTGGGGTCGACTCAGACTCTAACAGAAATGAGTACCAGTAGTATTTCCTGGGGGTAAAGGCGGCGGGTGCGTAAGGCTGACAACCTACCACCATCCTGTGCCGTTGTCATAAAATCTGGGAACCTTAACTTCCTGGAACCCTCTGGGCCTGTTCAGGCCTGTAATGGGACTGCTTTACCTTTACCTTTACCTGTACCTTTTACTGTGGTTACTTTGGTTTTCAGTTTGGGTCTTTTGGGATTTGTTTCATATATCATTAATGTATGTCATCAGATACTGTTTCTTTTAACTGCTGGTGTAAATAAATTATTTTATCATTATTATGTTCCAGGCTGCCTCTGTGGTCTTGTGGTCAGAGTTTCTGGCTACAGATACAGAGGTCCCGGGTTCGATCCCCGGCGCTACCAGATTTTCTGAGTAGTAGTGAGTCTGGAACGGGGTCCACTCAGCCTTGTGAGGTCATTTGAGGAGCTACTTGAATGAAAAAAGTAGCGGCTCCAGGTCTAGAAAACAGAGATTAACGGCTGTCGGGACCCCTTGCGCTGACCACGTGACACCCCTCTATCCGCAAAAGTTGGCACTAACTTCGCCGACCGGCGGCGGCCACTCTGTCGGTATAGTTTGCGTGCGGACTAAGGCCACGGAGTTTAGTTATTATGTTCCATACAGGGGTGTAGTTGGGGAGGAGGGGGGTGCAAGTTCTGCAGCCACCCTGGGCAACAGAGTCCAAGGAGCATTGAAACGAATACTTTAAATGCAAAAATGTTGTTTTCTGCACTCGGCAGTTGTTGTTACAGTGGCAAATAAGAGGTTTTTTTTTTTAGTTCATGGCCGTTGTGATTACATACCCTGGGAACCAAAAACCTAGCCAAGCCCCTGGTTCCATAAATGATATGAGAATATGCACAGTTCATTTATATAATTATGTATACCCTACATTTATTCAGATTAGTGTCAGAAAAGCCATTTTCCCAGAGGATCATGAAATAGAAATTTCACTGTTTGTTGAGGTAGTGTTAACGCAGATGAAGTTGGGATTTAAAATCCGTATTTCCAGATGCCAGATGTTACACTGTTTTGCCACTTTTGCACAGTACCACTAGCTGCTGTCATCTGTCAAGAAAATTGACTTTTTGAAATCTGACACAGTGCCAAAATCAGTTTCGTGTCAACACTGGTTTTTAATGTACTAGCAGGAAGCAGCCTTCCCATCATCAACATGTTTGTATCTGTGGACCAGAAATGACATGCATGAAGAAGATATTCTTATAAACAAGGCATTCCATTTATGTCTGTAGTGTTTGTATGAAATATTCATTACACTGTTGTCTACGTAACTTGTGTGAGAAAATTTGTGATAGGACTTTCATGTTAAATTATAGCCTGTGTTCCTTAGTTTGGCCAAGAAAGTGTAATGAAAACTGTAGATACTGGAGGTTGTCATTATCTGTGGTCAGTTGGGAGCAGAGAAATGCCTTAAATTGAATTTCCTTTAAGCTGGGAATTTTCATTCATTTGAAATAATGCCATTGTGTTTTTAATGAGCACCGGATTGGTTGTACAGTTCCTTTTTACAAATAAATCATACACATGAGCTTGTATCAAGGGTAGGAGAGTGGGAGAATATGGCTGCTGTATGTGAGCACAAAGAGTTTTCTGTTGGAAAATTTGTTGTGATGTGCAGAAGAAGGGGGGCTGTGTACTTACAGTTGTGTACAAATTTGGCCATGTGCACACACAAAGTCTTTGAGAACAGGAGCCCCATGTAGTAATCATATTCAACATTTAGTTCTCCAGAAGGGCAATACCCTGACAGACATGCCATGGGTAAAGAGCTGGGATGTATTTTTGTTAGAAGCCCCTAGAAAGACTAGTTGTTGCAGAAGGGAAGATTCACGTTGTTCTTTCGTGGGTTATGATGCCATGGGTATCAGTCTTGTGAAAGAACATGTTGCCTCCACTTCTGTCTTGAAGATGGAGACAGCATGTTCCTCTGAAGTGTGGTACCAGCCTGCCTGGTTACATGCATGATTTCAGGCTTCCACTTTTGAAGTAGCTGAGAGCTGCACTGTTCTGGGTTATTACACGGTGAGTAGTGGCAAGCTGTGTAATAACCGAGAAGAGTGCAGTTCTATACCTGATTACATGATTTACAACCCAGAAAGTTAAGGTGTAAGTTCCTAATGCCATTTTAAGTGAAATGCAACCATTATCACATCTCTTTGAATAATTTCAGAATTTCCGGCAAGAGTAGTTTAAAGGTTACATTATTAGTTATTATTTTAAAAAGTGGTTTCTAGGAACAAAATGTGAATTTATTCCAGCCCTCTCTGTTGCCAGTTATCACATGATGGTGGGGGACCCATTCTTGCCAAGGTCTTGGTGCATCTGGTTTGTGTACAGCCATCTCCCACTTAATGTCAGTAATCCGTTCCTGAAAATTTGATGTTCTATTTGAAAATGCTAACTAGGAGCCCATTTCCCATAATTTTCAATAGGAAAAATCATTATGTGTTACATCTACTCCAAACCTCCAACCAGTTTCCTAAAATGTAACTAAAACACAGTAAATTGCCCCTATATGTGTGTGTGTGTGTGTGCGTGTGTGTGTGATTAACGAACTATTATGTTAGGATGAAAAGTGCTTAAAACATCAGTCTTTGATCACCAAACATTTAATATGATTGCTTACAAACAGCTACTTTATATGCAGTAACATGTACAGTTGGCATGCATATCATTTTTTAAACTGTTATATTGAGTTGCTGGAATGTTACTGTAAATTTTTCCTGTGTAAACATTGCAAAAAAAAAACATATTGAGAGATACGCACATTTTATGAAGTTTGGGTATTAAAAGCAAAGAGGCCTTGTACTGGGAAAACATTAACCAGGGAAATTTTCTGCAAGGTATCCTTGTTTATAAATTTTATCATAGAAACGAGTATCTGCAAGTTGTTAAGTGCTCTATTGTGGTGGGTTGATGCACCAGCAGCATTCTAGAAACATATTTGTGTGTAGACACAGGTACCTGTTTGTTGCATGTGATACAGGTGGTTTCCTTGCCAGTGTTGCATGTCAGACACTGATGCTATCCTTTGTTGCAAATTTTGTGGAAGGAAAATTTAAAACCTATTCCTTTCTTGACAGTGTTAATTGAAATTTTGTAATGTATTTTGGCATTGTAAAGTCTGTAATATATGTTAGAATTGTGCAGTGTCACTGTTATAATGTGTTGGGGGTGCTGGAATTGGTGTCCAGAGGTGTTGGGGTGTTCTAGCAATATTTGTAATTCGGTTAATGGTTGTAGAAGTTGGCAGTTGCAAAACAGGTCTTGGAAGGAACAAGATTTAGCATAAATTAGCATGCTGGCAGCTGGAGAGGACAGTGAAAGTGCAGGAAATGGAAAGTAGCGCTGGTTCATGTGGTACTGTGTCTGAAAGGTTTCATCGAAATTAAAGATTCATCTGAATAGTCATTGACTGATTCTTGGATTACTGTTAAAACTCATTCAAATGCAGAAGTGGTGTGCTAGATACAAAGCTGTCTCACACTAAAATCCATTAAGGGAGTCTGTACATTTCAAACTTAATTTAAAGTAATGATTGTTAGATATTACAATAGGCTTTATGAATATGTCTGTGGTTTAACCACAGGAGTGGCATATAGCAGCACCTTCATTATAGTGAGAAAAATTGACATTATTTCCTTTTATGGACAACTCTGACATAATACAAGGCCCTGTTTTCAGCAGTTTTCTGATGGCTGTGACTTTCATCTTACGTGAAACACCTTGTTGACTGATAAAAGGCATATCTTTTCCTACCAGTCATACATTTTGTTGTTTGTTATCTGTGCACTAAGCTGCCACACATGCCCTCCTGAATGTTGCAGGCCTGCACCCTGTCACCGAAGACCAGCTGGAGCGTGTGGTTGAGGAATTGGAGATACGTTGCTGGGAGAAAGTGCAAACCATTGTGAAAACGGAGGAAGGGCTCGGCATAGAGTATGACGAGAATGTCATCTGTGACGTCTGCAGATCTGTGAGCACTTCCGCTTTACTTTGTATTATCCTTAACCTGCGTCATAATGTTGTAGTTCAGTATTCAATGTGGTTTCTGTATTTGATACACAGGTTGCGCATTCACCGACTTAAGCCCTTCGTCATGTTTATAAAGGGCTTAAGTCGCTGAAGATAAAATTTCTGTACTGAATCATAATAGACCAGCAGGGTTTTAAAACAAATTATTCAACAGGTCATACAGGCAGTTGTGAAACTAAAGACAGATATCCCTGAAAATGGTCCTGAATGGACCAACATATTTAGAAGGTTCTGAGTTGCTTACTGTAAGGTGTGTTTCGATGATGTTCAGTTTTGAGTATTACTTAACCTAGTCTAGTCAAAATCTTGCTGCCTTCTGAATGGTACCTACTACCCATAGTTCAGTGCAGGTATGTCTATGAACATGTAATAAATGAGAGAACTAACGCTTCTGATGCATCTGTAAGAAATCATAAATTGATGGAGGTGGTTTTGGGAAAGGTGTCTGTGGTAGCTTCAAAATGTTCCCAGAATCGGTTTATTTCTGAGAAATAGGAAACAGTACAATCATTTGAGGAACATTTGTTTCAAGATAGTCTCCTTGTGCAACTATAGACTTCTGACAACAACTGTAAAGGTATTAGGAACATTGCTGCAGGCCATCTTGTGAAGCCTTTTCAGCTCTTCTGTTGCATTCTTAATGAAGCACCATTCCATCAATGTTGATTCCAGTCAAGGGAAAAGGTAAAAATCAGCTGGATCCATGTCAGACTGTGGGGGGGGGGTTTGCTTCAGTTTTTTCACATCATTCTTTACTAAGAACTCCTTGAAAACAAACAACCAGTGTGCTGGAGCATTGTCATGAATGAGACACCAACTGTTGGTTCCCCATTTTCAGTGTTTCCTTCTGACTGCATCTCTAAGGCAATGAATGATGTCAGTTTGCACTATGAGTCAGAAATTTCCCTCACACAGCAATTTGTGTAGGCCGTACCAACGGATTCTGGGAACTTGTTGAAGTTACTACACATAATTTAAGTGTGACACACAGGACCCTTGGTCCACGTCCTTTCCGTCTTTACCACGTAACATCTTTTCCTCCATGGCTTCCTGTTCTACCCAGAAGATGGAGTTAGCAGGTTTATGCAAAATTAGTTGGTGTCACATTCCAGAAGTCTGTACTCACACATGCTGCATGTTTGTGGCCATTTATTCAGTAAGCATATTTCTCCTCCTGTCAGTCAGTAACAAGCATACAAGTGGTGTGCACATATGCATATTGTTACACGTAAAGTTCTGTGTGCAGCCGGACTCTGAGGAGGGCAATGAGATGGTGTTCTGTGACTCGTGCAATATCTGCGTACATCAAGCCTGCTATGGCATCACAACAATACCATCAGGCTCCTGGCTCTGTCGTACATGTGCCCTCAGCCTGCGTCCAGAGTGCGTACTGTGTCCCAACAAAGGGGGTGCCATGAAGTGTACACGTTCAGGACAGAAGTGGGCGCATGTATCCTGTGCTCTGTGGATTCCCGAAGTGAGCATTGGCTGTGTGGAACGCATGGAGCCTATCACCAAAATATCCAGCATCCCTGTAAGTCTGTCTTGAGTTGCCTTTTCTTTTACATATCTCAAATTCTTTTGTTCTGTTATTTACGTTATAGTGATGTTCTCCATGTGTGCTCATTACATTGTTAGCTTAGTTAATTTATGTACTGTTTAATAAACCAGGCCTGCTGCACCTTTTTTATGGTGTGGGCAACATTTGACAAAATTTGTTCTGCATGCAGACAGTATGAAATTTTGTACAAAGAATGAACAAGTGTGCTAATATTGAAATGTATAAAAAATGTACTAGTAGTAATAGGAAGAATATGTACAAAATTCAACTCACAACCTAGACTATGGTTTCACAGTTAGCACAATTGTACAAAATGAATTAGTAACAGCTCCTAATTAAAATTGATTTGTTATTCTGTCTCAGCTTTACCAGGGAAAGGTTAAGAGACATTTTCTCATTTGAAATGCGTCTGCGGCAACATGCTGCCTGAGAGCTGTGGGTTGAGCGGGTCTGTGTTAAACTGTGTTTCAGAATGTTAAACACTTAAGAGGTTTTTTAATTTATTTTTCGGTGTTCATCTTTTATTATTCTGGGTGGTGAGCAAACTGAATCAATTTAATCTTTGACAGCAGAATTAAATGTCCTGTAGGAGCTGCAGAAGATCAGAACTTACTGTATTTACCCCACTGCAAGACGACTCTTAATCGAAGACAGCCCCCAAGAAAGACCCCTATGCCAAAGGAAAATGTATTTACCCAAATCTGAGATGACCCCCTAAAAATAAGGTAGAAAGAATCTGACATGCTTTGCATTATGAGTGTGTGAAATAGTAAAACATTTCTTCGTATCAGATGTTTTATTTTTAGGGGGTCATCTTAGATTTGGATAAATAAATTTTCCCTTGGCAGACATGTTTTATATGGGGAATCAGATTAGAGGTGTCTTGTATTCAGGTAAATACAGTATATAAAGACTCACTTTGAACTTAAGCTGGGAAAAGAATTCTGTCCAGATATTTCACATATATAGACAGCAGCGTTTGTAAAGACTGTTACTACATACTCCACTAGCACGTGTAGTGTTGCTTTTGCTGCATGGAGATCGTCATTTAAAATTTCTGTTTTTACTGTGCAGAATTTTTTGTAATTTTGGTTTCTTCTATTTACAGCAAAGTCGTTGGGCATTGATCTGTGTTCTCTGTAGAGAGAGAGTGGGGGCATGCATTCAGTGCTCTGTGAAGACGTGCAAGACAGCATACCATGTCACCTGTGCTTTCAAACACGGACTTGAAATGAAGGCCATAATTGAGGACGAAAACGCTGATGACGGAGTGAAACTGAGGGTGTGTATTGACATGTGTGATGTGTTGCACCTGTCTTATATTGCTATGCATTGCTGCTCATTGCAGTAGCTTCTTTTCTAATGTGACACTTTGTAGTTTTGGGTAGCTACCCACCTACCAACCTACAAGGTGAGACCCAAAAGTTTTTAGACAACTGTTATAAAAAACAGGTAAGTTCTTATATGGACATGATTTATTTTTATTCTTCAAAATACATTCCTCCATGATCAATAAATTTGTTTCCACTTTCCTTCAACTTCTTCATGCCCGCCAGGGAAGCAGTTTTTGAAATGTTGTTAAGCTCCCTTGTCACTGCACACTGAATTTCTTCCAGTCTTTGAAAATGCTGCTCTTTTAAGAAAAATTTTAACTTGGGGAAGAGAAAGTAGTTGGCAGGTGCAAGATCTGGTGAGTAAGGTGGGTGGTGAACAGCAACGTTCCTGTTCGCCAGAAACTACTTTACAGTTACAGCGTTATGAGATGGTGCATTATCGTGAAGAAGGAACCACTCACTGGATTGGAATTTGCCGGTTCTAACTCATCGAATTCTCATCAGTAGCCGATCCAAAACACCCGCGTAGAATTCTGCAGTTACTTTCTGCACTTCCGGGACAAACTCTCGATGAATTACGCCTTCTGCGTCGAAACAAACAATTAACATCGTCTTCACTAATGATTTTTTAATTTGCATTTTTTTTTTTGTTTTGGAGAGTTTTGCCCCACCCACTCTGCACTCTGTCGTCTGGTGGCTGGATCATAGGTGAAACACCTTGTTTTGTCACCAGTAATGTTATTTTCCCAAAAAGTTCATCTTGTTCCATTAAAAGAAGATCTTGGCAGTAAACAACACATTCTTGTTTCTGCTCTGTGGTTAAGGCGTGAGGAACAAATCTCACGCAGATCTTTCTTTTTCCCAAGTCTATGGTTACAATCTGGCTAACTGTCTCCTTACCAATATTCAAACGATCTGCGATCACTTGGAGAGTGGTACAACAGTCTTCTGTCAGCAGACGATGACCTGATTCCATGTTTTCGTGTGTTCTGGCAGTCGAAGGACGACCACTTCTGGCATCGTCCTTCACGTCCTCCCTTCCATCTCGAAAGCGAGCATACCAATGATACACATTACCATGACTCATGGCAGCGCTACCATAAGCCTTATTAATCAGTTTGATAGTTTCCACAGCACTCTGGCTTTAACACAAAATTTAATTGCCACTCTCGGCTCATCCATGATGCCGATGACAAGGCAAAAAATCTTCACTTGCGAAACAAGTTCGTACTCACAGACCACTGAACGAAAACCGTTCAAGCCTGGTCACGTGTTACATGAAACATAACACTACATAGTTATGGTGTCGGCCGCTAGATGTAACGCACAGTACTCTTTTAAAACAACTCGTCTAAAAACTTAGGGGTCGCACCATGTACATGGCATCATCATATCTCAGGTCTCTAGAGTTCCACCTCCAAGGGCCTTATATCTCACCAACAGTATTCTTGTTTGCAGTCGTATTGCCAAAAGCATAGTGTGACAAGCAAAAAGGAGAAGAGTGGCTCAGCGTCGGAAGATGAAGAATCCAAGAGAAAGAAGAGAAAAGACATGACATCTGAGGAGAAAAACCAGGCGCGGGCAGCAAAGTTTGTATCCACACTTTGTTATTATATGTACTGTTTTATTAGTTCCTAATAAATAATTGTTATGGCTTCATCAAAATGTCAGTAATAAATGTCAATCTTAAACTAACCTCTCTTTTAACACGGTATTTTAATGTAACATGTTTGGCCCAACAAGAATTCATCATTAGGGTAAAAGACACTCAATAACTTCTAGACAACACCAGCGCATAGAAGCCTATACAGCAGTATGGTTTGCGGTTCTTGCCTACATGTTCTTATACGTTTTCACAAAGAACAGATGAAAGAATATAAGGAAAGTAAGGGATGGTATCTTGAATATTCCTTCAATCAAGAGCACGTATTTTAAGGAACATGAATATAAAGTGGTCCCCGAAGGGCAGATAAGTTCAGAGAAACCCACTCTGTTCTGGAAGTGCTAACAGTATTTCTAATCCCAACAGTTTTAATGCTGTATTTTTAACTTCCTATTTTATAACATTTATTGGAAATAACATAATTAGATTAACAGGTTTTGATGTATCATATTTTTATGATATTTGTGCTGATATTTATTGGACCGTGCATCATTGCGATAGCTGACGAATAAAAAACCAACTAGATGTCACTTGCTAGTTTTTATTTTACTTCTTAGAGACTCAACATATTTTGGGCATTAATATGCCCATCTTCAGGAGTTTGCGACTATGTTGTTAACTACCACATTGGCCGTTTCGTTCTCGATTTGATGTGTGTTGGAGTTGGGGTGCGTTTTGGCTAGGGTGGTATCCAGGCTGCCCCTGGATACCACCCTAGCCAAAACGCACCCTAACTCCAACACACATCAAATCTAGAACGAAACGGCCAATGTGGTAGTTCAACAACATAGTCGCAAACTCCTGAAGATGGGCATATTAATGCCCAAAATATGTTGAGTCTCTAAGAAGTAAAATAAAAACTAGCAAGTGACATCTAGTTGGTTTTTTATTCATAAGATATTTGTACCGTTGAAATTTCAACCATATACATGGGTTATGTAAAATAACAATAAGCAACATGCACAATAATTTCTATAGTGTGTTATTAACCTGATGGTGGCTTCATGTTGAGCCAGAACATGTTGCATTAAAATCGCATACTATTCGAAAAGATATTAGTTATAATGTATGGTTATTATTCACATTGTGTGTCTTCATCACAACAGAATGTCCACCTTAAAAAAACAGACTTCATCCCCTGGAAGGTCACTTTGTGCAGACATATGACATTCATAAAGCCTTGTGAAATTAGTGTTTTTCATTCAAAGTGCCAGACTGCTTGAAGTCTAAATCTTGTAAAAGTGAAGAATGAACGTAAGACATTCGCATGTCACATTGCAAAGGTTTGTTACGCACCCACCTCTCGAATGTTTCTGATTTATCTGCAGCAGATTACTGATACACAAGCTTGGGGGTGTATGTGTAGTTAGTCTGTGCTGTATAAGAATTTGGCACTAAACGTCGATGGCAGTTTTGGATACTTTTATGTTCTGTGTGATATACATATAGCACAGACATGATTACAAGAGGTTGTGGTAGCAACTGATGTAACAGGTACATTCTATCCATAGAGATATGTTGTTGGAAAGTGTGTTTACACCATATGTTGGAATTTGTGGAGATTGAAGGAACATAATGATATCAGTTTGCTGGGACATAATGCTGTGTAGTTTGTTACATGGTATCACACCTCAAAAAGTTATGATAATAATGCTTACTGCTGTGAGAATCTGATTTCACGACAGTGCTATTGTAACAAACTGCAACATGCTGTGTGGTGTATCATGCCGTGATTTTGGACCATCACAGCGTGTAGTTGATTGCTAGTTCTGATGTGTCAAACAGGTTGCAAGAAATAGAAGCTGAATTTGACAAGCATGTGAGCATCAAAGACATCACACAACACATGGATGTGGATCCAGAGGGGATACAGTATATATACAACTACTGGAAGCTCAAGAGAAAGGTGGGTTGGATTATTTAACACTAAAATTTCTCTGACAACTTCAGTTCTTATGAGTTTCAGTGAAAACAGTCAACATTTAAAAGATTTCCTTTTTTTATTAAACTTGAGACTGGGAAAGAATAAATGGGAGTCTGTTTTGATCCAAAGGCTGTTAAGTAAAAGGTTGTGGCACCATGCAGTTAAAGATATTGTGTACTTACAAATTCATTTAGAAACAAATTGTGTGCACAGAAATTTTGTGTTTTTGGCCGTGGTGATTATTTAATAATGTGGATGAAGAAAGCCGCATTTTTATTGTCTTTAGATGCAGTGAATTTCTTACAGTGACGTTCTGAGACTAGATTCATACATTTGAAAATTGTATAAAATCATAGTGCAATTGCACTGTCACATGGGGGAATGGAGAGGTGCATACAAGGTTTTGGTGGGGAGACCTGAGGAAAGGAGATAATGTGGAAAACCTAGGCATAGGTGGGAGGATGATATTACAATGGATCTTGAAGAAGTGGGATGGGAGGTGTGGACAAGATTGCTCCAGCTCAGACTAGGGTTAGGTAATGAGCACTTGTGAATGTGTAATGAACTTTTGGGTTCCACAAAATGAAGGGAATTTCGTGACTAGCTGAAGACCTGTTAGCTTCTAAGGAAGGACTCTGCTGCAGTGAGGGAGAGAGAGAGTGTACTGCAGCTGTACCATCCAGTAGTTAATACTGGAGGTGTATGGGTGCCAACATTGTACGTTTTAAGTACGGTTTGAAGTGTAGGTCAGTTTCTTAATGAACTGCTCTATAACCGTCACAAAAACTATGCTTGTTCTCATTGTGCGTGTTCGCTGGGCAAACTGCCAGCATAATCATTTACACCGACATTGCATGTGCATGTGTTATATGATCTTCAGACATTTCAGTTCTCGTGCCTGTTCTAAGAATGTCAGCTGAAGAAGTTCCAAATGTGTTTTCAGGCAAAATCAGTAGAAATTAAACACATGTACTTGTATTTGATACATCTGCCAAATGAAGTTCAGTCTGCTTCAAAAACAGGTTGTTAGTATGAAGTAGGGATGACTGTTGATGTGGAATTTTTTGTTGTGATGTTGGTGACATTTGTGTCTCTTTTGCATCATGTATCG
>Ga0131853_10009685_pt1 | contig 17625 bp, 14 predicted proteins | sample TergutLab28metaG_FD_92764 | JGI IMG/M metagenome (GOLD analysis project Ga0131853, IMG submission 92764) | Labiotermes labralis P1 segment gut microbial communities from Petit-Saut dam, French Guiana - Lab288 P1 (version 2) (version 2) | ecosystem: Host-associated > Arthropoda: Insects >... | reverse complement strand
TGACAAAAGATGTCAGTCGGACGGCTATGATGCGTTCGAATAATTTTCCGAGTGTGCTGAGAAGACTAATTGGTCTGTAGGAGTTAGGATCAGTGCCTGGTTTGTTGGGTTTAGGGATGGGGATGACTTTGGCTCTCTTCCAGCAGGTGGGAAAGTATCCCAGCCGTAGGAGGTGGTTAAAAAGAGAACTGAGATGGGTGAGGGTTTTGTGGGAGAGGTGACATAACATCAGAGGGGTGATGACATTGTTTCCTGGCACTGACCAGAGTTTTAGTGAGAGTATTTTCTGTTTGACTTCATAAATGTTCGTGAATTGTAGAGGGGAAGTATGAGAAGTAGTATTGCGGAAGAATCTGTCGACAAAACTAGTTATTGTTGTGGTGTGGTGGGGAGTGCCCATATTGAGGGTGAGATAATGGGAGCGCTCAAATTGTTGTGCTAGGATTTCTACTTTGTGTGGGGTGTGGTAAACTTGCACGCCCTGGTGAATTAGAGGGGGTATGGAAGACGGAGATTTTGTGAAATATCATGCGACTTTCCAGAATTGGGAGGTCCGTGTATGTAAAGAGCCCAAAAAGGAGGACCATTTGGAATAGCTCATTTGGAAGGTTATTTGGTAATTCCATTTCTGTCAGATCATGGTGCCCAAATATTAATGATAAAGATCTCTTTCCAGATACAATCAGATAGATTAAAAATAGTAAGGAAGGTAGACAAATACACCATAATGGATTTTATCTATAAATTAAGTAATGAATCTTGGGACAGCATTTTTCATGGTAATTATGTGAATATTATGTTTAATTCTTTCTTAAATATCTACCTAATAATTTTCTACTCTAGTTTTCCTCCCATAAGAACTAAAAGGAGGAATAATAAAAGCAACTGGATAACTTTGGGAATTAAAACCTCATGTAAATTCAAAAGAGAACTGTTTCTGTTATGCAGAAATAGGAACAATCCAGAACTAAAACAGTATTATAATACATATTGCAAAATTCTGGCGAATATAATTAAAGAGGCTAAAAGAATTACCTATAACAAAAGAATTTTTAAATCAAATAATAAATCAAAGACTACCTGGAACATAATCAATGAACTGTTAGGTAAACAGCAATCTACAAATGATATATAGAAGGTTGTCATCTAACAAATCAATGTGATATAGCTGGTGCATTCAATAACTATTTCACATCCATAATAGATAAAATAAATAGCAATAATTTCGATAACATGAGACATAAAAATAGCTCTTCTACCCATAGCTATTTAGAGCAATCTAATGGAAACCATTATTCCTCCTAGGTCTTCAGATCCTTTTCAACCAAAGAAATTATATCCATAAATAAATCTCTTAAAACAAAAAATTCTTCTGGTTTTGATGAAATCAGTACAAAATTATTAAAAATTAGTGTTCTCCATTGACATACATGTGTAATAAACAAATTTCTGCAGGAATCTTTCCAGAACGTTTCAAGTGTTCCATTATAAAACCATTATATGAGAAAGGAGACAAAACAAATCCGTCAACTTATAGACCTACATCACTTTAACCTCTTTTTCAAAAGTTTTTGAAAAAGCTTTATATATCAGACTAATTGAACATATAAGTAACAGTAATATGTTAGTAGGACAACAGTTTGGCATTAAAAAAAGATTAGCAACGGAAGATGCGTAATTTAAGACTTCACCTTCCAGTCCACTGTTTCAAAAAATAGTATTATGAAACTAACAAAAGGTTTGTAGATGAGTTGGAACTTTACATTATATCCCAAATTGTAAATGATATCTTTATTTTTCTTCAGAAGTGATCTAAAACATGACACATACCATCATGCATTGTCAAGAGTGTCTGGATTGAAAATTTGCATCCTTGTGTTTTGAAGAATCTGTTTTTATTGGTAGTATTTTTAGTATTTGAGGGTAGCAAATACAGGCAGAAGGTGTATGTCAGGGCTGGTGAACCTATGGCACATGTGCCCAAAATGGCACGGAGAAAGATTTCCTTGGCACATGGCATTCACTGCTGTCCAATTTTTTTTTTTAATTCCTTTGCCCAATCAGTGTGTCTGTATGTGTGTATATGCACAAATCTGACTGCACAGAGATTGTATGTGAATTACTGTTACTACCAAATAATACTGTGAGTGAAACACGTTTATACAAATTGGGAGTGGTATAAAGTGTTGACTGGATGTTTGTCATCAGACATTGGCCTGGTGGTGACTGGGCATATATGTGGCATTGGACAAAACATTTGATAATCTCCTCTTCAAACAGGAAGTATTAGCAGCTCCAGTTACTTCCACATTTTCTTTTTTATCGCATTCCTTGAGGAGGCCTTTGTTAGAATTATAATAATTATACTTTGCATTAATTATATAATTATAATATGCATGGATAATAATGATAGAATAATTAATAATAATTATGGAAGACTCCAAGACCTTATTTTGCTCTTCAGAATTCCCATGGGCACACAAAAGAATTTCTTCGAAATTTATGTAGAATTTGGGTATGCATCCTCAAAAAGGTTTGCCAGCCCTGGTATGTGTGGATATACATAGTCAGAACCACAAAATACTGCAACTCTATAACTCAACCCCCTCCACTCTTTTAATTAGAAGATTGTTTATTTGTGTCAATGAATATGAATATTAGTTAAGCAGTACAACAAAATAATGTGCCTAATACATGAATAAACATTATACATGACAGTACATGTGAAAGAATCTGTAATTAACTAGTCCTATGCATGAGACTGATGTGATAATGAGCGGGAAATACTGGAGAGAGTACCACTGTAGAGGAGGTAAGGAAAGCAGTGTTAACTTTGAGAACTCATACTAGGTATGTTCCAAAGATTTGGCAACCTGATTACCATGTAGGTTGCTTTTTTCAGTGCACTAAGTAGCTTAAGTAGAGTGTCATTGTAATTAAGTTATTAATCAGCTATTTCATTATGAGCTTAAAATGTCAAACAGATTAATATTTATGTATATGTTAATACTGTAATGTTATTATCAAATGCATATTACTTTGCCAGTGTAAAAACATGATCACATCATATTAATTATTCCCATTCTGTGGATCCTTACAGGATTACAAAATCCATATGGATATGGGAATAGTCAATTCTGTACACAAAAGTAACAAAAATATTTTCTTAAGAAGCCAAGAAGTGAAGTCAGTATAAAAATGTAAAACAATTTTAGTTACAAGGACTAGTGTGATGTTTGAGGATTTAACATAATATAAATTGTTTTAATATAACAAATAATAACATAAAAACACCAATAAAAATATACAGTACCTTCTGGACAAAAAAATAATTTACTACACCACTGCATAAGAGATAACATTTGGTACATTCATGCAGTTACTCTTTATACAGAACAAGATCTAAAATACAGATACATAAACTAAATATGTAGTTAAAGAATAAAATAAACATAAATATATATCTGTTTTATGTACCAAATTTTCAAATACTAATTCTAGATCATATATAGATAAATTTAATTGTTTTGAAGAAAATTTTTGTCTAAAGAATAAAAGAAATTTTCATACAAAAATTTCTATAAAATCAATTTAAATTTCTTGGGATTATCAGAATCTATTTTAATATAAGAAGGAAGCATATTAAACACCTTAACATCTAAACCATACACACTCTTAGGAAGAATCATCAGGGGCTTATTTGATGGTAACCTATGTGACTTGTATAGTTGGAACATTGTTATTAAATCTCCATAATAAACAACAGGTGATTCAAACAATAGAAACAGTAGAAAAACGTTAATGGAGTTAAATTTTAAGTGGGGTAAATTTTGTTGTTCAAGTGGTCACTGAATTTGAACGTGATGAGTTGACATGAATTTGATTGAACTTACTGATTCTTTGGGGCATGTGGTGGTGAAGTTGGTTGAGGCAGTGTGCTACATGCCAGAAGATCACTAGCTTGATCCCTGATGGTGTCACTGGAACTTTTCATTGACATAATACTTCTGTTTGCACTATGATGATCCTGGGGTCAATTCAGCTTCTAACAGAAATGAGTACTAGGAATATTTCCTTGGGGGTAAATGTGTCCAGTGTCTAGGGCTGACAACCTTACCACCCTCATGTGCTGATTGCATTGATATCTGTCAGCTTCAACCTCCTGGAACTTGCAGGGCCTGTCAAGGCCTATACAAGAATTGTTGCACATATTAATTTTGTTTTGTGTAGGAGAGAGAGAGAGTTAATGATTGAGTTTGTCATTTGTTTTATACTTTTTATTTTTGGTTGAAAATGTTACAGCTGTAAACTGTTGGTTGTCGGTGGTGGAGCAGGAGGGTGTAGTATAGCAGCCAAGTATGCATCTAAACTTGGGAAGAACAGGGTCATCGTCATTGATCCAGCCGATGTAAGTTACTGTATAAATTACATTACTCAGGATAGTACATCAGAACACCATAGAGTCAACAAACATAGGTTTTCACGGCAGTGTTGTTGAGGCCTCTGTTCTTCTAGAATATGATGCTTCATCACTGCGTAATCAGTTAACAACATTTTGAAGGAACATAGTGCCTTCATCTTCAAGGGTCTAGGGTTCCAATATGTCTCTCTGAGCTGTGGATGCTTGAAGTAATTGGACATATCTCAGAGAAATATTGTACATAAATATGAGAACATCATAAGGATGGTGTTTGGCAATGAACTGAGATGTTATTGAATTCTGATTAAAAGCACAAGTTCCTGTATTATTTGGTGTCTTAGCCATGCTGGGAAAGATTCTCACAAGTTTGAACTGTTACCAGCGTGTAGAAATATTCTGTAAAACTAAGTAGTAACACCTCCGTGTGGTATTAAAGTTGAAGATATTTGTAATAACCCACAGTTAGTGTTTACAATTAAAAACTATGCAGAGAGACATATAATAATTTACATCAGTAAAAAAATTTTTATTCATACATAATGGAAAGAAGCATAATAGTAGTTGACGTATATAAAAAGATTATGTGCAAAATAAAATGCTTATTCACATAAATTAGTTAGGATTTACTTCTAGATTGAGGGCTGTTAACAATGAAGTGCTGATGAGAACATTTGGACTGGGTCTGAATTCATCTCTAAATACCATTACTTGTGTCAGTATACAATCTCATTTACAAGTTTGATGAAACCTGAAATAATGTAATACTTCATTAATTTGACTCAAGCTGTGTGCAGGGACCCCAAAAGCATTGCTATGTTAGCGACACTGTGGGATACAATGAAACAATGTTGTGTAGTTCAGTAAGTAGACAAACTGCATTGTGCTGCATCACAGAAGATGGTGATTTTCATTTTTATACTTGTTAGATGGCAATAGCATACATATGTTAACCTGGTTCCTAGGCAGCAGTGGCTGAGATATTTGGCAGGAAGGTTCTGCAGTTGTGATCGGAACTAATATGGTGAACTACTACTACTACTACTACTACTTCTTCTTCTTCTTCTCCTCCTCCTCCTCCTCCTCCTCCTCCTCCTCCTCCTCCTCCTGCTGCTTCTTCTCCTTCTTCTTCTTCTCCACCTCCTGCTTCTTCTCCTCTGTCTTCCTCTCCTCCTCCTCTTCTTATCCTTTTCCTTCTTCTCCTTCCTTTTCTCCTCCTCCTCATCCTCCTTCTCCTTCCTTTTCTTCTCCTCCTCCCTCCTTTCTTCTCCTCATTCTTCTTCTCCTTCTCCATCTCTGCCTTCTTCTCCTCCTCCTTCCTCTCCTCCTTTTTTCTTCTTCTTCTCCTCCTCCTTCTTCTTCTCCACCTCCTCCTCTTCCTCTTCCTCCTCCTACTTTTCCTTCTTCTGCTTCTTCTCCTTCTTCTTCTTCTCATTCTTCTCCTCCTCCTTTTTCTCCTCCTCCTCCTCCTTTTTCTTCTTCTTCTTCTCCTTCTCCTCCTACTTCTTCTTGCACTACAACCTGTATAAGGTTCTGGCTTGCTTATCTACTTTTTTCCAACTGTCTCTATTCTGTACTACTTTCTTCCAATTGTGTACATTCATGCTCGTTATATCTTCCAAAATTTCATCTTCCCAACGTGTTGTAGGTCTTCCAATTGGTCTTTTAGACATGGGTTTCCATCTCTTCATCTTCTGCACATTATTATCTTCGGCCATGCGTTCAACATTGCCTAGCCAGTTTAGTCTTTGTTTTTTAATAAACCTGATTATATTTTGTCCTTTTAATATTCTGTTGACTTCTTTATTAGTTTTAATCCTCCAGTAGCCATCATCTGTTCTAGTAGGACCAGATATTTTCCTCATGATCCTTCTTTCAAAAATCATCAGTTTATTTATCATATTTTCTTTAAAGTACCCATGTTTCGGAAGCGTAAGTTAACTATTGGGCGAATTAACGTGTTATATAGTTGTAGTTTGACATTTTGGGATATTAATTTTGATGTGAATATTTTTTTATGAACATGGTATGCCCTGATCCTGTTGCTATTTTTTCTCTAATTTCCTCCTCAGTGGAGTTGTCAGTATTCACCATTGATCCCAAATATTTCAATGAATTTACTTGTTCAAACTGTTCTTCTCCTCTATTTAAATAGGCAGGCTGGAATATTTTCCTGGTACAATATAGATATTTGGTTTTGTTGTTATTTACTATTAGTCCAGCATTTAGCGCCTCATGTTTGAGTATGCAGAAAGTAGCAATTAAGATTTGCATTGTTCTTTCAATTATTACGATGTCATCTGCATAGGCGCAAATCTATTTTAATCTAGTAGTTATATTTCTTCGGATTTCGGATTACTGAATGCAACACTACACTAAATAGTAGGGTGGATAAAGGGTCTCCCTGTCGAACTCCTGTTTTCATTTTAAACCATTCAGAGTAACTGTTGTTAACTTTCACCTTCATTCTGGTTCGTTGCATTGTGAGTTTTATTAGTTTAATCAGTTAATCTGGAACATTATGTTTGATTAAGCTGTTATATATTGCATCTCTATGAACTGTATCAAAAGCTTGTGAGAAATCTATAAATGTATTATGTAGATCAATATTGTATTCATAGCATTTCTCGTATGTCTGTCTCACAATAAATATATTGTCTATTGTTGATCTGTTGGGTCTGAATCCCATTTGGTAATTTCTGTTATCTGGTTCAATTATCTTGCTTAGTCGGTTATATAATAATAATGCAAAAATTTTATATGTTATGTTCAGTAGGGATATCTCTCTCTAATTAATTATTGCATTGTTTTCTATCCCCTTTTTTGAATATTGGGCACAGGATTCCTTCGACCATTCACAAGGTATTTTTTATTGTTTCCATTCCTTCACTATTAATTTAAATATTTTCTGTTTTAGTGTGAGACATCCATTTTTTATAAATTCTGGTAGTATTTCGTCAGGACCAGCAGCTTTATTGGGGTTCATATTTTTTATTATTTCACTTCTTTCTTCATATGTTGGCTCGTCTAGTTCTAAATTATTTATTGGATCCTTGTGTGTTTCTATACTGATTATTCTTTCAGCCTCAGGATCTAATAACTTTTAAAGTATTGTTGCCATCTTTCCAATATTTGTTTTTGTTCTGATAGTATGTTGCCATCTTTATCCTTACATACCAGTGTCGTTATAGTAGATAGTTTAGATAAGTTTTTAACATCTTTATAAAATTTTCTTTTATCCCTTTTCTTATTTGTTTCATTTAGTTCTTTAATTTTCCTTTCTATCCACTCCTTTTTCTTTCTTCTGCAGATTCTATTTGCTTTTGTTCTTTTTTGGTGATAGATATCCAAGTTTGTTCTTGTTTTTCTTATTAGACATTTTCCTCTTGCTTCATTCTTTTCTTGGATTGCTCTCTTACATTCATCATCCCACCAGTGGTTAGCATTCTTTGCATCTTTAGATAAATTAAATTCCGTCACAGCCTCTAATATCGCATGTTTTAGGTTCTGCCAGTCTTGATTAATATCTGTTTCCTCTTCAATTTCATGCAACATTGATTGTAAGTTTTCTCGATATTTGTTGATTTTCTTTTTTTGGTTTAATAGTTGTCTATTCCATTTATACTTTTGGATTGTCTGTTTTTAATTATTAGTAGCTTTTGTTTAATTTTAATTTGTACCAAGGAATGGTCAGAATCGCAATTGTAGCCTCTTTTCGATCTAACATCATGTATTAATCTCATTTTTTCTTTGCTAACCATAACATGGTCAATTTGATTTATTGTTTGATGATCAGGGGATGTCCACGTTTCAATATGAATTTTCTTATGTTGAAAGTTAGTACTTATGAAAAACATGTCATTGCTGATGGCATAATTTGCTACCATTTCTCCATTTTCATTAGAAATATCATGCAAGGTGTGGCAGCCAACTACTTGGCTAAATACTTTTTCTTTCCCTAATTTGGCATTCATGTCACCCAGCATAATTGTGACATAATGTTTTGGTACTCTATCCTGAGTTTTCTGTAATTCCTCATAAAATTGCTCTTTAATCTCATCTTCTTCATGTTCTGTTGGAGCATGTGTATTTATTAGAGTTATATTTTAAAATTTTCCTTTTACTCTTAATTTGCATGAGCGATCAGAAATTGGCTCAAAACCCAATATTTTATTCATTGCCAATTTTTGTGTTATAAATCCTGTTCCTGCTTGGCCTGTGGTATTGGGATTACAGCTATAATGTACTGAGTATTTATCTTTCTTTAGTAAACCATATCCTCTGCATCTTATTTCTTGGAGTGCGACTATTTGTATTTGGGACCTCACAATTTGATCTGCAATTACTTGCATCTTCCCAGCATTGTATTAACATTCCATGTTCTATATCAAGCCGTTCCTATTTCATCCTTTTAACATGCCTTGGTCATCCTAAAATCATCTGTCCAGCATTTTCACATTGAGCTTTTTTAGCAACTAGTTTTCCTGTGTGAGGGAGCTGGTGTCACGACAAACCCTCAACCTGTAGGACCAGGATTTGTCAGGGGTTATCTCCCCTACATGGAGTGCCTTCACCATGGCTAAGGACTCCCGTCTAGCAATATGGTGAACTGTAAATGCAAATCACAGGCTGCAGAAATGAAATTGAAACTGCCATTTTACACTCTTACAGCGGCACTATTATCAGGCAATGTTCACAATGATCGGTGGAGGAATGAAGAAATTGGACCAGTCTTACAAACCAATGAAAGATGTTCTGCCTAAAGATGCTCTGTGGCTGAAGGACGCAGTCGCTGTAATAGACCCCAAGAAGAATGAAGTAATTACTGCAAAAGGAGATTTAGTGAAGTATGAATACATGGTTATTGCTACTGGTATAGAGTTGGATTTTGATAAGGTGAGAGGCCGTGAACATCTACATTTTATGAGGTAACTCCCATCTCAGTTTTTTTGAGTCAATAACAGCTTTTTTACTGTCTGTGACACCCTAGTTTCTTTAATATTTTTAAAACAACCCTAACCATACCTGGTTACTAAATAATTCTTGTAAATTAAGCGTGGTCAAAGAACAAAGTGTCTTAACCTGGAGTTGTTTTATGGAGTGGGCTAGAGAAAACATGCATTTTTATTTTTTACCATATTTTGTCAAAGTGGTAGGTTAGAAGATTGGTTTCTTATGAGTTGTAAAGGATTCTGCAATTTTAGCTTTTAGAGGCAGGCTAGTAAAAACAAATGCTTCTGCTGTCTTTCTCCAACCAACAGTATAGAGGAAACAAAATTTATCAGAAGTCCACATCTGAGGGGGGGGGGGGGTGTGGCATTGAATCCTTGTCACTCTTTCAAACCGCACATATTTCTGACTGCTGGTGCATCACATTTTCTATGGTAAGGCTACCAATTTTGAAACCATTACAAAACATTTAGTGTATTACACATACACTTGAACACAACTATATTTCACCTAGTAGTACAGTATGTGTGTGGGCCGGGTAGCTCAGTCGGTATAGTGACTGACTACGGGCTGGATGGTCCGGGATCGATTCCCGGTGGGGAAGAGATTTTACGCCCGTCCAGACTGGCCCTGGGGCCCACCCAGCCTCCTGTAAAATGGGTACCGGATCTTTCCCGGAGGTAAAGTGCGGCCGGGGCGTGCTGCTGACCACTCACCCCCTCCTAGTGCCGCGGTCTTGGAAGAGTAGAGCTATACCTCTACCCACCCTCTGGGCCACACCGGGCCTGTAATGGGAAAACTTTTAGTACAGTATGTATACAACTACATGTTTCGGCCCTATATGTTGGCCATCTGCAGGTTGTGATTTAACTTACAGAGCAGCTGTACAAGATGTGTGGGGTGTTCTTTTAGGGTATTGGGGGTTGGGTGGGGGGAACGAGATCTAGCTGTTTACGTACATATGTTAAAGTAGGTTAATATTCTTATGCTAAGTATATGTTATAAATAGTATCATTAGTAATATTGGTGTGAATATACTTAAAACTAGTATGCTATAATGTACCAATGTAGTCCATAAAATTCCAGCCATAATATCGTAGTGCCACTCAGGGTGTCAGTCAATATTTTCATGTGTTATTTTGCATCAAACTTGTTCATTAAAGCAAAGCTATGTTGTCTTTGAAAGCATTGTAGATCCCGTTGGTGCAACAGTATGTTATAACAGGGCAGTATTTTTCACTGGGTGTGCAGTTTTAGCTGAGGTGGGTTTTGGCGGTGGCCCACGTAGTTTGGCGGAATCGTTGCGTGGATGGGTGCCAATCCAGATGGTCCTCTATATTCTACCTCCTTTTTTCAGGTGGGGGGTGTCCGTGGACTATGGAGGTGTAGGTCCACTACCTGTGACTATATGGGAGAGGGCAAATAATGGAGTGCGTGTAGGCTGCAGTTTCACAAGCTGTTTTCTGAACTGGTAGCGAAATTTACTCACTCATTTGGTAGAGCTGTTGGTTGTCTTGTCCAGGCTGGAGTTGTGTGAGATTTCTTCCGTTATCACTGCCACGTCACACTAAGTGGTAAAGTAGTTGTAAGAGTACACCGTATCGTGGTGTATCTGTGAGGTTCTATTTTATATAGAAAGGGTTCGTAATTTAAACACAGATTTGTTTTACATACCACAGATTTTACATAAATCACTATCTTGTGTTTGCACCTTCACTCAGAAGAGTCGCACATGTAGAAAAGAAAAATAGCACAGGTGTCGTCCGGTATGTGTGGTTTCTGTAGTGAGGCCTGGATTTTATTTTGTGTGTGGTGGTGATTCCCTGTGTTGGAGTGTTCGAGTCTGTCTGCTCTTAGTGGGTAAGGAGGAAGCGTGGTTTTATGAGCGGTGGGTCTTTATGAGGGTGTTAGAGATTGTGTTCGGAAATACGGTTTGTTTTTCGTTTAAGTTTTTGTTTGCTACCGGTTCAGAAAACAGCTTGTGAAACTACAGCCTATACGCCCTCCATTATTTGCCCTCTCCCATATTTTCACAGGTGGCGGACCTACACCTCTGTCGTTGACAGACTCCCCCAACCTAAAAAAAGGCAGTAGAATATAGAAGACCATCTGGATCGGCACCCATCCACGCGATGATTCCGCCAAACTACGTGGGCCACCGCCAAAACCCACCTCAGCTAAAACTGCACACCCAGTGAAAAACACTGCCCTGTTATAACATACTGTTGCACCAGCGGCATCTACAATGCTTTCAAAGACAACATAGCTTTGCTTTAATGAACAAGTTTGATGCAAAATAACACATGAAAATATTGACTGACACCCTGAGTGGCACTATGATATTATGGCTGGAGTTTAATGGACTACATTGGTACATTATAGCATGCTAGTTTTAAGTATATTCACACCAATATCACTAATGATACTATTTATAACATATACTTAGCATAAGAGTATTAACTTACTTTAACATATGTACATAAACAACTAATGATAGTTCACTCATAACAGCCCTAGGTCATGGTACCCACTATTGAAACGAGATCTCGTTCCCCCCACACAACCCCCAATACCCTAAAAGAACACCCCACACATCTTGTATAGCTGCTCTGTAAGTTAAATCACAACCTGAAGATGGCCAACATATAGGGCCGAAACATGCAGTTGTACATACTGTACTACTAGGTGAAATGTAGTTGTGTTCAGCTGTATGTATAATACACAAAATTTTTTGTTATTGAACCAACACAATGGGGATGATGCACCTCAAAATTTGAAACATAATTCCAATTAGAAATGGCTTGACACTTGTGAATTTTTATGCATAGGTTTTCAAACTGGAGGAGCCATTCTGTGAAGAATTTCACTTTTTAATATCAATATATATATTTAATTATGACAGATGAAGAAACATGTAGATAAAAGCAAAGATTAATCCATCAATGTTGCTTTTATTTGAATCTAAACAATATGGGGATGAGTAACCTTGAAGTCAGATATAACTCATTTATAGGGCTCTGAAGAAGGAATTCGATTTATTTAGAACAGACATCTCGCAGTGCCACAATATTGGATTACTTGGAGGTATCTTTCTGTTTCAGATACCTGGTCTGGTAGAAGGGCTGAAGGATCAAAGGAGTGGCGTATGCTCTAACTACTCACCATCGTTTGTTACGAAAACATATGGCTGTATCCAGCGTCTGGATGGAGGCAGTGCAGTTTTCACGTATCCTAACTCTCCTGTTAAGTGTGCTGGTGCTCCACAGAAGATTGCTTACATCACAGCAGACTACATGCAACGGGTATAACTGTCAAAGTTATTTATTTTATGGACACATGTTTTGACATTGGTTTGAGATGATGTTTATATTGTAATGGTACTTCTTCATGAACCCAAATTTTAGATTGTACTGGTTGACTGCTTGACCTACAAGTCATGTATGTCAGCACTGAGATGTCTGGTTTGTGACTATATACATTAATATTATAGCATTATAATGCTGTAACTGAAGTTTTAGTGGCGTGTTTACATCGGAAAACTTGTCGTTTCAGTATGGGAGGCGAAATGTAAACGTGGTGTATAATACTGCACTTCCAGTTATATTCAAAGCTCCAAAGTATGCAGATTCTCTGTGGAAAGTTGCTGAGAAGAAAAAAGTCAAAGTTAATCTGAATGTTGACTTAGTGGAAGTAAGACCTGACAAAAAGGAAGCTGTGTTTAAATCTTTGTCTAAACCAGATGAAACGTATGTTCAAGAGGTGAGTTTCTGTTACTGATCGAGTTGTTGGTTTTAGAAATAATCATTCTCTGTCAAGTAAACATTCTTCATTCACTTGACTAGCACTAGTGTGGCTGATTTTTTTAAACTTATTTTAGTATCTGCTATCAAAATGTATGCTGGAGGAGGGGGTGATATCCATTGCTACGTGAATCTGATACACGTACAAGAGCAACAGATTATGATGAAAAAATATGTCATTTGTAACTACTGCAGATATGTGGATGATTCGAGAATCATTTGTAGTGTGAGTTATTAAAACCAGTACATTATGATTGATGTATGAAGCAAGTTATTAGCAATTTTTATGGAATTCTTAAATTTCAGCAGTATGTTTCAGGTCTGTAGTATGTGGTTTTTGAGAGAAGTTCCTTTTTCTAGTTTGTCACTGTTCTTAGAATGTTAATAATAAAAACTGTTTTTTTATTGGTGGATGGCATTTTGCTGAATAGTGACTGATGATGCCATCTGCTCTCCAGTGCTCAGTCCACTGATAAATAAGCTCTCTGTTTTTAGTTGTGCATGCAATTCACTTGTGATGTGTGCAGGAAAATATGTAAATCTTATGTAAATTATTTGTTGTTCCTGATTTTAAATAAAATTGGATTGAGTTGATGCATATCCCTTAAATCCTCCTGTATAAAATTTCTTGAACACTCTTTAGTGCTTCTGTAATTGTTTTATGCCTGTGGACAGTTGGAAATAGTGTGATTTTAGTAGGTGCTTTGTGGGTGTGCAGATGCCACTTACGAGGGGGATGAGTTCCAACTTGCATGCTGACACGATTGTCCTGAAGCCGTTCCTCTCTCTGAGTTATACGTATTATGTTTCTCTGTTATTTGACATACAGTACCAGATGCTGCATGTCTGTCCTCCACAATGTCCAACACCAGTGATAGCCAAAAATATGGAGCTCGCAGATGCAACAGGCTTCCTTAATATAGACAAAGGCACACTGCAGCACGTAAAGTACTCCAACATTTTTGGCATTGGAGATTGTACAACCCTTCCCACCTCAAAGACTGGAGCAGCAGTTGGTATGGAAACTGGAAATTTCTTTCATTTATTAGTAATTATTGGGTTAGAAGAACTGAGGGAAACCTCAAATACATCTGTCAGGATAGTGGTCCCTGGGCTGAGATTTGAGTCTGGGACCTCTGGAATAAAAAAAAAAAGTATGCTTCCAACTTTGAGTGCAATGTTCAGTTTGAAAGGGCAGCATAGTCATAAAATGTGAAGTATTATTTAAAAGGAAATTACTTAATTCTTATTTTATTTCCAGTATGTGTCTGGCTATTGTAGTAATTGAGTTATTGCATTTCATTGCAACATCCACATCAGTTTTCTTATTTGTTATTATGATTACTGTCATTTATCATCATCAGTGTCGTCATTGTTGTCATGTTCGTGCTCTAGATGACAGTATAAGACAGATGTTATGCATATTGTAGTAACACATTTTGTCTGACGGTAGTAGAATACAGCCTGCTGAAGCATGTCATTATTTTCAAAATTGTAAAATTGGTTTTGATGGAAGTTTTGAACATCAGTCTGTCAGAATGGTAATAAAAGTTCTCAAACTGTCAGAAATAATGGGAAGTAAAGAAACTTTCCCAAATCTTTTGGAATTGCCGAACCTGGAGAAGAGTAGTGACAGCCACTGAAGCTTGAGTCTGAATACTGTGATTCAGAAACAAAATGACACTGTCTGCCGTGTGCAAGTCCAGTCTCTGAGAAGAAATAAATTGTGAACATCAAAATTAAAGTTTGGGACCTTGCTGATCTGCTTTAGTCATAAGAAAGGGGAAGCCCATTATGAATTTGTTACTCCAGATAAATGAACCAAGCATTCCGTCATCAAGTATTGGAGTGCGAGGTGTCAAGTTTCCACCATGATGTAATTTAGGCCTTCACTCTTCTAGGATGTTACATGATGTAGGTTGGCAGGTGCCGCATAGTGTCCTAGAAAAATGAAGGCTGAAAGTGTTTGAGTATATACTGCAATTTACTTGTTGAAGAAGATCAGTTGTCATTCATACATGTGTGTTGTGCATCATGAAAATTTCCATTCTCACACAGTACTTACAGTAAAGCAGTGGGACTAGAAGGTAAAGGGCAGTGTTTCTTGGTTGGGCATCATTTGAGTTTTTCACATTCCCATATTCAGGAATCTCAAAAGGGACTTATTTTGGACCACTGGCAGTTCAGAGCAGTGAGACAAGTCCTGAAGGCCTTCCAGAAAAAGATTTATAGCACTGGTTCCAGGAATTGCGAAAATGTTGGACCGTATGTATAAAATCAGAAGTTTGGTACATTTGGTGCTGTTATTTATTTGTAAGGTGCGTGAGAAGCACATGTGTTGATGATGAACGCTCCAAAACATTTTAATTTTATGGTGTATTGACTTGGCTGGCTGGTGGTCAGGATTTTTTTTTTTTTAAATTTTTATACAGGGGTACTGTGTATACTGCCTTATTTATCAACGCTCATACAGCTTTTGCTACAATTTCAGCTGGCCAGTTGGGCGTGCTACGAAAAAATTTGACAGCTGCAATGGAAGGGAAGACTTTGAAATCTATTTATGATGGATACACATCATGCCCTCTGGTAACAGGAAATGGAAGATGTATCATGGCAGAGTTTGACTATGATTCCAAACCCCTGGAGACATTCCCAATTGATCAGGGTGTGGAGAGACGTACAATGTTCCACGTAAAAAAGGACGTAATGCCTCTGCTGTACTTCAATCTGATGTTGCGGTAAGTGCAGTCATATAAAAACAAGTGTTCTAAATATTTATAAATTTATTCAACCTGTAATTTTTTACCTTATATTGACAGGCCCCACATGTGAAGAAAATATATTTTTTAATGTGGATTGATGAGATTTTTGGTTAACTGCTATGGAATACTTGTAAAACATTCACAACTTAGAAACTGAGTTATGATGTAAAGCTATATTATGGTTTAACACTGTTAAATGCTACACTTGATATATCTCAGTTGGAAGGTTGAATCTTTTTGACCTGCATTTCTTCAGCGTTTGAGCGGACTTACAACTAAGAGAGTTTAACAATCTACTGAGGATAATATTAGGACCTCAGAAATAGAAATTAATGAGGCTACACAAAATTACATAATGAGGAACTTAGTAACTTTACATTACAGCTTTTATTATATATTATGTGTGTGTGTTTGCAGTTCCAGCACAGTTGGAAAGTGGTCCTATTTGCACATTTATCCCATTCATTCAAAGAATTTTGGATGTCCTACTGTAAAGAACTGTGAATCTGTAGTTCTTGGCATATCCCTCTGATTTTCTGTGATCCTCAAAGTTAAAAATGAAGTGTGACAGTGCAGTTTGAAGTCTGTAGTGGGTAGAAGCTATAAGAGGCCATCATCGTGACTCCACTTATTCTGCCAGAATTGTATTGATATCTGAGAATCCTCCAGGCACCATTGTCAGGAGGGATAAATGTTTGCTGTTTGGAAGAAAAGTATAACACAACTTGTATATTTTTTAAACCTCCAGCTTCCTACTGAAGTGGTGCTTTTCTTTTTTCAGAGGTCTTTGGGAGGGTCCTGGTATTTTCCGCAAAATAATGCACCTTGGACTATCAAAATAGGAATGCCTGACTTATGCATTTTGATGTACAAGAAAGAGCTTCTGTCTTCATCCAGTTAGTTTCCACATTCACTTCTGTGGATACTGTACAGACTATTCAGAATTACAGTATGGAAATGTAACAGTTCTGTTGTTGACATGGATCTGAGATTACAGATTGATTGTTTAGGTGACAAACTATGCTATATTCTGATAGCATTGTCTGTTTTTAGTATGAAATGACCCCTCACATTAATTCTGTAATCTTCCTTCCCTCGCTTCTGACTTCTCAGCAGAACAGAAACTATTGCAGTAGCTACATTTTAGTATATTTGCAATTGAGGTATGAGGTTTACACTATGTTGAATTCGTATTAAAATAATTGTCTTCTGGGATGTGATACTGTATAGTCTGGTAGATAGGTACCATTGTTTCAAAAGAATCTGCTGCCTCCATCATCAGGGAAGGAGAAGGTAGTAACTATCTGCCGGACTACATGACATTAGTATTTAGAGTTAACAGTTGGTGTCAGGACATGCTGTGTAACATACACCCACCTACATTGCAGACTTGTCTCACACTGCGATTTTGGAATAAATGTGATGTGTTCAACAGCAATTAATATAGGAAGATTTGTTATGCTGTTTGGTATATATGTTACACTCAAAGATCGAAAATGCACACTGAGCAGAAAAAACAATCACAACGCCTTGTGGCATTAGAGAAACAGCTACAACGCAAAATTGCGTTTCATGGCTGTTTTTAAACAACCACAATCTGTTGTGGCATGAGAGAAACAGCCACAATGTGAAATGTCTTTTAAATGAACTGTTTATAAGTTTAGTAATTTATTGATAAAAAATACATGTAACGTAG
>Ga0131853_10009682_pt1 | contig 17631 bp, 5 predicted proteins | sample TergutLab28metaG_FD_92764 | JGI IMG/M metagenome (GOLD analysis project Ga0131853, IMG submission 92764) | Labiotermes labralis P1 segment gut microbial communities from Petit-Saut dam, French Guiana - Lab288 P1 (version 2) (version 2) | ecosystem: Host-associated > Arthropoda: Insects >... | reverse complement strand
GTGACATGCTGACATATTGCAACATTACCACATTGCTCAAATGCTGGGTGACATGCTGACATATTGCAACATTACCACATTGCTCAAATGCTGGGTGACATGCTGACATATTGCAACATTACCGTGTTGTTCAAAAGCTCGGTGACATACTGACATATTGCAACTACCGCGTTGTACAGAAGTTCGGTCTCATGCTGACATATTGCACTATTATCCCGTTATTCAAAAGCTCTGCGATATCCTGACAAATCGTAACATCATCTTGTTGTTCGAGGGTAGCGTACACGATATAGTGACTAAATTGACGAGCCGCGGCACGATTGCCAGCAAGGACAAGGGATCTTTTCTTGTCCACGACGCCCAGACGGACATTGGCACCCATGCAGTCTTCTGTTCGGAGGGTACCTGTGGCTATTTGTTTGGAGGTCAAACAGGCGGATCTTGAACATTAACACCCCCCACATATCTTCTTGGCATACTCGGTAACAACTTTACCTTTCTGCTGTGTTATTCCCGTGTCGCGATGACATGCTGAAACATTGCAAAGCTTACCTAATTATTCACATATTAACTTGACACAGTTGAGGTTTTCGTGGTGACATCGAAAGCTTACAACTGCAACTTTTACCACACTCCTGATGTGTCTCGTTTGACGTACTGATACTGAAAGTATAGTATAGTATAGTATAGTAATTAGTATATTATAGTAATAGTATAGTACAGTATAGTGTAGTAATAATATAGTATAGTACCAGTAACTGCTCAGCATCCCATTTAAGTGTATCATTTCGATTAATTATTTTGGAAGTTTACGACATACCAGAAGGCTCTCGCGAAACCCCTGTGGCTTACAGGTTCAAAGGACTGTGTTACATTAATTTATTTCTCAGTGAATAAATGGGCAGAATGTATTTTGACTAGCAACAAATTATACAGATCAGGGCGTGAATTTTGTACACTGGTATCCTATTTATCGACAGGGCATAGGCTTTTGATACACTCCACCGTGATGGAGCATTGTTAGGAAGGCGATAGGCTCCAGCCGACCATTTACTGTAGCTGGTTCAAAATTTGTATGGGGACACACAGTACATATTCAGGACTATGAAAAGAAAAGTTAATAGAATTCCAGTATCAAAAGGAGTTGGACAAGGGCTCTTTCCTCTGATATTCAGTTCGTATACATACGAGGTGTTAGAGATGGGATGCAGAGAAGAGTGGAATTCTTGTGACACATGGCACGGTAATCATGCTTGTAATTGCTGACATTCCAAGCGTTGCTAACTAAGGGTGAAAATGAATTGCATTGGTCAGTTATGAGTTAAAACAAGGTATTTAGGGCTGATTCGGGACACGGATAACCCACGGCCTCCATGACTAAGGAAACATGGTTTGATTCCCTGTAGGGGCAAGAGATTTTTCTGTATTTCAGAGTGTCCGCACCGGCTTTGGGGCCTACCCAGCTTCCTATTAAATGTGTGCTTAGTGCGTGGGCTTTGCCGTGGAGTAAAGTGCCATGTTTAAGAGTGCATGGATGTATACTTCTTCTCCACCATAAGCCTTTATGGCCTGCGCAGGGAAAACTTCACTTTTGTGCAGGGCTGATTTAGAAAAGTACGTTCAAGAATCTTAGAGAGTAAATGAGCAGTTTATGACGGGCCCATTCGTTCATATGTTCGTCGTAAATTGACAACATACTGTGCAGTTGGACCGAGTATCAATTATAAGGTTGCAGAGTTCAGTTTATATGTGTGTGTGTGTGTGTGTTTGGAGCAGTTAGTCTATTTGTGAAGGGAAGGCAATTTCGGAACTACGATCGAAGGAAGTGCAGGCAGTTGCAAAGATATGCATTGAAGTGAGAGCTGAACCGTCACATAAGAATGTCGACAGCAGGCATGATGGGAATTTATCAGGGTTTCAGAGTTTTGACGCTGTGTTGCTGCGTGAGTGGTTCCCGAAGTGTCGAAGGAATGTAGATTACAGCTGCAGATCTCAGAACCAAGCTTATGTTTTTAATCGTACACCTGGTGACAGTGTAAATAGTATGGTGACTAGTGATTAGGCTACACGCTAGACAACCGAGGAATCGTACATTTGATGTACGTGCGATTCCCTGTAGGGACATGGGATTTTTCTCTTCTCCAGAGTTGCTAGACCGGCTCTGGGGCCGAACTAGCCCCTTATTCAATTAGTCAATGAATAACGGATACTCTTCTCGGGGGAGGGGATAAAACGGGCTCGGTGTGAAGCTGGTCACTCAACTCAATTCATTGCCGGGGTCAGTAACGTGTGTAGCAATTCATCCGATATCCGATATTGTTGCCACGTCTTGCACAGGGGCACCTTTAGCTTTACTTAATGATGCTGTGAGCGAAATGTGATCTTGGGTTCGTTAAAAATCCAGAAGGTGTGAATGTTGGTGTTGTGGAATCTTATATGTCCTCTCTCTCTCTCATTAATACTGTGATTTCAGAGGTCGAACTCTGATCACTGTGTCTTGTGTACAACGATCCTGAGTCAATTTCTTCCACCTCCGATATTCGCAACCTGTCTCCCGACGATTCATCGTAACTTTGTCTTCCGATCTTCACTGTCCTTGGTTCTGCAAAATGAAAGTTGGAAACTTTGAGAGTTCCTTCTCCCAACCTCGTCCCTGTTGCTGATTTCTGAAGGAGCGTTAGGTAGCGGCTCCCAATCTTCTGAAGATTATTGCTTTTTGGTACTTGACGCAAGTAGTTTGGTACCTGTCTACCGAACTTGACGGCCTTTTGTACCAGAAGGCTGCAGTGCCAACCTCATCTCACTTTGTGCCCTGCTCGTCACTCGAGAACGTCAGCCTATTGCTTCCCACCATTTACCATATGTGCGATCCCCAAAGGGCCCCATTTATTCTCACCTTGAACACGTCTTCTCGAAAGCAGTGTCTCACAGTGACGGTCCTTAGCACAGTGGTTAGCAGAGTATATTATACAAAGTATAGAGAACTGGAAATGTGTAAAATTTTATAACGTCCATAATAATTATGCAAATTTGATGGATAGAGAAATAGAATATGGTCTGTTATAAATAATCCAGTGTACACGGTTAGTAAAATTTTTCATTGACATAATCCTTCCGATCGCACTATGGCCCTGGGGTCGACTCAACCTGTAACAGAAATGAGTACCAGGAGTGTTTCCTGGGGGTAAAAAGCGGCCGGTGCGTAAGGCTGACAACCTTACCACCATCCTGGGCCATTATCACGTAATCTGGGAACCTTAACTTCCTGGAACCCTCTGGGCACCTCGGGCCTGTAATGGGACTGATTTACCTTTTCAACCTTTTTAGTAAATGACATTGCAGTACCACTGCAGTTAATTGAGTTGTTCAGACGTAACATGTTGCTGAGTGTTTATTACCGTTACGAATATTCTGGCAGGATGAAATGAGGGCCAGAACCACTCTCGGGTACTGTGGGAACCATTATTAAACGCACTATGCAATTATGGAAGCTTTTATTTCTTTCTGTATATAATTCTGGATACACATAGATTACGTGTTTAGCGTGTTTTTAAATAATATTTTTTTCCCTTATTATCGTTGTGATATTATTAGAACAGGTTTAGTAAGTCAGTAAATAGCAGCTATTATTTCCGTTCTTGATTATCCTCTGGGATCGGCACCAGTTTATCTTACAGATGGTGACAAGTACACATCGAAATTTTCGACTAAATAGACTATTAATTGATTTAATATTTCATTACCGCGCACTAATGCTTCATTATGAGAATAAAACCAACAAGTGCAAGTGAAAATGTGTGAATTTATTGCATTATAATTGTTGTAAACCTCCTACATGTTTCGGTCACCTTTTGAGGCCATCTTCAGGGAGATTTTGTTTTCGAAGGATATATATTACAAAGGCAACCCAGCTATAGTGCACAGTTATAAAATATTAAGTTTTATATTTGTGTTGCACAATACATTTTAAAATATTTTAAAAAGCGGATAAAATTATATGTGCTAAAGTTATGTGGGTGAGAAGCGTGCAGTCTGCAGACACAAGGACACCACCTCACTTGGATGGTGATACAACAGACACTGCACATGTTCACTTCTCACCCACATAAATTTAGCACAACTAATTTTATCTCTTTCTATACATTATTTTAACACATATTATGCATCACAAATTTAAAACTTAATATTTTATAATTGTACATTGGCTGGCTTGTCTTTGTAATATATCCTTAAAAAACACCTCCCTGAAGATGGCCACAAAATGTGACCGAAACATGTAGGAGGTTTACAACGATTATAATGTAAGAAATTGGCATGTTTTCAAATGCATGTATTGGTTTTATTTTTAGACTATTGATTTCTTAACCGACATACGTTTTTTGTCTCGGTAATCAACCAACTTGATGCACAACATTTTTGTTTTACAATAAGTTTGTTTCATGCTACATTCTAAACAAACATACGTTTGTTTAGAATGTAGTTACAAATCTTGTGGAACACTTTTAGCCTTTATCGAACCCCGTAGACTGCTAAAGAAATTTCCATTATTTAATTATGCCTGCGATTGCTTCTTATTAATATACAAATTCACTGCCGACTACAGTTTATCTTTTCGCGGTGTGTGTTTTTGTTATGGCTGTTTTGCACCTCTGTATTGTTTTTTAAGCTAACGGTCTCCAATATGAGGCAGTTTCCCATGTTGCTAAGACGTGTGGGAGGAGTGTGGGTATAGCTTCATGCCTTCGTGTCTTCAGCCCTAGGCAGTGGTTAGTAGTTAGCTTTCCCACTCCAGCGCTGTATCCCCGGTTATGAATATTTTATACCAGCTTAAACTAATTTCATTCTTAAGAAACTTTAAAGTACCAAGAACTTCATTGCTTCTCTTCAAGTTAGCATGAAAATGTGTTACGGAGGGAAGTAAACCGGCGACCGGTTCTTCCGTTGAAATGATTGATTTATTTAATGAGGCTTTCTAAATTTTATGGTTCTAATGACGTCGTATGGGAATTTGTTTGTAGGCTTTTGCGGGATTTGAGGTTGTTAGAGCGGTGGGTTTGACGATTCAGTTTTTCTGGAATTACAGTCGCGTCGAGAGCACGTGATGCTTTCATATTCTGTTAGGGAGTGGTATTGGCCTCATTTCAGGCACTGTTTTGCTATGTAACAAGAAACAGAAAGTGCACTTAAGTTTAATTCAGGGTAGGCGAACTGAGGCGAGAATTGAAACTGGGACCTTCGAGTATTGGTCAGGATGCTTACCACTAACACCGAGACGTTAGGTTATGTGCCAATTAAATTTTGTGTTCTGACATCAACCATTCACGCTTTTAAACATGAAATACGGTCTCATGAAAGTATGTATTCCGCCGTCTCCATTGTTCAAGTGAGTCGGCTTAGACGCGTAAGACACCTTCATTTGTTTTAAAGCTGCAATCGATATCTGCTCTTCGCAGAAGTTCCTTGCAGTGCTGGCGGATTTTAAGGTCTTGTGTGGAGAGGAATTGTGTGTTTGAAGGCATGGTATTGCAGCAGTACGAATAGTAGACTCTATTCACGTACACACACACACACACACTGCAGTGCAATAGGGTAGTCGGGGGGGGGTTAGGTTGTGTTTGCTAGTAGCAGCTATGCCAGCGTTCGTTCGTTGGATTCGCTTTGCTGTACAGTTCTCGTGTTGCAACAATTAATCATTGGAAGACATCAGCAGTGCTACGGCCTGGGCCCTGGCTGCGCTTGGTTTAGTGTGGACGCAGAAAGAGATGGAACGTGAGCGAGAGAGAGGGAGGACAAAGGAAAGAAGAGAGGCAGAGCGAGTGGGCGCAGAACACGAGGTTGGTGGACAGAATTCTCTCAATGCTGTAGAGTTCCAGTTAGCAAGCAGGGATAACAAACGCACAGCTTCTGTGTATGACGCTGACCCTTCCACGTAACAGCTGAGAACTGTTCATGACGTATATTCCATTGACGCAAAGCAGGTGAGATATTGGAGAGGAGCAGTTCATAACGTCTGGGCATTCTAGTTTTAAGTTTTCCTGATAATTCGTATCGCAGTTATTGACGACGGGTTAGAATCATGGTGTTGATTGAATTGATAGGTAATTAAATTGATTTTGTGTTTGAATAGCTATGCTACATAACTCTGCTCCGGAAATGTTTCCAAAGAGCCTCTTGCGATAGCGCGTAGCTCATTCCCTCAAGAGCTTCACGTGACGGTCAGCGTTAAGCAAAACCACGCCGAGGAAATATAAACAGAATGCGCTGCAAGCCAGACGACCTCCCGTGCATATTTACACGAGAGGCATGAAAGGTCAAAAACACGATTTTACAAATACAATTCTCGGGAACTGCTGCACCTGGAGAAATGAAACTTCAGAATTTTGATTATCTCCATCAGATTGAGCCAAAAGGTGTTCGACGTCTGCATTAGAAGCCGAGAAAAGTAACAGTGTTGTTAACAACAATAGCAGCTGTAATGATAACAGCAACACGCAAAAGTTTCCGAACAAGCAATCTGCAAGGTTCACCAAGTGGGTTTAAAAGCTGTAGGTCTAATTGTTGAGTTCCTGGTAATGACCTTGCAGCTAAAACGCTCAACCAGAAAAGCCGCATGTAACTTCGCGTGGATGGAAATTCGTGTCTCCTGAGGTCAGTATTTTTGGGTTTGCTTATCATCTTTTTGTTTACGTGTAGTGTGTAAATACGTGAAATATGTTGCCATGGTAACGAAGTGAGAGCACCTTAACATGCAGAAGGAAGTCATAAACCGTCTTCTGTCATTTATTGTAGTTTAAGGCGTATGGAGTGGACTACAACATAACTTGTTCGCTTTGAAAATTCCCTCCTTGCGTTGGTACCCCTGTTTCAGATTATGATGAAGGTTTGAAGGTGCTGAAATTTATTATTATTATTTTATTATTACTGACTGCAGTTGAGTTGTCACTCGGTGGCAGTAGTCCTTACACTAGTACAGACAAAGCAAATAAGAATAATTATACATAAACGAAACAATACAAACAACACAGTACAAACAATATAAAACACAGTAAATTCAAGTACACATATTACCAAAACACCCACAAATTACAAAACCCACACATACACACACCCACATATTAGAAAACAAGTTAGTACAAACACAGTACGATACACACCCAAATGTAATGATGCTCGGTTCTGCCACTGCAGTCTTTCCCACTTCTGCTGTAGTGTTAGCCCTGTATCTCGCTGGGGAACGTGTAAGTGTCTAAATATGTATAAATCACAAAGATGAACACTTGAAATGCGTGTGACAAAATATTGACTCTTATTTCCAGAGATTGTCATTCGAATAACGCAGTATGCGGTCGTTCGTTTTTAGTACAGCTGTGTGCACGCCCACAGCCCAGCCGGATGCTCCTCCCGCAATTCGGACCATCTCTTAAAGCATAAGTTTCATTCACCCGAAGTTTTGTCAGCTAAACATCACGGTGCTGGAGAAACCGTTTCGCCGATGCACGCTGCTCAGGGAGACTGATTGAAAATTAAGGGCACGGATATTGTCTACACGAATTCTGTGCAGCAGATGTTTCCCGCAAAGGGAACTTCAGCGCATCAATACGTCTGAAATCTAAAATAAAACGGAGCAAATATCGATCTTCTGGCAGCAAAGAATACTCTGTTGTTTGAGAGAAAAAATTCTGCCTATCCATTTGGATTTTTTATTCTTCTTTGGACCACCCCGAGGATAGAGGCAGTAAGGTTTTTTGAAACGCCGGTGGCTATATGCCAGTCTACACAGCGTCATATAGCAGAAGAAATGAACCGTTTTATTCTTTTGTTTGCAGACCATATCAAGGTCACCAGGTTTTTGTACCCGGCGATATTGGAGGCACTTATTGTTTAGCGTAAGATGACGTAATGATTGCTGTGAGTGCAGGTGGTAATTCGATAATTCGACAGTTGTCTTTAAACTGTAATTGTAACGTGTAATGCTCCAAAGATGGAACTTCTCTTTCACGATCTTTAGTAATTTCATGCATACTTCGCAAGTTCAGCAAAATTTCCAGTCTCCTTGCCCGCTTGTGTCAGCTTCAGACCACTTAATGGGACCAGACAAGTGCCATTGGCTTGTTAAGGGCCTGTGGACTGTACCGTCGCCTGATCAGGTGAATCCAGTTCATATTGTGACATCCTGTTTCTGAGAGGTCCATTTTAATACTGTTCACTTCATGGTTTACGACAAAAATATATGTACCATGCAGGTTTTTAGTATATTCGACTTGTCCGCCAACATTTTGGGGATTGTGATCTTTTTGCAGATTTTAATTGGTTGGCGTTACGTTGTCATCGGTTAATGTGTTAGGAGGATGACCAGATGTGGCATCACCTTCACATGTCTCTTTCGGCCCGAAATTAACCGTGATGTTCAGACGAGAGTATGTGTTAATACTATCACCAGCCGGAGCGTAGTGTAATGGTATTTTCAGTTGCGTTTGAGCTCGTGGGTTTCCATGGAGAATATTGTTAATGGACACCAGTTAAGAACAGTATTAAACTCACCTTCTGTTTCCCATCTCTAGTGATGGAACCTGATCTTGGAATGTCTGTTGTCTAATCCATGCACTCAACAAATCCATATATTGGGATAGTTCTTTCTCTGAGACGCTTAGGGCTATAGTTGCTGAGCTGGCCAGAAGTTAGCCATTTCTTACGGCACACGAAGATTTCTGTACGCTTTCAGAAGCGCCCATCCTGAGCTACACACTTCACATTCTCACACCAACTTTAAGATACGTTTGAATTTCGCCGCCTATTTGTCTGTAATTTTGTCTATAAGTAGTATGTTCTTTTTGGGCTTTCGACAAAAGGTGTGTGTGTGTGTGTGTGTGTGTGTGTGTGTGTGAGTGTGAGATTGATATGCATGGTAAATCCGACGCCCATTCCGTCTTCACCCTGATTATATATTTGGTGAAGAGGTGGCCTGCAAATGGCGAAGCTCCCCGTTGTGTATTGTTGTCTTTTCTTCAGGTTCCTCCCTTTTAGGTCTAAATATTTTCCTGAGCACCCGTAAACCTGCCTTTCTTCCTTAGGGTGAAAAAACGAAGTTCCAGACCGGTAAAATGTTGCTGGTACTAGCAATTTTACGGGGACCGCGGTAGCACAGTGGTTAAGGTGCTGTGTTACAAATCGGAAGGTCGCTGGTTCGATCCCAGATGGTGTCAGTGGATTTTTCATTGACATAAATTTCTTCCGATCGCACTATGGCCCTGGGGTCGGCTCAGCCTCTAACAGAAATGAGTACCAGGAGCATTTCCTGGGGGTAAAGGCGGCCGGTGCGTAAGGCTCATAACCTACCACCATCCTGTGCCGTTCTTACGAAATCTGGGAACCTTAACTTCCTAAGAACCCTCTGGGCCTGTTCAGGCCCGTAATGGGACTGCTTTACCTTTTTACTGCAATTTTACAGAACCATGCGCAGCGAGGTAGTTTTGTACAGAGTTAGGTCGTCCGCAGTGTTTCCATTTGCTTGTTGCGTTCTACTTGAGGGGTTTTTATATGCTGTAGGAGTACGGCCGATTCAAAGAGAACCCATTGTGCCAGACGATAGAATTAGACTTTCTGGCTTGTATTTTTATTCGTTGTATGTTCATTTAGAACCTTATGTAACATCTTTATCGACGTATATTGCCGGTTACGATCGCCTACCACTAACATAAAGAAACAACGCTAGGAATGGACGACACTGATCGAAAAGATATGCTGTTAAGGTAGCGATTTAGGTTCAGCTGTACGGGCTGTATAGCGTCGAATGGGTTGGGGACGATGCCATGAATGGCTTCGTCCCCAAACCATTCGAGGCAATCCGGTCTATATGCAAGATATTACACTGGCTTTTGTTTAAGTAGGATGAGTAAACTACGCACGGCGGAGGGATTTCTATTGCTCTTGGAGATGTTATGAAAGTTTTGTCTTTGAGTATTATCGTTTAATACATTTATTTAACTGATTATAATTTCCCAGGCCACTCTTCTATTGTTTTTGTGCCGACAATGCTCCTGAAACGCGGCGGATTTCTGAAATACGCCGTATTGTTGAGGTGGGCGAAGGACAATACACGTCAGTAGCGTGGAGTTGACATTGTATTTGTCTGAATTTCGTTGCACAAATTTCAAAAGCATACTGATAATACTTGCTGAATTTGTCAGAAGTGCTGCTGTGAATTGCTGTTGTTGGCTAAAAATGCGCAAGTCGTTTAAGGGCAATGGGGCACGCTTCTCAGCAGGTCGCCTCGCGGCACTTAGTGCGAGAAACACCGGTTGTCGCGATGTTGAGATTTGGTCAGGAAGGAACGATGTCATTCTGTACTTTGACATTACTGTTGGAATCAATTGACCTTGTTCAGCAGTTTGTCGTGTAGGGTGCAGAGCAGGCTGGCCGTTTCTAGACACAGAGTTGTAAGGGTGGGAAGAGGGGGGGGGGGGCTAGAATTTTGTGTAATTATGACGGCAAGTCGTAATTCGTTATTTTGACAGGAGCGCGTGTCGTGTAATTGAGAATTGTTGGTGAGTTTGTGGATTTTGTACAGCTGTGTTTGATTTGAGGCTTTACAGTTTCGTAGCGTTCACCTTGAATCGCCACTTTTGTTTAAAAATTATAGGGATTATTCAAATACTCCTCCTCATACAAGGTCATTAAAATCTAAGGTAATGATTGCTGCCGAACCTGAAAAGCAACGAATTGTTTTTACTTCACAGAGCAAAAAGCGGCGAATTTATTTCCCAGGGTGAAGGGGGGGGGGGGCATATAGCATCCCAAAGTGTACCACATTTATCCGGATGGTGAATTTGCGAAAATAGTTTAGCCTTTGTTATGTGCAGTTGAAGCCGTTTACCCAGAGAACAGCAAAGTTTTGAAATGCCAGTTAAGTGTATTTTTCTGTGACATACGAATAGTAACACTTTTTTGTATTAACCCATTGTGTTTCGAACAGTTGTGGTTCATTATCTTGGATTCCACAATTCTGGAATTGTGTGTCGTGTTTGGTAGAAAACTGCGATGAAGTAATCAACAGTACAGCTGTGTGGCACTTGACATCAGAGTGTACAGATGTGAGTCTGTTTAGAGGGGCGCACTGTGAGTTGTGTAGCATAAATAAGTAAGAATTTTAGAACACGCTTAACAGTAAATAGTTCAGGCATCCTGCTACATATCATTTAGGACAGTAGAGGCGTAAGTGATACAGTTGAACAACAAATCTAAATTATTTTCCACGGAAACTATAACTGGCGAAGGCGTGTATGAAGATGCCAGCTACTCTAGGTTCCGCAGTTGGGTCACCTAATGTAAATGGTATAAAAGTAGGCTTTAGCGAAGACTGCATTATGCAATGAATGGAAATTGTTCTGAAGAGGAAATGTAACTTCTCCATTGTCTGTGTAACAGCAGGTCATGTGCAAAACTGTTCTTGACGCGACCCGTTTGATAAACACAGTTACAAATATTGTGAGTTAAATGAGAGTGAGAGGAGTGAACCACATGCAGTTGCAGTCGCTTTGGGAGGTGTGGGTGCTGTTCTGTTCTCATCCATGTAACCTACCATGGTAATGTTCTGTGGTTTAGTTTAGGCTAATAACTCAACGGAATGTCGGTTTTAAAGGAACAGAGCTATACGTTTTTGGAAATTAATTGCGAAGCCCACAGTTGAAAGACAAATTGAAGGGATGAGAAATAATAGTAATCCGGTCGAACGCAATTCTTTGCTGGTAAAACAAATTGGTTTTTTATACAACATCGGTACACATTTCGGCTTATAATAGAACCATCATCAGTCTGTTTTTCTAGATAATATATGAGGAAAATATAATAAAATACTATATTTTCTTTAAAAAATTTGAGGTAGCGAATCTTGCAATCGCATTTCAGAGCGTTATTGACCTAAGAATAACCATAAAAGTATAGCATTAATTGTTCTGTATTTTATTGTGTGTTGTTATGTATATCGCCTAGAATGTAGACGTTTTTGTGCGTATCTTGTCAGTTATAAAAAGTGTTTTTTTGGTTAAAGTTCACCTTAAAATTCACACGTATTTTATCTTTTTAAAACTAGGAGCATTCCAGGTATACATGTGGGAAACTTTTGTGTTGACTCGTGCGGGTTTGGTTGTGGTCTGAAATGTAATAACAGTATGTAGCTGTTGAACTTTTTGTACACGAAGATAAGGAATGTAGAGTTTATTAATTTACCGTCGTGACCTACACTGTTGGTAGTTAACGTGTTGAACATTCAGTGTGAATGGTTGAGCGAACTGGGAAAATTGGAGTATGTCGACCCTGCTGGACCGGAAATGATTGGGCCTGTCTGTAATTATGATAATGTGAGGCGATTTGTGAGCAAGGAAATACACGAAAACGTATCAAATCAATGTATTATTTGGACTAATAATTATATTGCGTACAGGCCGTGGTAATTAACAAGTTTTCTGGTGCGGCTTGTGTTAAAAGGCGTGACAGGAGTAGAAGTCAGTAGGAATGATGCTATCATTTGTGGTTGGTTTATGGATGGTAGAAAATTGTATAAGATTATGACTTGAAAGTCATCTTGTCCATTTATGTTCCAAGTTGGAAGTTAGTTGCGGGCAAATATTGTTCAACTCAGGCAACATGTTGTTTTGTATCGGTTAATCATTTGTTGAATACGTTTAGTTTATCATCTGCATGTCTGAAATATCCTAATATTTGGGACTTCATTCACAGGATGTTTATTTTGTTGTGTTCAGTCATTGTAAATAAATCTCAGAGAAAATAAGAAGAGGTAGGAACTCCGATTCCTTCTTGTGTATGTATTTCTTCCCGTTGTAGGAGATACAGTTTCGATCGATTATTGTTAAGTACGAGTACATGGGTTGATTAAGGCATTACTTATGTGGGCATTGGCCATACTGGTATGAAGCATGTCGTCGACGGTACTGAACAGTTCATTAGTGCGGATATTCGGATACATGTTGCTAATACCAACTGAAGCAAATTGTGGTTTGGTACTGATGGAATTTTCCTTAATCCTTACGCCAGTTCAGTAGAGTTTTTAGCACTGATCAATAAAGGAGAAGTGAACACGCGCACCTTTGTGTACTTTATTAACCTCCGAATTGTTGATGGTGTTTGGGTTAAGTTTTTTATTGCGTTTTTATTCTTTAGTTATTTATAATTTTTAGGTGAGAAGTGATGGTGAGATGTGTATTTGCTAACGCAAAACTTCTTTGGTTATAGATATAAACAATATATAGTCAAACACAACACAATTAATGATTTTATTAAGGTGTATTTCTTACAATGTTTTGTTCAACGACATGTTTCGTTTCTAGTTATGAGTCATATTCAGGTTGATTACTTTTATTAGTAAGTTATAAATATACAATTAGCAATGCTATTGGTTTTGTTACCTGCGATATCTCGTATAACATATAACATGTCTCACCTGAAACTCTTTTGGTTATGAATTCGCTTATCATTTCCTGTTAGGGCTGTTGTCAACAAGCACTCGATTTTAGTTTGTAGATATTTTTGCTGTCTTTGCCAATTGATTATTATAATAATTGACTTATTACAATATGTATACACATTCTTAATGTTTCTTGCAATAATTGAATGATTACATAATGTATAGACATTCGTAATGTTTCTGTCTACCGGGTGTCGTACACATTCTTGTTCCCATATGGGTATGTAAGTAATAGCTGCTTTAGTTACAAAGCCTAAATTCCTGATCCAATTTTTAGATTTGTAATGATGATTATATTTTAAACTTTAGACAGATGTGTCTTTTGTTTTCTGCAAAACAATATCTTTGTACTTTTAACAACTCTGTGAAAGGTGTTATGTTTTTCAGGCTAGGGTATCTGGGTTGTTAATCAGGATGTATAATACCTTTTTCAGAGTTGTGTATTTGCTATTCAGTTCATTCTGTGGACTCTAATTGATCTTTCAGTTAGGTACCACATTTTTCCCCCATATTTCGATAGATCCTTGTGTAACAGGTAAGGTTTGCAATTAAGACTTTGCTTCTTACTATGCAGGAACTTCTTTGAAATTTTTTTTTTATTTGGTTGCGGAGGTTGTACTCTGAATTTTAATCTTTGTGTCCTGAGGTGTGAGATTCTTTGGACGTGTTGTTGGCTTAAGTATTTGTTAGCAATACAGCTAAGGACTCCCTTGTTTATATTTTTTATAGTGTTTCATATTGAAAGCTTGACTAGGAAGTACGAGTTGGAAAGCTGTTCTGACATTCCTAGTTACCAAAGTGAGTTATGTGGATCCTTTGAATATACCAGTAATCCTTCAGAAGAAAGGCAGCCTTGCACGTGCAACATCTACGGATGCAAATGATTTCCCAACTCCAAGATACTTTTGTAGTAGAGTTTGTTCTGGAATAAGGCGTCCTGCATATTGAAAGGGCGCCACTATTTACGAGGACTTCGATGCCTACACTTCCACGGCACTGTGAAGAAAGGTTTCTTTGTCAGGACGGCTGTTGGGACTTCCTCTCAGAAAGCTACTTTTGTTTTTAAAATTAATCACAGAAAAATACATTTGCACCTACAAGTATTTGCAATCTACAAAGCAGACGTGTGATATGAGGGTAAACAGTAGGTACTGTGACATTCTTTATTAGTTTCATGGGGAACGCAATCATTTGGGGAGCGAAGAAAATAAAATGACCCATTTACGTTTGCTTTTTCAACTGATTGCCAAAAGGCTCCAGACAGTGTTCAGCTGTGTGGCCTACAAGGCACAACAGATGTTCGCTTCGGTGAGAATTCACAAATGTTTGTGAGCACTCTTTCTGTCTAATGAAGGGGAAGAATTCCGAAATCGGGGTGTGGATGATAGGCACACTTTTGAGTGAAGTTTTGCCCATTCCAGCGTCCATACTTACTTATTCCTTGGAGCACAGTCCTTCTTGAGAAGCAAATTGGTTCTCAGCTAGTCAAGAAATTCCCCTTATTTTATGGAACCCAAAGGTTCATTACCGCATTCGCAAGTGCCCGCCACCTGTCCCTATCCTGAGCCAAATCGATCCAGTCCATACCCCAACATCCCACTGCCTGAAGATCCATCTTAATATTATCCTTCATCTACGCCAGGGTCTTCCAAGTGATCTCTTTCCCTCAGGTTTCCCCACCAAAACCCTGTGTACACCTCACCCCTTCCCCATACATGCTACATGCCCTGCCCAACTCATACTTCTCGATTTGATAACCCGAACAATATTGGGTGAGGAGTTCAGATCATAAAGCTCCTCATTATGTAGATTTCTCCGCCCCCCTGTTATCTTGTCCTTCTTAGACCCAAATGTTCTCCTCAGCACCCTCGTCTCAAATACCCTCTGCCTACATTCCTCCTTCAATGCGAGCCACCAAGTTTCACACCCATACAAAACAACAGGCAAAATTATAGTTCTGTATATCTTAATCTTTGTAATTTTGTATAGCAAACTGGAGATAAAAGATTCTGCACCGAATGATAGCAAGTATTCCCTGACTTCAATCTGCTGCTAATTTCTTCGTGAACAAAATTTAGGTTTGTTAAGGCTGTTCCCAGATATTTGACCTCTTCCACCCTTTGGAAGGAGCTATTGTCAATCTTTATATTGTGACTTCGTCCTGCATTCTGATCTCGAGACATGACCATACATGTATACTTAGTTTTGTCAGCATTCAGTACTAGACCAATCTCCTTACTAGCGAGTACCAAAGCTATTTTTTCCAAATAATGCGAACTTTGTCAGTAAATGCGGCTCTATTTTTTGGTATTAACTTTATTGACAGAGGCTGTATTGTTTTGGCCTCTTTTTCGGCTTGGCAGGACGCGTGTAGTTTAGAAAGTTTGCTCACCCCTGGTTTAGAGAGTCTGAGGACAAACAGAATCAGAGTAGCTTATGACCATTTACTTCCAGAACACCAAGCTGCCTAGTACATCATTGCCTAGGCCACATTTTTCATTCCTGTAGACAGCTATTTTTCTCCGCTCATTTCTGCTCCGAGGATGGAGACGGCCAGTTCCTCAGGTACGTTAGTATCTGTCCACCAGACTACATAGCAACATGTCCCAGAGGACTGTAATTCTAATACCCACCCCCTTGTGTATATATGTGTGACTTAGGAAACGGTGATTGAACCGTATGCAGAGAACTGTCTTGATTCCCGTTAGGATTTACCCTGTTCGGTCAGATTAAAAATGATTGTCTAACGAAGGTGCGATATCGGCTAACTTGTTAAGTTGTGCTGCCACACATACTCCTGAAAAGAATATGGAAACAGTGTGACATGTGCAGTATGGATTTAATGTTGAACATTTACATCTTTTTGGATGTAACTCTATGTTGGTTGGTAAATAGTTACCGAAGTTTCGGAAGATTTTTGTGCATGGCTTCCGCAGTCCAAGAGCTTTCCATTGCGACTAAATGGACGTTACAGCAAGGTTATCCTCAGCGTGGAAACTGTTTACCAATCGATACGGTACTATAATTCAGAAGACTGGAATCTTCATTGGTACCGCTCTCAGAATTCAAACCTCGTGCTTTGGTGTCAATAGTGGTCGAATTTGTGGTTTGTTTTAACTTCTTAATGAACAAGTAACAAGCCGCCAAATTGCCCCTTGTTTGTATTGCTAAAATTGGCACATTTTACACACATTCGAAGATTCCCGGAAACTGCCTTTCTTCCAACCTCATTAACTTATATAATGTCGACTGTGGTGTCACATTTTTTTTGGTAACTTCATGATAAAAAATAACGTGTTGGATAGCGGGTGATTGTAGACCAGTTTCTCATCGCACCCTCTTTTGTTAGGTGGAGTAATTATATAATTATGAATATAATTTATTTAATGATAGTCTTTTCTTAACAACTTGATGCACAAATTCTTTATTTTAATACATTTATTACAGTCCTCTACATGTTTCTAGCACTACTGTGCTCATCTTCAGGAGGACAATTGTATTAACACGGTATCTGGTACCGTCACCCTCTTTGGGTGACTGTTCAGCACACAGGTTACGAGAGGACTCGTGACCCGTGTACTGAACAGTCACCCAAAGAGAATGACGATACCAAATGCTGTGTTAATACAAATGTCCTGCTGAAGATAAGCTCAGCAGTGCTCGAAACATGTAGAGGAATGTAATAAATAAATGTATTAAAATAAGGAATTTGTGCATCAAGTTGGTAAAAAAAAAAGACTATCATTATATTAGGATGCACGGTCAACAAAACGTAAAAAATAATTTATTTACTTTCGTTCTGTTTTTGTTTGGTGTATATTGTATACCTACGCTAATATTAAAGTCCGTTGCATGTCTTCAGACTGCTATTAGTCCCTTTCATGATGAAAGATATGGGCCTACACATCTTTTCTAAATATCTTCTTTGTTTCACGTCATATCTGTGGTATGCATTTATTCCAGATAAAAATGTACACCTAATCCAAATGGGATTAGGTATTGCGTGGTGATACAACATTTTCATGGTTTTTATCTCAGTAATTAACCAACTTGATGCACAAAATTTTTGTTTTATAATAAGTTTATTTCATGCCTCTACATGTTTCGAGCATATGTGCTCATCATCAGGAGGTCAAAATTGCATTACACAG
>Ga0131853_10009680_pt1 | contig 17633 bp, 8 predicted proteins | sample TergutLab28metaG_FD_92764 | JGI IMG/M metagenome (GOLD analysis project Ga0131853, IMG submission 92764) | Labiotermes labralis P1 segment gut microbial communities from Petit-Saut dam, French Guiana - Lab288 P1 (version 2) (version 2) | ecosystem: Host-associated > Arthropoda: Insects >... | reverse complement strand
TGTCCATTGGTAGTTAGTGTGTCCATTGGTAGTTAGTGTGTCCATTGGTAGTTAGTGTGTCCATTGGTAGTTAGTGTGTCCATTGGTAGTTAGTGTGTCCATTGGTAGTTAGTGTGTCCATTGAGAAGTTCGTAGCAAAACTTCTACGTGCGGAAGTAAGAATACTTTGTGATAAATTTCTAAAATACACATTGAAGATTATTTACACTGTGAAAGTATTTGTTAATGATCTTGAAACAGAACCTAAATTTTGAAGTATGAGAAGATTAGAAAACGTGAAAATTAAATTTTACGGCGGCGCTCACGATTGGCCAATCATTATAACAGAGAAGGGACTGGAGACTGAAATTTTCAATATGTTACTCGACACTAATTTAACTTCAGTGAATGAAACATTCGAGCAATTTCTTTAAATTTTACGAAATTACCGAGAACAGAACAGAATGGTGTGTGAAACATTGTTCCTATTTTCGCTGCATCTAACTGTTGGTTCGGACGCAGATATTGAAAGAATTCGCCTACGTAATCAGTTAATTATCATTCTGACTTTTGTGAAAAAAGCCTTAAAAATCTTCCACCATTAAAGACTTTAACTTAAGGAAAAAGCTCAACACAGAAGCCCTGTACTCTATGTACTGTTTCGTTCTTGTGTTTTAAATAATTTTGTGTTTTAAATAATTTTGTTTAACTACGCCGTTTTTTTTTTCGCCGTTGTTGACAGCAACTTTAAAAGCGTAAACTCTTTAATATTTAATTAAGACCACCTAGTCTCAAGAAAGACTGATTTCTATAGCTAGACTTTTCATTGACAACGCCACCGTTCAAAACCTCGATTTCTCAGGAAGGGTGAAAAATTTTGTTGACGTTTAAAATCCTAAAATTAATGTTTCTTCGAACAATTGTTTAAGCACCCATTTTTTCCGCTCGTTACGTTGTTACACTCAAGGCAATACAATTAATATTTATAGACGCATAATTTCATTAAGATTTTTAGGCACCCGTTAAAAATAACGGGTAAACATTACGTCAATAAGAGGAAGCACTAACGGGGAACAATAAATGTATTTTACAAAGAGGGCTGATATGATCAAACTTACGGAACAAAAACATACATGCAACTCGTGTATTACTACTTACACTACTATTTGCTACTACGTACTATTACTACTCACGAAGGCTGTATTAGTTGCTAACGAGGCAGTTGATGTACAAGTTAAAGTTGATGAGACGAAGTATGTAGTCACGTCTGGTAAACAGAATGCGGGACAAAGTCATAATGTAAGGTTAGGTGCAATTTCACGTATGTGAATGGCACGAACAAGTTCAATTGCACGGAAAAAAAACATTACCAACAGATAAAATTTAAGGACTCTCTGCTAGGAATGGGTCCAGAGTCTGATGTATTTACGTTTTCTGTTTAAAAGCTTACAGATAGAACAGCATAACAACAATTTTGCATGTTTTTATGTACGAGTATGAAGTTTGGTGTCCCACATTACTGGAATAATGCAGTCCGAGGGCGTTCAAGAATGGGGTGCTGAGAAATATGTTTTGGTTCGGGATGATGGTAGTAAAAGTAGGTCTTCAGGAATTTCATTCCTCGCCAAATAGCAATATTAGGGTTATCAAGTCAAGTAGAATAGGCAGAGCATGGGAAACTTATGAGGGAAACAGAAATGTATGCAGGAATTCGGTAGGGAAAACTGAAAGCTGTAGGCGTAGATGGAAAATAATATCAAAATTGGCTTTAAAAAATAGTATTGGAGGTTGTGGCCTAGATTTTACTGCCTCGAGGTAAGGAAAAGTGACAGGCTTTCATGAAAAATGTCATTATCAGGAAGGCGACAACACCGTTAAAGTGCAGAACATAAGAGTCAACTGGCATGGAAATGATCGCTGTAAACATTCATCTTACGACTAATATATCTGCCGGATACACCGCCGGCACATTCCTGATGAGGGCTGATCTGGACAGACGAAATACGTTGTAGTGTATGATATAAAAATGATATATTGCATCTGTATGGTTGTCTTTGGTCAAATAAATAACACCTTATTGAAGCATAATTTACTGAACGTACCCCATGCTACATACAAACTGGGCAGCATCAGGCATCCCACAGTCCCTACTGCCGTACGGATTGTGCAGGTCTCTATTGATCTGAGGGCCGCAAGTGGATATTTTCTTTACCTAATATGGACGCGTGTTTGACAGGTTTCATTTCGAGGTCAGAATAGACAGTTGTAGTGTTCAAACGGCTACAAGTAAGAAATCGGAAAAACAGTACAGTAATTAACCCCGTGCACGAATCATACCTGAACGTAGTAGCTTATGGGATTGTGACCATTAAATTCTCGGTGTTGTGAGTGTGCGCTGCATTCGTACCGGGAATCAGGCATGTTGCTTTATTCCACTTTACGGCAGTGGTGTAGGTAAATTGCGTGTCAATGATGCATAGGAGTAAATAGAATAAAGTTAATTACTACTTTAAGGGCGTTCGTCTTCTCAACCTGAGACTTTAGATGAAACAAAATATGTTATTCTACAAAACCGAAATCCTGAAGCACGACACTCCGTACAAGCTACTCATTACCTGTATATATCAGGTACACAAGAACATAGTCACGCGATTCTGTCTACATAGGCCACGCCCTGCATGTTGACGTCACGTTTGGAGTTGCGTGATCGTGTTACGTGACTCTGTTGCGCCTACACTTAATTCCATGCAGCCTAATCTCCGTTCCATCGGTTGGAACGTGCTGCGGTGAATACGCATTCAATTCCTGCTTTCGGCGGAAAAGCAGTGCTCCTGCACAGACAGGGCCAATTTATTGTGTGTGTGAGACTGTGCGAACAAATCATGAAGATTTCATTTTCAAATTTCCATCGATCCGTGGTAAACAGAACAAGTGACAATGTGACACTAGTGTAATCTCATGTCATGTCGATGAAGCACCTGGCGGTGTTGACCGCCACACATTCTGATGGCTATTCCTTCAACAATAACATGACATCAGTGTCCGGGGCCCATGCCGGTCCCTCGTTGCATGGCAACGTCAACATTCTGCTGAGCGGGTGAGTCAATTGTTACAACAGACCGGCAGTGATAGGCTTAGTTTTATTGGCACAACACAGGGCGGAGAAATTGGCGGGAAAACACACAAACAAGCAACTTGTGTAACGCAACTACATAATGTTCGAATTCAGAATTACTGAACGATTAATGTACACGTTTCTGAAGGCATTCGTCAGTATTTATCTGGACAAAAGTCGTGCATATACCGCGACCCTGCGGAGCGTTCAGATCTTTGCGTCCCGGACTCTTCTGAGATGTCAAATAATATATAATCCATGGGGGTGGGGGATGGTCACAGTTTTTTTTTGTCATTCACAACTCTATGTGCGTTCTAAACATCCATGTCGATTTTGTTGTTATGAAATTTGTTGGTCTTTTATAACCTCAAATTTCGGCCCTCCGAAATATTTTCTAATTTCTAACTTACGAACAATAATTCATGTGTAATTTATATGCATATTTATAGTCTGTTTACATACCAAATTCAATATTCCTAAATAATATCAATACGTATATTGATTGCACAGAGACGTGAAGTCTTAACACAAAGTTTCGTCTTCGAGTATTACCTCATACAACAATTTGCACTGTTCTTATATGGCCCAATATAGTTACGTAATTATAATGAAGTGTACAGCGGTAAGTATTAAACATTACGGCTGACTGTATTTTTGTCCTAGTTATCGCAATGCAAAATGCACCTTAACCTCCATTTTATAACCAGTCGAATGCAGTAACTACTAAATACACCAAATCCTTCTTTCACACTGAAGTGTTGTTCCTTGAAAGTGGGCGTGAATCCAAACGGCGTAAATCGTAAATGATAATCCCATAAGAATTAATGAAATAGGTGAGAGGCAGAGTCATAGATCGCAGTCACTCAAAGGAAAGTAAGCCGAAAATGAAAGCACGTCAGCGTAAGAAATGGTGTGCATTGGCAAGTTGCGCAAAATAAGGATAAGGATAAGCCTGTTACGATTCAATGTTTATATTATTGTCTTAGTTTTCCTGCACGCAAATCGCATCCTGTTTACACCATGCCATGTTGAATCTTCCATGGTTTATCTTATTCTGCCATATTTTCCCTAAGTACCCATCAAATGGTACAATTTTCGGAAAAATACATTTAGTACGTAAAGTGTCTCTTGACCTTCCCTATGATATATTTCCAAAACATTCCTCACTCTATAAATAATTCAGGGGGTTGTTGCCATAAATGTCCTTACGTTTTCTTGTAAAGTGTCTGATACATTTATTCGATTTTTACCATACTTTAATTTCTTCGACAGATTTTAACAAAATTTCCCACAACAAATCACGCAAAGCCGTCAGATGCGACCCGAGCTGTTTCATTCGCTCTGGGGGACGTAAAGGATGAAGCTAGTAGTCGCTTTTCACAACTTTTCGAAGGCTCCTAAAAGTTTCATATAAAAACACGACAGAAATGCAGAACAGAGTAAACCGGTGCCAGACTACTGACACATCACTTCGTCCCGACAGCTGCACTTTTCCCAAAATGGGACAAGCCGTGACGTTGGTGTCTGTGTCACATTTTACTTAATTTTGTGCTGTAATGTGAGCTGGGGCTAATAAATTTTCTCATTTGAAATTAGATGATTCTCAAAGTAAGAAGGCAACTGGCAATGCCGAAAAAATTCTACCGTTAGACGGGATCAACTTACAGGATTATTTGGGGTACTTCACACTAACTGCAGCATAACCTCCTGCTTCAGCAAATCGGAGAACGTTGTGGTTGAATAGTTAGCACTCCTGCTTTGTATTTTGGATATCCCTTGTTCAATTCTGAACCAAAAGATCGGAAATCCTTACTCATTTCCCTGGAGGACAACTTCTACCTTCAACATATCACGGTACGACTTCTACCTTCGACATTCCCTGCAGTCGCTATTCACTAATCACCCAGTCACGGTATAGTATAAGATACACAATGTGTCACAAAGCATAACATAAATAAACGTGTAAAAGATCCAGCCAATCAGTACAACATTAAGCTTCACAAGAAGCCTGGAAACGATACAAACTAGAGCATGTGCAGGAGGTTTCACATTTGCTTATTTAGAGACATAAATATTTACGGCAGAAACACGATTAATGTCCGAACAGGAATCCTGACGAACACGGCACAGCTGCGGTCCTGTGCGGTATCGATTATTCGTACCCAGAATTTCAGCCAGACGTAGAAGCTTCAGAACCAGTGGCAAGTCAGGGGAATTTGTGACGGCAGAAACCAACGTGCATGACCCAAATACGATGCTTCTCACTCGCATTCTGAAGGTGTCTGATTCGAATTTTGTAGAGCTGTACTGACTTTATTTGTTGTCTTTTTAAGTCTATCCATACAAATTCTGGGGAAATGCCTTAAATTGTAATATGCCGAATCTTTCCACAAACTTCCAATCCATTATTCACTAAACATCCTGTCATTCGACTCGATAAGCCAGTCCATACAGTCTGTGCTATTGACAGCGTCCTAAAATAAATCCTCTTTGAACAAGCAGGCCTAAAGAAGTAAGTGCATGGCAGTAGTCAATCGCTCTCATGACCTCTAGAAACAAAGGCCATACCAGCACGCGATCAATACCGCGGCGTTCCATGTATCAGGTAATTAATCGCCTGACTGCCACCGCGGAGACTAAAATTCGATCTCAGTCCAGGGCATGTGGGGTCTGTAGTAGACAAAGAGACAATGGGACAGGTTGTCTTCCGAGTACTTCGTCTTTCGCCTGTAACAGTCATTCCATCAATGCTCCATATTCACTCATTTAAACGTCGCCAATAGCACGTAATCTTAGCAATTGAGAGCGTCGTTAAACAACAGGCTTTAGCGGCGGTCTCTGACAAGCGTAACGAACGGTGTTGTCAGCAATCATCGTCACTAGAATTCCAGAAGTTGATGTTCGATCCATCCGTTAAACTCTAGTAACAAGAAATTTAGTCTCCCAAGTCTTTGTTTCCAGAAAAAATTATGGAAACGGGTCCCAGAAGTATAAGATAAACTTTCTGTAAATAGTAACTACTCCCGCATTCACTGTAGGCTAAGTAGGCCGAAATTCAGTAAGTTTTACAAGGGTAATTACCAAATAACCCAAAAACTGATTGGAGTTCTTGTATGTGTCTTGTTCTTTAATCTTCTATGGTGAAGATAAAATGTTGACCTGCAAACTGATATGTATAAAACACTTTTCGTCACATTTCTCTTAAGCATAATAAATATATATATATATATATATATATATATATATATATATACCTCATTAACATGCTAAACGTTCTATGACACTTGATAGTTGAATAAAGATAGACCAACTTTATGTCACTTGCTTTATTATTTCATTATTTAATGCTCAACATGTTTCGGGTGTTAGTACATCCATCCTCAGGAGCTTGCGACTTATTTGTTGAGTATCCGTATGCAGGCTGAAGCCTGCATACGGATACCACACCACCCCAGCCTAACCACACCGTGACACCAACACACATCGAACCAGAACAATACAACCCATGAAATAACTCAACAACATTAAATAATGAAATAATAAAGCAAGTGACATCAAGTTGGTCTATCTTTATTCAACTATCAAGATCATGCACGATCCAATAAACATAAGATTCTATGACACTTTCTTTCTCTACTTCGAAAATAGACACTTTTACTGAATTCTTGGAATCATCTGCTATTCCTGATTCTCTAACATATTTCGAAAGGCTGCAGTACCCTGTATGAGTACAGAATACAATAAAAGCTTATACAAATAACGTTACAAAGAAAAAAGAAACAAATAAAAGAGCACTGCGGATGAAAAGTTTATTGAAATGGTATTAATGTACACTAAAAACGGCCATTAAGCGATTCTTACGCGAAATCCACCAAACATTTTGCGTAACACTGCCAACTATTATGTTAAGACGGCTTACTCAGACACTCTTGAAATTTCTGTGTACTGCAGATCAACTCACCCTTCAGCCTTTCTGCGCTTGGCCTTCTGACGCACAACAACACGAATGCTACAGGAAATTCAGCAGCCATCTTGCGATAAGTCCCAATTAATCCTTCCGGTTTTAAAAATGTACATGTTGCCATCATCAACGTCCGCAGCGTCCGTCAGAGTCACATATCTCTCTGTCTGTGCATGTAAGAAGGATACCTTCTGAATTCGAAGAAGGAAAATTTTTGCTCCAATGATACGACATAAGCGGAACTCACGAAAGAGTGGATTTCGCCGTAACTAAAAACTTGCCTTTTATCTTCTTCTAAAAAACGCCGTCCTCTCTTACATTACGACTCCGACATGAAAGGTCGCCTTTCCGCCTCTCCGTTGGCAATTTTGACGGGTTTATGTCGACAGCTCGCATCTTTCAAAAGGCAGTTCGAAAAACATGCATAGATTTCTAATGCAAAATATAAAGACGAAAAAAATTGACGCACACACTCGCCATAGTATAATTCCTTGTTAAAAAGTACGCCCAAAATATTATAGAGATATGCCCTGAGACATTTAGTTTTTGAGATACGTGTCACCGTCAAATGCGGTAACACATTTCTCAGCAGTGTCATTTGCTACAGCAGTAAATGTTGTGAAGTGCATTCGAGACGTACAATGGCCAGCAGGGCTCAGTTACGATCGAATGATCACGGAATACATCCGCGACGATCAGTTCTGCATGCTTTTAAACCTCTGTCCCTCAAAAGTCGAGACGATACCACTACGCAGGAATAAGCGCTATGTCACACTGGTCGACGTCATCCAGACGCTCATCGGTTTAGGCGTCTGAAGCAACGTCTCCGCCAGGCAGGAAGACTAAAACCTAGAGAACTTGCGAAAGGGACAGCCGAGAACGGGTTCGGGCCCCAGTGAAAACATTTTTTCGGGCTCCCCACAAGGGCGGACCGACTTTATAACACATCGCTAAATCGGACACACTAACTTTCAGTTGCAGAGTGACTTGGGCTTGGTCTGTAGGGTTTAATTAGTACAAACGGCAAATAATGATACTACCGAGAAAGATATAAACATACCCAACATTGTCGAGCCCCGGTAATTTGTACCGGCTTCTTCCCTCTTTCCCCTCGTCTCGCCGACACAGCTTGTGAAGACAGACTCCCGTGAACTGTACGGCTACCAGTAAACGATGGGGCATAATTGCAGCTGTGAAAAGACGTCATGATAAAGCGATATCGTACGTGAAAAGAACTAGCCGGACCGACGGACCTCGAAATGCTTCGTAACGATAAATTTCATTCACACCATTAATAGCGAAATACATATCAGTTTCAAGACAACAGTCTTCTAAAGATGAAGTTTTGCGATTGGCTACAACATCAACACACTGGGGATGAGCTTCTCTTACACAAGAGACTGTGGACATATAACGTATATTTTAGGCGTTTTAAGCGTGAGATTGCCGTCGAAGTGCACAGCAGTCACCGATGACCATAGGTAGTCCTCACGCTATGCGCGAAACTGGGGATGAATACCATTTCAGCGATAAAGTTTTGATGGTGTCGTTGGGGCCATGTCACGGTCCCCGGTCTGCTGCCTGACAGATTGACTGCCCAAATATAGCACAGTCTGCCGAAAATCTTCCTACTGGGGCTGCTTGAAAGCACCATTCTAGCCGTCAGATTTTGCGGTTTCACACGACGTGAAAGGGTCTGGTGGCAGTTGAACCCGACATATCCTACTGTAACTACAAGGTACCCAGTGCCGTGATCATTTGATAACACGCACCACTTACCGTGAAGTGCATCTCGAAAACTAAACGTCTAAGAAAATATGCTGTATAACATCTTCGACATATTTTTAACAGGAATCTCACCGTGGAAATCAGTGCGATTAATTTCCTTTGCCCTGTGGATTACTACTAGCTTAGTAGTTCAGTTGACTATCCATTACCCATGTAAACCTGTGCAATTCGATTGACTTAGTGAAGTGTAAAATTGTCCAATACTCGTAATAAAATTTCTCAGATGTAGCCATCTGTTACTTCGTGGACAATAAAAGTACTGTGCTTTATTTTACAACGTTATCATATCCGACCATATGGTGATGAGTGACTGATTAGTAAATTATGGCGTGGAAAGAAAGTGAAAAGAAATACTATCCGAGAGTCTACTTAGAATGGCTGTGTAAACCCCCCCCCCCCAAAAAAAAAATCTTCAGTCACGATGTCTGGCGTTAATGGACAACATAACTAGTACAAAGCACAAACATTCACTGATCTGTGTTTTTCGTCTGCAGAGCGATGCTGAGCGCCCTGATCCTGGTCGTGTTTCTCCTCTGCTACTGTTGCCATCGCAACACAAACAAGAACTTACAATACTGGCAGGAACAGCCGGAGGTCTTCACTGTCGACGAACAGGTGAGTCGCCTAGCAATGAGAGGAAGGAAGTACACTCTTTCAGGTACTGTTCCCACGCACTGATTTGAGTGTGACAGAGTAGCAGGTTTCTGGTGATGTTTAAAACCTTCAATAACAGAGACGGTTCAGCTCACAGCTTCACACGATCCTATTTTGAATGTTTTATTCCACTTTCATGTCAGTATCATCGCGGCTCAATTGTTACAAATTCTGCTTCGCATTCTGGAAGTTTCCGTCTTCAAATTTCGTTCCGAAAGTCGGCTATCCTGATTCAGAAGTTCGTAATTTTCTCCAGATCCTCTACACATCTTCCAGGATAATACCTCAAATTAGGCTAGAACTCATTAAGTATAATCCTGCCATCTGTGGTTATAAGAAGTCTGACTACTGACAGCGTCCTTAAATAAAGAAATAATTAGCATTACTATTACATCACCTATACCTTTTCGCGATTAAAGCGTCGTTAATTGAGCCATAAGAATAGTAAGTAAGTAAGTAAGTAAATTTTCTGTTCATTTTTTCAGTGCTATGAAGTTTCTGGAGTGTTCAGGCCTCAGGAGCCCTGTACCACGACCGCCTCAGGTCCTCCACCGGACTACGAGGTGGTTACAGCAAACAGATCCCAGAAGAACGAGGATATGGATGAGAGCGGGCTACCCACGTATGCGGCCGCCATGCGCCTGGAAGCACAGGGATACGTTTGAGTACAGAGCAGCCTGAGACTCAAGTGTTGTTCTTGTTGTGTGAGAAAATGTGAATGCAACGAGGGAGGGACTGTCAGTAGCTGCGTTTTTAAACTCCCGTTCTTGTGAATGGAACAGGAATTTGAAACATCACGAACCCGAGTTCATACTTCGCTGTTGACTGGTGCTTAATGCATGAGCAACTTAAAGTGGATACATGCTTCAAGTCTGTAATGTTTATTTGAAAATGCGCGCTATGGTGAATATTTAACGCAGTAGAGGGAGCACGACTACAGTATGCTTCTTCTGCAGGACAGTGGGGTGTAATGTAATATTAAGGAACACTACTGCAGTGTGCTTCGTCTGCAGGACAGTGGGGTTTAATATAATGTTAGGGAACACGACTGCAGTGTGCTTCGTCTGCAGGACAGTGGGGTGTAATGTAGTATTAGGGAACACTACTGCAGTGTGTTTCGTCTGCAGGACAGTGGGATTTAATGTAATGTTAGGGAACACGACTGCATTGTGCTTCGTCTGTAGGGCAGTGGGGTGTAATGTGATATTAGGGAACACGACTGCAGTGTGCATCGTCTGCAGGTCAGTGGGGTGTAATGTGATATTAGGGAACACTACTGCAGTGTGCTTCGTCTGCAGGACAGTGGGATTTAATATAATGTTAGGGAACACGACTGCAGTGTGCTTCGTCTGCAGGACAGTGGGGTGTAATGTGATATTAGGGAACACTACTGCAGTGTGCTTCGTCTGCAGGACAGTGGGATTTAATGTAATGTTAGGGAACACGACTGCAGTGTGCTTCGTCTGCAGGACAGTGGGGTGTAATGTGATATTGCAGTCTTGATCCTTTTCTCCTTTATTTAAAAGAATATCAGCGCCCAAAATAGTGCCATTTAATTAAGGAATTATTTACAGAAACATATGTACTGTTTAATTCTTCTAAAAACAATTGCTTTCGGCAGTGGGCAGCAAGGCACATGTGGTTAATATGAGTGCAATATAAGGGATTTTAAAATGACTTAAATCTTTCTTACATTTAAAAATATTTCTGGTCTGCGGTTAAGCAATTTAAATTGAGTAGTTTGCTCTCGGGTTTGAAAACATACATACTGTAAGCCATTATAATATACCAGCCATATTACCCATAAAAACAAAAAGAGACTTCATACCTCAACAAATATTGTACGCAGCTGGGTACACCGTCGCGTATTGAGGCACCATTTTTGTACAGTTTCTTCACTTTCCACTGCGTTGCTCAGTTTAAGAGAATAAAAATATGGTAGTTTGTAATGGCGGCTAATTTGACAAAGGACTTCTTCGGCTGTTAATGGGCTATGTTACGAGTGAGTTCGCATTTGATACTTCTAAACACCCTTCAATTGCATAGATGCAGTCCTGTAACGATCTGCTTACAGTCGGCACGGACCGTTTTGAACATGTCAACAAAGTGACCAAAACAACCGTAACAAAGGCAAAGTTAAAGATCGCCCCGTAACTTACCATGCAGACACAGCGGAGGCGTAGATATACAGCTCCCTTTATTCTTAACCTATGTGCTAGATGGAAGTGGGAGGTAAACGCCACACTCTACTCACTTTGCCCCCAGGAAAGAACCCCGGTACCCTTTGTACAGGAGGCTGGGTGGGCCCCAGGGCATGTCTGGACTAGTGTGGAGAAGGGGTAATCTCTGACCCCCACAAAAATTGTAACAATTAAAGTGTAAAAATGTGCTGATGGGCGCACGTGTGCTACCAATGTGTTCTGAGAACCACAAATTGAGGCTGTGATCGTTCTATATGCGTGATGTAACTTGCCCGCTTTCATAAACTCACTCACAATATTCCCCAGACGATCACAAGATATTCCTGAAATTACTGCGTGTCCATTCACGGTGTTTACCAAGTTGCTGTACGAAAGACTTTGCGATGTTACGAAAGTCCTATCAAATTATTAATCAGATTTTTCAACCAGTTTCGTCCTCTATAAAAGTGAACACTCATAACCTTGTAACGATGGACGTTCAACTTAATACTGATGTCCTATACAAACGTACAGTTCCCATGTGACCTAGAACACAACGCGTTTCTGTTATAAAGAAGACCAATTCGTCAGTGCTGCAAAGTTTAGTAACAGCTGTAACCTTCAAAGCACATACTAACAGCGTGGCAAAATTTATTTTCTTAATGTTACAGCAGGTAGTATACATATTTGCCACTGTGATTTATACGGCAGAACTGTCAACAAAAGAGCTGACTTGTAAGCGATTTGTTGAGGGAACATACAAATGACAAATATAATGAAACCCAACCTTTCAGCACCAAGGTCACACACGCTTATATCCATCCAGTTGACACAATTTACACGCATGTCCAAATCTGTCTTCATCTAATGTTCTAAATTGCACGAAAATTTCTTTGGAATTTGTGCTACATATTTATCCGATATCAACCTCATAATTTCCCTACAAATGTCAGCCAGGGTACAAATTCTTAACCTCTTCATTAATTTGTTCCTAAACCCTGTTAACCATTTGTGACGCTTCGTTGTTTGAAAAACACGAGGCCAACTCGATACAACAACTTGAGAAATGCAAGTATAACGTGGCACCGTGGCTGTTCGGATCTGCGCTGCCCTTTGCACACATTCCAGCCCACCCAGGTTGCTTGATAAATTTTGCTGCGAAAAGAGAGACAAATAATAGAGAGTTTGTGTATTTTTGGCCTAGATATGTCGCTGTCAACATTGCACAAGGCTTTGCTGACTACTTAGCTTATTGTTAAGTACCTGATATTTTTGCCAGATGACACTCAAATTCTCACGACAGATTTTAACATAAGCCCCCACTATAAAATTTCGAGAAATTCATATCACTTGCAGGCGAATTGTTCCACGAGGACGTACAGACGGACAGATATAACGAAGTTAACAGTCTTTTTCCCTACGTTACGAAAGCACCTAAAAGCAACAAAGAATCTGATAACAAAATTACTAATTTGTATTATGCTTTGTGTGTGAAGTAATTTTCGAAGACAATATATCTCGTATAGCTAACACAGACACTTGACTTATATGTCTACTATTTATTATTAACGCCAGACGCGTCAGCGTCACTCACTCACTCACAATTTCCGTCTTTAAAGGAGCAAATTTCTAGCAAATCCGCTGCTGCGAATGTATGATAAAATAACATTATTACGCGCTAAGATAATAGCTAGAATAAATTACATTTCATGCGAACTGGGCTGACGACATGCCACTTAGGCTGTGTTGGTTGCCTGTCGCTTAGGACATATTAGTGATTCTTGTGCCTTAGGCGAACAATACTAAAGCTAACGTGTAGCAAAACCAGTAATTTGAATCTAGTCGTTGAATTCGTGATTTTTAATATTTCATAAGCAATGGTGCCATCGCTTTGCAAATGATTGCCTGCTCTAGTTGATGATAATATAACAGTTTCCTGTACCACACACGAAGCCCGTTGCGTGTTGCGTACAATCGAAAAGAGGGCCTCAAAACCATCACTGACAGATTCACGCAACAAATTATGTCGCGGATCACATTATAAACGAGGCCTGCCGATTAGTCTTTATCGCACAACGGTGGCCAATTACGTCTGAAGGCTACAGCACCACAGATCTTGAGCATTGTAAGAGGGTGGATGTTCAAACTGCTTCTCCACTCTATATGTACAGGAAGTTAGTTGTATGTAATTAATATGCTTTAAGAATGGTTTAAACTAAAGAATACAAAATATTTTCCAAAGTGTTCTTTTTCTTAATAGTATTTTAATTTTATGGCTAAATAAATTATATTTTTAATGTTCGTCTTTCCCAGTGTTTACTAAATATTTATACCTTGCTGCAGACCAGTTGGGAAGTATTTTAAGTCCAGATGAGACCCTCGATCCGTCTTCTACTTCGCCTGTTATAGTGGCTTTAAGGATCGGCCAATGCGGCCTAATAACCGCCATTTTTTATACAAGTAATGCCAAGCATTGGATCTCAGAAACAAGCCTGTTCAGACGTCCGATAATTTACTGATGTCTTGTATTGCACCTTACATTTCAATGTTGCCTGGCCTCAGGGTCCTTGATCTGAATCCTATTGTAAGAAAAGAGACTGTTAATATCTGAGGTAACCTTGCCACCTTCATTCCTGCAACTTAGGTCCCTTCAACTGGATGTGCTGTTGGTTTTCATCGCAAGAGATCTTATATTACAGGATTTGAAAGACAAACTCGATTGGAGGCTTGGAAGTGTATCTGCACACTCTCTGAAGCTTGTCACTACTGTGGACCTGATATCGCAGCTTCGCACTTAAGTATCTTTACCGGAAAAAGAGAGCCATTTTGTAGGAGACTGGGATGGGGCCAGAGCTCGTGTAGACGCTGTGGATAACAAAAAAATTTCTTCACCTACCGGGTATCAAACCCGTATCACCCTCAACCTTCCAACCCATGCCTTAACCACTCCTTTGTCTGAGCTATCCCGGTTCTCGAGATTAAAAAGTCGTCACTAAATGATAAAAATCGGCGTCTGCCAAGCTTGTGAACTCCGCGGACCAGCTGACAACCCCACTTGACCCTGATGAAGATCTTACGTGTTATACTGGCCTACTTAGATGAGTTATTCCTAGCAAAATCTTTTCCTTTTTTTTGGGGGGGGGGTTATTTTATTCAAACTTCTTCTTATATACGGCGCACATTCTTGTTTGTTCGAGGATCAAATAAATAATTCCTTTTAAGTTGTATTCTCAAAATTGTTTTTGTTATTTGTGGGCCATACGATAAATATGGAAAAATAAAATAGCTAGACTTAAAAACAAACACCGCAATGGAAAAAACTCTTGTTTACAATATAAAAGGTGACAGCAAATAAATCTATAAAACCCATCAATTAAAAGTTCAGAGTCCAGAGTTTGGCCCGAATCATATATTTGGAAATTTTACCTAAACAATTAACTTTGCAATCGCTGTTTTACAATTATAAAGAAAACGGGCTGTAGCTTTACATAGCTGGCCCGTGAGCGTGCTAATGAACCTGCTGGTTCTATAAAATGCGGGCAGTAAAGAAACTGTTTCGCATCAAAAACTCTGTCCCGTGGAGATAGTCAAGTAGTTAGAATGACAGTCGGGTAGTTAATCAGTTAAGCAGTTAGTCACTATGTCATTACCCTATGCACTAGCATTAAATTGCTTTTAATGGAAACAACTGTACGTTTTTCAAAATAACTTTATTTCAGATTAAAAAGTCTATATCCAAGTAAATTTCTCACTGGTTTCGGGGGATGAAAGATGGAGGGTCGATCTGACCATACGCATGTTCTTCGTTCATAAGAAAACATTCTAATAAATCGTCAGCACGAATTCCGAACCAAATTCAATACCAAATGCAGCTGTTTTAAAAATACTGTACTTAAAGTCCCTAGCTCATGTACTGCAATAAGAGGAACAGTAAACCGCTCTTAATCAATGGAAGAAATTATAAATAACTTAAAAGAAACTGTAATGAATGTCAAATTTCGGAAAACTCTAGTTCTACTTTGGATAACTGATGTAGCTACAGGGCATTGGCTGTGAGGTGACTTTCTGCTCAGCAATTCGTTACACTGTAGAGAATGCCTGAGCAGGCAGTATGCGTACCAAGCTCCAAATGGTAATGGGTCTCACTATTGTTATCGAAGTTTGCTACATAAGTGGGGATGGCTCCGGATTCGTTACTTAGAAGAGAGTTACTGTTACGTGTTCGAGTTCGTTCGACTTTAAATTGTACAAGATAATTCGTGTTTAATGTATTTAGAATATTATACTCCATGTGGTAATCTGCACGTCGAGTTGAGCGCCTTTGGTTGATGTTATTTGGCTACATTTCTATATTCAGATTCTAAAACTTTGGTACTGCATTGGGTTATAGCGAAGGCAATGATTTTGATTCGCTGGTAAAGCTTTGGCATTTATTTTAAATTTGTAAACTCGTGTATAAATTGTAAATTGTATGTTTTGCTACTACCTTAACCCTGTAGCAAGACAGCTTTAGTAAACCAGACTAAAAAATTAGCAGTATAGTTACATTTCTTACTCAGGAACAAGAAGGTAACATCTGCATTACAAAGTTCTTGAGTCCTCGGCTAGCTATACGAACTGATAAAATTTTTGGCAAGACTAAATTTTTCCCGCAGGCAGCAGTCTCTCCGGAGGCAGTAATGATATTTAGAACGGAAGCAGCTGACAGTAATCTGCTAGGAAAAACCCAAGAATGAATGATGGCAGCACTGTCAGAACAGAGAAGACCTAGATGACGTGACTAGAACCGTAGAATGCGTAGGGCGTAGTTTGAGTCACAACTGTCACCGGGAGGCAGTACAAAACTTTCACGATCCTCTCACAATAACAAAACATATATGAACTTTATAGACACCGTGTTGTGATAACTGACAACAGCGTTGTGTCAGACAAAATGTGTCGAAATATTTCCTGTTCGACACTGAATATTGGATTCGCTTTTTGTCACTGGACACTTGATTGCAGTACACATACCGTTGTAAAACCATCTGACGCTGTGCAAGATGTGTAGAAGAAATTCTAAATATTTTGTAGAAAAAAAAAGAAAACGTTAGGGAATGAAAACAATTTTAGAAAATTTTAGCAAGACAGTCAGTATGAGACTGCTTAGGCCATTGCTAAAAGGAAATGTACGCAATTCAACAACAAAGACAAGAGATATTCTGCAATCTTAGAATGTTGGTAGGAGTAAAACTTAAAAAAAGTGTAAATAGGAAGCAATACGCTACCAAAATGAGCATAGGTATTTTTTGCTACACATATTTTGTTCATTTAGAAGCACTAATACGGCTACTAGGTTCAGTGCGGAGCAACGAAGAAACTTACAGACGTATGGAAATCTGCCAGTTTCCTACTGTGTACGCAGCAGATGTTGTGACAATTTCAAATGTGACCCACCACGTCTATTAATGATTTATCATCTGTATGTAAAATTGGTCAAAATCGGTTCCGCTGCACATTAACAAAAAACATTGCAAGAATAATTTTGGTAGCCCCCGTAAATCCATCAAAAAATTCATATGTGAATTAGACCTTTCGCGTTTAAGTGCGCGGCAAACCCTGAACGCGACCGAACCATGTCAACACCAGGTGAGAAACGTACAAGGGTTGAGGCTTGTACCGTCTTTTTTTTTAAATGAAGAAACTTGAACCAAAAATTCATGCCTTGGACACGTTCAGCGACGAGGCAATACTACTCACCACAGACCACCTGAACAAGCACAATTGCGTCTCTTGGGTACTAAAAAATCTATATAGGTCTGTCCTTAGGCAACACAAGAGGGACAGTCCCAAAATTTAGATGTGGTGTGCTGTAACTGTACTCAGAAATATCGGTTTTTTTGTTTTCTTTTTTTTTTTGCAAAGACACGATCAGTGGTCCCCGTTTCTTTGATTTGCCAAAAGCCAGGAGAAGGGA
>Ga0131853_10009679_pt1 | contig 17634 bp, 7 predicted proteins | sample TergutLab28metaG_FD_92764 | JGI IMG/M metagenome (GOLD analysis project Ga0131853, IMG submission 92764) | Labiotermes labralis P1 segment gut microbial communities from Petit-Saut dam, French Guiana - Lab288 P1 (version 2) (version 2) | ecosystem: Host-associated > Arthropoda: Insects >... | reverse complement strand
TGTGTGTGTGTGTGTGTGTGTGTGTGTGTGTGTGTGTGTGTGTGTGTGTGTGTGTGTGTGTGTGTGTGTGTGTGTGTGTGTGTGTGTGAGTGTGTGTGTGTGGTGTGTGTGTGTGTGGGTGTGTGTGTGTGGTGTGTGTGTGTGTGTGTTCTTGACTCTTTTGACGAGTGCATATTTACGTGCGGTCCTACAGACGTTACTTTGAAATATTTTTCAGGTTTTAAGCTCATCAAATTTATTACCAGTTAAATGTATTGTTGTTGTTGTTGTTGTTGTTATTGTTGTTGTTGTTTTTGCATCTTGACTTATGCTTGTCTAGATGACATACTAATTCCAAACTTGAAGGATACGCCAACATCAAACACCAAACTTCTTCATAATTACGCCTTGATAGAACATCACTGATATTTTAGGCCCTAAGTTTCTGTTGCTACGCCGAGATTTTACTGGGGAGTTAATGAATTGATCTGTGCAGAATTAATTTTTTGTTTACGCTTCCCCCATTTCGTTTCACCATTTTGCTCAAATATGCAGCTTGTGGAAAGTTTTCACGTCAGGTATTTTGTAATTTGTTAGAGATTATATGAAACAATAATACTAATGTAAATTTTCGGGTTGCATCTCGATATGGTCTACCTTAACTAGAAAAATAACCATCATGTCTCGAAGAATACTTTGCCATATTTAGTAAAGGCCTGTATTTTCAATTCTTTATCAAATATACTTAAGCCACCGCTTGTTAACAATCCGATAAATGACTGAGAACCCAGCCAGTAGAGCTTTTCCGAGGAGAAATTTGCTCAGTGTTCACTATGGAAGAAGAGATATAATTCTACATAATTGCAAAATAAGAACTGTCTACAAACATATATTAGGGAATGCAAATTTAAAAACTGGAAAGGGAAATCAAGAAACAGAGCTGAATGGGACAAGTTCATTAAGGAGGCGAAGGTTTGCATTGGACTGTAGCGCTATCTATGAATAAGAAGATGAAGAAGAAGAAGAGGAGGAGGAGGAAGAAGAAATGTTACAAATAATTCTTATTAATCCTTCCTTGCCGAAACCAATAGCCGCGCGGTCTAAGGCGTAGGTCTGCGGCCGCTCGCTGCTGAGATCGTGGGTTCGAATCCCGCCGGGGACATGGATGTCTCTCTGTCGTGTTGTGTGTTGTCTGGTAGAGGTCTCAGCGACAGGCTGATCACTCGTCCAGAGGAGTCCTACCGACTGTGATGCGTCGTTATGTGTGATCTAGAAACCTCAAGAATGAGGAGGCCATGGCCCGCGTTGGGCCGCAGCGCCACAGAAAAAATCCTTCCTTGATTAAGATCTACCAATAATACCATATTTTCTTCGCTTTGTTCTGACCTGTAACTCACAGTTGTAATACCGCATGCTATCTACTTTGTAATTAAAACTCACTACATTTTTTCAGGAAGTAAACTGTTGGCAGATTTCTCGTGATTCTAAGAATAATTTCAGAATATTTTACTAACAGCCTTAATTTTTCGGTCATTTTGTGTATATTCAGTGTTCTTTTTCGTAAGAGGAGGAATGAAATTACGGGTAATTGACCATTTGGGTAAAATTCTTGCCTCAGTGGGATAAGACACGTTGCTGCGTGCACAGTGTTTTTGTGTTGGCCTAGAACTCTATAAAAACGCCAGCTAAGATCTCTTAGATTTTTCAGGTTTGCTTGTCACCGATAACTAAGAAGCACAACAAGAGTTATTCTTGAGAAGCTGAAAGTGACTTAGTTAGTTTTGTAGACTGTGAAGTATCAGTCTTGTGTTAGAATCGCTCGCCACTAGAACCTACCCCGATCCAGCTGAATCCACGTCACATCCTCACAGTGTACATCTTCGGAATAATTTTAATGTTATCCCCCTCGACAGTGGATAATTCAGTTACTTTTCGCCCTTCAGATATTCCAACTGAAGTTACCTGTGCATTTTTTATAGCGATAATGCATGACCGCCCGTTTTAAGTAAGTGATTTGACCATTCCAACTGTAGACTGATTAGATGAAGAATAGAAGTTATATTGTTGATCTGACATTGCAATTGCATTAAAACAAAATATTTGCAATCATTTCAGCGAAAAACAATCCAAGAAAATTCAGACGGTAGAAGGCTTTTGTTCTGGTCATACTTTACTTCGGCTGTAAATACATTTGGGATCGTTTAAGATAAAATGTGAAACATTCACATTGCTTCTCATATTAAGAGTTTAGTACCATGCTCCTGCTCACTAGCAAACATCTTCTTATGTACGATCAGAACTCTGAGCATCTGATAAGAGAGGAAGATAAAAATACGAAGTTGTTCGGTTATACATGCATATATTACCAATTCTGGCGCTTTCCCTTCTTTTCAAATTATTTCAAAGATTATGATACTTACGAAAAAAAGTGTATTTTACACAAGTTGCATAGTTGATTTACTTCTACAGCTTTTTTTGTTGAACGTTTGGCGCTCCAATACAGATTAGCGAGTTATATGAGATTTAGTTTCGAAATGCCCGCAGAAATGCGAGTAGCTTCATAATGTGTTGGTTATTGATCGAGTTGAACCAGACGATGTTTGTTTCGAAAGAATTTAGTAAAACTTTATAATATAAAATTTAGCTATTTCCCCACTTAGCGTTCATCTGTTGCTGAATTTGAAAGGGCGCTCGGAAGGAATGACATAAAGACAGACGCTCCGAAATTGGTACGTTCGTGTCTGCAGCTATTCTGTTCGAATGCGCCAAAAGCTGCTGCAGTGAAGTAAGTTTGTAGCGATTCAGTTTTCTTCCATTAAACAAGACCACCCCTTCATAATATCTGAAATCGATATCCACCTTGCGTCCAAAACCATGGCTCAATTCCTTTTCTATTGAAACAGCAACTCTCCCCTACTGAAGATGCTTCAGAACCGGCTTAAGTTGTTTCCATGGCAGGCAGACGGTCTGCTCTGTAACTTGGCCGTAACCTAATGCAATAAGCTTTTCATTATATGGGCCAGAGTTTGGTTGGTATCCATTCAACCCACAGCCAGTGCTATTTTAAAAGATGTAACTCCCCTACACCGGCGTTAGAAACGGCAGTCCCAATTAGTGTGCTCCTATGGGATGCGGTGGGAGCAGGTGCCGCAAGACATGTCCCGCTCCCAGTTCTCCGCACGTCTTCCGGCTTGAAGAGCATTTCCTTGTAGTAGTCTATACTACGGTGGTAATGCAAATACAGCGGAAAAAATTACTTCCCTTTTTCTAAGAGAAGAAACTAAAAAGAAAACTTGGTGGTTGAGGGATGAGACCACTTATGTAGCTTGTTCAAACACTGAGAAGAATTTGTTTAAAGGAAAAAGGTGTGAGGGAAGAATGGGAACAAGAGAGAAAATGCACATAATAAGTTTCTAGAAATTGATGGTGCTTTTCTCCTGGCATGGAAACGCACTATAGGCCGGATGTGGCAATTATAAATGTCTGCTTCTTACTTGTAAGGAACAATGGGGAATACGTTGTGACTAACTTGTACAATAATTTAAATTTTAATTTTCAAATTAAAAATGTATCGTTGTTACGAAGCTTTAGTGAAACGCCTAATAATAATTTAATATATTTTACTGAATTTCCGGAAGGTCAATAACGTTTTTTCTCACATGACCTTGCTCTACATCCCGTCATTTGTTACTACGACATTCACACCGCAGCTGGACTTAGCCACATATACATCCCTGTTAATACCGTTATGTTTCATAAGGCATATTGATTCCTGTCCGCAGTACGCACAGATTTTTTTGTTTTTGTTTTAGGACCACAAGTCAATCCGTCCAAACACTCCAACCTGTACGTCTTATAGTTTTGTACGGTAGATATGACTAGTCGGCTGTAATTGACAAGGAGTTTAATAGATTACGGAGATTTGGTAGGGAAACGCCACATAGAGAAACGAGAAGAATGAGATAGAAATACATAATTAAGAAGGCCCTTGTATAAATTGATTGTTACAAGGAGAAGCGACTAAATTTGGCTAAACATTTGGTGTACTGACGGCCGTTAAATCTTCGGGATAAGTCACTGGAGTTTTAGTAACTTCTTTCATTATAAAATTTGAAAGTTATATATTTCGTTATTTTGATACCGTCTGCTACGAAAACCATTGCCTTGCCTGATATGTTTTCAATTTTCCAGGTTGCAGAATCTATAGAGTTAAATTCCAACAAGACAGCGTTCCTTCTCTTCCATCACGGTGGCTTCGTGGAGCAATATGTAATATGTAACAGAAGACGTAATTTTAATTAAATCTAAAATTACTTTAAAGCGATGAGAAGTGTATTAGGTGTTTATCGAGAAGACATGAAAAACAGGCAGTGTTGTCAAGTGGTTAATTAATAAACCGCAAAATGTGCACACAGCTTAACGGTTTTTGTGCGGTCGCTCTGCGGTGCCCGCTAGGGTTTCAATTCACGAGTCCTAATATTTGATTTACTGTTAAAGAAAATAACTCGAAATTAATCATTTCAATGCTACTGTATTGAGTGTGCCTTACCACATTTTGTACCAAACACGTATTATATATTTTTTTAATTTATTTTATTTTTTATTTGTTTATTTTTTGTATTCTAGTTAACAGAAATCACGTGCAATTGAATCGCTGTTGTTGGAACACATAGGAACCTTATACTGTGTGTATACATTAACAGCAGACCTTTAAAGTTACACTTGAGTGGAGTATTGTGCTAAAATAATAAAACTCAATTATTTTCATTGTTGCAGTTGAAGAGTAAAAGACCAACTTGATGTCACTTGCTATTTTATTTAACTTCTTATGTACTCAACATGTTTCGGACATTAATATATCCATCATCAGGAGCTTGCGACTGTGCTGTTGAATTACCATATAGGTCGTTTTGTTCTCGGTTCGTTGTGTGTTTGATTATTTGGTGCGGCTGGGCTTGAGTGGTGTCCGTGTTGCAGGCTGAAGCAGCCTGCAACACGGACACCACTCAAGCCCAGCCGCACCAAATAATCAAACACACAACGAACCGAGAACAAAACGACCGATATGGTAATTCAACAGCACAGTCGCAAGCTCCTGATGATGGATATATTAATGTCCGAAACATGTTGAGTACATAAGAAGTTAAATAAAATAACAAGTGGCTTCAAGTTGGTCTTTTATTCTTCAACTATTACAATGATGTAAGGTTCAATTAACATAAGATTTCTTTGTTACATTTAAGCACAAATTAATGTACTTGTCAACATAAAGTGCCCATTACATTCGTCCGACTTCAAAGACGTCGAAGTTTGTGGACAGTTTCTCGTAAAATTTTCAAAGTCAGGAATTCATTAATTTTGGTTTAGTGGCTCTCGAGTTGTTGCATTCTTAAAAAGAGAGGCCCGGTCGGACGACTCTAATAAGGTTACCGCAGGGTTAGAAACGCGCCAGAAGTCTCTAAAAATGCTTTCAGGGGAGGGAACTTCAATATATATTACAGTTGTGTTCCCCTCAGTTGTGCCTTTTTGTGATATAATTGTAGGTGTTTCTCATACAAAACTGCAGTATCCCTTTCTCGTTTAGGGGCCCCGGAGTCCAATGATACTTAATGAATAATGCCCAAACAAATTGTAAACGTGTCTCACACGATTCTCAGGGCAAGTGACTGTTACTTACCTGAGCTTAACTAATAAGTTGTTATAGTAGAAAATCTGCTTCTTCTGCTATATTGGATCAATGTGAATTAGTTGCAGTACAGGCTTTAAAAGAGTTAAACATTTCATTTATACCAATTGCAAGAAGGTATATCTGAGTGCTATTACGAACAATTTTAATTAAGATACCAATGTTTTTCTTCTGGTAAAAATACGGTAATGCGGGGAATTGAACACGTAACCTGTGTTTCAATGTAGGATTTTTTTCTCATTTGTGCAGAAATCACTGGCCGGGGTCAAGCAGAAACAAGTATTTGACATTTTCATAGAATTCATGAGGGTTCTTACTCGATTTTTAACATTGATAAAGAGTTCATGTTGTCATTTTTCTTGCAATATAAATAGCTAAAATTTTCTTGAATTGCAAGTTTCTTGAAACTCTGAGCGGCTTGAGTGAAGTGACAACGTGGACGACCAAGTGGAAGATCTGAAAGGGAGGAACATAAAATTCTCGTTGTCCTGGCATGTTACTCAGCGTAGATTGGTAGTCAGTTACCGACGTTTTGGGACAACTTATCTGTCCCTTTTTAAAGGTTAAAGCAATCACTAGGAAGCAGGGCCATGCTTACAGTGGCACTGTACAGAGCCTGCTTCTACAGTACAAACACCTGTCATCCTATAATTTATAAAAACCACATTATATGAAGCACTTCTTCAATTATGTGTCTCTGCTACAACCTTCGAGCCACCTAAGAACATAAAAACCTAATTTGGGCTTAATTTATTTATTCAAAATCTACTTTTTATACGTGTAAAATTGGTGTGTAGAAACTGAAGAAGAACGGAAGATGGTCGAAATGTATTGGAGTTGAAGATTCAACGCTTGAATTGAAAAATTATGTAATATAGTATGGTTCTGTTTGTTGGTGTTGTGTTATGTAACTGTTTACCAGTCCACAACGCGTTACATCTCAGGAGACTTGAATCTTTGACATCTTGACATTTTAAATAACGTTATGTCTCCCAGGAATGATTCTAATCCACGTGGTTAGTTCGGAATTATACAGGCTACACTGTCTAAATGAACTGTATCTATGTGACAATTGCTCAGGCCTCAGTATAAGAGTAAAGCATGTTCCATTACACAGCTAGTCGATAAGACGCCGGCCTTTTTTAAAGCCCTGAATTTCACTGCGCTATTTTCAAGACACCTCATTGGATCCTGCTATTACACCGATCAAGAGCCTTCATACCACTGTCTACAATTTACAAGTGTCTGTTCCGTTGTGGTTTTACGACTTTCTGTTAGGAGTGACTTCGATTCTCTCTCTTGATTTAAAAGTGACGAATTCTCTTTCTGCTTTATCTTCTCCGATTTTCTCACCTGTGTAATAGACATATTTGATGATATTACACGAATGGTTGTTCTTAACTCGATAAATGTCTTTATCATCCACCAATTCCTTATAAATAAGGAAGGATAGTAAGAATTTTATTTACTTATTAAACAAGAAATTTGCAAAAGAAAACTGAGTTCGCTTTCAATTTAATTATTATATTAATGTGTACAGGTAATGAGAATTCAAAATTGGAAAGAAGTAATTGTATATATTTGTGTTCGCTTTCAATGTATAGTCTTCACAACCCCAAAAGATGTTCAACAACACCTACAGTTTCATGACGATATCGTGTTTGTTAGGCTGACTGATACCAGAGAACGCTTCATTCTAAACTTGAAAGTCTGTGACCCGGCAGTTTCAAGATTTTTATATCGAAAGACTTTTTGTGACCTTCAGTACAACGCAGAACATAAAAGTGATGAGGCTTGTTACCTGGAATACTGTTTAAGCCAGTGCTGACTCATTAGCAGATTTTTTTCCGTCTCTTCGTAGAGATTTCCTTATACATTATGCAGAAATAGCGGTTTTTATGAAACGGAAGACACATTTTGCAACTATGTGGATGTCTCCGCTTTTATCGGAATCACGCAACCTTATCCAATTTCACACAGAATCAATCCAAAAATCCTCAGTCATTTCTCGCCTTCTGCTGTCTTCTCTGTTGCACACAAACATCAGAAGTTTTCCGAACCCAATTTCCACGAACATGAAGCATTCAGATTGGTCTCACGAGAGAGGGCAAAACAGAGATGGTTCCATCAGTGAAAACGTCACAACCGGTTTCCTTGTCCGTCGTTCCCTCTCCTCTACCTCATCTTTAATGGAGACGATTACGTAAAAAAACGATGGGCCTCAAACTCTGAGGCAAAGAATAGGGTCCTTCCGAGATTTGGAATTGTCTCTGCGCGGGAAATCCTCCCACCTCGGTTGCACCCTGCACAATCTTCTGACACTGTCTCATCCCCTCACAATTGTTAGCAGATCCTGAATTTGTTCTTGCCATATGGCGTTACACGCAAATTCCCGTACAAAATGGAATCTGTCTCATATTTTGGACGTATGAAAGAATGCTTTATTCCTCTTTCATGCCTTCTCTACCGTCAAAATTGCCGCTGACAGAATGGATATACAAAGCCTAGTCTATATTATTTCCATCTAAAGTAACGTACTATGGCTGACCTTTGTTTTGGCCGTACGTCAGTAAAGTCTAAATACTTCAAATGTGTCTACGAAAAAAACCGTTAGCTTATGTACGTTTGTCTTCAGACTCAGTAGCAGCAAACATTTGTACTCTATTGTAGTTTTTTATATTACCTATTCAAGGTCTTATATTCAGCCTGATGAACGCTACATATGTATAGCCGAAACATTTAGCTGTTTTTAAACGCAAGATAGAAGCTGTGTATGGACTGTAATGCTTCTCTTTTTCATATACTTTATTTTTGTTCATTCGACGCGAGGCTCACAAAAAAATTACGCAAAATGTAGCTGTTATCTCCGTCCTTATTTTCGCCTGCCGAATATTTAATCTGAGAAAGTATTTAAGGCTAAGAAATTTTCATTAAATTTGGTATATTAATGTGATTTATTGGACCAATATTTCTTTCCGATACTTTACATGAAAATCAACATGAATATTATCCTGTTTCACTAGGATGACTCACAAAAGATGTGACGTAAATTGCTGATTGCAGAACTCAGTGTTTTCTACAGACTGTGCCTGACAAATTCTGCAGTGTGAACTTTCACGACAGTCATCCTAATATTGCAACTCCACAGGGAATAGAAACACGGACAAATACTATTGTAACTTGGCTATCTACATAGGGCAGCAGAATATAGAAGCATTCTACATGTCACGTGATTATCATCACAGGGACATTCATTACGTAGGTTAACCTTTTGACGCCTAACGTCAATTATAGTGGTCGTACCGCACCGCTAACCTCTAAAGTTGTATTTTATATATTTATTCAACAAATATAGGTACTGAATATTTTAAACATGGTATATATACTGTCCGTTTCTTTCTCTTCAAAATGCAATTTGTTTCATAATTCTAACGTATTTGGTTCCTGTATTATTCACATTTTATATACAGGATGTGCTAAAATTTAAAAAATTAATTCCGGCGCCAGAAGGTTAAAGAAATACAAATATATAAACATGTGAATTTACGTGACTATTATCGGAATATCGCTTGCTAAATAGGGCGACAGACAATGATAACTTTAACACATGAAATTCGCGCTCTCTATATAAGGCAACACGACACAAGATAAACTTCAAAATATGTCCTTGCACGATTATCAGCGCAATGTTGCTAAGCACACAACGCACAAAAACACAATTAAAAACCTCAATATGACCTAGCGTGATTATCATCGCAGTGTGGCTAAATACATTGCGTAACACGAGACAGAAACCTTCTCCAATATGACCTCATGTTATTATCACCGAAATGTCGCTAACTGCATATAACATATTGTAAACAAATTCAAGTATGCACGTTTCATGACTCGAGCGTTATTCTAAAGTAAGTTCACAGTGTTTAAGGACCCCAGGCCAAAGCGTACATTCCGCGAGATCACGATGATTGCCTGCTGTCTAAAAATCGATTCCATAATTAATTTGAGGTGAACAGACTGACACATCTCTGGAACAATTTTAAAACAAGCATATCATAGCAAAGGTCCAGGTTCGATCGTAGGCCAATCAGTCTGGAATTAACGTTGAGCAGAGCTGCAGTGGCACAAGGATGTCTCCTCTTATTTCGATTTTTACGTGTTAGTAATATTCAGGGGCGGGTTGTCCATAATGGCTGCAGTCCTGACGTCCTGCCAGAAATTCTGGGAAATTTTAAACTGTAATGAATGTCAAATTTCGGAAAATTCTAGTTAGACTTTGGAAAAATGACGTACTATCTCACGTTGTTACAGCACGTTGGCGGTGAAGTGGTTTCTGCCCAGCAGTTCGTTACAATCTAGAGAATGTGTGAGCAGATATTTTGCGTGCAACCCAGCGCCACAAGGTAATTGGCCTCACTCTTATTATTGCAGTTTGCTACATACGTGGAGAAGGCTCTGGGCTCGCTACATACACGAAAGTCACTGTTATGTGTCAGATTGATTTGGTTTCAGTTTATACAAGACAAGAAGTGTTGAATGAATTTAGAATTTTATACTCCCTTTGATAATCTCCACGTCGACTTGAGCACTTTTCGTTAAAGTTACCTGGCTATTTTTGTTATATCCAGATTCTAAAACTTTGGCTTTACACCGGTTTATAGCGAAGGTTGAGAAAAGGCAATAGTTTTAATTTGAGTGAAACAAATTTGACGTTTATGCAAAATTTGTAAAATTGTGAAATTAATTGTAAATTTAGGTTTTGTGAATAGCTTAAACCTCGTAGCAAAATAGCTTAAGTAATTTAGACTATACTACTTTGCAATATAGTTAGATTTCTGTTAGCAGTAAGAACGTGACACCTGCTTTGCAACTTCTTTGAGTCCTCGGCTAGCTGCATGATCTGAGAGAATTTTTAATTTTGCCTACATGCATTTTTCCTTTGGAGGCAGCAACGATATTTAGAAAAGAAGAAGCTGTCAGTAATCTGAAATGGAAATCCAAAAACTGAATGGTGGCAACACTGTCAAAACTCTGAAGGCTAAGACGACGCTAGTACAAACCGGCGAAATCGCACTATCTTAGTGTCTTTTTGGGTAGGACGTAGTTGAAGTCAGAACCCTTACTCCGGGAGGCATTACGAAATTGTCTGAATAGAAGTTTTCATTAGTGGATACGCTCATTCTTTGAACGAGTATGAATGAAATAATTGTGAATTCCAACAATCATAACGGACTGTAAGCTCTGTGGAAATCACAGCGTGCTGCGCCCTACCCAGACCTCGCGCGCTGGCTACAGTACAGCTGTGCGGATTAGTAGGAGACTCGGCCACTTATGTCGGCGGACGGGCTGCAGGCACCTGCAACCCAATGAGGGGTTAGGCGAGAACTTTCTGTATCTATTAATTTCTTTGGGCTTTCAAAGGCTTAAATTTTGATGAGCATTTTTAACTAGTTGTCTTCAAGGCCATATTTTTTAAGATTTTAATTTTAGACGATGTAATTTTTAGAAAAACATGTAAAAGAACAATGTTAATTATTTACAAGGCATTAATTTTTTCAAAATAACTCTCTCCTAAAAGTCTGAGTTTAAGAACGTAGGTCATGCATCACCTGTTTTAGTTATCTTTCGATTATCATCAATCAGAATACAGACTTATGTGAGAATATTTAACCCTGCTTTATACGCCGTACTTAAGCGGTTAAGTGGCTATGCTGAAGAGGCTTTACTAGCCCTTCTGAACATCCTAGCCTCAAACCTACCATGCAAAATACCACGAGCCGCCACTGGTACCATTCCGCCAATGATTCATAATAATTTCTCTACCACCAACGCTAAATGATCTTAGATACTAAAAGTGTCGTTAAATAAAGCGTTTCCCTCTCCACACACATTAAAGGTAAGGTAACAAGGCAGGCAATGTACGAGTACACATAAACGGTGTCTTGAGGTGCGTTCGCATAATCATTGTTTCCGTAGAAAATAAATAAATATTACGTAATTTGAGGGCGTATCAGTTGCTTTAGTTATCCAGCATACAATGCGCATGCGCCTTATTATATTGTTATCTGTAGCCTGTCTGGCTCCACCGTATTTTTCCACATTATCTCTTAAATGTTGCGAATTTCTAAAAAGTGATTTGAAAACAAAATGTGTGTTTCAGCTTTTTCTACGCCTTTTGTTTGAAAGGTTTCTCATTCCAATAAGAATTCAGGAAAGCATTATCATGAATGTACACAGGTCTTTATGTTACTATCCGTCAGGCTTTTCATATTTTAATGTAACTTGAAATTTCTCGAGAGTTTTTCGAAAAAATGTTCACATTTCACATCCTTCCAACGGGAGCCGAGTTGTTCCATGCGGACAGACATACACGCAAAAGACGCGAATAATAGTCGCTTGAGGGTTGTTTGACCGTGCATCTTCCTCATAAAATAACTTGAAATGCCAACTTGATGTAACAAGGTAATTTTATTAATGTATTCTTAGCTCGACATGGTTTGGGTATATACATCCATCATCAGGAGCAATGGATGTTATGTTGCAGCATATGGTTTCCTGCGCCGAGTTTTGGGATGGGTAGTGGTCTTGAGAGCCGCTGCGTAGGTAGTGTGTGCGGTGCGGATTGAACACGGCACCATCCGCACCGTACACACGGCACCATCCGCACCGTACACACGGTACCATCCGCACCGCACACACTACCTACGCAGCGGCTCTCAAGACCACCACACCACCCATCCCAAAACTCGGCACAGAAAACCATATGCTGCACCATAACATCCATTGCTCCAGATGATGGGCGTATATACCCAAACCATGTCGAGCTAAGAATTCATTAATAAAATTACCTTGTTACATCAAGTTGGCATTTCAAGTTATTTAATAGTCGCTCTTTGCAATTTTGCTATCGCTTTTGATAAAGTAATAAGTAATGTTTGAAATTGCAAGAAGATAGAGAATTTGTAAGGAAACAATTTACAGTGCTTCGAAAATGGTGCACCAACGGGTCTGAAATTTATCCTTCATTAACTGTGCAGTTTTATGCTATAAGGATGTCGCAATTTATTTAGAAATGTGTGCGTTGCAACTTTTCGACCTGGTACCCTATGTAGTCTAAATCAATCCTGGGCGCTGAACGTGGATAAGCCGATCTGGCATTTCGTATTGTCCTGTGTTGGTTATAAGATCATATATCGCTCATTTGCTAAAAGAGAGTCACAAATCAAAATTTGTGATTTTTAAAGAGAATCTTTTAAAGGTTTTGTAATGTTATAATTTTCAATGAGTGCAACGACGACACAACTGCTCTCCAGCGGCGAGTTTTGCAAACTGCGTTATGACACTATACCTGTTAAAAGTGCAGCTGTAAACGTTTCTTTCTATAACAATAATTCAAAAATGCCAAATTTTGAGTTGTGACACTCTTGTCGTAAATGAGCGATATGACATAACGCCGTTATATGTAAGACCCTTAGTGTATTCTTACGTTACTACGTTAAGGCAGGTTACTGCAACACGGAGGTCGTCAGAGCAATTATCGTTAACCACTGTAGTAGTGAAGCTCTCAGAAGTGCGATGTGGAGACAATATATTTGGAGAGAGATCAATACTTTAGCTGCTTTATGTTGTGAAATTAACCTTGCTTAGATTAGCAGAGCGCTAAATCACTCTTGTTAGTGAGTTGGTGAAGCAGGAGAATTGATGAAGAGGCAATTGGAACAGACATATTAATTGGTAGCTCTCAGAGGACTTTGAAGAAGGACGCAGTATACAGTCTGTCACGTCACTTGTGTCTTCGCCTTTTCAATTAGAACATTGTCTTGTTTGTCAAGATGACTAATACATGTGTCAGTAACAATATTCCTGTAACTTACAAATATTCATGTTTGTCGGGAAAGTTTAATACCCAGTTATATTTTAATCCACAGTCTCTCATCTAACACTGAACTAAATATTTTATAGAGAATCTTACACTTTAAAGCGTTGATATAATTAAGAAGTTGCTTGCGTTTCAGTTCTTTGTCTTATGTGTGGTGTGTAGAGTTACTACTTGGTATGAAATTCCAGATGCAGTAAACATTATGAGACATTACCAATATCTGTATGGCCTTCAGTTGTATTTGCCCCAATGGGAATGGACGTATAAATCCCACGCATTTTAACCTCTGATCCAGGTGGAGGTGTGGTAGTCGGATTCACGCTACAGCCGTTTTATCCCCGGGCAAATAATTTATGGTTTATATTGCGTAGGAGGCTTGATGAACCCCAGAGAAGGTCTGAATGTTTTTTGGGGATTTGAAAATTCTCTTGCCACTGCTTCAAGTCAAACAAAAATTCCTCGGTTGTCAATTCCACAGTGTAGGCGTTAAATCCACTGGTGTGTGTCGGCTCGCAGTTTGTTCCGATGTAAGATGACTGTTTGAAATACGGCAAACCTACTTGCAAACAGTAGAATTCAGACTTCTGGCATGCGGTCTCCTTCTTCAGAATTTGGAAGCAGCGGGTTTTTCCTGAATGTCAATAGGGAATTATTATATGACGCGGGACCTTATCCTAAAATATTTGAACCTTAATAAACAAAATTCCTGAAAACATCAAATTATTTTGTACAGAACGCTAATACACAAGCAAACACATCGTCTTTAATTCTGAAACTGTGATCTTTACAATTCCGTATAAATGCACCCATTCATGTCTCATTAGAGCCTGCAGTTCTTCATTGATCATGTAGTTTGTGGGAGATTTAGGAACTGCAGAGATTCGTTAAAATATTCGCACTGAGACTTCGTTGTATATTTGGACGTCGGTGTTAGAGTTTCAGAATTTTCCGACTAGAGCTTTCACTTGAAGAGACAGCATAAAGAAAATTAGGTCTTGTATATTCTGGATTGATCCTTCTTGATTGGTTATTAGTTACCGACGTTTCGACAGTTTATCACTTCTATCTTCAAGAGTCAATGGTCCAAGAAAACCTTGAAGATGGGACTCATTGGCTGTCCCGAAACGTCCGTAACTAACTACCAGTCACCGGTGCGTAACATGCCAGAAGATTTAAGACAATATTTACATGGCGGCAGGAAGCCATTAATCAAGCCTAAAGGATTGGACTCCATCAAAGTTCAAAATTCAAGAATAATATTAAGGAATTTTATCTAATTTTGAACTCGAAATCTATGTGTATAAGCAATCCTGAAAGTCGATACGAAATGTAAAATTTTAAAGTCATCCAACTGTTGTTTGCACATTAAAACCTGTGAAGATATTCAGCGTGCGAAGAAAGGAAAATGATTATAACTGAAAAAGTAATTGCTTGCTTATATTATCATTCTGCACATAAAGCACGAGCATGGTCTGAAATGCCTTTGCAAAGTGCGTGCAAGAAATGATGCAACTCCATATTCTGCTAAAATATTAGGTCCATCAGATAATATAATTTTACAACAGCAGTATCTAATTCAAACTTATATTTTGTTTAAATCTACGAACACATATAACTCATATCTTATATATATATATGGTAGCTCAGTCTGTAGAGCTACTAACTAGGGGCTGGAAGGTCCGGGATCGAATCCCTGTGAGGAGGAGATTTTCCGCCTGTCCAGACCGGCCCTGGGGACCACCCAGCCTCCTGTAAAATGGGTACCGGGTCTTTCCCGCGGGTAAAGTGCTATCGGGGCGTGCTGCTGACCACTCACCCCCTTCTAGTGCCGCGGTCATGGAAGTTTGCAGCTATACCTCTACCCACCCTCTGGGCCACACCGGACCTGTAACGGCAACACTTTACCTATATATATATATATATATATATATATATATATATTTCAAACACATGAGGTGGAAATTGTATATATTCGTAGATGTGTGTGTGTGTGTGTGTGCGCGCGCGCATATATATATATATATATATGTAGTCTAGATGTGTACGTGTGCACGTAATTACGATTGCTGTTGGCATTATAACACCCTTTTGATGTGCTATAAATAATCACGCCAATAGCTGAACGCAAAGTTATGAACAACAAATTTAGAGTATCTGCTCATATAGCAGAATGTTATAACACAGTACCTTCTCCCCAAAAACTAAAGAAATTCTGTACAGAGGTCTCAAATATGTATAATACGAAGGGTACAGTCAGTTACACGCGTATGGGGCTATTCGTTAATCGCATTTCGGTAACTAGAACACAGCCTGACAATTACAGTGACCTCCAGAGAAGGTCAGTTAACGTAGTGCAAAGGACAGACAAAGGTGTTTCCAGCCAGTAAGTAGCAGAAACATCTGCCCCTTAGCGCCAACAAAATCGGTAGCCACGGATTCACACACAATTTTTCCCTTCTCACGTCACGTAATTGTATGCCGTGTTCTGTCTTCTTGATTAAGCAACATGTGCTAATTTTCTTGCCCTACACTACACTGCGCTGCGCAGCCTCGTCTTCAATACCACAGTGAGAAAATACGTAACACGGCAGGGCATGACATTTTCTTTAGCCAGTATTAATGTTGCTGAAAGAAAAATCCTGTAATCGGTACCACAAAAGACATGTATGGTGAGGTCTTCGTTCTTCTTAGTTGTTACGCTGCGTATGTTGGTATTTTTTTACTAACGTTTCGGAGCAGCATTTAAGATTGGAAGGATAGGCTGTCCCGAAACGTCGGTAAACAACTACCAACATACGCAGCGTAAAAACTCATAAGACCGGAAGCCTTCTTCTACACCGCGGGGGAAGACTGAAGACTCGCACAAGTTTAATGTTTATAGCGGCGAATGGCTTCCCTGTATCACTTCGTACAGTACTACTTTCAAATTGTCTTCCTACATTTTCTTACTTCCTACGAAACGGAAGCCTAATATATTACCACACGCATGTCATGCTTATGGTTTCCTGACGTTTGTAATATATGGCAAATTTTTATGCAGTAACGGTCACTATAATATAATTTATTTCCCTGCCATTAAGAATATAAAAAACTAGATTCGGGAACACAAAAACCCCGGTTCCAAATTGTTGAAATTTTCAACTAACAAATTATAATATTATTATCAAATATGATAATATATATTTTTTTTTGCATTTAACTTAAGGCAGACGATTTCTATCGCAACTGATAATCCGTCTTGATTTATTACAAAGAGATTTTACAGACAGTCGTTGGGGTATATTGATACATAACGTTACGATATAGGCTTAAAAGTGTAAAATTACTTTTGGCCAGTTCTTGAAATAGGCCTACCAGAGGCACTAACAATGAAATTGCTGTGTTAATGTACGTAATTATAAGCCATCCATTCAGAACAGAAATAAGTTTCTATGAGCGTACTGTGCAGTAATAGTATGATGACAGCTGGGCTGCTGCAATGGAAAGATATAACAGATTTCAGTTTTATCACGGTACTTCAAACAATCTACAGATAAGAGCGAAAAAGACCGGGAATATTCCCGTACGTGCAGTGCCAAAAGATGTCAAATTAAGCACATTTGCATGAGGATCCATGGATATTTGAAGTTGGAAATTGTCGTTATGGACAAGGAGTAAAATTTATTTATCTCCGCGGGTGATGAAATTGTTTTGCGTTAAGTATTTGTGATATCGCTAGATGTCTGAAATAAGATTTGGAAGCAGCAGCAATGAGCCTCTATCTTATACCAAAATCATATTTTTGTAAAATAAGCCATTTCTGAGAACATCAATAAATATTTGTCTGTTATTCATGTTTTTTATTTGATGGCTACGATCAAACTGTCTCCACAGCATTTATTATCGTTTTCTGTACACCCAGTACCAAATTGCTTTTAAATCTATTTATTAGGTCCTGAGATTCAACACGCGGATTGATTTTGCAATTAAATACAATCACCTCATCGTGAGTTCGTATCATGCATCTTGTGCAAATACCACAAAAATTAACAGGATATTTGCATAATTCCTTTTTAATCTCTGCAGATTTAGTAACCTGTATGACACAAATTTA
>Ga0131853_10009677_pt1 | contig 17635 bp, 13 predicted proteins | sample TergutLab28metaG_FD_92764 | JGI IMG/M metagenome (GOLD analysis project Ga0131853, IMG submission 92764) | Labiotermes labralis P1 segment gut microbial communities from Petit-Saut dam, French Guiana - Lab288 P1 (version 2) (version 2) | ecosystem: Host-associated > Arthropoda: Insects >... | reverse complement strand
TTTGACTCAATAGGACTGATTGCAGTTGACAAGAGCCCAATTGCTAGTTTGTTAATTAATGTGAAGATTTGTTTTTTTTTACAATCAGTGGTGCCAAAGATGTGGACTGTGTGTAGAACTAATTGAGATATAAGTGTTTTTATTGGGGAATCCCATTCAGAGGGCAGGTCTAACGGAACGGTACAGTGCTGCAGTGAGTATCCTTTCGCTGGACCTCACCCTCAGCTCAGGATTTGCCACTGAAGTATGATTTTACTTGTTTTATGTGGGCGTGTAAATTGGTTTTTTTCCCTTTTACGGGAATAACATACATTGAGAGAATTTGAGACCATGGGCTGGAAAGGTTATTTGGACCTAAGAGGGAAGAAGTGATAGGAGTCTGGAAGTAGCTAAAAATAAGTAGCCACATAATCTGTACCCTTTGTCATAGATTGAGGATGTGTGACACTGTGTCCTTTGGTGAGTGATTCCTGTTGTTTTGAGGATCATATTACCTTCATCTTCAACGGTAATTGGTCCATGAAGAATGCACGAGGTAACAAGGGATTGGGGAAAACTACATAATGAGGAGCACAGTGATCTGTACTCCTCACTAAATATTATTCGGGTAATCAAATTGAGAAGAATGAGATGGGCAGGGCATGTAGCACCTATGGGGTTGAGGAGAGGTGCATACAGGGTTTTGGTGGGGAAAACTGAGGGAAAGAGACCACTTGGAAGACCCAGGCATAGGTGGGAGGATAATATTAAGATGGATCTTCAGGAGGTGGGTTGGGGGCATGGACTATATTGATCTCGCTCAGGATAGGGACAGGTGGCAGGGTATTGTAAATGCGGTAATGTACCTTCAGGTTCCACAAAATGCGGGGAATTTCTTGACTAGCTGAGAACCGGTTAGCTTCTCAAGAAGGACCATAAATTACAGTAATAAATTGGGATATTAAATATTATTTTTACATATTTTGATATTTAATATCGTAATACTGTAATGTATGGTCATCAGTTTTATGTATTTTAGCATTTTAAGCTTGTAGTCATTCCCACAAGGAGGAGCAGAACCTAGATTGACGTGTTGGCTTGTATACCTTAGTTACAGTGACTTCCCGAGGATGGCATCTTGGTGTTGCAACATGAAACATGTAGGAGTTAATATATGTCATAAATGATGTATCACAGAATGCGTATGTTGGGTGATATATTGATTGTAATAACATGCACGGCATGAGTAAAGGTAAAGGTAAAGTTCACCCTAGATCATGCCATGAAGGCCAAGAGGGGGAGCAGATGTATAGCTCTACTCTTCCTTCAACCTCGGCGCTAGTGGGGGTGGGTGGTCAACGCCACCCCCGGCTGCTTTACCCCTGGGAAAGATCCGGTACCCACTGTACAGGAGGCTGGGTGGGCCCCAGGGCCGTCTGGACGGGTGCGGAAAATCTTGCCCCCACCGGGATTCGATCCCCGGACCGCCCAGCCTGTACCGAGTCGCTGTACTGACTGCGCTATAGCACAGTGTGAGTAACATAACAAAAAACTCGTTAGAACATCGTTTCTAAACCTGTGGTATGCCTACCACTACTGGTACCTCAACCAATTTTTACTGGCTGTAAAAAAGAATATAAATATAAAAGGGACAACAATTTTAAAAATAAATGTAACATAAGCCACACATATTTCCCAACACGCAGCATTGCTGGCAACATTATATGACTGGGGAGCGTAGCTGGTGGGGTGGGGGGTGATGCAGCCGCCCTGGACAGCAGAGTCGAAGGATCAATGAATTGGGCGGCAAAATGAATGTTTTAAATGAATAAAGTGATTTTCAGTACCCCATACCTTTTAAATTACTGAACCAAAGGCAAGGAAATGCAATAAATAATTGTGATTTCTTAATGTTTGTAAATTCTGTTAGGGGCGGCCATTTTGATTATTCTTCCTGGACGCAAGAAACCTACCTGCACCGCTGATGTAACTCATCCCCGTTGTCAACCAGTCTTTAAAATTTCAGCTTTTTTGTTTAAATAGAATAATATTGGTGGTGCACTAACATTGTTAAATTTTTGTTGAGTGATGTGCCAGAGAAAAATTTTTGAGAACTTCTGCATTAGGATATCAGTGTATACAATAGTACAACAGTATAATAATAATAATAATAGTACTATATTACATACCCTATTAAGTTAAATTATAAAGAAATCAAAACCATCTTTTTTATTTAAGACACAAAAAGGTTCTTAAAGCCAGTTAACTGTTGAAACTGTGATCTCTTCTTGGCTGCAAAGGAAGTATTGTAATGCCTTAAAGATGTGTACACACAAGGATACACACTTCAGCTGAAGGCTGTACCCAGCATACATTATAACTACCTTGACTACAATGCATCGGCTTAGATGAAACAAAAGCTCAAAAAACTGGAACTCGGAGAATCGAGACTGCACTGCATTTTATAAAAGAATGATGAAAATGTACAAGAGCAGTTAGTTCTGATACTGTTGTGTGGTATGAGATGTGATCTCCTTTAGTACACTTAAGGTACATTGAACATAAACTGTAAAACAAAAATATGAAGACTTTACAAAATTCCTAATACCAAAGAGTGAGAGGTATAATTGTGGACTACTTACATATGTAGTAATTGTTTGCAGCTAATGCGCCTGCAGATTGTTTAGATCACCACATTAGTCATCACTTACACAATGAGGTCATTCAAACCATACCTCCTGACATGAGTACATATGATGAACCTTGAGGAATTGTATTTGCTTTGACATTGGGAAGAAAAGATTTTTAAGGTATTTAAAATATATCTGCATTTGAACTTTGAATGGGGCTAATGGAACACCCAAATATATGCAGATTTACATTGTACATTACCAGGATTGTATTATGAGTCTCCTACTTTTGCTTGTGTTGTGACTGTTATATTGTGATATGTGATGTGGTGTCAGATATTCCAGAATGCTGTCTTTAGTTCAATTAATTGTGGTCAGACTTAAATTTTTGAACTCAGGTCACATTTAGGAGTTTGTTTAATGGCTCCATCCACTGAATTTCAAAAAGTATTTTTCTGATAATTTGTAGTGCTTTGAAGTAAATCAGGATAAACTGGGATTTAAATACATAATTGACATTCACTTATTTCTTGTTGTCAAGAGTGGGACCTACAATACAAGGAAGGGCCATTATTGCTAAAAACAGGAAACCAGTTCACCATTTTCTGCTATATGCTTTAATGCTTTCAGCTACTCCTGAACTGGATCTGACATTTGGAAAATCACATTATATTCAGTGTCGAAGTTCCTTCAACAGTAGTGAAATGCAACACTAGTGAATTTAAAATCAAATGATTTCCCTTGTGTTCACATTCATGTTGAAAATCATGTTCCAGTCCAATGTCAGATTGAGTCCAACTGTTTTGAAGTTTTAACAAGATGAATTAGACCTGGTGGGGTGAGCCTGGAAGATGGTGTTTTAGGCTAAAACATACCACTTTCATAGGTGTTGTATTTTTTAAACTGTAATTTTTAACAGTTGGAAAGCAAATTTATTGAACAGGGATGCAGGCAAAATCAGTGGACTGATGAATTTTACAAATTGTAGATGCCACCTCAAAACTCAGGACTGACAAATGTTCGGCACCACCATGCGAAATATAGCTGCCTGAGCAACCTGGGGAAGGGTCAGGGCCTTGGCTTGAAGCTGACTAGTTACATCCCCATAGCGCCAAGGTTAAGAATGCGTGAAGCTGTGCCACCACACTCATCATATGTTCTCATGGCTTGCACTAAGACAGGTTTACCTTTACCCTAACTTTAGAGACATTAAGTTAACTCTGAGGAAGCTTTGTTCAGATTGTGTCAGGAATAAATGTTGTAATCCCTGCAGCTTTTGAGATCATCACTGATGGTTAAATTTAAAATGGAAGATGCACATATTAATCTTAAACATTACAATAATAATTTTCAGTCAATGTAATTTGAATGTGATTGGTATTTATACAGTTGTTGATGTGTATAGTAAGAATAATAATGATCTTGTAAATGACAAGATTTGAGTGAGTATGTATGTATGTATGTATGTGTGTGTGTATATGTATGTGTGCACGCATGTGTATGTGTGTGTGTATGTATGTATGTGTTTGTGTGCATGTGTGTGTTTGTGTATGTAATGTATGTATGCACTTGGGTATGTATGTAGGTAGGTAGGTAGGTATGTATGTTCGTATGTATGTATGTAGGTAGGTATGTATGCGCCTGCGTACGTTCGTATGTATGTAGGTAGGTGTGTACATATGTTCATATGTTTGTATGTGTGTGTGTGTGTATGTATATATATATATGTGTGTGTATGTATGTAGGTACGCACGCATGTATGTATGTAGGTAGGTAGGTACATATGTATGTAGGTAGTATGTACATATGTTTGTGTGTGGTTAGGTGGGTATGTACATACGTATGTAGGTATGTATGTATGTATATATGTATGTATGTAAGTGAATGGATATTCTTGTAAAGGCTGTAACAGTGTTATAATTAATTTATATTGTGACAGATTTAATGTATAAGGAAGATTATGACCCAGCATATGAATAATAGGAAGTAGTAATTAAGTGTTATACAAATGACAGTGCTCTAGGCATTAACTCATTGATGTGAAATTTGAGGGTTACAAAACCAGCACCACATCTTAATGACTAGTTAGCCAATACCATGGCCCATGTAAAATTTCCTGAAACCTTATTGTCTTGATACACAGGTGGAGATAGGGATTGGAACAACAGGATGGGTGGAAGGCCAGTACGGATAGTTGTTAGTAAAAATGACCATTCCTTCGAACTGGATGAGGATGCACTGGCAGAAGTTCTTCTACAGGATCATGTCAGAGACAAGAATGTGGTGATTGTGTCCGTAGCTGGTGCCTTTCGGAAAGGAAAATCCTTCCTACTTGACTTTTTTCTCCGGTATATGGTAACACAGGTTAGTTTCCTACCCATTCAGATTCTTTTTGTTGTATACAGTAAAACGAAGTTTTTGGTTCTCTGCAGATAAAATACAACACTTGTGTTTTAATTCATGAAGTACTTTACATGAAATAAAGTACTGTATGAAGTTGCCATATGCTCTTACATTGTTTCCAGCCTGCTTTCTTTATTTATGAGGAAAGGATAAGGTTTTGGTTTCAATATGCCTCTTGTGTCTGTTGTTCAGATTGTGTTCTGTGATGATTGTATGAATTGTCCTGGCATTCTTTTGTAGGGTGTAAATGGATAACATGGCACTGATATGAGACGTACTTATTTTTTATCCTGTTAAGGGTGAGCACAAGAAAAGTTGTAGGGCAATAGCTTATACCCATACAAACTTTGTGCAAATATTGTTTACATGTGAACATGGCAAGCAAGGAAACTAACACTTTGAGTTTGTATATTACAAGTTTAATATGGTTGGATTCTGTACTAATGGAAATTATGAGTCATTAACAGGGTTATGTACCTGATTTCAGGCTTGACCACATCCCTCTGTACTCTGAATGATACATCTGCACACGTGATAGTGCACAGTTCAATTTTCATTAGTTTGTCACCTGTGTAAGTTTGGTGGCTTTGAATGGAACCAAAGGTGGCCAACATAGACAGGTTTCACTGTTTTTAGTCCACTTATTGCAGTTTTTTCTTTGCTTACAAAAATGTTTATCAGTTCACATGCATTGAGCAGAAAGCACCAGATAATAGTGAGGGTCACAGGTCACTCCAAATTGCTGCAGCTAGAATGAGGGGGTGGCTGAGATGTTTGGAAAATTTGTGGATTCCCTCATTATTGTGAGAGGTGCCAAAACTGTTTCTGTACATTTGCAAGATAAAAAATTGAATTAAATTCTGGAATTTATTGCATGCTTCTTTCCATGTGTGTATCTGCAACTTTTATGGTAGGCATTCATGTTTAATGTGGTTATTCTACACAGGGAAGTCCTGACTGGATGGGCAGTGAAGATGAACCTCTTTCAGGTTTTTCATGGCGGGGAGGTTCTGAAAGAGACACCACGGGTATTTTACTATGGTCCGAAGTCTTTGTTACTGATCTGCCAAATGGAGAGCAAGTAAGTTGTTGATGATAGTAGGTAAGGTGTTTATCTCTTACATATTGCAAATTAATTAACACAGTATGTAGCTTCATTGTTAGTAACTACGGAAAAATTAATGAAATGGACATTTTAACTCTATTGGCTAGGTCCTACCGTACTGGCCTATCAGTATTCAAGGCAGTGTTTTGAAATTTATGCCTGTGCGTGACTGACATTGTGCGGGTTTGGAGTGTTGATTTTTGCCTGTAGGAGGAATATTCAAATACTTCTTGCTGAATGTCAGTTTTGAATGTTTAGCTCCTCTTTTTTCATCACAATGTCCTGGGTTTAAATCTTCACATTTAGACTAGCTATCATAACAGAGATATTCACATTTTTTTCTCAGTTCTTCCAGGCAAATGCTGGAAGAATCTATCAGCCGTAGGATTACAGCTTCGTTATTTATGAGGTAAGTTGGTGTCTTACTGTCAGTCACACTGGTTCGTCACTGCATCATGTGAATCTGTCTGTTGTCATTCTTTGGCAGTTAAGATATCCTTGGCTGTGTTTCCACTGACATGTTGCCAGGTATTTGCACCCGGTCTAAGTATGTGTAACAGTTACCTCCTGACCTTGACAGTGGACATTTTGTTCCTGTAGCTCTGGCCACAGCAACTGGAGAGTTACAACACAACCTATTCAGTATGGTAACTGAATAATGAGGTCCAGCCTCTGCCCTTCACCAGGTGGCAGTCTTACACATCCCACATATCCTGTTCATTGTATTAGATGCATTGTTCTTATTCAAATGTCCTTTTAACTATTGTGTAATAGAGGGGTGACCACCACACAGCTTGCATGCATCACTGGTGTGAGTCATGCAAATTTCCTTGAAAAAATAATATTCCCGTAGTTTTCATGCATGCGAGGCTGTTTGTGAAAGGTGTTTTGAGAGATTTCATGAAGATTGGGGACTCCTAAAATGTGAGGCTGTTCATGACAGACATTTTGAGAGATTTCATGAAGAATGGAGACTCATAAATAATTAATACTCATCTACTTTAGCTGCATGAATGGAAAAAAGAAGCCATCAAATAAAGCAAAAAATATTTTATTGTAATAATACAAGGCTGTTGCCTAGGTTGCCTCTTACATGCAACTTCTGAAGCTCATCTAGCTGACCACCCCAGCTATAATATAACTTGAATTTCATGGACTAAATAAACATGTTGTGATGCAGTACATTGTTGTCACCTTAAGTTCTGTTTGTTATTGCTGCATGCTGCCTTAATGTATAGAATGTATCTTAGGCAGTGTAGATATGAGAACAGTGGGCAGTCTTTCTGAGCTTTAATTGCCGTGGCTACTGCTTTAGCAGTTATATTCCTAATTAAAGATTGACATGTGTATGACCTTATTTCTTTAATTTAATTACTGTAATAGGTGTGGCAATAATATAACAAGGTATATGATGAAGTTGTAGTTGGTGTGAATGTTCTTATATGGGTGTGTGTGTGTGTGATTTGTGACTTGGAGTCATGTATTGTATGGACCTCAAAAGATTATTTGTAATATAGTATGTTGTATGTATATTTACTATGTGTGTCTGTTTATTGTCTGATTTATATGATTGGCATATTTCATATTCAAGTGCTGTTAAGGGAGAAAATGTATGTATATATATATGTATGTGTATGTGAGCGTGCATGCTTGTGTGTGTGTATATGAGAGAGAGAGAGAAACTGATGAGTAGTTGCATGATAGTTGATTGAAGAAATTTCTCATGATTGTCAGAATATAGGTTCCATGTGTGACTGACAGTTGGGTGCTAACTGTCATTTGTTTTTCCTTCTAGTGCTCATGTTCTATGAACTTTGGAACTTGTATCTCCCCAGAAAGAGGCAATTTTTGCCATGTCTTTTCTATTGTATGGACTGTTGACTGCTGTCTTGGTCATTACAGGCCATCTAAAAATAATCCAGGTAGAGAAAAACTACAGTATTCTTAGGTTGTTCACACATCTGCCATAGTATCTTCACTTCCTTATTTATCAGCATGTATTTTCTCACAGTAGTCATGAAAAAATAAAAATAATTGCACTTTATGGGACTTCTTAACCCACTGAAGCTTGAATCTTATTGATATGTAAAAACCCACTTCCTGCCTCACAGAAAAGACATTTTGTCTTGAAGATTTAATTCTTGTGCAATGTTAATGAAAAACAGTTGCTGATGTTTCAGAGGATTGTAGTGTTTCCATTTTGAAATTCATCATCACTGCTGGAGAACCCCAAAGTCTTGCACATTTTGTCTTCATTACAAACACAGTCCTGCACTAGCAGGTTTAATATTAAAAAATTGTATGTTCTGCTCACAGTCTATTTATGTGTTTGGTGTTTATCTTGGAGCAAACAGCGGCTTGTGCCGAATATAACATAAACTGCTTGGTTTTTATAACCGGGATGAAACGTGTTTATAGCGTGGTATGAACTGCGTCTTTGAAAAACAGTTTACACTTTGTCCTTAGAGAGTTATTGCTATAACACAAAATAATCACTCTTTGTCCTGAATATTTTCTAAAATAATGAATGCACTCTGTGAGTAGAGTGAGTGTTAAAGCAGGTGGTATCTATACTGTATTTACTGCTGTACTTTAAAAGGTTGATCATTGTTCCTTTCACAGACATGTAAATTGGATCCTTTGCACTACAGTCACACACATTTTAATGTTCTCTGCTAATTACCATGCATTGTGGTCTGCATACCCTTCCATGCACCTGTCAGTACAAATATTAATTTTCTACAACAGATGAAAACTTATAAATATTATAATTCTCTGGTAATCAAATTTCGGTTTTCAGCATAGCTAATACAAATGTTATTAGATCCAGTCATGCTTAATTTCCTGTCTTCATTCCCTCTCAGCCTATTTCTTTAAGATTTCCTCTTATAGTAGTCTCTCATTATTTTCCTCAGCATATCAGGTGGCCATCTTCAAATAGACACTGATATGCCTCACATAATCACTTATCTCTCCGTCCAGTCTGAGCTGTGTGGCTTGTGTGTCATAATCTCGTTATTTCAACTGCTTTTATTTGAGGAAATGTTAACCATTATTGTTGTACGAGACCATATGCTGGTATCTAAAATGTGCTGGTGAATGGCTGAGCATGCCATATGCTGGTCCTTGTCTGTTTGTGTGCTAACAGTTTAAATGTCCATGCTAAGCCTGATAAACTGGGGCCATCATGCAGTACAATTGGCATTTAAATTAATCTCCAAAAGATTAAGTAAACTATGCAACCAACAACACTTTCCACCCATGCTCTTCCGAGCTTTGTCTGAGTTTTAAGCTTTGGCAGCAGTACATTTGAGATCCCCTTTCTTCTGGGTTTTTGTGCTGCATCACTGGGCGAATGATTCCTGACATTTTGAGACAGCATGATGGTGTCATCTTAAAGGGTTGAAATGTTTGGTGAAGAATTCTTCTCCAATCATATAGTAATGCAGTGCCACATCCCAAAGGAATAGGAACCTTTTTTCAGTTCAACATTCATAGTTTCATTATTTCGCATATATCACTCTGTGCATTTGTAATTTTGTTTGGCATATTTAAATAATCCACCAACAATAGCTTGGTGTCTCTACACAGTTTTCGGTGTAGATTTGCAATCAGCTTATTGACTCAGATCTAATAATGTCCTTGGAAGCTGAGGTCCTATATTGGAAATAAGCATTGTCCCTGGCTGGTTAGCTGGCTAAGATTCAAACCATGTATTTCCTGAATACAAGGCCAGCACAACTGTATCATGCCAAACATTTGCATTATGTACACTGTAAAAACATCACCAGCAGGAGTAGAAATGTATTCTGTGTGCCTTGGTCTATCTTATTTGCCTAGATATTTCCTTATAAAACAAAGTTGTCCCTGTGTTTAATGAAGCATCATACCATGAAGGCATATGTGGGAGCAGAGGTACAGCATCACACTCCACCCATTTTACTCCCAGGGAAAGGGCCTCTAATACCCATTGAATAGGACGATGGGTGGACCTCAGAGCTTTTGTAAATGCCATGCTTCATAGTTGCAAATTACTTTTCCATTACTGTAGAGCATATGGAAGAATGTCTTTAGTGAGAGTTATATTTATTTATTTGTTTTTAGAAACATGATAAGGTTTGAGTTGCTGTATATAAAGTAGGGGTTATGAAACTTTTATGGATCAAAATGAGTTTTTCTGGACAGCTATTAGACAATCACAAAGCAATTCTGGAAAGCAACTACAATTAGCCTCATCATGTTTGTCTCTCAGTATGTCTTCGTGTAACAGTGTGATTCATGGTGGATGGATTTTCATGAAATTTCGTGTTTGGGAGCTTCAAAATTTTTTGACAAATTCTGATTTTGTTTAAAATCTAGCAGAAAATAGACACTTCACCTGGAGACTGACATACATTTGTGATATTGTGCCATGACTAATCTCTATAACTGAGACAGGCTCTGTTGCTGTGATATTCAAGCTGAGGTTAAAGAGAGAGTGTATTATCTAAATGTAGCAGTCAAATACAATCAGTATCTGACTGTTTTCAAGGTAGTGGTCATAATCAGTTGTGAATGTGTTGCCAAGATAAGTAGAAAACTTATAGTGTGTGTGTTCTAAAATGTGGAAAGGCACATTTAGATTATGGAGTTCATACTGAAAATCATAAGCATTGTGGAGTTACAGACAAATGCCAGACGATACTGTAATGCACAATATATGACTAGTTCCATCTGTCATCTCACACTAGAATGAAAATCACATTGCCTGCCTCTGTCATGTGGTCATGTTTCAGCATGAGAAAATGGTTGACAAAGACATGCTGTGTTGGCAACTTTCAGTGATAAGGTTTCTTGTAAAAGAGAAAGTTCCCACATCAGATATTCATGCATGACTTCACTGTGTGTATGGAGATGTGTGCATGGGCACTAGCAGTGTCAGATGATGGGTAAAGCATTCTGTAGGCAGGAACACAGACACTGCCAATCAGCCCCTTTGTGGTTTCTTGCAAACTGCCTGTACCAGGAAGAGCAAAAGAGAAATCGATGATCTGGTCAGAGAGAATTGACTTGTTACAGGCAGGGAAATGGCAGCAGAGACTGGAATATACCATGTGGTCCAGAAAATGGTACAAATTTTGGGATATTTGAAAGAGTTCCTGCTGCATTTCTCACTTGCTGATGGAGGAGCACAAACTTCGGTGAAAAAATATTTCCTTAGGATTAGTGGAACAGTATGCTGTCAAAGGTGACAACTTTGTTTGCAGCATCCACTTTGATCTGGAAAGAAAATGACAGAGCATGGAATGGCATCACAAACATCATGCAAGAAAAAGAAGCCAGAACAATGCCCTCAGCCTATAAAGACCATGGGAATTGACTTTTGAGATGCTGAAGGATGCATAGTGATTGAGTTTATGCCACAAGGGTATACCATCAGTGCTGCTAGTTACTTTCAGATGCTCAAGAAGCTTTGTCATGCACTCAGTGACAGGTATTCTGCAACATGACAGTACACAGTCCCACACAGCTCGCTGTGCATAGGATTCAGAAGAACCTTGAACCCATCCATATTACAGTTTGGACCCAGGTCTCTTTGACTGCCATCTCTTCAGGTTTGTAAAAGATCAGATCTGAGGCCAGCAAATTATAAAAAATGTGGGAGTCCAGGAAGCCATGCATTGTTGTTCACGAACTGCTGAATAAGAGTTCTGATGCAAGAGGATCTCCAGACTTCTGGAATGGTGACAAAAATGCATTGATTAAGATGGGGATTTTGTAGAGCAGTGAATACAGTGCACAGATTTGACTTGTGGCGTTATCATATTCGTATCTATTCTTGATTGTGAAGTTAATTTGCTTATGACTTTTGGTATGGCCCATGTACTTGCAGTGCCAGTATTTTTCTTGAAATTTTTGTCAAATGTAAAATCTGAGGACAATAACAGAATGTGTGGCCATGTGTTATGGTCTTTTGATACCGTCTAACTTGTTGGTTTAGATTTTCAGTACAAAATTTGATAAGAATCTGTTATATGATTTTTTTATGTTTATTTTCAAGAAATTGACTACATTGTAGTTTATTACTGACATTTCAGGACACATATCGGTATGGGACCAATATGTTGTTCGGAAACGTTGGTAACAAACTACCAGCATATGCTCTGCAACAACCCAAAAGAGCAAAAACCTCAACTGCACTGTGGTAGAAGCCTGAAGCCTTGCACAGTTAAGGGAATTTTTTTTGTAATTTCAATTTTGTCTTTAAACAGTAGCGATCAGAATTACAGGGAAACGTGGAATTTTATGATTACATGTTTTGCAGAATTGCACAAATGAATCCATTGCTGAATGTTGTAGAATTGTTACAGAAGTTGGAGTGGAGTTGAACAGTGAGCTTAACTTCCACATTTTCTTTTCATCAGGTTGCAGTATTTCTTATGGATACACAAGGAGCCTTTGACAGTGAAAGTACAGTGCGTGATTGTGCCACAGTGTTTGCACTGAGCACGATGGTGAGTTCTGTCCAGATCTACAATCTTCTGCATAACATACAGGAAGATGACTTGCAGCACCTTCAGGTAATCAAGTTTTTTTAGTAGAAGGAATGATCACTGCATGGATCTGTCATGTTTGGGATCAGTTTGCTGTATCATTTCTTAAAATTTCATTTGTCATGAATGTGTGTGGGAAGGAGTAGAAGACTTTTAACTTAATTAATCAAGACTTGACAGACTTTACATCTTATCATATATTTAAAATATTGGCACTTGTTAAAGCGTTTGTCACCAAGTAATTCTATATTGTAACAAATAAGAGGTTTAGTTAGTGGAATCAGTATTTTAGTGAAAAAAACATACACGGAAGAGAACAATAAAAGAACCAGCACATGGGTAATTACTGCCTTCTCTTTATTATGCCTGCATGCCTTGAATTTCATAATGGCTTGCTGGATTTTATCAACCTTTTTGCTGTTTTCAGTCATCCTCCACTTCCTTGTCTTCTGCTAGTAAAGGAAGACTTTATATTGAAATTATGACTCTCATAGTCAGCTTTTTAAATGGTCCAAGTAATAGTCAGGTGCTCAACCAAAATCATTATTTATTGAATTAAATGGCTAAGATTCACAGATTTATTTTAATATAATGTTAATCCATTGAAGACTTCTTTAAATGGCTCTTACCCTGCCCTTGTAGCTATGGCCACAGTGGTAGTACCTGTGTGCCTGCCATTGTATTTACATTTAAATGGCAGTGTGTTCCTTTAATTGCATGTTGTAGTATTTTTAAGGTCATTTTGGTGTATAGGCGCTTTTGGGTCATGTACGTCCTGACTGATGTAAACTTGATCTTACATATACTCTTCCCTAAAGCACATACAAAACAATTCAGAGTGCATAAATATTATGTGCAGAGCATGAACCTCCATGATAGAGGATATTTTTAAATAATGAATACACATCTGAATAAAAAGACTGCATTGCACAAATGAATGTGTCCTTCAATAAGAAATGTCCCTTGTTATTTGCAGCATGCACAGTTTTTTAAGGTTTTAATGTAATTACACTTTGCGTAGAATCTCAGTAAACAGTCACAGGATTAACAGTACATACATGTGCACCCACACACACATACACACATTGTGTATTATATATATATATATATATATATATATGAGGGGGTGCTAATAAGTCCTTTGCCTGACCTACTTCCCTATGTCATAGGATGGAATTGATAGTGTCGTTGGAAAGAGGGGTCTGTTTATGTGTCAAATTGCAAGACTTTTCTTGTTACAAAGGCTGAAAGGAAGCATGTCAGGCGATGCGCACAATTTCAGCAACATGGAGACGCGAGCTCTCATCAAGTTTTTTTTACCTGCAAGGCAAGGTGCCAAAGGAAATTCATGCCATTCTGATAGAAACATTAGGGGAACATGCACCATCATATGCCACCATCAAAAACTGGGTGGCCCAGTTCGAACATGGTGATTTTCCCACCTGTGATGTGCCTCGTCCTGGACGACCTGTGACAGTGACCACCCCGGAGATTATTGATCAGATTCATGAGCTAATCTTGTAACACTGCCAGATTTCGGCTAATTCTATAGCTGAGCAACTGGGCATCTCATGTGAGTGGGTTGGATCCATCATTCATGAAGATTTGGACATGCGGAAGCTCTCCGCGAAGTGGGTCCTGATATGCCTGAACGCAGATCAAAAATGTCAATGGTGCCAATAGTCTGAGCAACTTTTGGAATTATTTTTGGCATGATCCAATGATTTCCTGTCGCGATTGGTGACTATGGACAAAACCTGGTTATATCACTATGACCCAGAGACAAAGCAACAATCAGTGGAGTGGCAGCATAGCGGCTCACCGCGCCCCAAAAAATTCTGAGTGCAAAAATCTGCTGGAAAAGTTCTCGCCTCAGTTTTTTGGGATCAAGTTGGCATCCTCCTCATTGGTTATCTTCCAAAGGGCCAAACTATCAATGTGAAGTATTACTCATCTCTGCTGGTTCATCTGAAGGATATTTTGAAGGAAAAATGCTGCAGGAAGGTCACCAGGGGGATCTTGTTCTTGCAAGACAATGCCCCAGCTCACTGGGTACTTGCAACCCAGAAGAAACTGGCCTACCTAGGCTTCCAGTGTCTTGATCACCCACCCTATTCTCTGGATCTGGCCCCGTTGGGCTACCATCTGTTCCCTGGACTGCAAAAGCAGTTGAAAGGTCGCCATTTTTCGTCAGACATGGAGGTCATTGCTGCTGCAGAGACCTGGTTGGACAGACAACTTTCTGAATTTTTTTTTGAGTGGCTTGCAAAAGTTAGAGGAATGGACTAAGAAGTGTATTGAGCTTAGTGGGGAGTATGTTGAATAAATCCTGAGTTTGGTCACTGTAGGTTGTTTCCTTCCTGGTTGGGCTAAGGACTTATCAGCACCCCTTCATATATGTGTGTGTGTGTGTGTGTGTGCACACATACACACATGCACATGTGTGTGTGCTATGTAAGTAAATAAAATTATTTGTGTTTGGTGGGTAGTGGGTTAAATTCTGACATCCTTAAAAGTCACGTTATGTAAAGGTTTACATGATTGGTGGTGTGTATACTTACAAATAAAATTCATTATTTGGTTAAAGAAAGGCATAGAAGAGTGTGAGGTAGGCACCTATTAATGACAATTTAAGGACTGTGTTAATGAACAGTGTATTAATATTATTGTTTTGTATTTATGGTGATTATAAATTATGCTAGCCCATCTCTTAGTTTGGGCCACCTATCATTGATCTTTGTATGTCACAGAATTTTTAATTCCCTGAAAAATAATTTTTCTAGCTGAAAAAGTAGAACTTCCACATCTTGTCCTCCACATGCTGATGGAAAGCAGTAAACATAAGTTAGGTATTTAATATTGAAACACTGAAAGTCTTTTAGATTCTGAAAATCACAGTATATGTAGTATGTGGTTACCATATCTGTTTTGGATATCTTGTTATGTAATAATTCAAACAAATGTAACTCATAATTTTGTACGAAGAAAACTTGGTTAAGTAGCTTCAGATTTGTTTTCCATATATTGATTATAATAAACTTTTTGCAACGTTTGTATAACAAAACAAAATTAATTAGTTGACTTGTCTGAAAACATCATTCAACCGAATAAATTGACAGACTGTCTAGAAATGTTCAGAGTGTCATTGAAAATCACCACATTATGTTCCTTAATGGTTTGTAATAAAATACTGTACAGCCAAATACACCATGCAGAGAACATTCGTAGATTTTTAAAGTCTGAAGTAACAGATAAACTGGGTTGATTATCATCATTTTATTCTAGAATTATAAATAATGTTAGCAATAAGTGGGATTTGTTTTTCAGCTTTTTACTGAATATGGTAGACTAGCACTGGAAGATGTTGGACACACACCTTTTCAGAAACTGCAGTTCCTGGTGAGAGACTGGAGTTTTCCATATGAAGCAGACTATGGAGTTGAGGGAGGACAAAAAATTTTGTCAAGGAGGTTACAGGTATGCATACTACATACTACTGATATAATAGACGAACGTATTTTTAAAGTAGGACCCAACCAGTTTCTGTGTGCAGTTCATTGTCATGTAGATATTAAGGATGGCCAGGCTCTTGTGAAAGGAATTTGAGTGGAAGAAAGAAAAGAAAGAAAGGAAAAAGAGTGTGTTTATCAGAATACTTTTTTTATGTAAAGTGTGAAAACAATCGTGGAAAGTAAGTGAGAGCTTTATATACAGCAACATGTACTGTTTTTATGTGTTTATGACATATAGAGCATATTCTTGTAATTTGCAGCCATCCCTTGACACTGGTGTGAGTTGTGTTACTGGGAAAATCTTGGTTGGCAAGATTAGGCCTTACTAAAATATGGGGTTAGGAGAACTGTGGGTGCTTGTAACATTCATCTAAATCTATGTTACATATTGCTGCACCAAACAGAAAATAATATGCATTGACGTATTTAATAAGAACCCACAAAATGCACACTTTTTACATTAATGATTTAATTCAGTTCTCGTGTCTTTGACATGTTTTGAACATCCACGTGTTCATGGCAGGATGTGCTTGATACTCAAGCACATCCTGCCATCGACCAGACTGCTTATATGGATGCATGAAAGAAATACCATAAAACTTTATGTACAAGTCTTCCTGAGGATGAATACTCAGATGTTCGAAACATGTCAAAGACACTATAATTAAATTAAATCATTAATGTCAAAAGTGTGCATTTTGTTGGTTATTACATATGTATATCACAATGCACCATTCAAAAAACATAAAGTATACATTGACATGTTTACGGGACAGTAGATGTGCCCTGTATACTGTGTCCTGGAAGCTAAGATACAGTTCTCAGATGCGACTACAGCCCTACCCCCAGCAGGTGTGGCTGTTTTAGTATGGAAGCTAATTACGTGTGTTTCCTGTGTTCACAGTGCAAAGGCAGGGAGCATAAAATCAAGTTTGGTTTGTTTAGGAATGATGTATACTCTGTTTGTGAAGTCTGAGTTCAATTCTGATATACTCAGGTGAACTGCATAAAAGAAACAGTGATGTAGTGCTTGGTACATATTATGTAACATGATTAGTGATGTAGAATAAACAGCTGGAGAAGAATATTTCATTATAAATACACTGCACGCTTGCTTTTCAGATGTAATTCATTCTACACAAACTGACCATTAAGTGAAAACCCTGTTTTCATAAATTTAAATGAGGCAGCGTGTGTGTGCAAGTGTACTGACCCTCTTTGCAGGGGGGAAAGCACTCCGAGTGAAAAACGGGTGCAGATTATTATTGTGCATTAAAGCAGGTGCTCATAAGGCAAGGGATGTGTTCAGCTGCTGTAATTGCCTTTAAACTTGTAACAAACCATGTTCAAAAAAATTCAAATTGACACAGCTGAGAAGAAAATATATTATTAAATAATCTGGCTACATGGGATGCTGTACTTGATACAGCATGTTGCTATTAACATTGTGTGTAGTAGAAGCAAATGCATACT
>Ga0131853_10009676_pt1 | contig 17635 bp, 6 predicted proteins | sample TergutLab28metaG_FD_92764 | JGI IMG/M metagenome (GOLD analysis project Ga0131853, IMG submission 92764) | Labiotermes labralis P1 segment gut microbial communities from Petit-Saut dam, French Guiana - Lab288 P1 (version 2) (version 2) | ecosystem: Host-associated > Arthropoda: Insects >... | reverse complement strand
TGTGTGTGTGTGTGTTGTTGTTGTTGTTGTGTATGTGTAATCAAATAAAGACTTAATCTATTCTTATAATAAGCCAACTAGATGCACTAATTTCTCAAATTTATTTTTGGAATAAAACTCTACATATTTCGGACAGTTCCTCTGTCCATCATCAGGAGTTTTTCACTGTACATCACAGCAATGGTGCATGTCATACAGGTTTGCTGACAGCTTGCGAGCAGGATCAGGACGGAACTGCAGTTCCGTCCTGATCCTCTTACTGAAAAGCTTGGAGATAAGTGACACACACGTTATTACTATTATTATTATTATTATTATGTTACAGTTCTAGAGTCGTAATGAATATGTAATACAAATTGAAAGGATGGAGTAGCATCCTGTTTAATGGAACTCAGTACTGCACTTGCCATCTGAACACACTAACCGCATATCATACAGGGAAGCATTCCGTATTCGATCAAGGACTACAATAGACGTTTGAATATACACTGCCACGAGTTAGGAGAATATTTTCTCCAATTATATTTTATACATTTTGAACATTTTGTATTTAAATATTTTACAATATAAATACACATATGCCCACAGTACAAAAAAGATTCTCATATTATATTTCTGTCTATATAGATTCTACTCGTATTGGCTGCAGAGTTCATAAAGGCCGTGAAACACAGATGTAGTTCATTTTACTGTAGAAGGTTTTAAGCTTGGTACATACTCCCTGAAGATGATACGGTCATTCCGATACTTGTCAGTGTAGTGGATATAATGTCACACACACACACACACACACACACACACACGCGCGCGCGCGCGCGTTTGTGTGTGTGTGTGTATATATATATATTGTAATTGCATTTATTTGGTATATTAAGCGAAAATATAGTGCGCCAGTTATCCACTAATGATATTAATATGGTGGCGCTCCCAATGGGGGGGGGGGAGCTGCCGACTTGCAGAACCCCAAAATCGAGATTTCTAAAAACATATAATTTGTAGACACGACGATATCGAACGTCTCACGCGATTTATCCTTCAGCCGAAATCAGCCACTGAAGTAAACTGACGTCAAGTACATTAGAATTGCGAAGAATGAAATAAAGAACTTGGGGAGTGCTAGATGAAATTAAGGAAAACAAGAAAAGTAGACCTTACAATTTAAATTAGGTGAGTAAGTCAAGGGGCATACAGTTATATTTGTATATACGTGCCGTTGGAAACGGCGTTACGTCACAGTCATCCCTACGATATGGTTTTATAACATAATTTTTAAAAAGAAGCAAATTTTACGTAACTTCAGGGCCATCACCTCAATAAATTTCTCAGTACGCACGTGTGCTAATGTATTTTAATGACATACTGGGTAAATGGCAAAATCCACGGAGCAGGCGTTGAGAACCCAACAGCCACTGAGCTGGACAAGAAGTTCCCCTCCTTTTGCAGAACACAAAGCTTCAGGTGCCCTGTTCAGGACAACAGTCACTGCACCCCATACCGACCCACATAAATCGTCAACAACCTAGTTCCAGTTCTTGAAAATTCACTTGACTAATGTCGTCCCATCTACATTTAGGTCTCCCACAGACATTTTCTCCTCTGAGGCACTGCACTACAAGCCGGAAAGTGGCGGGTTCGAATCACGATGGTGTCATTGGAATTTTTCATTGACTTATTCCTTTCGGCCGCACTGTGACCCTTGGGTTGACTCAGCCTCTAACAGCAATGAGTACCAGGAATATTTCCTGGGGAGTAAAGGCGGCCGGTGCCTAGGGCTGACATCCTTACCACTTTCATATGCCGATTGTCTTAAAATATGGGAACCTCAGCCTCCTTGGAACCCTCTGGGCCTATCCAGGCCTGTAATTGGATTGCTTTACATTTACTCAGTTTTTCTATTCAGGCTTCTTTCTTTAATTAATCGCAAAGTTGAGTACGATTTTTATTTCCACGAACTTCCCAGAATAAAAGCTTCTTCACCGTCCGACGCAATTTGTTCTGCTATGAACAGCAATCTGCGCGTTTTCACTTTGTACCTAATACTTACTGCAGTGGTCAAAGTCCAATTTGAATTCCCTACCTGGGAAGTGTTGCCATGGCAATTTCTTTAAGAACTCTGTGTTGGCTGTGAGACAGCTTCCTTTGTACTTTCTACTCCAAACGGCTAACTTTGAGAGCAGGCTGCTACTAGAACATTTTGTACAGCGGCGATGTCCCAGATGGTTCCGTGGTAAGGAGAAGCCATTACGAATCCTAGAAATACATCTGCGTTATATGGGTTGCTAGGTAGATTTCATCCCCAGGTCAAAACTAATTCACATTAATAACGACATTTTATGTTTTTTTGACAATCTTTGTAAATAACCAACTTGACGCACAATTCTTTTTTCTTTATATTTGTTTATTCCAATTCTCTACATGTTTCGAGCAACCAAGTGCTCATCATCAGGAGAGTCAATTATATCAATACGAACTCTGGTGGATGCCGGACTGCTGGCTAGAAGTCAGTATTCGGAAGGTCCTGCGACCGGCCACCCCGACACAGGTTTTTCTTGGTCTCCCTGTGTCTAAAAGCAAATGCTGAGATGGTTCCCAAAATTCCAAGTTGCCACTACATGCTTCTCATGAAGCCCTCCCGAATTAAATTTAGTAGTAACAAATTTCATATTTTGTATACATATAAAATAACCACTGTCACCAAGTGACAACCCAATTGCAGTAAATAATAATAATAATAATATGCCGCTCTATGTGGGTGACCGTGTGGTATGCAGGTTTAAAACCTGCATACCACACGGTCCCTTACATACAGTGACATATACCGGAGGTCGTATTGATACCATTGACTCTCCTGATGATGAACACTTGGTTGCTCGAAACATGTAGAGATTTGGAATAAACAAATAAAAGAAAAAAGAATTGTGCGTCAAGTTGGTTATTTACAAAGATAATAACGACAAGTTCTATACGAAATCCTCCACTAATGAAAACAAATCAAAGCTTCAGTGGATTAGCCAGTTATTTCAAACTAAAAATAACGAACGTCGATCAATATCTCTCTCGGACATGAGCTCCATTCAACAACTGGGAGGGGGGGGGGGAACTTATCTCACTCCGGACACCGAAGTAAATACAGTACGTTTATGAAACATTAAAATCATCACTCGCGTCAATAGGTTTGTTTACTCGGAACATCGTTTGATTCCAGTCACGCCAGTGTTGAATGGCAAGGTTTATATTGACACAGAATAGCTTACTAAATGCTTTGCTACAGAAATCCCGAGGGGAGACGTACGTTGTTCTGTGACGGGTGAACGTAGGATCAATTCGACATTACGTGTTTACATATATGGACTGCGGTATCTATCTGTATCATCCATCTCCTGTTACTACAGTATCAAAATATGTCGATCAGTCTACAGAGTTCAGAAATTCATGAACACTTGTGTATTTAACACTACAGTGTACGAATATTTAAGTTCGAGAACCGTCACACAACACGGCTATCATAGAGATATACACATAACTAGTAGAGCATTTGGTACATCCTATGCCACCATTTACACATTCTCAAAACAATTATATTATTATTATTATTATTACTATTATATTCCCGAGATTCGTTACTATCAGGAAGGAAACAAGCTAATGTTTCTGTCAGAATGATGTGAATTTCCTTCGGCGACTTGTCTTGCAGGAAAAAAAAAAACTTCGTGACAGTTCGCGTCTCGATTTTGTTGAAATCGCGCGCGTTCCTGACATGCTTCCGAGCCTGTTTCCTTCCTGGTCAGGCTAAGGACTTATCAGCACCCCGGTATAACTCGAGACTATAATCCACGGGAGATGTGTTACTGTAAAACACTTCGTAGCGAACTTCTATTAGAAAATGTCAGTAATGTTGTTAGGTTAACGCTACTAGAAATAACAATGTTTAGTGCACAAAACTATTGTTGGACATCATGTACGGTACATAAATATTAATGAGCATTTTGATTCGCACGGAGAAGATATCGAAGGAAAGGGGGAGGAGTGATTAACAGAATGATTCTCCGCATCGCGTAACTTTTCCTTCACGAAACATCATCATCATCTTCCTCCATGCATTAGGTCGTTTGACCTGTTCCGGCATCGAAACATTGCCATCGTTTCCTGGGGCGTCCACGATCTCTTCTTCCTCGAGGTTTGTAGTTGAGGGCGTGTTTCGGGAGTCACGTGTCGTCCATTCTTTCAAGGTGGTTGATCCAGTTGTGTTTGTATTTGAGTCTCACGTCTTGTATTCCAGAGATCTCTAGTTCATAACGAATAAATAACACATTTTCCTGGGCAGAATTTCCCTGACGTTACCACTACGTCTAGCACTCCTTAAGCTTTTAAATGTTAACCTCAAAAAAAAAAAAGCGAGTGCAGATACTTTCAGCTTGCCTCCAATATAGATTTATGATTTCCTCCTCACACAAATTCAGCTTGTGATGGTCATAGCTCCGGATTATTCACAAGCTAGAGAAAGTTAAAGTGGATAACAGCTCGAACGCATATACGAGACTCAAGCGCGTCTAAATGAAATTTTTGTTCCGACAACAGTCTCTCTATGCAATATACACGGTACATCCTCTAAATAAAAAAGACAGGGAGATTACGGAGACAATTTACTACAAAAATGGCGTGGCATTGTGTCACTTCCATCTAAAATATGTGCACTATTCTCTTCTCTCCGCTTGTTAAACTAAAAAAAATAAATCAAATAGAAACATCCTAAATATACACTGAAACGTCTGAAACTGAACCTGGGCGTAACGTAACCTGTATTTTTGCGAAAACTTTTACAGTCACTAGAGTTCAAACTGGAATCACCTGTTTGAAACGGAAACTGCGAACAACCGAAAAAGTTAAGTCCCTTGCGGTTACATTAAAGACAGAATTCACTATAGTTAAACTGGTCTCTCCCTGACATAATGACTCATTTTATGGTCGCAACCTTGCCAAAAGGCGAGATGGATATTGACAGTATGCAGAAACAACAATATATTATTTAATTCATAATACATTACGTCCGAAATGTTTCGAAATAATAGTCCACTATCGAAGGCTTCGAAACCTGCAGAGATTACAACACATCTGTAGCATAAGGTAATTTACACGAGGATCATAGAAACGGAATGGAATCGTAAAATCTACAAAAAATATAATTTTCTCGTAAAGCCATATAAATTAAAGGCGACTCTGTTTTATGCCATATACTATATTTACAATGGGCAGGGATAGCTCAGTCAGGGAAGCGACTCGCTACGGGCTGGAAGGTCCGGGGATCGAATCCTGGTGGTGTCGAGATTTCCGCACCTGTCCAGACCGGCCCTGACGCCTAACCAGCCTCCTATACAATGGGTACCGGGTCTTTCCCGGGGATAAGGCGGCCGGGGCCTTTCGTTGACCACCCACCCCACCTAGCGGCGAGGTTAAAGAAGGAGTAGAGTTATACCTCTACTCCCCCTCTGGGCCTTCGTGGCCTGTTCCTGGGTGAAGTTTACCTTTACTTGTGCAATATTTACAGAAGGTAAACAACGAAACAACCATACGAGGTGTATCGTTGAATGTGAACGTGACATAACACTGACATGTGAGACATTTTAAGTAGAATCACAACACACTGTGCAGTGAAATGGCAAATACGAACACTTTGTTTCCTGCAAAATATTTGACTGGGTGTCAGAATTGTTAAATTTGTATGACAACATTTTACGAAAGCAAAATCTAAGCTTTCTGCAAGCATTACAGACTTATAAAGGCAGTTCCTTATTAAAAGTACCCGAAGGAACGTTCCATGATCACGTTCTTATTGCATTTATAAGCGTAAAGAATTTTAGTCGATAATTACGTAAGATAATTTCATTCTGCAGACAACTTTACTGTTCAATGACCGTTCCTCGTCAACATAAACACATTACACGACACTATCCTGTTCATATCCCTGCACTAATTTCACTATTTAAAATGAAGACAAAGAGTGCACACATGTATTATTAACACCACTTAATTAACACTACATCACTCTTCAGGGAGGACGACTGATACATTTCAACAGCAAGGTCAACAATATGAGTTAACAGATGTAAAATTAAACACAGTGAGTTACTAGATGTAATATTCAACACAATGAGTTACCAGATGTAAAATTAAACATGAGTTACCGGATGTAAAATTCAACAAAACGAGTTACAAATTAAAATTCAAGAAAATGAGTTACCATATGTAAAATTAAACAAGATGATTTACCTGATGTAAAATTCAACAAAATGTGTTACCAGATGTAAAATTAAACAAAATGAGTTACCATATGTAAAAATTCAACAAAAGTTACCAGATGTAAAATTAAACATGAGTTACCATATGTAAAATTCAACAAAATATTCACCAAATGTAAAATTAAACAACATGAATTACCAGTAGTAAAATTCAACAAAAGAATTACCAGATGTAAAATTAAACAACATGTTTTACCATACGTAAAATTCAACAAAGAGTTACCAGATTAAAACTAAAAAACATGAGTTACCATATGTAAAATTCAACAAAGAAGTTACCAAATGTAAAATAAAACAACATGAATTACGAGAAGAAAAATTCAAGAAAATGAGTTTCCAGATGTAAAATTAAAAAAAAAAAAGATTTACCATATGTAAAGTTCAGTTTCATTTTCTTAATTTTTGTTGATCTGTATCAGTCATACTCCATGGGGATGGCCCTCTGAGGGCCGCAATGCGTCAGAGCGATATTCTGTTAATAAAATGGTGATAATAATGAATGTGTGCACTCATCGGTCTTTAATTGGAATACATCACATGACGATTTCGCTTGCCTGTATTCTGACGTGTTTCGACGTACGTGACACTCCACTGCTGAATAAATGAGCAACGCGCTCCCAAATTTCATGCACCCATGCCGTTCCCTCTCGTATCCCCGATTTGTACATCAGACGCACGGCAGTAATAATTGAACAAACTGCTATCATTTGCGGTGAGCACTGAACCATGCAGGTTAAACAGTCATCGGGTTTCCGGAATGAGTTCACAACGACCGGATATGACGCTGTTACGTGAAGCAAAGTGAACTGCAGCATTTATTGTGCAATGAGATAGGGGGGGGGGGGCACGGCGCCATGCACTGTGCAGCGGTTACACTGCAGGACAGGAATCCGAAAAGCAGCACAAATGTTCACATTCTGGTTACATCCATTTATAACAATGCCTGCAGCTAATGGGTGCATTAACTATTGAATTGCGTTTTCTTTACCGAATCCTACACGTTTAGTGTTTGTAAGCAATTCATTTTCATACAGTGCACTATTCTACACGTGACCACTGTACGATCTTAAGACAAATAACATTTTTTTTCATTTGAATTCCTTGTTTGTTACAATCTGTCCGGAGACATTTAGTAACCGTTGTGTAGATAGCGCTAATGGCATGTAGGAGATACTTCCAGTGAAGTTCTCCCTTCTATTCTCAATCGCAAGGATTGATGTTGTCTCTGGTGAATGTTGCTGAGTTAGTTAACGATTAGTGACGAGGTTACAGTAGGATACAGTCTCTTAGGTCTGCGAGTTCCGAATTTCTCTTTAAATAATGTATTTGCTAGGTTGTTGGAGTGAGTGTCGAGTCGTTTTCGGTAGTTTGCACTGAATTTTCGTGTTTCTTGTTTGACCGTTGGTATTTGTAGATCACGTTTGATTATAGTATTAGGAACATACCGTGGAGCATCTGACAAATAACATGAGATTATCATCTTAATACACAATGGGCCTCCCAGCCTCTTCTACAGTGGCTACCACGGCTCTTTCCGGGTTAAAGGGGCCATCCACCCCCACCTAGTGCCGAGGTTAAGAATGACAGAGCTCTATAGCTACTCCCTCCCACCCCTTCCTACACTTGCATGTTATGAGAGACCTTTACCTTTATTAGATTACATTGAACTTTTATCGTACTTATTTAAATCGACAGGTAACCATCAGGGAGATCTATCAGAGAATATGCATTTCAAACCGCCAGTATTTTCACAGTATAATCACTGATGCTTAAGGGCCGACGGTACACAGTACGACCCAGACGAAGACGGAAAAACCAGGAATACCTCGATCTTTAAAGGAACAGCTTCTTTGTCCTAAAACATAGACACGTTCATGATTATGTCGTTGATGATGATAGTGATAATACTGCAATCATTGCAGGAGAATGAACTGATTACACTACACACTGTATTAACCCATAGACCATAAAATGAGAAATGATGGCCGTCAAAACCTGCTAAACTGTATTCGAGTATTTACTTCCAGCGCCAGGAAAACAGGAGCATAACTAGCGACTGCAGGACGGGATGGGAGAATGAATGACTGTAAGAATGGAGAGAGTGATGAAGCACTAAATGGTTGTAGTGAGGGCAAAGTGTCACCGAATTCTTGTCGGCCCAGGATGCAGGACTTATTAGCGATCCACTTCACAAAAACACAACATCCGAACACTCTTCGTTCGTTTACTATTATTTTCTATGACATGTTTCGGTCGTTCATTCGACCAGCGACAGGTAGAGGATATAAATACATAAACGGAAAGTGTGCTATACTTGGACAGTAGAAGAGGCCTCCTTTCACAAACAACTTGATATAACACATTAAATATTTTACGTTTTTTGCACCGTGCAACATTAAATATTGTTCACAATAAACGAATAATAAATAATCAAATGTGCAATAAAATTTACAACAAACATCCAAAGCATCATAAAAAGAATTTAAAGACCTTTCTGTATATTTCATGTCTACTGGTGAGGAAATGAAGCACGCAACTGGTATTGTAAATCCGATCTCAAATAGCAGTGTGGTACTGTAAAAATTTATCAATTTATAAATATAGTGGAACTGTTTAGAGTTTGTTTATAATAGAAGATATAAAAATGTATTAACACTTACGGATCACGTGTGGAGTAAAGAATTCTGATTTTCTTCTGTACGTCAGATTAACTCCTACGCTTGAGTATCCGAAGTTATGGAACATTCTGTTTTGCTAGTTAAAATATTCGACGTTTGATGTTTGGAAACTGTTCCGTGCTGTCGTCTGTCGAGTATAAATACGTAAAAATTCCCGCGAAAATTAAGAATAGCGTGTTTTCCTTACAGTGGGGTATGCTACAACGAACGAATGCTACAACGACGCGGAGAAATACTATCGGCCGACGTAGCACGCGCGTGCGCTTGACGTGTCGGGCCTTCCCGCTTTGATTAGAGGGCCAGTCATTCTGTTCATTACTGTTTGTAAGGTTCAGTTATCAGTTTATTTCAGTTATCTGCTTATTTGCGCAGTGTATAAACGTTAAATAAATTAATTTTATATTATTTTTACACTTATATTTTCGATTTTGTATTATACGTGTATTTTTTCCTGTTTAACTTGTTGTGTTGGATCGTACCTTTGCTCAAGGCTGGAACGGATTACTCCTAAATACATATACTCGTATTTCATTGTATGCTAGAACGAACAGACGCTATAACGAACGAGGTTCTAGAACCAGTTACGTTCGTTCTAGCATACCCCACCGTACTTGTAAAATGTGGGGTAATATTATTATTTTTAATAGAACAGTTTTATTACCGGGTATTTCGGACATGACTTCATTGAGTCGTTTGGATCGGCATGATGTCAGTCAGTCTGTCGGCCAGTACACCAACCTGTCTACATCTGACCTCCGACGTGAGACGCAACTTGCCTCTCAGGTCACTCAGGCCTGCAGGCGCGGCTCTAAATCGTTACGCTGTCCTGCAGCAGTCCCAACAACCCGGAGCACAGCTCCTGCCCCACTGATGCGTCAGCCGTGAGCTCCCGGGAGAAAGAACATTACAGATGCCGTTTACACAGGAATCATTCTTAGCTTTACAGCTCTGCCATGTAAGAAGATACATGTGATGCAGACGAAGCGTAAGAACTGAGCAAGTGACGACAGACATTACACGGGAAATCGTCGTAATTTCCTTGTTTATGTTATTGAGTGAGCAATGTAAATAAACTTAAGTTTCTGTTTACTTACTAATATCTGCAGCCGAAAAAAACATACGCGGTTACTATATTAAGATGTAATTTAATACCCGATTTTATGCAGAGACAGGGAAATGTTCAATTTTCTGAACACAGCGGTAACAGGGGTTGTCTTTCTTCTGACCTACACGTCATGAAATTGAGCTCCCGCACATGTGGAAATGGTTCAATATGAATTTTTGGTTCACGCTTCTCCGGAACAGTTATGGTGTATTATTATACACTGTGTGTACTTTGAAAGGCTTCTAAGTAAATTAATTAGTTTATTTTAACTGACAGTTATTCTATCTGTGCACATACTTCTGTCCAGTAAAACAACGAACTACAAGTTTATCTGGGGGGACCGCGTTGTCACAGTGGTTAAGGTGCTATGCTACAAATCTTAAAGTCGCTGGTTCGATCCCAGCTGGTGTCAGTGGATTTTTTATTGATACAAAATTCTTCCGATCTCACTACGGCCCTGGGGTCGACTCAGCCTCCAACAGAAATGAGTACCGGGAGTATTTTCTGGGGGCAAAGGTGGCCGGTGCGTAAGGCTGACAACCTTATCACCATCCTGTGGCGTTGTCACGAAATCTGGGAGCCTTAACTTCCTGGAACCCTTGAAGCCTGTTCAGGCCTGTAATGGGACTGCTTTAACTTTTTTACAAGTTTATCTGTCTCATATATTTTATCACTTCCTGCCGACTGAAACAATTGCACCGAACTTGGGAAAGTTAGAGAGCCGGGCTACACCCACGCCGTCGCGGAGAAGTTATTTCTGTCTCTCGAGTCGTCGACCGTCCGTCTTAAGTTGCAACAGACCAAAGTTGCAACAGACCATCACCGAAACACTTTGTGTCTGTAGGAAACGAGCGGTCCTACATCGTCACAAATTCAGACGGAAGTTTCCTAATCAGCCGGTTCCAAATTCGATAGAAATCTACAAAATCTTTAAAAGGTTTCGAGCAACAGGTTTCATTCTAGAAAGAAATAAAACAAGCAGAAATGAGGTACTGAGTAGTTTTTGTTTTACTTACTGTAAAATAAAAATTTTGTGCATCAAATTGGTTAATTACTGAGATAAAAAAAACGAGGTGAAATAGGTTACGAGATGAGAGACAACTGAATCATGAGCCCGAACTGCAAACAATACTGCTGATCCGACATCCATGTAAGACATTTATGATTCATGAACTCCACAACAGGCTGTATTTTGTGACCTGCTACCTTCTTGGAATACATGATGGAGGAACAAACCCCTTATCCGTTCTTTTTACCGGCGAAGTTTGGTTTCATCTCGTTGAATACTATAATCTCTAAATAACAAATTTACCGTGTTAATTCGTAAAGTGGAACTGCGTGGTATTAAATTTTGAGCGTGGTGTGCTATGAGTGCAACCAGGAATACTGGGCCCATTTTGCGTTTCACAATTCGCATTTGACGTAAACGCTGTGGTTGAATTACAAAAACCGAGCGTGCCGTAACGAAGTCGTACACAAAAATGCGTAACAGGCGGTACACAAACTTCTTACTATATGGCAAAAGAATTCTTTCAGAGCGCCGTGTTGTGACATGTAACGTTGGGACGGAGCCATCAGGTTGATGAATGATGCTGCTGTTAGATCCATACCGTTGTGTCCTGACAGTGAGGAATAGTCTTCACAGCACTTAGCGTCCCACATCACGTTCTTCAACTGTTCTCGGTTCTATACAAACTGTTCTTTTAGACGAAATCAGATCCACCGTGCTTCCATGTGCTTGTGTTTATACTTAGGCCTGCAACAATCACTACGACCCACTGCGTATTACAAGAATTTCATTGCAAAGTAACTCGTTACTTCCCAAAACAAAATAAGATTCTTGCAATAACATAAACAGCCATCTAGGTGCAATAACAATAATTTTATTAAAAATTTCAATTAGCTCAACATGTTTCGGGCAATAATTTCGCCCATCCTCAGGAGCACTGGACTGTGTTTACAGCTTGTGGTATAAAGCACCGACGATGCTGCCTGCTGGTGACCACAGTTCCACCTCATCCTGGTCACCAGCAGGCAGCATCGTCGGTGCTTTATACCACAAGCTGTAAACACAGTCTAGTGCTCCTGAGGATGGGCGAAATTATTGCCCGAAACATGTTGAGCTGATTGAAATTGTTAATAAAACTATTATTGTTGCATCTAGTTAGCTCTTTATGTAATTGTATCAATGATACACGGTTACACAAACATCAAAAGAGTCTTGCACTTTGTGATCAATAATCTATTGACCTTTGTTAATATTTTGACAAGCAGATGTGATACAGTACGTGATGAAAGCAAATGATACTAGAATTTTCAGGTCGTTTGATATACCACGTTATATCTCGGGTACTTGGTTCGAGCCGTTTCGAACTATGGTAATTTCATCCTCCGGGTCAAGGAGCTGAATATATTAGAATACTTCGAAACAGCGGGAATTACTTACCCTGGGAGAGTGGCATACCGAAGGGGGTTTGGGGTGTTCAACCCCCCCCCCCCAGAAATTCCGAAGGCACTCCAAAATCGTGCCAAACTCAACCCGGTTGTGAAAACTGTTAAAAATTGCTGAATGTAGGAAGCCAACACCCCAAGATGTTAGGAAAAAAGGCAGTAAATTTTTAAAACTACCTAGGTTCGCAATTGTTTTACATTAGCAATGACATCTAAATTGGTTGTTATCATAAAGTCTTAAAGCACCAAAAATTAATAAAATCTTACTATGTGGAATAAAATTTCTTGTACCAAATTCCAGCTGCCTCCAGAACCCCTGACTAGGGGGCTACCGACCCCAGATCGCCGTTCTCACTGTCATCTGTCCTCAACTGAATTTATTGAACCTCACCGAACAAACTTCCTGGGTACGCCATTGCCCTACGACACAGCATTACATTCCAGAAGAATCACTCTTCAGCAACAATCATAGTGGGCTAGTAAAGCAACGGCTAGTCACATATCCTCTAGGAATGATAGCTAAATTTCGTTCAAATTAACGTGGACTCATAAACCTCAGCTCCGTAAATGCGGACTCGAAATGCCATAAATTATAACATCTCTTATGGGCAGTGGGGCATTTATTTACCACCTTAATTTTCCTCCCATTTAATCCTACGGTCTGAACCTTGCGTCAAAACGCGTATTTCCCGTTACAAGACCCAAGCATCTTCACACTTTTAATGTTTAAAGAAAATTAAATTGCAACTTAATCTACTTCTGAGATCATGAAACGTGGAATACCTTCCTGTTCGACAGATATATGAAGTCTGGGAAACCGAGTCGTTTTTGTAGCTTTGACACGTTTTATCACAAGGGTCGCACATGAGCATTACAACCATCAAAACACAAGCGCCAAATCTCTGAACCGAGACCCTAAGTACAGTCAAATTTACCTGATGACTCCATATTCAACTCGGTAGGTGTGGAATTTTTCGTTTCAGCGACGTGTTCGAAAATTTGCGCCCTGTATTATCTAATAACACTATGCACCAAGGGGACGTTACATTAAAAACCGCCTCATTTTGCTAGCACAGTGGACTTGTGTGCTTAGTATACCGAATACTTACCTACAGAGGATTAGCCGGCTGATCTTCAAATTGGAGACCGGCTGCGTTCTCTGTCAGTTACTTACTTACTTACTTACTCCATGGTGCCATGGTACAGAGTCCTTCTTCAGAAGCTAACTGGTTTGCAGCTAGTCGAGAAATTCCCCGCATTTCACGAAACCCGAAGGTTCATTACCGCACTCACAAGTGTCCGCCACCTGTCTCTATCCTGGGCCAACCCAATCCAGTCCATATACCCACATTCAACCTCCTGGAGATCCATCCTAATATTATCCACCCATCTACGCCTAGGTCTCCCCAGTGGTCTCTTTCCCTACGGTTTCCCCACCAAGACTCTATACACTCTCTCTCCTCACCCATACGCGCCACATGCCCAGCCAATCTCATTCTTCTCGATTTTATCACCCGCACAATATTGGATGGGGAGTACAAATCGTTTATATCCTCGTTATGCAATCTCCTCCATTCCCCCGTTGGACTTGTGTGCTTGGTACGCCGAATACTTCATAACAGAGGATCAGCCGGCTGATCTTCAAAATGGAGACCGGCTGCGTTCTCTGTCATTTAGGAAGTAACTTTTCATATATCATTTCCATAAATGTCATTCTTCGGAGGGATGAATTCGTACCGTTTTTTTTTGACTCGGAATGATAGCACTAGAAACCTAGTAGTTCTAACAGCGCTAACGACGTGCATCAGGATGTGCAAAAATGCTAGAAATACACTTGCAAGGTGCTCATAAAATTAATAACCCCTAACTATTTTAAGAAATGGAAGTGGAAAATATAATACCAGAAACTCGAATTTCTTAGGCAAAATTTTGAACAGCTGATTACATAGCAATCCTGACTTTATCACATTCGTTATCACTGCTGGTAATACTGATGTCGATTGGCTTAGCCTCAACGGAAGATATAAAGACAATGAAACATAAAAGAAGCACACAGTAGGTAACAAACGATTACTCTTAGAGTTCAAAATAAAAGACGAGAAATGTAGATCTGTAAGCGTCTTCATTTGCATTCATTTCGGGTCATTTGAAGGGGAATTCGGAGTGTTGATTGAACTTCTCTACGGGATTAGTAAAAAAATTAACAACTGCTTGAAAATGTCTGAGCGTGAGTGTTCAAGGTATACAGAACTTCAATTGAACCCAATTCCCTCGTAGTTTTTCACTCCGAATGAAGGTAAAATGCGGTAGGTAACCGGGTAAGATTAAACACAACCTCTCCTCACAACCAATTCCAATTACACTAAGGATATATAATTGACGTATAACTAATTTCCTTAACTGACTGAGCTCTCTGCTGTGAACATCTCAACATAAATAAAGCGGCAAAGCAGTGAAACTGATTTGTGTAAATGTATTACGCAGGGAACCTTCCATCGATAAGATGTAACACCAGCCGTAGTTCTGTCGGTGTTACGGAAAGGGTTTGTTACTGACAAAACAAGTACCGGGGTGCTGATAAGTCCTTAGTCCAGTCCTGGAAGGAAATAAACTGCAGCGACCAAGACTTACAAAAATTACAAGAAAATTACAAGACTGATATTTCAGAATAAAGTTATGTCGTGACTGTTTTATTTAAAACAAGGAAAACTACGGATTGATGTCCACGAGGTGATGTGAAGAAAACCCCCAAACAGCGCAGTTACTTGACTTCAGAATTAATCAAGGACAGTTTAATGAGCAGGCATTCCACAGTTATGGTTTACGGTGTGTATTCGAGAGACAAGCGAATCTCATCTCGGCTTGGCGAGGATACCAACCTCAGTTTCTCGAGGCGAATTTTGGTGTATTCTTATGTTATACACAAGATCCATTTTTACCATGGTGCCGAATCATAAACCCTAACGAACTGAATGGACGGAGCATTAAAAACGCGGGAAAGGTAAATCTTGAGAACAACATATGGACCAACCGACGAATATGGTTACTGCAGAAAGCAAACGAATTAAGACATTTATAATAAATTTAATTCTCCATATAGTGTAACTGTAATTAAGGTACGTGCATTGGAATGCAGCACTGCGCTACAAGCCGGAAGTTCGCGGGTTAGATTCCGGATGGTGTAATCCTTCCAGCCGCACTATGGCCCTGGGGTCGACTTAGTCACTAACAGAAACGAGTACAAGGAATATTTCCTGCGGGGTAAAGGAGGCCGTTGAGCAGGGCTGACAAAATTACCACCTTCCTGTGCCATCTGCCTTTAAGTCTGGAAGCCTCAACATCCTGGAATATTCAGGGCCTGTCTAGGCCAGTACATGAACTTATTTACCGTTACGTTGGAATGACTTGGGCCTGTAAGAATGGATGGTGAAAGAACAGTAAAGAAGTGATTGGAAGGCAAATAAAAAAGGAAGGAGGAAAAAGAGAAGACGTAGAGTAAGGTGGATGGATGGTGTTGAATCGGACTTGAGGAACATGGGTATAAGAAAATGGATAACAGGAGGGTCGGACAGAAAAGAAAGGGCATATGTTGTGACGGGAAACGAGGGTAAATTAAACGCTGTAGTGCTGGAGAGGAACATCAAGGATAATAAGAACAGTTACGACAGAGATGCCAGTAGCTTCCACCTCAGTCCAGTCGAGATGATCGGCCACGCGCCTATTTGTTTATAGGTTATCCGATTGTGTAGTACCAATTTCATTTGTCAAAGGAGTGGATGATTATGAGCTGGAGTGGCAAAACATGGAAATGAAAGCTACCGTGGCCTCTCTCAAGCTAACCCCAGCATTTCTTCTTGGAAGGAACGAGAAAAACCACTGCATAGAGTAGCAGACGAAAGTCTGAGGATTCGAAACAGGTATGTCCCGAATTAAGTCGGGTAGGCTCCCATTGTGGCCAACTGTTCTGTTCACCTCGCAGCCAGTTTCATGGCAAAATAATTTTTGGCAGATACAGAAGGTCGTCCGGTAATAGGAGTAGAAATTTAGCTGTATTCTTTCTTACCTACTGCACTATTGGAGGTGGGTTGTCAACGTCACGCTTCGACTCTTTATCTCCGGGAATCAGCCCCGCTATCCTTTATACAGTAGGGTAGGTGGAACCCGGTGCTGGTCTGAAGGTATTTAAAGAAGAGAAAATCTCTTGTCCCCACCGGGTTTCAAACCCTGAATGGTCCAGCCCGTACCGAGTCGCTATACCGGCTACCTTATCGCGGCCTCACAGCTGATACAGGAAAGTTACGTTAATACGAACAAGATAGGCCTAACACTTTTCTGGGCTATGACACAGCATGTAGTAGTAATCCCTTACCGTCGTTTCGGGACAGCCTACCAGTTCCATCTTCAATACTATTACACGGTACGTAATAACCCAGAGGAGCGCATTTCTCATCTACTTCGTGGCGGAAGCCTGACATCGAGCTAGGCCTACCTGCAGGTAAGAGAGAGAGAGAGAGAGTGTGTGTGTGTGTGTGTGTGCGTGTGTGTGTGGTGAATATAAGTCGGTTGGATGCACTGAGAACTGCAGGCGGCAAGGAGCTTCTCCACCTTAACCTACTACCGGAGCACGAAGCACGAAGTTGCAATCTCCCACTAGTGGCCACGATGCTCCTTCCTTGACTCTGCACGTCTAGGCATGCATAACAATCATGTCCACGGTCGACTGTGGATCAATGTGCGGTCGCCACATTCATTAACGATGTTGTTGGTTCAAATCGCTGAAGTGTGTAATGGTGCGCTGTTAATTGTGAGGCTGCGGCCGGCTCGCTCACAAGAAAGCCTCATGGACGTCAATACCGTCTGCTGTGTTACAGGCAGATACAGACTGAAGTCCTGACCTCTCCAAGACGCAAGTAGCCACAACCGGGCACAAGGGCTCAAGTGTTCACGGATATGAACAATTCCGACTTTTCGTTTTATATTTATATAATAAAACCAACGAGATGCACTAATATCTCAAATTTATTTTTGGATTAGGACTCTTCATGTTTCGGACAGTTTCTCTGTCCGTCATCAGGAGTTTTTCACTGTACACACAGCAATAGGTA
>Ga0131853_10009675_pt1 | contig 17640 bp, 15 predicted proteins | sample TergutLab28metaG_FD_92764 | JGI IMG/M metagenome (GOLD analysis project Ga0131853, IMG submission 92764) | Labiotermes labralis P1 segment gut microbial communities from Petit-Saut dam, French Guiana - Lab288 P1 (version 2) (version 2) | ecosystem: Host-associated > Arthropoda: Insects >... | reverse complement strand
CTGCGATATTAGACTTGTATATCTTAGCGACAATAATATTCAAGAGAAAACAGGGAAATATGAATTGGTTTTAGCCAGAAACAAGCATGTAGAAACAGATTTGAATTTTAGCTTTCAAAAAATCAAATGTAGAAGCTGTGGTGCAAGCATTAGTTTATTAGAGAACTTCAATGTTTGTCAAAGTTGCAGAAATGTAGTCAATTTGATAAATCATGACTGGGTTATGACACAAATAACGAAGCAACAGGGTGAATAGTTAACGGTTTTTGGCGGAAGCGGTGGGGGTTCGAAACTCACGGCATCTTGCGGCACATCGCATTTCGAGAGAGCGTTATGACCTCTTCGATAGAACACTATCATCTAAATCATACATAAAATCTGCCTTAATCCAAAGTTTGCTCTCTTAGCCTTTTTAACTGATTGCTGTCGCTTCAAAGTTGCGGAAATGGATTGACAGAATTAGTATTCGCCATATTCATACACAGCTTCGAAAAAAGCAAGAATATTTTCCCATGGCACTTCCGGTTCCACAACATGGTTTGGACCCACCAAATAGCCACCGTCATGCCCTAGCACCTCAATGCGCTTCTTGACTTCATCCTTTACCTGTTGCGGCGTACCAAACGAAAGATTTGTTTGTGCACTAACTCCACCCCAAAATGCGAGTTTATCTCCGTATGTATTTTTGATATACTCTAAATCCATACATTCCGGCTGAAGCGGGTTGAGTACGGTCACACCTACCTCAATTAAGTCAGGCACGATATCCATAATGTTGCCACAGGAATGATAAAATATTGCTAAATCAGGGCGCAATCCTTTTGCTACGTTAATTATATCGGCAAGCCTGGGCTTTAATAGCTCCCTCCAAATATCTGCGGACATAAGCATACCTGTTTGCATTCCAACATCATCACCCAACATCAACACATCAATGCCCGATTGAACCATCAACTTCACTTGCTCGATACGCAACTCCTTGATTCTGTCAAAAAGAATGCATATCTCATCGGGTTCAGCTAACATATCCATCAAGGCTTCTTCGAAGCCTCGAATTGCCCACGCTTTTTCAAATATGGTTTGTGCTAACATCCCGCACACCGCCAGACCTTTATTGTGATATTCAATTACAGTTTCTGCAAAGTGTTCATGGCGATATGGCTCTAGAAAATCAGGAAGTGGAAAATCCTTTGCACTCTTTTCATCCATGCCTCTTTTTAAGGGGGATATGAGATGCTCGAAATGTAAATCTTCATTTTTGGATTTTTCTATTCCCACACCCCATTCGTCTATGGAAAAGCTTAATCCATCATCCCTGTCTTTAAAATAAATAGAAAAATCATATTTGCGATTTGTAGGTGCAAAACGCAAAAAACGTACATCTAAGTCAAAGTAATCCCAGTAATCACTATGGCCTGTTCTTCTTTTAAATTCGGCTTCTTTTGCAGGGCAGAGACCATAACTCAAGTCCTTTGGTATACGGTCAGGTTTTTGTCTGTTTACCACAGCTAAAACACGCTCTCTCGAAGTCATCACAATGCCTTTCCTCTCATCTTAATTATGGTGTGCCGCTTTGAAATAGGTGCGTTGTCCGTCTGTGTCTGCACGGATTTCGTCAACACTCTTAACTTTCTTTCGAGTTTTCCCTGATTGCACGCCATGAGGTTCAATATAATTTGCTGCAAGATTTTTCTTTGCTTGTTTAATAGCATCTTTATATTGTGGAAGATAGTTTGCCGTTGCCACAAGCATTTCATCTGTCATCTGCCATATCTCATCAGGGTAAAGCACTGCACCTGTGAGTGGGTCAAGCATCATCGCTTGCTTCAACAAACCTACATCGCCGTGAACGGCAGCCTCCATAGCCATACGTTGCACGCTGATGCTTTGGTTGCAAATGGCAGCGCATCCAAGTGGCAGTTCTCCATAGATTGGAACGTCTATCCCGAGCCTTGAAACAAAGCAGGGAAGCTCGACTACGGCATCGTCAGGAAGGTTTTTTATTGCCCCATTATTTATCACGTTAAAGTGTCCACGGTAATAAGTGCCAACTTCAAGCCCTTCAATAATATGTGCTACATGTTCTACTGCATTATGAGGTTTGTATACCCAAGGTGGCTGCTCGAGCCACATCGGAAAATCAGTTTCATACCAATTATTACGCTCGGTACAATGCCTTAAGTATCCGCCACTTTCTCCGTGAATCCACTTTGCCATCGAAATCCAATCTACAATTTTAGAAGGATTTTTGCGATACCACGGTACGTATTCGCTCAGATGTCCGTTAGACTCTGTACTCAAATATCCAAAACGTTTCATAACATCTATACGAACTTTCTCATCTTCACTGAATTCGTGGTGTGCTTGCAATGCGGGCAAAATCTTGCTCAAGAGATTTTCACCTTTATGCTCAACCTGTGTGTACCAAGTCTGATGATTGATACCCACGCATGAGTAATCCACATCTTCAGGAGGAATACCTAATGCTTCGCATATCATGATATGTCCGTTCTGAACACCGTGGCAAAGCCCGACTGTCTGAACACCTCCATATTTATTGCATGCCCACGTTATAATAGAGTTGGGATTTGCATAATTGAACATGATACAGCCCGGCGCTGCCACGCTCTTAATATCTTTGCAAAATTCAAGAATAGCAGGCACACCCCGTTGACCATACATAATTCCCCCTGCACAAATAGTATCTCCCACACACTGGTCGAGTCCATATTTCATAGGTATGTCAATATCGTGTTCGTACATTTCCAATCCACCGATCCGAACAAAATTGAAAATGTATTTTGCATCTTTGAATGCTTCTTGTCTATTTGTCGTTACTTGTATTTCGATTTTTAAGCCATTATGCTTGATATCGCGTTGTACTATTTTGTATGCCATGTCAAGGTTTGTTTCGTTTGTGTCTGTGAATGCAATTTTGATATCTGCAAATTCTGGAATTGACAGTACGTCATACATTATTTCACGCGTGAAGCCAACACTGCCCGCACCAATCACTGCAATTTTAAAAGACATATCGTTTCACCTCATTATTATTTGTTAAACCACTTCTTCATTATGGAGTCAACTTCGTCTTGTGTAAACGGCTTGGCAGTTCCATTGTTTGGTTCCGGATGTACATGGATGAAAAGACCCTGTGGTTTTAAATTTTCAAGTATATCACTTATATGTTCCGGAGCAGTTGTTATCTCAACAATTTTTCCAGAATCTTGTATTTTTTTTGCAGCAGTTATCCAGTCTTTTGCCGTTCCACCACCTGCACCATATTGCAACTGAACGCCATTCAGTTTTGGAAAGCTAATAAGTCTGTCTAAATGGGTGTGTATAGCAGCCGGCCCGTCCAGATGGAAGATAGATGCATCTAAGTACTCAAGTTCTTTATCAAGTTCGCCCGCAACAAAAGTTTCAAACATTTCCGGAGATATCATGCATATTAAATCACAGGATGTAACATACCATTTTCCGGGATGCCATATTGGCATCCACGTAGCACTTCCTTCTTGATATTTTGAAAGCATACTATGCGTCCTGTCAACAACTTGGCGAAACACTTCAAATATTTCTTTCGTTGCCTGTAAAATTTCTTTTTGGTGGTTTAGTAAATCAATGCAGAACGCCTCGGGGCCACGTAGTGCTACCAGGGCATCGCAGCCCGGATGATAATCTGAGAAGCCCACAAAAAATTCTCCTCTAGACTCGCTTGCAAGATATTCTGTCAAATTATAAACCTGCTTCCACCAAACGTTGCTTTCTTCAAAAATGAAGTGTCTTGCACCCCATTCATCTTCACTCATGCACGGAACAGACCATGATGTCGTCTCTCCAAAAATTAGATCACATCCTAGCATTGCACCTAAAAGGTCTGGCCCTAAATTTGGCATTATTAGTGGAAACGCATCACCTGCATAATATGTACCACGTATTTTGTTTCGTGAAGATGCTAAAACATACTCTGCGTCTAACCACTGCTGCTCTAAAGTTTCTGGAATCGCAATCTCGTCAGGGATATAGCTGTCTGCCACACCCTTTATATGAACCAGAGGTGTTTCATTTGAAATAGACCAAAGTGCTCTGTACCGCTCTTTTATTTCTTCCCAGTTGTTCAAATTCATACTTCACTCCCTAAATCGACACAATTATTACTGTTTGAGGCTTCCTGCCATTAAACCACTCATAATCTTCTTTTCGAAAATCACAACAAAAATAATCATTGGTACAATCATTATTGCAACAAGTGCACTTACTAAGTCCCATGGAACCAAAAATTGATCTATTCTTGGAACCATTGTTAAACCCACACTCAAAACTGTCACCCTTCGGCTCGTGAAAATCAAAGGAACCATAAATTCATTAATGCTTCGGATGAAGTTAATTATGCTCATGGTTGTAACAGCGGGCATCATGATTGGAAGTAAAATCCTGAAAATTATTGTAAATATATTTGCACCGTCAAGTGCAGCAGCTTCTTCAAGTGACCTTGGTAATTGTGACATAAAGGTAGTGATTATAACGATTGTGAACGGAAAAAAGTGGCTAACATATAGAATAATCAGCACAAGATGTGAGTCTGTCATTCCGAGATTTGAGAAAAACTGAAACATTGGAATTAATGTGCTAATAACAGGGACAAATGAAGAAGCAATCAAAAGTGCGAGACTCAATTTTAGGGTTTTAAGTCTGGTGTGTGAATAACCATATGCAGCCAGCATACACAATACATTCGAAACAATTAGCGTTATCACTGTAACAAGCATAGTGTCATATAGCATAGTGCCTATTGGCATAAGTTCAAACAACGTTTGGAAATTTTCGAACGTTGGTGGCGTTGGAAAATAACTTATAGGCACTTGGAACAATCTGTCTTTATCAGTAAATGAGGATGCAATAATCCACCAAACAGGAAGAAGAATGATAAAAAGCACAACAAGTGTGGGCGCTATAGGCCAATGCTGTTTTATTATTTTTTTTATTTTCATACCCCCACCACCTTACAACTCATAATCTACGAGTTTCTTAAGCGAGAAACCTATTCCGGCAATAATCACCATGGCCAAGAAAAGAACTGTAGAAATCGCCGCCGCATAACCCAAATTAAGTGACATAAATGCTTCGACATAGATGCGATAACTCAGAAGTGATGTAGCACCGCCGGGACCTCCTGCAGTCATCGCAAAAACCAAATCAAACAAAGTGATTCTCCACAGTGCTGTGAAAATTGTCATAACGATTAGTAAAGGCATTATGTGAGGTAGTGTTATACTCCAAAAACGTTTCCATGCACTTGCCCCGTCTACTCTCGCAGCTTCAACAATTTCGCTTGATATACTTTGCAACCCTGACAAGATTAAAATCGCAAAGAACGGCATATTTTTCCACACATCTGCTATTATTACTGCTGTCTGCGCCCCTTGTCTGTCTACAAGCCAGTGAAATGCGAAATCAGGAACAAACCTACGAATAATATCATTCACAAAACCATACATATCGTTAAAGCCCCAGAAAAACGCTATGCCAGCCGCAATCAATGGTAACGCCCAAGGGATAATTACAACACTCCTAAGTACCTTTCTCCCGAAAAATTTTCTGTTGAGTAAAAGTGCCAAAGGCACTCCCAACAACACATGAAATACTACTGATACAAATGTAAACCACAATGAAAATGATATTGTGTTAATTACATTAATATCTGATGCCATTCTAAAAAAGTTATCTAACCCGATAAACTCATTAGTCTGTCTGATTAAGCTGATGTCACGCAATGCATCAAAAAAAGTTCGTAGGAGTGGGTACAAAGAAGTAAATGCTCTTACCAAAAGTGCCGGTAGCACAAGCAAAATACATACAATTTCCTTTTTTAACATTGATTTTGACATATGTTAACCCTCTTACAATGCAACCGAGGAGAGATTGTTCTCCTCAGTTGCTTTATTGTGATATGCCGGGATAGGCGAGATTTCTGATTAGGAAGCCAAAGCTGTATCTATAACGTTTTGTACCCTCTCCACACATTCATCCAATGTTATATCTCCCATTAGGAACATATGGACTATAGGCTCAACGCCATTCATTATTTCATTTACTTGAACGGGAGTGGGGCGAGGAACTAAACTGCCGGCGGCAGAATATTCTCCAAGAATTCTCAATAGCGGATTGCCGTCTATTACCTCTGGATTGTTCAGTGTTTCGACACGTGCAGGTGTACCGTCAAAACTCAACACATTTAACCTTTGACCTGCGTCAGTAGCCATGAAAGAAAGCACTTGCTTTGCTGCATCATGATTAGTGGAAAAACGATTCAACGCCATATGCCAGCCTGCACCTACAGTCCAGTTTGTTTCCCATGTTGGCATTGGGGCTACATCATATTCTCCCCCGATATCATCTCCAAGTATACCGAAAAGACCTGTCCACGCAAAAATCATTGCATAATGCCCATCTATAAACTTTTGGTTGAGGACATTGTAGTCGTTGGCAAGAGTGGTAAGGGGCGTCACACCGTGTACATGAATAAAGTCATACATGGCTTGTAACCCAGCCCTTGCTTCTGGAGTTGTGAAGTCCAGCGGATGCCCTCCAAACTTTCTTATCCAACGAAGGTAATCGTTATAGAGAAAGCCGTTTGCCAGCCATGCACCACCATAACCGTATACACCATCGCCTGTCAATGCGATAGCAGCTTCAAGAAACTCATCACCGGTAGTTGGGAAGTCCAGTCCGGCCTCTTCAAACATCCTCCTGTTTACATAAAATAACATACCGTTTGTATTCACAGGCACAAGATATGCGTTACCATCAAACATAACATTTGTTTCGATAACCGCAGGGTTAAAGGCAGCTTGTACTTCAGGAGTCATAACATCGTTTATAGGTTCTAAAAAGCCGGCACTGGCAAAGCTTATTGAAAGCAATTCATCCAAATGGATAATATCCATTTCGCCTGACCCCGAAGCGAGCATAGCAGTGACAACGGGAACAAAGTCGCCAAAACTGGTTGGAGCAGCAACCCCGTCCAATGTTATGCCGGTTTCCTCGTATACGGCGTCTTTGAGAGCAACAAACCAAGGGTCATCCTGTGTCACAATGAAGCGCGAATAAATCGTGACCGTTTCCCCTGAAGTTACAGGCGGCTGTGTTTCCTCTGTGTCATCAGTCGCATTTGATGCAGTCTCTTGATTCTGTTCAGATGTGCCGGATGGCGTAGTTGCAGGAGTTTCAGCGCATCCAAACAAGGCTAAGATTAACAACATGGAAAGCACTAAAAGTAAAATAATGCGAATTTTCATATCATATCTCCATTCTTAAATATTCTTGCAAGGATTTTTGGCAAATAAACTTATTACTTGTCATGGCTGAGTATATCACTTATGAACAAAATTTGTAGTACACAAATCGCTCATTTGGTACACTTTTATATCGCATTGTGTCTTTTTGTTCATTTTCGCTCCATTTTTTTGAATGCTTTATTTTTTTTTGTCTATTGTGGTAAAGATGATTGGATGCTATAATACGACAATAGTGCATGTGGGGTAGGGTGGATATTTTAAATGAAGTCACTTTCGTTACGCAATAAAATTCTATTATTCACCATTTGCATTAATTTTTTAGTCTTTTTTATCATGGGCATCATACTATACCGAATGAACTATCAAACAAATCTACAAAATGTCGAGAACGCAATTAGTCAATTTAATCATCAAGTTTTGACGGACTTAGACAGACTTTTTGAGGATTTTTCAAATGCTACAATGGACATTTTTTCTTCTCCGACAATTAATGCCGATATAGCACTATTAAAGCAAATGGTCGAAGCGGATATAGATGACAATGACATCCAATATGTGTTTCATAGAGAACGGACATCCGAAAGAATAAAGCTTCGAATCGGACAAAACCCCTACGTGTTTGCTTTCAGACTCTATATTAATGAAACCTTAGTCACTGTTGACTCTTTTTTGAATACAGTTGCAGAAGTCAATGATCCTTTCAAGGAGAGGGGTTGGCTTGATAGGACAATTGCAGCAGAAGGGCGACAAGTAATCACAGAAGTGTATGAGCAAATATATTTGATAAACCATGTGCCATTTCAAGTAAGGTTGATTTCGGTAAGTAGGAACATCTCTGATATTTCTGTGCCACATACCAGAGTTCCACTTGGGGTTTTAGCACTTGACGTTGATATTGAAGCTTTTAATTCGATTCTTTTAAACCATCAATCGGTTACTCAAAATGCATCTGCTGTTATTTTTAACCAATATGGAGAACAAGTCGCCTCTAACACAAATGGAGAGGCAGCGCTATATCCGAAAAGTGATTATCTTGTATTTAGCCACACATCCCCTTTCAGCGAATATACGATCTATTCGTACGTGCCCAAACAAGATTTGAATATTACGGCTTATTCGGTTCTCATTTATTTTGTTCAAATCATCACACTGTTTTTCATACTGTGCGTAGTAGTAAGTTTCTTTTTCTCATCATACCTCTCTAAACCTCTGAAGATACTATCAAATATCATGAAACGCGTAGGTTCCGGCAGTTTAACTGAGCGCGTTCCGCAATTGAGAGAACCGGAATTACAGGCTATCGGGTGTCAATTTAACCTTATGTTGGATGATGTTCAAAGATTAATCGATATCAACTATAGACTTCAAGTTAAAGAGAAAGAAACACAGTTGCTTGCTCTACAAAGTCAGATTAATCCACACTTCCTTTACAATACACTTGAAACTATTAATTGGAAAATGCGAACCGTTAACGATACCGCTGAGGCAGAGGATGCTTCAAATATGAATATCGCTTTGGGAGAAATCCTAAGATACTCTTTTAGGGGTTCACAACAACTCGTTCCACTAAGTGAAGATATAGAGCAAGTGTATAATTATTTGTTCATTCAGAAAAACAGATTTTCCGACTACTTTAAAGCTTACATTTTTACAGACGACGAGTCCGAAAAATGTATGATTCCAAAACTCCTTATTCAACCACTTGTAGAAAATTCAATTATTCATGGCTTTGTTAATAAACAATCGGGGGGCGTGTTGGTAGTCAAGAGTGTGGTGCGCGATGGTTTTCTTGTTGTTACCGTCTATGATAATGGGTGCGGTCTGCCAGAAGACTTCAGCATTCAAAACAGTGAAGGAAAAGGCAGTTTCAGTATAGGATTACAAAACGTCAATGATAGGCTCGTCCTAAGATATGGTCCCGATTATTGTCTCAAATTCAAAACAGCACCCGGTAAATTCACGAAATTTATCATAACGATACCGCAGAGTAATAATTTTGAAGATGGGTGATTTTTATGTATAAAGTGCTAATCGCAGATGATGAAAAAGTTATAGCAGACGGAATTGCAAGTGCACTGAGCGATATTCCTCGACTTGAGATTACAGCAATTTGCAAAAACGGTCAAGAGGCACTAGAAGTTGCACAAAATCATAACTTTGACATTATCATCATTGATGTTTTAATGCCATTTTGTAATGGGTTAGAGTTTTTGCAAAAGTACAGCGCAATGGGTAATGAGAGTCGCATTATCATCATAAGTGGTCATAATGACTTTAAATATACCCAAGAAGCAATCCGGCTAGGTGTATCTGATTATCTATTAAAACCTGTAAATAAATCTTTGCTTATTGAGAAAGTGAATAGAGAAATTCTATTGTTGGATAAATTCCAAATCCAAAAAAGCGCAATGTTGCAGCCATTGTGGATATCCGGAGTATTTAACATAAGTGAAGCTATAGCATCTCTTGAGGAGTTTGAACTCGGCAAAACTCGCCTTTCTTCTAAAGCGAATAATGACATTGGTTTTCAAGTATTCGTAATTGCGCCTATAAAGCAACTCGGCTATACTCTTGAAGAAAATGTCTCCGAAGAACTTGTTGAAGCAGGTCTAAGAGCAACTTTATCCGATTGCGGGTACGATAATATGGTTATCTTTTGGAAGTATGGCCTTTGCGTCACTATTGCCATTTCCGATTTTAATCGTGCTATACCTCTTTATGATTTGAATAGCAGGTTTGAGAACGTACTCCCATTTTCAAAATATCGCCTTGGATGCTCAGATGCAAGTTCCAGTTGTGCTGATATAAATATTCTATATCAAAATGCGTTGTACGCACTAATTGATAGTCTTCGTGATAATTCTGAGGGGCTTCGCTTACGCCAGCCTACTGGTCAAATGAGTTTTTCTGTTTTCCTCCGCAACGCACTCATTTTCAAAGACACCTTCTGCAAGCTGTTGATTGCAAAAGATCATGACGGTCTTAAACATACAATTGCTCAAATTATTAATTTTCTTGAAATGAGCAAAGTTGACAGCAAATATATTCTTGAATATATTAATATACTCATCTCCGACACATTTTTCCTTTTGAAGACGAATCAGGAAAGACCTCCTCCATTTGAGGAAATAGTTTGTCAATGCGGGGAAGTTAAGAAATTTTCAGACATACAAGAGTTATTAAAGAAATATGCATTATCCAATGGGGATAGTGCAAATATTCAACCTACATACGGTTCATTGATTAACAGGATTCTTCACTTTCTCGACAATAATTATCATTCAGAGCTCTCTATTAAAATTATTAGTGATAAATTCTTTTTGAGCGAAAGCCATTTTTGCAAACTGTTCAAAAGTAAAGTCGGGCAAACTTTCACTGAATATCTCACCAACTTAAGAATATCATCTGCATGTGCTATGTTGAAAACCACTGACCTAAGAATATATGAAATATCAGAGAAATCAGGCTTTAAGAGTCCGAAATATTTTGCCGAAGTCTTTAAAGGTATTGTTGGGCTATCTCCTTCGGAATACAAGGATTTATAATAGGATGTATATTCGGTGGAAGTAGGTGATTAATGTGACTGGAGACTTTGCTGCTTACCCTCCATCTAATTTTGTTCTTTCAGTATTTTGCGTATGACCCGGAAGATTAGTCGTCCTTGAATAGCGATTACGCCAGACTTTTGGCGTGATCTTTGTTATTTGCTTAAAAACCCTATTGAAATGTTGAATACTGTTAAAGCCGCAGTCATATCCTATGCTAAGAATGGATGCATCTGTATAACAAAGTCTTCTCTTTGCCTCCGTAATTCTTCTGTATTGCAGGTACTGAATAATTGTTACGCCGGAAACTTTTTTGAAAAGTCTTGATACGTGGAACTTGGAAATGTGAATACTATCTTCAATCATAGAAAGCGATATATCATTCATATAATTTCGATCAATAAATCTCATTATATCTTTTATGATGTCGGTGTGGAAAATATTAACAGCTTTATCAACTCTGGGCTGCAACAATTGATATAAATCAAGTAAAAAAGACGCAAGTGATAACTTTAGCTGAATAAAAGAGTAGTGGTCTCTCCTTTCGTTGTAGGTTTCGTATTTTCCTATCAAAGTGAGGAATAAATTGTCAATATTGGTAAAACCATTATTATCTAAATCTATGACTCTAATGCCTGGATTATCACCTTTCGAACCAAAAATCCTGTCCAACTCAAAGTTGTCACATAGTTTCAATAACTCTTCGATGCACTCAGCCTCAAAATGAATGCCTATTCTGTGATACTCGACATTTGTTTTGTAAATGTGTGCGTGAGTGGTATAGGGCGCTATCAAGACAAGCTGGCTTGATAGTAGTCTATAACAAACGTCGTTGGAAAAAAGCAAATTATCCGAATTTATCACAAATGTTATCTCATAAGATGAATGATAGTGCGAAAAATTCGGCGCTTCATAATCTCCAAAAACATCATATTTAACCTCTACCTCAATATCGTCAAAGCTATCCATGGTTGCTTTTGAATTTACATCATGTATGTTCATACATCCGCTCTCCTAAAAAACTAAAAATTTACAGCCTTACAAAAGCGCAATATATGTTCGTTCAGATACAAATTTAACAAAATAGGTTAGGACGGCAAATCTATTTATTTGTTACAATCACGCTGTAAATAGTCGCAACATCACTGTAATTATTACCTAGTGTTGGAGTTCATATTATCACATGTAGCGTGATAATTGTCAATTTAGAAAGTAATGCATAATAGCCAGTTTGATGTCATTATATGTTGCTTTTGTAAAGTGCATGACGGATGCGCAGACTTGTTTGTTTATCAATGTTTTCACATATTTACAATATTAAAGCTTTATGGAGGAAAAGGAAATGAAAAAATACATTATTCTAGTAGTTCTATTATTGTTAGCTGTGGCTGTTTTCGGGTGCGCTGAGGATGGCGCAACTCCTGATGATGAAGCAACTTCACTGCAACCAGATGAAAGTGGCGAGGGTTCTGTTGCAAATGAGGATCAGAATATCTCCGCCGATGATGTGACACTCCGGTTTTCATGGTGGGGTGGGGATGCTCGACATGAAGCGACCATAAGCGCAATAGACATGTATATGTACAGAAATCCCCATGTAACAATTGAAGCTGAATTCAGTGGCTTTGATGGCTACGTAGAAAGAGTGTCTACGCAATTGGCTGGAGGTACAGAACCTGATATTATGCAGCTAGATCACCCTTGGCTTCCTGACTTTTGGCCTCAAAGCAACTTCTTTGTTGATTTTAATGACTATCTTCATCTAATAGATATTGCCGGCTTTGATCAAGATTTTTTAAATGACTTTGGTTACTTTGAAGACAGATTAGTTGCACTGCCTACAGGGCTTAATGCATTATCTTTCTTAGTCAACCAACGGGTCTTGGATGCAGCAGGTGTAAATTTTTCCGACACAATAACTTGGGAAGAACTAATCAGCGAAGGCAGAAAAATTAATGAACATGATCCTAACAACTTCATGATTAACATGGATATAGGCACAGTATTTTTTGTCACCAGAATGTACTTATATCAACTCACCGGAAACCCTCTCGTCAATGAAGATTTTACTATTGGATTTACTAGAGATCAGTTGCTTGAAGCATGGGAGTTTACGCTAAGGTTGTATGAAGAAAATGTCATAATTCCGTTGGAAGAGTCTCTGCTGTTTCAAGGGTCTCCCCATGACAATCCAGGATGGAATAATGATCGCTTCGGTGGATGGTTTAACTGGGCATCTACAGCGATTCTCCAAGATTGGGGTGAGCATGCAGTAGCACTTCCGTACCCCATTTTAGACAATGCAAGACAATCATCATATATTGTGCGACCTGCGCAGGTTGTCTGCGTATCACTTAACAGTGACAGCATAGAAGCTGCCGTGCAATTTCTAAATTTCTTCTTCAATGATGAGGAAGCTGCCATTGTACTGACTGATACACGCGCTATTCCTCCTGTTGCAAGAAACAGGGATCTTTTAGGCGAGATGGGACTAATTAATCAAATAGTAGTTGACAGTGTCAACCTTGCAATCGCAAACGTGGGAAGAGCTGAAAATGCCCTTTCTATGGCCGCTGAGGTCGGTGCTGCTTTTGATGTTGTGTTTGAAAGACTGGTTTTCGGAATGATCACGCCGGAACAAGCAGTAGAGGAGACATTTTCGTTGTTAGAACTTGCAGTAGAAGATTTAGAAGCAGCAGGTAGGTAACGAAACAAAAATTAAAGGTCATATGCAATCCGAGGACGGTGCGGTATTAACCTAATATTGCACCGTTTTGTGGATAGGTGTGAAAGAATGGTGAACAATATGTCGGCGAGGACACTTCTTGATTCGCGTAGAACGTTTAAATTCAAAAATATAGAAGGGCTCTTTTATGTAGCACCTTGGATCATCGGCTTTTTGTGGCTTCAGTTATTTCCGTTTTTAATGTCATTGTACTACTCAATGACTGATTTTGCGCTTGTTAGGGAGCCAAACTGGGTGGGCTTTCAAAACTATATCCGCTTATTTACCAGAGATCCGGATTTTTGGCATTCCTTGAGAGTGACTTCTATTTATGCGTTTATTGTCGTCCCTGGTGTAATGATTTTGTCGTTAATTGTAGCAATGATTCTTAACATGAAGTTACGTGCAATAAACCTGTTTAGAACCGCCTATTATCTACCTTCGATTCTTGGTGGTAGTATTGCTGTGGCTACATTATGGAGAGTCATGTTTATGCGAGCTGGTGTTATTAATCAGTTGATTGAGCCATTAGGGCTAGGACCTGTGGATTGGTTGGGAAATCCTGACATTGCACTATTTACCGTCAGCATGCTTTCTATCTGGCAATTCGGTTCTCCAATGGTAATATTTTTAGCGGCACTTAAGCAGGTCCCATCTTCGCTATATGAGGCAGCCCGTGTGGATGGTGCTTCCAAACTGCGTATCTTTTTCAATATAACGTTACCCATGCTTACCCCTATCATTTTATTTAATTTTGTAATGCAGTTTATCATTGCTATGCAAGAGTTTACATCCGCGTTCATAATAACGAGTGGGGGTCCGGCAAGAGCCACGTGGGTACTTGGGATAAAGTTATATGAGGATGCATTTCGATTCTTTAGAATGGGGTATGCAGCAGCTTTGTCATGGATAATGTTTATTATAATAGCTGTGATAACTATGTTGGTATTCCGAAGTTCATCTGCCTGGGTATTTTATGAAGATGGGGGTGACTTTTGATGTATAAGCGTAGATTTTATAGGTGCATGCCTTATTTACTCGTGATTGTGGGTATGGTAGTAATGGTGTATCCTCTGATTTGGCTTTTTTTCTCTGCTTTTAAAACGGGCGACGAGATTTTTTACACAGCACGTTTATTACCTGAGCGCTTTTCCTTTGATGGCTTCCGTGATGGATGGAGAAGCGTTGGTATGTTTACATTTACTACATTTTTCATTAATACGTTCCGCATAGTGCTCCCTATGGTGGCGTTTTCAATAATATCAAACACTGTTATTGCTTATGGTTTTGCTCGCTTTAAGTTTTTTGCAAAAAAGCAATTATTCGCTATAATGCTTTCAACTATGATGTTGCCATCGTCCGTTATGCTTATTCCTCGTTACATAATGTTTCGTGATTTGGGATGGTTGGACAGCTATTTGCCACTAATAATGCCAACTGTTTTTGGTATGCCGTTTTTCATTTTTATGCTTGTGCAGTTCTTTCGAGGAATTCCTAGAGAGCTGGATGAATCCGCGACTATCGATGGTTGTAATTCGTTGAGAGTGTTGATATTCATTATTTTACCACTGTCAAAACCTGCACTATTTTCTATTGGCTTATTCCAATTTATGTGGGCGTGGAATGATTTTCTGCTTCCGTTCATTTATATTAGCAGTGTAAGCAGGTTTCCGCTTGCACTGGGCCTACGTTTAACACTAGATGTCACTACTGCAGTTAGCTGGAATAACATTTTGGCGATGGCGTTGGTTTCTATGACGCCGCTAGTACTGTTGTTCTTCTTTGCACAGCGATATTTTATTGAAGGGATTGTCACCACCGGAATAAAAGGTTAGAATTTCACGCTAGTTATTCCATTCATATTCAAAATCAAATCATACTGAGAGGAATTATTTTATGGGCAACCAAAAAAAATGTAAGGTAGACAACGTTACTATTGCTTATTTAGGCGGAGGGTCGTTAGGATGGGCGCACATACTCATAACAGATTTAGCAATGGAGGAGCAAATATCTGGCTCCGTGAGGCTGTATGATATTGACTATGATGCTGCTTGTCAGAATGCGGCTATTGGTAACAATGTAACTGCAATGCCTGCCTCAAAGGGGAAATGGTCGTATACGGCAACAAAATCGATTGAAGAGGCGCTTGAAGGAGCGGACTTTGTTATCGCATCCATCTTGCCGGGAACATTTAAAGAAATGCATGCAGATGTGCATACACCGGAAAAATACGGTGTCTATCAATCGGTAGGAGATACGGTAGGTCCGGGAGGAATTATACGATCATTACGCACAATTCCTATTTATCGCGATTTTGCACTTAAAATCAAAGAAAGAGCACCAGATGCGTGGGTTATCAACTATACGAATCCTATGTCAGTTTGTGTAAGGACGCTTTATGAAACCTTTCCGCAAATAAAAGCGTTTGGCTGTTGCCATGAGGTTTTTGGAACACAGGATCTTCTCGCTTCACTACTGAGTAAGTTGCGTGGTATTAATGGAGTTGCAAGGCACGACATTAAAATGAACGTTCTTGGCATCAATCATTTCACATGGGTAGACAAAATGAGCTATCTTGATACAGATCTTATGCCATTGTACTCGGAAGCTGTCGGGAAATTTAGTGAATCCGGATATAAACACCATGAAAATAATGATCCGGAACTTTCCGTGTTCCGTGATAGTAACATTGTGAAGTTTGACTTATTTAAACGGTACGGCTTGGTCGCGGCAGCAGGAGACAGGCACCTGGCAGAATTCATGCCTCCCAGTTACCTTGAAAGTCCGCAGACTGTTAAGGATTTTGGTTTTGCACTGACTCCTGTAGACTATCGTATTGAAAGTCGTAAAAAGCTTGTAAAAAGGAGAAGTGCGCTTGTAAGCGGAGAAGAAAAAATTACACTTGCTCCAACCGGTGAGGAGGGAATGCAGATTATAAAAGCTTTGCTTGGACTCTCCGATTATGTTACAAATGTAAATCTTCCAAACAGCACGCAAATGGACAACATCCCAAGTCATGCTATAGTTGAAACTAACGCTCTGTTTTCGAGAGACTGCATACGTCCCTTGGAGGCGGGCAAGCTTCCTGATGATATTCAAAATATGGTAGTACGCCATGTCTATAATCAGGAATGTGTTGTTAAAGCAGGTCTGGAAAGGGATAAGCCCCTTGCATTCAACGCATTTATTAACGACCCTCTCATGGCAAAGGTCAGCTTGACGGATGCGAAAATGTTGTTTGATGAAATGCTTGAGAGTACAAAACTATATCTGCAAGAATGGGAATGATTTAGGAAATATGAGTGTATCCGCCTTGTGCTTGTGTCCGTAAGAATTAGTGCTTTCTGGACGCCTCGTTTTATGTGATACTTTGATTTATACAATATCTCTAGGAATGTGCAAAGAAAACCATTGCGTCGCAACGGTTTTCTTTGCAAATGTGGCGGAAGAGGTGGGATTCGAACCCACGGTACCTTGCGGTACACCGCATTTCGAGTGCGGCTCGTTATGACCACTTCGATACTCTTCCATTTCACAATAACACGATTTATTACGTTATCTTCTTGTGCTAATCAAGATACCGTATTATAATGTGTTTGTCAATAACATCCTGTGTGAGGTATTTATGGAATATAAATTTAACGTGCCGTGCCTTTTCGGGCTTGAAGGTCTTTGTGCCGACGAACTGAAACGGCTTGATTTTGCTGATGTCCAAGCGGAGAACGGCAGGGTGCTTTTTTCGGGCAAAGATAGCGATATAGCAAAGGCAAATATAAATCTGCGAACAGGAGAGCGTGTCCTGCTCGTAGTCGGAGAAACGCCAAGCAATAGTTTTGATGAGCTGTTTGAGGGTGTTCGTGCTATGGATTGGAAAAAGTATATTCCTGCAAATGGGGCGTTTCCCGTCAAGGGGCACTCATTGGATTCAAAACTTCATTCGATTCCGGATTGTCAGAAAATTATTAAAAAAGCCATAGTAGAGAGCTTAAAGTCAGGGCATGGGGTTGATACTCTTGACGAAAGCGGAGCAAAATATCAAATTCAATTTGCAATAATGAAAGATGTTGCG
>Ga0131853_10009673_pt1 | contig 17643 bp, 14 predicted proteins | sample TergutLab28metaG_FD_92764 | JGI IMG/M metagenome (GOLD analysis project Ga0131853, IMG submission 92764) | Labiotermes labralis P1 segment gut microbial communities from Petit-Saut dam, French Guiana - Lab288 P1 (version 2) (version 2) | ecosystem: Host-associated > Arthropoda: Insects >... | reverse complement strand
TCTACCTCCCGGGCAGTAAGACGTTCGGCCGCATGTTGGGTCACCCGGGCCACCCGGGCAGCCATCGCGGATTCCAGTACGTAACGTCCGGCGGCAACGGCACGCACAGCATCGATTAGTTCTTCGGCCGGGATGTCTTTCAACAGGTATCCGGCGGCCCCAGCTTTGACCGCGTGCACGATGGCAGCGTCGGTATCTATGGTGGTGAGTACCAGGACGCGCGGTACCTGGCCGCCATTCTTGACAATGCGGACGGTGGCTTCGACACCGTTCAATATCGGCATTCGGAGGTCCATCAACACGACATCGGGAGCCAGTTCCGCAACCGCAGCGATGGCCTGCGAGCCGTCACCCACCTGGCCAACCACCACCATGTCCGGCAGGTTACTCAAGGCGGCGACAATGCCCGCCCTAACCAACGGGTGGTCGTCAACCACCAAAACCCGGATCAACGGCGTGCCCTCACCTGCCTGAGCAGCACTTTTCGGGTTCATGCGATAGGTCATACGTCATTCAACCACGCCACCATTGACCCGCTAGTCACCCAAAAGGATGACAAAAATCTTCAGGATGCAGCCCCCACCGTCGCCCGTGAGTCATAGCATTTGAGCATGAGCCAGCCCGCCCACCTTCCGAACCAGCAGCGGCTACGCAGGTGGTGGCATACCGCCTTCGCCGCGGTGATTATCTTGACGCTCATCGCTGATCTGCAACCTTCGCGGACGGACGTCGGGTATCGGCCATCCATCGAACTCCTGGCGCTGGCCATGCTTGTGATCGCCTATCTTGGCCTCGGAGTCCCTGCCCTGCGAACGGAAAACCGTCGCCTCATGATCGCCTACCAAGCGGTGATGATCGCAGCAGTTGGCCTAAGCGCTACCCGTGCCTCTGTAGTCGTAAACCCGCTGCTGGTCATCGGCTTCACACATTGCTGGGTGTTCGCCCAGGGTGGCCGACGACGCGGCCTGATCGCCACCGCCGCCCTAACCGTCTCCATGTGCTTCGGACTCTGGCTGGCCAAGGATTGGTCCCTCGAATTCATGTCTGACAATATGTTTGCCCTGGCACTCACCTTCATCTTCTCCAGCGGGATGGGGCTGGCCTTCTCGAATGCTGAACGCCTCTCCGCCCGCAACGCAAAACTGTCTGACGAGCTTATGGCGGCGCAGGGGCAGATCGCCGCCGCACAACACGCCGCAGGCGTCACCGTCGAGCGTGAACGCATGGGCCAAGAGATTCACGACACCCTGGCTCAAGGTTTCCTGGACATAGTTATGCTCACCCGAACGGCCATCGCAGATCTCCAAGCCGGTGCTGACATCGAAGCTCACCTGGCCCAACTCTCCCTGATGGAAGAAATTGCTCGCGACAATCTGGCCGATGCTCGCGCCCTGGTCGCAGCTCTCGCTCCTCCGCCGCTACAGGGGGCAACTCTAAGCGAGGCGCTGCAAACACTAGTCGAACGTTGGGAGGCTAAAACCGGTATCGCGGTGTCTGTGTCAATCTCAGAGCCGCCAATGTTCTCAGCAGCGCAGCGCAGCACTCAGGCCACGCTCCTGCGCGTGGCACAGGAGGCGTTTACGAACATATATCGTCACGCAGGAGCTAACGCCGCCTCGTTGGTTCTGCACGCCGAATCCGATGGCAGCATGTGCCTCATCGTCTCCGACAATGGTCGCGGAATTGCCCCGGATGCCCTCGAAAGCTTCGGCCTGTCCGGTATGCGAAACCGCGTGGCCGCACATGGCGGCACGGTAACGATCCATCCGGCCGCAGAGGGCGTGGGCACCGCGGTGACAGTCCGTCTGCCACTGTCCGACGAAAAGCTAGGCCCAGATGTGACTAGGCGTGACCTTCTCGCGGCAGGCAACGCGACGAGCCTTTCTCCAGGGAGTCAGGTAGCGCGCCGGACTTTATCTCACTTTGAAATCGACGCCACAGACCAGGTTGAATGCCTGCGCTGACTCTGGCGCACAAGCGTCTTCGGTTACCCCGGGGTAACCGGTGGATTCGAAGATGAGGGTAGTGCCCCTGTTCATTCATGTTGCGGCCCACCCTCTGACCTGCCGCAATCAGGGGGGCGAGATCGGGGGTGTCCTCGCCGGAGATAGGGGTTGGCACCGCCACCACGATTATGGATGCCCTGCTCAATGCCGCATCTTCATTGGTGAACTCCACCGAGCAATCAACCACGGCCGGTCCCCCACCTCACCGGTTGGTCGATGCCGCGACGATAGGCGTCAATCTTGGCTTCGTTTACATCGAAGCCAACGCTCACAGTTGTATGAGCTGTGGTGGGCAGACGAACGAAGGCCCGGCAGTTGGACTGCCGGGCCTTCGTTCGTCTCGTGGTGGTTTCTGCCATGTGTCAGGACATCCATAGACAGCCACTACGCCATCCTGCGCGAAGCGACGAGGGAGCGTAGCCGCAGGCCCCAGACTCAAAGAGTTGCTCTATGACCTGGGTTCTGTGACTCGCCGTCGCTCGCGCAGAATGACGATTCCCTGGTGTTTGGGCTAGCCCTTGACGGCTCCAGACAAGCCATTGACGATGTGCTTCTCCATAGCTAGGAAGAAGATCAATGCCGGAATGGCGGCCACCGCGGTGAACGCCATAATTAGCGTTGTGTTCGCCGACCACTGCGTGGTGAAGTTCTGCACGCCCAGCGGCAGCGTCCGGCTCAGATTCAGGCCGAACAGGTTGATGTTCGCCCCGCCAACTTGCAGCACAAACATTGGCAGCATGAACGCATTCCATGAGCCGACAAAGGCCAGCACACCAACCGTCACCATGCCGGGCTTGGCCAGCGGCAGCAGAATTCTAAAGAAGAATCCGGTAGTGCCGCACCCGTCGATAGACGCCGCCTCTTCCATCTCCTTGGGTATGGCCTTGACGAACGGCGTCAGGATAACCACCGTAGTGGGCAGGGCAAACGCCACCTGCGGAATCACCACACCAAGCAGGTTACCAAGCAGGCCAATCTCCCGCAGGATAATCCATGTGGGAAGAATGGCGATGGTCGCCGGGAACATCAGGCCCGCCGCGAACACGGCGAACAGAGTGCCCGAGCGTTTGAGGTTCATCCGAGCAATGGCGTAAGCCACCGAGGTGCCCAGGATGACTACCAGAATCACCGTCATCAGTGCAACCAGAATCGAAGCGACCAAGAAGCCCCAGAAGTTCCCCGAATGATCGCCAATCAACACGGTCTCATAGTTGTGCCACACCCACGGGTCCGGGAAGCCTGCCGGGCTTTCGAGTAGCTGCATGTTTGTACGGAAGCCACCCAACACCACAAAACTGACCGGCACGATGGAGAATGCCACCACCACCAGAGCAACCAGGTACACCCAGGGCTGAGACCAGCTCCACACTCGTTTGTGTTTAATCGGCTCATCGGGCAGCGAAGTTAAAACGGGTTTACCCGCAACTGTCACAGCCATGTCATGTCTCCTGTCCGGTTTCAGCGGCGGTCAACTCGCGGGCGGCGATCTTCGCCGCCTTAGCGTCGGCCCTGGCCTTCTTCTGATCTGCCTTGCGAATGGCCCGCGAGTCCGAGCCAAGGTCTCGACTCAGAATGAACTTCTGGTAGATCAGCGCCACGATTAGCGTGAACACAAAGAGCAGCACGGCAACAGCCGAACCGTAACCGACCATGTTGCGGTTCATGCCCATAGTCACCATGTAGGAAGCCATCGTGTGCATACCGGTCTGGCCTAGCAATGTGTGGCCTCCGAACAAAATCCATACCATGTCGAATAGTTGGAATGAACCGATGATCGACAGGAATGCCCAGATGCGGATGGTGGGGCCTAACAAGGGAACCGTTACCTTACGCTGAATCTGCCAATAGGACGCGCCATCGATAGCGGCAGCTTCGGTCAATTCCTCGGGCACACCAGCGAGTCCGGCCATGAACAGAATAATGGCCATGCCTACGTACTTCCACGTCAGTACCGCCATTACCACCCAGAAGGTCGCCGAGCCAATGCCGCCGTCTCCTACCTGCCCAAGCCAGGCAAAGAACCGCATACCTTCCAGCCCAAGCCACTCTGTTAAAACGTAATTTAGGGCGCCATTCGGGTTGAGAATCTGAGCAAAAATAACACCGGTGATTACCTCAGAGAGTACGTACGGGACGAAGATCAACAGGCGAATCAGGCGACGGAAGCGCAACCGACGGTTCAGCATAAGAGCCACCCCGAGTGCAATCGGTCCCTGGATCGCCAGCGAGGCGACAGCAATCAGCAAATTGTTGCGAACAGCATCCCAGAAGAAGGGCTGGCCAAATTGGCGCTCGGCGGTGAAGATGCCGGTAAAGTTCTCGAACCCCACAAAGTTCGTGAACGGTGAGATCGGCGTACCATCAAATAGGCTCATAACGAGCGCGTAGCCGATCGGGACAAAGACGAAGGCCACATAGACGATCAGCGCAGGGACGGTGAACCCGATAACCTCAACACGCCGCTTCCAGGTGACCTTCTTCTTTCGACTAGTCACAATAGGGGACGACCCCCGCGCAGTTTTCGCTGCGCGGGGGTCGCCCGTTTCGACTTGTGTTGACACGGATTAGCCGGCCGCGTTAACAATCGCGTCTACGACATCCTGCGGAGTGCCCTGGCCGCCGATAAACGCAGTGATTGCGTTGTTCATCGGGGTACCAATCTGGCCACCGTAAGCAGCATCGAGCCACAACTGCACAAAGCCAGCGTTCTCTAGGGCCGCCAACGGCAGGAGGTTGGCCGAGCCAGCAGGAATCGAGCCAAACGCGTTCGGGTTGGTGGGAATGTTATCCATCGCGGCGTAGCGCTGCTGCACACTGTCCGAGAGGATGAAAGCCAGCAGCTCGGCAGCCTCGACCGGAGCGTCGGTGTGTACGGAGAAGCCATCGCCACCGCCCATCAAGTTGGCGTCACCGCCGCCGCCCGGAATGTTCGGGAAGGGGAACCAGGACAAGAACGCCGGGGGCAGGGTGTCAGACGGGAGGTCGTTGGCCTCGTTGTAGATACCACCCATAACGCCGATGTCCCAGACGCCCATGAGCTGCATAGCGGCCATACCGGTCACAACGAGACCGGAGGCCGAGGTGGCGCCCTCCTGAGCGGAGGTGGCCAACCAGCCCTGGTTGAACGGCACGCCGCCGTTAACCGAGGTCAGGATGCCGTCCATGTTCTCACCAGCCTGTACCCAGCAGGGGTCAGACCAGTCGTGGTTGTTTGAAGCGGCGAGGAGCGCGGCGGACGAGCAGGTCTTGACTGCGGACCAGTACCACCAGTGACCAACCGGCCAACCGGACTGACCACCAAGAGCAACCGGCGCGTAACCGGCGTCGGCGATGGCGTTCCACGCCTCGAACAGCTCGTCAAGAGTGGCCGGGAAGTTGTTCGAGTCCAAACCAGCAGACTCCCACACCTCGGTGTTCACCCAGAAGCCGGAGGGACCGAAGGTGAAGGGCAGACCGTAGGCAGCGCCGTCAATAGCCCAGGAGTTACCGACAGCACCAATGTGGGCGACGGTGTCGGGAATGACGTTGCTCAGGTTCATGACGAGTCCCTCGGCATGCCAGTCAGCCAGCTCGCCACCGCCCCAGCTCTGGAACAGGTCTGGAGCGTTACCGCCCTGGAAGGCGGTGGGGAGAACGTCGTTGCGCAATGTCTCGTTCTGAATGGCTTCAATGTTGACGGTTACGTGCGGGTTGGCCGCAACAAACTCGTCAGCAATTCCCTGCCAGAAGGAGTACAGCGGCTCGCCAACGCCGTTGTGCCACCAGGTGACGGTGACGGGATCACGATCCACAGCGGGCGGGTCGGTCTCGTCGGGTTCTGGGGTGGGGTCCACAGCGGTGGTCTCATCCGGAGTGGGGGTTGGGTCGGCGCCACCATTGTCGTCGTCGCCACAACCGGCCACTACGAGGGCGAGCGCAGCAGCCATTGCCACGATGCCGCCAGCGCGAAGCTTGGTCTTCATTTTCAGGATGTCCTCTCCTGTCGGAATGGGTCGCGACCGTGCGGCCGCACAACCCCACCCTATCGCGCACCTGAACACGGCTCGGTACCCTTAAGCGCGAAAACGTTACCCGCGACCCCCAAAACGTTGCCATGCAAGACTCCGGGCGACATCAAACCGGTCACAGCGCGCCATTTCTGAAAACGTTTTCTGGAGATTGTGTCTCGCGGATGAACTAATCGGGCCATCAAGACACCCCTCGCGCGGGCTGGCGAGGCTCTTTTGAGCATCGCCCCGAGCAACCATCCACGGCTTACCATCGCTTGGTGCCGGAGTCAGGGCCAACACAACGCATTCCCCTACCTACCACCGCTGCGCATAGCCGACGCTGCTAAATCCAGTTGCGGAAACGGATCAGGAACGCCCAGTAATCCCGCGTGATCTCGCTGCCTACCCACACCGGATAGAAGGCCCAGGAGACGATCACGATCAGCAGCAGCACGGCGGTCAAGCTCCAGACGGTGGCCCGGCGAGCGCGGGTGATCCCGCCCCCCTCCGCACCCACGGCAAACCAATCTCCCACCCGCGTACTCCGGCCGCTGGGCTTCCCCGCTGGCATCACCCCACCAAGCCAGCGCGGCAAGCGGTGGAAGCCACTCGGGTTCCCCCACACCACATTGCCCGCCATCTCATTGTCCAGCGGCAGGCCCGCGCGACGCTTCTCCCAGCGCCCCAGAGCCTCCATCGTGATTGCCCCGAGATACACCAGCGTTAGTACCACGAATGGGGTAAAGGCAATGGTCCAGAAGGTGAACATCAACCGGGGTTCCGGGTCTGTGACGTAAGTAAATACCCAGGGCAGCCAACCGGCCATCGTGCCGCTAAGCGCGGCCAGCGCCCGCCAGTCGCGCAGCTTTACCCCGAAGAAGATCACAAACGGGATGGCAATGGCCGACATCCACCACAGCAACGGATTCCCGATGGAGGTGATCGCGCGGACCATTCCCTCTTCCTCGCCCGCGCCCCAATAGAACGAGGTGGGTCGCCACTGCACGATGAACCCAAACGGGTTGGCTTGATAAGGGTGCGAAGAGGTCAGATCGTGGTGGAAGTTCCACATGTCCAGGTGGTAGCGCCAAAACGAGCGGAACGCATCGGGCAACCAGGTCCAACCCCAATCAGGGTTATGAACGGCCCATTGCCGGTTCCAGGCACCCGGGGTGGCAAACCACGAGAACCAAGAGGCCACGTAGGTCACGATGGCCGTGGGCACGATGGCAAAGAAGGCGAACACGCCGTCGATCAGGCCATCGAGTGCCCAGAGTCGGATCCCGGCGCGGCGACGCGCGCTGAAGTCCCATAGCACCGTGAGTAGGCCAAACACGGCAACGAAGTAGATACCCGACCATTTGACGCCACAGGCTAAACCTAGCGAAATACCGGCGGCCAGGCGCCAGTAGCGAAAGCCAAGGCGCGGCCCACGTTGCAAGATGTGATCGAAGCCATCATTCATGGGCTTGGGCGGTGGCAGCTCGGCGTACATCAGCGCGGTGCGTTCCGCCAGGCGGCGGCGCGACCAGTCGCGATCAAGCAGCAGGAAGAAGAAGGCGAGCAGCGCAAAGAACATTAGGTGCTGGTCAAGCAGACCGGTGCGCGAGTGAACGATGGCGGTGCCGTCGATGGCCATCAATAGACCGGCCACCAGACCCATCGTGGTGGAGGCAAATAGGCGGCGCGCGACGCGGATCACCAGCAGCACGGCGATAATGCCGATGAGGGCGTTGCCCAGACGCCAGGCGGCCGGGTTATGGACACCGCCGCCGAACTCGATGCCCAGGCCGATCAGCCACTTGCCCACCTGGGGGTGAACGACATAAGCGGCTTGATCTAGGTAACCGTACGCGCTCTCGCCCAGGAGCATCGTCGCCCTATCGAAGCCCTCGGGCCACCGCGCCTCAAAGCCGAGCTGCCACAGACTCCAGGCATCCGGGAGGTAGTGATACTCATCAAAAACGAGCCTGCCGGGGGTGCCGAGGTTGACCAGGCGGGTGAGCGCGGCGATCACCACTATCGCGGCGGTGCCGATCCGGTCGATCAGCCGCTCATAGCGCCCCTTTCCCAAGGCGAGCCGTCGCTCACCAAGCAGCCTAACCAGCAGCTCCTCGCGATTAGGCCATCGCGGCTCGCTGCTTGCGATTTCGATAGGCCCATCCGCGGCGGGATCGGGTTCATCATCTAAGAGGTTCGGCTCATCACCCGGCGTAACATCGCTGCTAATGGTTTCGACAGGTTCAATCTCGACCCCATCATCGGGCGCGGGCAAGACATCTTTTGACTTGGTCACCCGCGCATCGTATGTCTATAGGTAGGTTGTTTCCGTGAACACACTCGCAATCGCGACAGAACCCTTCACAACATCTCCCCCGGCGGGCGGCGTTTTGGTACTCGCCGCCACCCCAATTGGGAATGCGGAGGATGCCTCCCCTCGGCTACGGCGGTTGCTGGCCACGGCCAACGTTATCGCCGCCGAGGACACTAGGCGCCTGCGTGCGCTTGCCGACCGTCTCGGCGTTACGATCACCGGCCAGGTAGTCTCCTGCTTCGAGCATAACGAGGCTACCCGCGCCGACGAACTGCTCGACGCCGCCGCATCCGGCGCCACGGTGTTGCTGGTCACCGATGCCGGAATGCCCGCCGTGAGCGACCCCGGTTATCTGCTTGTCGCCCGCGCCGCCGAACGCGGGGTGCGGGTCACCGCCGCCCCCGGCCCCTCTGCGGTGCTGACGGCCCTGGCGCTCTCTGGGCTGCCCACCAACCGTTTCACCTTCGAGGGCTTTCCACCGCGCAAGCCCGGTGAGCGCGACCGGGCGCTGGCCACCTTGGTTGCCGAGCCGCGCACGATGGTGTTCTTCGAGGCCACACATCGCATCGCCGCCACCCTGGAGGCGATGGCTGCGGCCTTCGGCGCCGACCGCCCGGCGGCCATCTGCCGCGAGCTGACCAAAACGTACGAAGAGGTGCTGCGCGGTCCCCTGCACAAATTAGCCGCCCTGGTCATCGAGCGTGAGGCCAACGGCGGACCGGGGCTGCGCGGCGAGATTGTCGTCGTCGTCAGCGGGGCGGCCACCCCGGACGAGCCGCCGCTAACGTCGCTGGTGGCCGAGGTACTGGCCCGCGTCGCCGCCGGGGAGCGACTAAAGGAGGCCGTCGCCGATGTCGCCGCCATCACCGGCGCCCCCCGCCGCGCCCTCTACAACGCCGCCCTAGCCGCCCGCTAGCCCTCGTCGATGATTTCTTCGATGATCGTGGCGTCGAGGATGCTCATCGCCAAGGCCACTCCCGCCAAGCCGGACTGGTCCGGGTCATCGACGGAGGCGTCATCGAAAGGGTCCGGTTCAACCTCCGGGGCCAGCGGAGCGTCCGTAGCTAAATCGTCGTCGAGTTGATCGCCCGTAAGCGCCAGCGACGCTCCCGCCAGCCACGCGGCGTCTTCATCATCTTCTAGCGCCGTCGAGCCTGGGTCCAGCGATGCGACTTCGTCACCCGCTGAGTGATGAGCGGGAGCAGCGTCATCCTGGTTTCTGGCGATTGAACCGCTCGATTCCACCTCATCCTCATCCGGTGCGGAGAGAGCGGAGTCGCAGAACCCAGGATCGGTAGCTGCTGCTGGGTCTAGGTTCTGCGACTCACTTTGCTCGCGCAGAATGACGGGTGTCGTTTCCTCGTTAGCAACAATGTCGATGGTGGCCTGAACGCCGACGGTCTCGTAAACGGCGTCGGAGATGGTTTGCGGGTTTCCGCTGCGCGCAGCATTCACCATCGTGGTGGTGAACCCGAGGCGCAATGTGCCATTTTCCAGGCTGAGTACCTGCGCGTGCTGCCGCAGGAACTCCCGTGCCCGATCAGCCGAGATGTTGCCCAGCACCTCATTCCAGCGCCGCCGCAAAACCTCGGTGGTGACGGCGGGGGTTGCTCGCTCCCCGGTGGTTGAGCTTGCGCCATCCTGAGCCGGTTGAGGGGCCGAGGCCCTCTCGCCGTCGCCCTGCGCGGGAGGAGTGGAATCATCAGCTCCAGGGTTAAGGGTTACCACCGGGTCCAGGTTCTGCGACTCGCTGCGCTCGCGCAGAATGACGGGGTTAACGGGCGTTTCGTCGCGCAGGGCGGCGCGGGCGGCGGCCAAGCCGCTCATGCCCGAAGCGAGTGACGAGGTTGGTTCCTTTTCGGCGGAGCTAGGTGGTGGGACGGAGTCCTCCGAAGCGGCCGAGCGGCTGGTATCCATAACCGCCGCCGTATCTTGCGGTGCCGAGGCGGGCGTGAGCATTGGCGCGGGCGTACCACCACCGGCCGCCAGACCGCCGCGTTCCAGGCGTTCGATGCGGGCGGCCAGGCCAGCGGCACCCTCGTCGGCGCCGGGCAGCAACAGGCGGGCACATAACAGTTCCAGGTGCAGGAGCGGCGAGGTGGCACCGTGCATCTCGGTAAGGGCGGCGTTGGTCAGATCGGCGGCGCGGGACAGCTCGGCCATCCCCAGCCGCCCGGCCTGGGCGGCCATTCGCTCCAGCACGTCGGCGGGCAGGCCACGCAGCACCTTGATCGCATCGTCGCCGGAGACTGCGAACACGATGAGATCGCGCAGCCGTTCCAGCAGGTCGTCAACGAATCGCTGCGGCGCGTGTCCGGTGGCAATCACCTGGTCCACGATGCGGAACAAGGCGGCGCCGTCGCGGGCCGCGAGCGCCTCCACCACGTCGTCAAGCAGAGACGAGTGGGTGTAGCCGAGCAGGTTGACGGCTAGGTCGTAACTCACCGCGTTGTCCGAGGCGCCGGCGATGAGCTGGTCGAGTACGGAGAGCGAATCGCGGACGGAGCCTTCACCCGCCCGCACCACCAGCGGCACCACGCCGCCATCGAGTGCCACCGACTCCGCCTCCGCTAGCCCGGTCAGGTACGGGCCGAGTACGTCGGGCGGCACCAGGCGGAACGGGTAGTGGTGGGTGCGGGAGCGGATGGTGCCAATCACCTTGTCCGGCTCGGTGGTAGCGAACACGAACTTTATGTGAGGCGGCGGCTCCTCGACTATCTTCAGCAACGCGTTGAAGCCCGCGTTGGTGACCATGTGGGCCTCGTCGATGATGAAAATCTTGTATCGGTCACGGGCCGGAGCATAGGTGGCGCGCTCGCGCAGTTCGCGGGCGTCATCCACGCCGCCGTGCGACGCCGCGTCGATCTCTACCACGTCGAGCGAGCCAGGGCCGCCGCGCGCCAGGTCAAGGCAGGAGGGGCACTCGCCGCAGGGAGTGTCGAGCGGAGTCTTAGGCGTGTTCGCCTCACAATTCAGGGTGCGGGCCAGGATGCGGGCCGAGGTCGTCTTGCCGCAGCCGCGGGGGCCGCTGAACAGGTAGGCGTGGTTCACCCGCCCGCTGCGCAGAGCCTGCATCAGCGGCGCGGTGACATGTTCCTGCCCGATCACCTCCGCGAACGTCTCGGGGCGATACCGTCGATACAGCGCTGTGGTCACGCGCCTAAGCCTAGTGCGCTGCGGCGTACCGCCGAACAGGCCGTTCATTCGGCAATACGCCGCCCCATTCGGCACAACGTAATACCGAACGCCAAGGCGAATTGCCGAACCTGCAAAACAACTTGGGACATCCCCAGGCTTGTCTAGCGGCGGATGGTTTTGACGATTCCCTCCTTGGTGGCTGCCCGGTACTCGCGATCCCATGATTTCCAGGCCTGCGCCCGCTTCTTGGCGTAAGCGGCTCGGTCGTCGGCGTATTGCGCTTCCCTTTGCAGCTTTAGGTAGCTGTCCCAGCGACCTTGAGCCAGTTCGCCTTGGACAATGGCTGATGCCACGGCGCATCCCGGCTCGCTGACATGCTGGCAGTCGGAAAACCAGCAGCCTCGCGCCAACACGGTCTCAACGTCGGCGAATGCCCTGCTCAGCCCGGTACCCGTATCCCACATGCCCAGCTCGCGCATCCCAGGGGTGTCAATAATCATGCCACCGCCGGGCAATATGAGGAGTTGCCGGTGAGTGGTGGTGTGGCGACCCTTGGCGTCGTCCTCCCGAATCTCAGACGTGACCATGCGTTCGGCGCCGGCAAGGGCATTGACCAGGGTGGATTTGCCGACGCCCGAGGAGCCGAGCAGCACCAGCGTTTTGCCCGGCTGTAGGTATTGGGATAACCGATCCAACCCGACCCCGGTGACGGTACTCACCGCGATGACGTCGGCGAAGTTGGCTAGACCCTGGGCCGCGCGTACTTGATCTTGCACATCGTCTACCAGGTCGGCTTTGGTTAGGACGACGACAGGCACGGCACCGCTGTCCCAGGCTTGGGCAAGATAGCGCTCGATGCGTCGCAGGCTGAAGTTCTGATTGAGGGAATCGACGATGAGGCAGTAGTCAAAGTTCGCGGCCACCGCCTGTTCGCCGCGCCCCTTATCGGGGTCGCGACGGGAGAAGTAGCTTTTTCGTTCCAAGGTGGCGGTAATCAGGCTATCCTCGTGTTCCACATACTGGAGGGTGATGGCGTCGCCCACGGTGGGGAACGCCATCTCGGCGTCGGGACTGCCGCCGCCAAAGTAGACGCTGGTTTTGAGGCGCGCATGCCGCGGGCCAAACTCGGTGATGACGTCGTAGCGGTCACGGTGGACGGCTGTAACCCGCGCCGGGGTGCCTTGGTGCCCAACGAACATGGCCGGATTCAGCCCATAACTCAGGAGAGTAGCGTTCATTTCCCCACCTCGCCCTCGACCGCAGCAGGAGCGGTGTTAAAGGTGGCCAAGGCTCGCCGGGCGGACGGGATGGCCAGGACGCCACCGACCCACGCGAACGTGAGCGCCCCGACGACGATGAGGATGGCCTCAACAGAGAAACGGTCGCTGAGTGGCCCGAAGACTAGGAACGCCAGCGGGGCGCTGGCCGCGTCGAGCGCCTCCTGGATACCGAAGACGCGCCCCGCGGACTCCTCATCGACCTGCTCCTGGAGGAAGGTGAAGTAGGGGACCATCCAGAACGAGATCGCCGCCGAGAACGCGATCATCAACACAAGCAGAAGCCAGAGACTCGGGGCAAGCCCGAGGGCCAGGGTAACGGCGGCGGAAGCGAACATGGCCAACACCGTGAACCTGACGCGATTACGCGTCAGCTTCATCGCTAGCCCTGAGATGACTGCCGCGCCGATAAGGTATCCCCCGCTGAACGACATCTCTAGGCCTGAGAGCATCCACTGGTAGCCGCCAAAGGTACGCACCACGAGCAAGATGGTCATCGCCAGCGGAACCGTGGCAAAGAAGCCGCCGCCAAACCCCAGCACAATCAGCCACTTGATGGAACTGTGCTGCTGGAGGTAGCGGAAGCCGCCGCGGAGGTTGTCGAGGAACCTGGCGTCCGTGGCATCATTGAGGGAGGGCATTCGCCTCATGGGCACCATGATTAGCGAAGCGATGCCGATGATGGCCGTGGCAACATCGACGAACAACACTGCCTGAAGCCCGACGGTAGCCATCAGGAACCCCCCGGCCAGGGGAGCAATGATGCCCAGCGCGGAACTGAGGCCCTCCCCGATCCCGTTCAGTCGCATCAGCTGCGCTTCCGGGGCAATCTGCGGAAGCACGGCCCGGAATGCTGGGCCTTGCAGGCCGGCGAAAGCGGATCGCACCGCGCTGGCGAGGAAGATGAACCACAGTCGCTCGATGCCCGCGACAAGTGTGATGGCCAAGCCCAACGAGGCGGCAGCGATGATGAGGTCGGAGCCGATGATGAGCAGCTTGCGCGGCATCCGGTCGGCCAGGACTCCGCTGAATAGCGAGACGATGGCCTGCGGAGCCAGGCCAAACACGATTCCGAGGGTAAGTGTCCAGCCGGATTCGGTGCTGCGAGCCAGGTGCCACAGCACGGCGATTTGCACCATCATCGAGCCAAAAGCGGTGGCCTGTTGGCCGGCAATGAAGAAAGCAATGTTTCGCTTCCACTGAGACGCGCCCAGGTCGGCAGAAGAGATGGTTTCGTTAGGAGTTGAAGAGATGGGGGAACTACTGGGGTTAGGGGTCAACAAAGTAGTGATCACTTTCGGGTGGGGTTTGAAAGTCGTTGCGTGCACCAAGTGGGCACACCAACGGCATCGTGATGGTTCATCGGGAAGCATCACGACGTGATCTGGCCCGCTGTACCAGCAGGCCCTACATTGCGGTCATACCGCAGTCACACCCCATCATTCGCTCAGGCCGGAAGTCCCGGCAAAGTAGTTACCGCGTCACGGTATCAAACCGACCGCGCAACCGCTACCGCTTATTCGGAGCGAAGGTGCGGTGGCGACGGCTTAAACGACCTGAATTTATAGCAGATACTTTCCGGCGGGGGTACCGGCGAAGTTCCAGGTGACGCCGAATCGGTCTACCAACGCTCCATAGTGTTCTCCGGCGCCAAACTCCTCCAGCGGGGCGGTCACCGTGCCACCCTCAGCGAGCGCGCTGAAGGCCGCGCGGAGTTCGTCGAGCTTGTCGTTAGTGGTGGCCACATCGATGGCCCCCAGCGCAGGCTTCTCGCCGCCCGGAACGTTCTGGTTAGGCTCCCCGGCGTCGGATGCCTCGATCACACAGCCGTTGTCCATCTTGAGCGTGCCATAAACAAGCAGATCGAGCGCGGCGTCGTCGATCTCGACTGTCGGGTCTTGGGCCTTCCACTCGGCGAAGGTGCCGATCTGCAACTGCCCTCCAAAGACGCGGTGGTAGAACTCGATGGCCTCGCGGGCCTGGGTGGTGAAGGTCAGATGAGGGGCGATGAACACGATGATCTCCTGTGGTTCTGGTGGGGTGCCCCGCCGGATGGCGGGATCCATGCCTACAATGCCGTATTCGCATCGATGGGTCTTGGAGAAAACCGCCAGATCGTCAAGTGCGACAAAGCAGATACCCATGATCCAACTCACCACCTTGCCCCGCACGCTCGGCTTCGTCTGGCATTACACCAGCGAGGGCGAGCAGTCCATTGTATTGCCCAATGTGGGTCCGGCCTTGGCTTGGACCGGGGGTCGACTACTGCTGTTTGGCACGGAGGATCGCACCATCACCTACCACCACCAGGCTCCCCAAGACATGTGGGGCTTCCAACTTGCCCCCGGCTTAGGGCAAGCGTTGTTGCGCACCACCGGAACGCAGTTGTTGCGCGCTGAGGTGCCGCTAGCCGAGGTGGTCCGGGTCGATGACAGGTTAGTGGACACGCTGTGGGATGACCCCCAAGCCGGTATGCAGGCAGTAGTCCGCGCCCTGCTTGCCAAGGTAGATATCGACCGCACCGAGCTAAACCAGGCGCGGTCAATCGACCGCGATCTGCGCTTGGGTCGTCCGGTGCGCGACATTGCGCATCGCCACTACCTCAGCGAACGGACGCTGCTTCGGCTATGCAATGGCTGGTATGGGCTGAGTCCAAAGGTGGCGTCATCGTTGTATCGCTTAGAACAGGCCGTCGCCCTGGTGCGCTCAGGCACCAGCCCCGCGGCGGCCGCGGCCTCTTTTGGCTACTTTGACCAGGCCCACCTGTCTCGACACGTCAAGCAAGCCACCGGCTTTACCCTGGGCGCCCTAATCACCCACGAGGACTGTTCGGTAACCCTGAATGAAAAGCTGGGCTAGCGAGCAAACTCGCTAGCCGTTCGATGTGGCGGTGACGGTGGGATTTGAACCCACGGTAGCTATTAACTACACAGCATTTCGAGTGCTGCACCTTCGGCCGCTCGGACACGTCACCATGCCGGTGGAACCGGCCAAACGAGTCTACCTCACCGGCAACGGGGCCGCCTCGTTGATTGCTAAGCCTGTTCGGCGGCCAGCACACCGGCGGCCCAACCGGGGGCGGAGCCATCCGTCGGCGGCACCATCGAAGCCGCATCAACCCCGCCGGACTGCAATACCCAGGCGATAGCGGAATTTGAGTTCCACATATCCCGAATGCCGAGTACGTCGCGACCCCAGACGTGACAGGGCACCTTAGCCACCTGGTCAATCATGGCCTGTGCCCGTTCGTTCGATAGGGGGATCACTAGCGGTTCCCCCACCGCAAACTCCAAATCCGGGATCACCCCATCGGGCCAGCAGCGCACCTCATAGCGGAACCACGGCCACCATCCCAGCAGGCGCGAGCCGACCGCGCCCGTTGCCACCACTCCTCGGTCGTTTCGGCCCCGAATCGTGCCAATAATGCCAAACGGCGGTGTCCAAGCGGGAGCCAGCTCTACGACGTAGCGTTCGCCATCGGATTTGATCTCCAGTACCGAGTGATACAGCCGCCCCGGCGGGCGGCGCTCCCGGCGGGCGCGCCATCTCTCCCAGCAATTGCTAGAAATTCGCACCACCCAGCCCTCGGGGCCACCGGCACCTACCGGTAGCCACCAAAGCCGCAGCGACGACGAAGCACTCTCAAACATAGAGCAACCAGGTTACCCAACGATACGCAAGCCATGCCTCACCAGGTCCAACCGCGACTGCTCAATTCGAGTTCGCGAAGCAACCGGTCGCCGGTTGTGACGGACCTCGCGCTTAGGTATGGAGCGCTCGACTCCACCCCGGCCAGGCGGCATGCCTCAGCAAGCAGCGAGTCGTACGCGGCCTGCGTGGCTCGATGATGGTGTGCAGATGCGAATCCGCCATCTGCTCCGGTTAGCACGCGCAGTCGCTCGGACACCTTGCCTAGTCTCATCTGTAGTTCGAGGGTGACGAACGGATCACCGTGGGGGGTCTGCCACGGGCGGCGGCGACGAGTCCGGGTCGCAAAGCGGGCCAGGGCTAGACCCAGCATGACGGCAACGATCAGCGCGGCGCAGCAGATGCCTGCCGTCGTCTGCCACGTCCAGATCGTTTCCATGCCCCACTGTAAAAAACCAGCACATCCCGTGTCATATCTGACGCTAGGTGATCGATGCGACCCTGGCGGCCTGCTCAACCAACCGAATGCTTCTTAGCCGGATAGGGTTGGTGCCGCCAGGGTCGGTGCGATGAGCGCGGCGTTGGCCAGCCTGATCCTTCGCCATTGGAGTCGCCATGCGTCGTTCCCCGCTGATTGCCGCCATCACCGCCGGAGTTATTGCCGCCGCCGCCGGGCTGGCCGGATGCTCCGCCACCGAAAGCGGCGATGCCGTAGTTGTGGAGCCGACGCCCCCCATCACCCCAGACCTGCCACCGGCCCTGGACAGTGCCGATGATGACGCCATCGTCGCGGTGCCTTGGCGGGAGCCGGGCGCCGGGCACGTCTTCTACTTCGTGATGATCGACCGGTTCGCCAACGGCGATCCCGCAAATGACACCGGCGGCATGACCGGCGACCGCTACGTACACGGCTTCGACCCGACTGCCACCGGCTTCTACCACGGTGGCGACATCGCCGGACTGCGCGCGAATCTGGACTACATCGAGGGCATGGGCATTACCGCGATTTGGATCACCCCACCGTTCGTGAACCTGCCGGTGCAGGGCGTCTCGCCCTACGCCTCGGCGTCATACCACGGGTATTGGATCACAAACTTCATGGACATCAACCCGCATTTCGGCACCAAGGATGAGATGCGGGAGTTCATCGCGGACGCCCACTCGCGCGGCATCATGGTGTTCTTCGACATCATTACCAACCACACCGCCGACGTCATCTTCTACGCGGAGGGCCAATTCACCTACGTCGCGATGAGCCAAGTCCCATTCCG
>Ga0131853_10009672_pt1 | contig 17643 bp, 9 predicted proteins | sample TergutLab28metaG_FD_92764 | JGI IMG/M metagenome (GOLD analysis project Ga0131853, IMG submission 92764) | Labiotermes labralis P1 segment gut microbial communities from Petit-Saut dam, French Guiana - Lab288 P1 (version 2) (version 2) | ecosystem: Host-associated > Arthropoda: Insects >... | reverse complement strand
AATGGGTGGTTTTGAGGGTATGAAGTAATTGGGAAGATTTGTTTCTATACTAAGGTACTGGCCTCTATCCCCCCCCCCCCCAAAAAAAAGAGTTTACGTGAAGACCTCAGTACGTTTTATTGTTGTCAGCGACATTAAATTGTCATGAAGTGCTGTCTTCGAATGAAACAGCATCAGGCTGTTAGGATAGGCAAGGAAGTACAAACGTTACGCGAACGCGCCCAAGTGTTACTTTATGCTGCCTTGCCTATCTTGTTGCAAAGTAAATGAATCGTCACCCTAACATTGCAATTCAAGCTGAAGTTACATTCTGAAGAAGTGTGACCGCGGCATGTTGCCTTAGGACCACTCAGCTTCTGGACTTTTATCATCGTCTGATATTGAGAAATACATTGTTTCGGGGACTTGGTATGTTTCCTTCATCAGGTAGAAACGTGCTGAGGTACCTACTGATTTGTGCCTGTTCTCAGTGTGCGGTCAACCTCTTGCGACATATAATTTTTTATGCAATCAGCTTTTCGGCGGTAAGCAATTTGGTCCTCACATTTAGGTCTAAATGTAAGAGATAATAAAAATATTCTTACATTTTATTCCTATTTTCAGGGAATTTCTGGAAGGCAAATTGTATGCAAAACTATTAAAAATAGCAGGCCTAATATCTGAGTGCCAAATTTTATGGAAATTGCCAGCAACTTCATTTTCATTACCATTTTCAAAAGTACGCGTATTGAAGGACATCATTCCAGCTGTTTAATAGTATCACATTAATAGTTCCAAAAACTACACTAAAACTGTGTGATTAATACCTTTGATGGTCTACTTTCAGTTTCAGTTTCGTCTACAGAAATATACTAGCTTCAGAAATGCAGTTTAACCCAATTTCTAACTCCAGGTACAAGAGTTCTAACTCACAAGCTAGTCGTTGATCATATATTTAATAGTTGAATAAAGAGAGACCAACTTGATGTCACTTGCTTTTTTGTTTCATTATTAAATGCTCAACATGTTTCGGATGTTAAAACATCCATTTTCAGGAGCTTGCGACTTATTTGTTGAGTTATTTCATGAGTTGTATTGCTCTGGTTCGATGCGTGTTGGTGTTACGTTGTGGTTTGGCTGGAGTGATATCCAGATACCACTCCACCCCAGCCATACCACAACGTAACAACAAACACGCATCGAACCAGAGCAATACAACCCATGAAATAACTCAACAAATAAGTCGCAAGCTCATGAGAATGGATGTATTAACATCCGAAACATGTCGAACATTAAATAATAAAATAAAATGCAAGTGACATCAAGTTGGTTTCTCTTTATTCAACTATCAAGATGATTCACGGTCGAATAAACATAAGATTCATCTATTTAATGAATTACCATAATTTTATGGCGTTCATCACAATGTCCACAACAGCCCACCATTATTCCTTACCCGAAGCCAGACGAGCCAAGTCAACATCCTCCCCTTATTTATTTAAACTTCACTTTAATATTATCCTCCTGTTTATGATTAAGTTTTCCAGACTGCTTCTTTCTTTCTTTCTTTCTTGCTGGCTTAGCTCATTACAGCCCTTAGTGTGCAAAACTGAACATGAAGTATTGTGTATGTGAACCCATAATTAATATTAATTCCCGTTGTAAATTTTGCTGCTACTACGATGAAAATAAACCATTCGTCACGAACATATTTGTCACATTAGAAGTACAGACGTAATTGATATGTACATTTGTAAATGTATATCTGGTGTATTGTTGTGAAGCTTCGTCAAAAATTCCAAGCATACAGGAGCATGAATAATTTGGGTCCTCGATTTCAAGCATATGATATGATGAAACATTTGTTAACTGTAGTTGGGTTGAAACGCGGCGGCAGTAGTACAGTACACATTTACACAAGAACAATACATAGAACAACAAAATGAAACAGATTGTACAGAACAGAACATACATAACAATAAGAATACATAAACATAATAATAAAAATACATAATTTACAAAATTAAAGAAAAGCATACGAAACATACAACCATACATACAATGATAAAACATTGGTTCTGTGTGTGTGTCAGTTGATTTTACCATCATTTACCATGAAGCGCGGGATGTGCACACATACGAACGGAGCTTCGAGTCTTATTTTTCGCCTCGGAGGCTCATGCAGGTAGAATTACTCTATTGCCACATTCTTTTAGAGAGAGGATGCTCTTTGCAAATAATGACAAAATTCCTTACCCCGTCTATCTTATATCACATCTTTATACTCATATATACGCATATGTAGGCCTGTTTACATATTTCTGTATGTTTAACCCTTATCCTGCTAACGTGCAGAATATGGTGAGCGCCTAAATATGCCAGCAGATGGCAGATGGGATTTAACTCGGCGTTTAAAGTGTTAAAGCCTGCGCTTTCTGTATTTTTACTGTACGATCTTTATTGTGACCTGCCTTATTTGTGGAGAAATGTATGCCTCAGTATTTATGCCCTTATCAGTAAATTTATCACACTAACCCAGGGGTGAAAAAATCCCAGACTTCAGTTCACCCAAGCGATTAAATTTCGTACAGTGACACCCGATATTTTTCGGTCGTCAGTGACGAACTTGTTTCATATCTCCCATCTGGTACCTAGACTTCCGAGGTGGCTTCTGCATTTTCGGAACATTTGCGCACCCCTGCTCAAACCTACGTGACAGTCCCGAACTTAGTGGTGCAGTGGCTGTCCCTGACACTTCATATTCGCATTCCATTTCGATTCTGGGCCTGATGGTGGTTTTCTTTTTACTCGTGATTAGTGGAAATTCTGCAGTTTTTGGGCGACTTCGCAGAATCGCGGAAAGCGCCTATTAGCTTCGTCACGTCTGCCCGTCCATCTTTCTGTCTGTCCGTCTTTCTTCTTGTATCAACGCGACTACGACTGGACGGATGCCCGTGAAATTTGATATTTGGGACTTTCATAAAAATTTGTTCCGAAAATCCAAATTTGATTGAAATGGGACACAAATATTGAACATTTTGCGTGAAGACACTTGTAGGTTTTATTGTTTCCAGCGACATTAAATGCCCATAATTGTACAAACGTTGATAACACAAAGACGATAAGTGCATCTGTAACAGGAAATAACGCGTGTCTGTCCGTCCATTACTTTTCATGTTTCATCTTCAGGATTAAATGAAATTGGGTTGGGTTTCCACACATGTAGCTGTCACTGGAATTTTGTTTCGATGTTCCATTAATTAGGCCACAGTAAACCTTGTATTTGAAATCTCAAGTTGAACTTTTATCAGGTCAAGAAAAATTGGACCTATTACACAAAGCTAGTACTTGTCATTTTATACTTCAGATCTCTAGCGATCCGACGATGGTAGGGCTATATTACTTGTAGAACAACGTATTTTGCTTTTGGACTTCCTCCACCGTCCCCTGTTGCGGGAAGTACAGCAATTATCCCAGTGTTTCGGCAAGTCGATCTATTTCCGTCCTCAGGTGAAGAGGGACGATGATAAATTTACTCAGTTGGCTCGCTAGACAAAGCTATTCTCAGATTGTGGATTGAACTGAGTGTTCAGACACTGGACAGTGTCTGCTATAAGAATATTACACTGTATATACTATACTATTTTGTATGCTATAAGAATATTACACTGGACACTGTCCAGTGTAATATTCTTATAGTATGAGATTCGAGTGACGTATGTCACATATCTTTTAATGTTAATTCTTAGTTAAGAGTTGGAACGTTTGGCCTCCAAGTATAAAGAATTAACTGGCATTATGATAATCAGTTGTAACTTTTCTAAACCTGTTGCCAAGATATCAAGATGGCAGACGCTGATTGCATTGAATTTAATAATTTGTTGATGTTCAGTCAATGTACAGCTATCTGTATTATTTGGACAGTATGTACACCGGGCAAAGTTTGCGGTTCAAAATCATATGTCATGTTGTCTGCTTACGTTGACTTTGTGTGCGGAAGTGCTAAAATTTATGCCAGCTGTTTACCGGATCTTAACTTCTCTACAGACATATTTGATCTGACGTTCTCACAGCGTTAGTGATGAAGGTTCTAGTATTTTAGAATGTGAGGCTATGTAGATTGTTATAGGTGCCGATATTTCGGGGGAGCATGCTGTATCTCTCTGTAGGGTATTCCGAGAAGACTATATTGAACACTGGTCTAACCTAAAGATGGAGGCAGAAAGCTCCTCCGAAACGTTTGTACCTATATACCAATATACACAGCGTCATATCCCGGAAACCTGTAATCTTTGATTAAGATGCAATCTTTTTTTTATAAAAATCGCAAATTGCGGACCTACTAGAAGTTCCGAGATAACTCATAAAGCCTCCTCTCTGAATGCATAGATTTCTTTGTTATAGATAAGATATTATTATTATTACTATTATTTTAATTTGTTAGAATTATAAACTTGTTTTACATACAGGATCTGTCTACGTCACATTTGTCTTTCGCATGGCTACCTCTGATTGTGTATTTGATGTCGTCCTCAAAACGAAAACTAAAGCTAGTTTTCTCACGCTGGCATATTGCTGTTTTATAAACCAAATAAGACCGGCAATGTACGTATAACGTAATATTGAGGCGCGTTCGCGTAACCATTGTTGCAGTGGAAAAGCAATAAGTATTACGTGTTCTGAGTGTGTGCTTGTAGTCTTAGGTATTTAGCATGCAATGTGCATGCACCAAATTATCATCTGTGGCCTTTCCGGTTCTACAGCATTTTCACACAGTATCTCATAAACGGCACGATTTTTCGAAAAAAAAAACAGTTACTGAACTAAAATGTGATTTTTCTCTACAAATTTAATGTGAAACGTTTCTCATTCTAAGAAGAACTGAGAGAGATATGTTCAAAAATGTACATTGGTATTCATGTAAAGTGCCCGTTGTTGTTTGTCAGATTTTAATGAAACATGGATTTTCTCGAGAGATTTTCAAAAACTACTCAGATATCAAATTTTATGAAAATTCGTCGAGTAGGATCCGAGTTGTTCCATGCGGGCAGTCGGACAGACAGACATGACGAATCTAACAGTCGCTTTTCGCAATTTTGTGAAAAGCGCCTAAATATTACCTTGACAGAGCTGCATATTTTGGCAGGATATTTTCTTTTTCGTGTAAGTGCACTAAACTAAGTGGCGCTAGTGTTGTTCCTGTTCCATACATTTGCACCTCCACTGTTGTTATTACTGATGGTAGAAAAATAATAAATAATATATTATGTAATCTGCGAAGACATAACGCCCATACCAAAATTCATGAAGTTCGGTGGAAAGATTCTGAAATTTAGATAGGAGACCTAAATACACAAATCGGACGCATGTACAAGCGGCGTGGTGGTCTCATAAGCCTCCAGCCTTCGTCTAGGAAGGGAAAGCAGGATATATATGCTTACGATAAGATTGCTTGGTTTTTGGTGGGCTTTCCGTCATCTGGTAGGCTATTCTCAACAGAGAACGGCGTTTCTGAAACGTTATCTCTTTGCATCCTCAGGAGAAAATTTGGTCAGTTGGCCTGACACAGAAACCTGTTCCCATCACTGATTCCATCAGAGTGTCTAGCCACCTTTTCACCTGAAGAAGGAAATAGATGCACTTTGCGAAACGTTGTGTTCTGTTCTAAGTACTTAGACGGTGAGTCATAGTCGGTATAACCACTAGGCTAGGCTATGGATTTGATGTTTCGGGATTCGAATTGCGGCAGTGATGATGGATTTTTCTCTTCAAATCGTCGAATCCGGCTTTGGTGCTCACCCAGCCTCCTATTCAATAGGCACCGAAGTTCTTTCCGCGGGGTAAAGCGGCCTAAGCTTGAAGGTAACCACGTATATCTGGCGCCGAGGTTAAAAATGAGTGGAGTTATACCTCTGATTTCCTTATAAGACTTCATGGCTTATCCAGGGACAAATTTACAATTTATCTGGTCACCACACGAAAGACTGACGCCAGGAACCGGTTACTCCTGAGTGCAATACACATACTATTCTCAGCCAGCTCTCGGTTATGTTGCATCTGACGAATGGTACTGTGAATCCAACCGTCCTTGCAGTACCACTGCGCTCAACTGGTCTACGAATGAGCGTGCACTGTGTTCTACTCTTGCATTAAATTACCTGAGCAAACTGGCCTGGAAAGAGAGAGACATCGAAAACCGAGAGAGATACATGGCTGTCCGCGTGGTACAACATGAGGGAGAACGCCACAAGAGGTCTCTGATCTTACGCTTCGTCCGGCAAGCGCTGATTGTCGTGACTGATCATGTGTTTTGCCATTTGTCGCATCTCCCCACTGAAATAGTGGCCTCGGCCATGTAAAAAACCCAATCATTCGGCGTTCTTTGTGTCGTGATGGAGTTACGTATTTAACGACGCTGTCAGTTAATAAGATTATATAGCGTCGGTGAAGGAGAATTCGTGAAATGATGCTGACAGGAGAAAACCAACGTACTCGGAGGTAAACCCGTCCCATGCCATTTTGTGCGCCAAAATTCCCACATAGACCAACCTGGGATTGAACCTGGGCCTTCGTACTGAAAGGCAGGCGACTAACCGCCTGAGCCTTGCTGTTTATAACCCAGGTAGTTGATAAAAGCGTCTTCGAAAACACAAGCAAACAGCATCAAAAAAAAAAAAAGATTGAGCAAGATAGGGGCAATCAAGCGTCATGTCAGTACGCGTGCACTGATGAAAGAAAAGTAATACGGCTGAGATAATTTAACATGCTGTGTAGCTTACTCCTACTATGAACTCGTATATTCCTCAAGAAATTAATTTTTTTTAGATATATTTTACTGGATGATTTTTTTCTTCAGTATTACGACAATCATTACTCATAGGCAATACACATTGCTGTGTGTGCAGTGCTGTTCAGTTCACTCATTCGGTGCAGCCGTAATGCACATTACGTTGTTGAACTGGTTAAAAGACCCTTGAACATTTCTTTCGGGCGCGTTCACTAAATTGAGAAAAGCGACTATTAGCTTCGTCTTGTCCTGTCATTTCTCATGGAATACCTCGGCTCCTACTGGACGGATTTGGATGAAATTTGATATTTGAGTGTTTTTAGAAAATCTGTTGAGGCAGTTCATGTTTGATTAAAATCTGACAAGAACAACATGTACTTTACCTGAAGACCTATGTACATTTATGACAGTAACTCGCTGAGTTTTTCTTAGAATGAGAAATGTTGCAGACAAAAGTTGTAGAGAAAATCAAAACGCACATTTTGTGTTAAATATTTTTTTTGCGAAAATCATGCAGTTTATGGGGTAATGTGGAAAATGCATTGTTGCGTTTAAACTGCAACAGTGGCTACGGGAACGCGCCACTATACCATGTTATGCGTACATTGCATATCTTGTTGTCATGTAAAGTCGGCTGATTAGATGATAATTAACGATGCACCTGAACAGGCGTAAGAGGTAATGGTCATGTCCTAATGGCACCCACTACAACAGTGTGAGCTAAAATAGAATGAGAAGCATGGATCTAAACATTCCACGAGGAAAATCACAGAAGCCTTCGGTGTGTTTAGTCGGTCACAGTCTTCGGGTTCTTAGCCGATATCTTTTAAACAGAAAGCAGGAGTGTGTTAATGTAACACCTTCACGCAGCATTTGTGGTGACGTTGAAACATACGATTTAAACTCAGGATGCATGTGACTTTTTATTTCGGCTGTGTTGTGTGTGTTTTGGGGGGAAAGGGGGGGGGGGGACATGCCACAGTTCCGCTAAAACGAGAGGCTGTCTGTTCTCGATGACTACTTCGATCGTTTCTCCTTTCGGCCACGTCGACTCAGTCGCTCTACAAGGCCCCCGCATGTGTGCGTGTATTCACACATCGCAGTAACGGTTAGCACAGCGTAGAACGCGCGCGAGAGAGAGAGAGAGAGAGAGAGAGTTCAGAAGGCAGAGAGTTTCAGAAATCTTTGTCATCAGTGTGCATCGAAGCATCTTATTGGGTGCGTTCGATAAAAATGCGAAAAGTGAATATTAGTTTCGTCATGTCTACCCGGCTGTCTCTCTCTCTATCTGGCTGTCCGTCCGTCCCTCCGTCTGTTTGCAACAACTCGGCTCCTACTGGACAGATTTTCATGAAATTTGATATTTGAGTTTTTTTTTTAATATTTCGAGAAAATTCAAGTTTGATTAAAATCTGACAAGAATAACCGGTACTTTGCACGAGGACCGATATGCATTTATGATATATTGCTAAATTCGTTTTAGGACGATAAATGTTTCAGACAAAAGTTGTAAATAAAAATCAAATCACATATATTGTGTTCAATAACTTTTTTTTTGTTGAAAATCGGGCCGTTTAAGAGGTAATGTGTAGAGCCAAAGGACATAGATGACAATATTGCGCATGCGCGTTGTACCCGGGACTGAGAACACACACTCAGAATATGTAATGCTTATTGCTCTTCCACTATGGTTTCATGAATGGACCTCAATGTTACGATGTACGTACATTGCCTGTCGTGTTATATGTGCGAAGAACAGGATAGTTATCAACCTGCTGACGTCATGTGTGGCTGTGAGATGTGAAGCGACAGTGGAGCGGCAAGACGTCATGGAGTGCTGTAACACAGTTTGTGGACTGTTATAGGCGCGAGTGAGGCTTACTTCATCCCGTTTTAGATACAGTAGTGAGGTGAGACCGAGCCCTGAGACGTCAGCTGGATCTATTGTAGTGGGCCCTGATGATTGATGGGCAGATACGGAGCATTGCTGGACGGATAATTAGCAGAAGAAAGCCTGCTTTTCATAGAAACACTTTACAGCTTGCATGTGGAGTGCACTTATGAGATGGGCGAAACATGTGGCACGTATGGCGGAGAGCCTCATACAAGGTCTTGGTTGGGGAACCTGATGTATATAGACCACTTTTAAGACCAAGCCATAGACTGGAAGATAATATTAAAAAGTACATTCAAGAAATAGGATGGGAGGACGTAGACTGAATTGGTGTGGCTCAGGATAAGGCCAAGTAGCGGTCACTCGTGAATGTGGTAATGGACCTTTGGTTTCCATAAAATCGCTCACTGAATTCAAAATGGCACAACTGAAATTTTCCATTTGGAGTTAATAGTACGATTGAGCTCAAAAATGTAACAACTACATCTGACAATACCGGCACACTTGTTAGTCGAAACGCACCCCGTTAGATGCCATTACTGTTGGATGTAGTTGGTACATTTTTCAGCTCAGTCGTAATATTAACTCAAAATGGGCAATTTTTGGATTGTGCCACTAATGCATTCAGTGAACGAAATGTGAAGAATTTATGGGTTAACTCAGGACTCTGCTGCATCGAGTCAGTCATTTACTTATTTGGGGTACAGAGGAACTGAACCCGATCCCCCGGGGTGAGAAGCCACGCCAGAACCTGTTATCAGCCTATACGTCCGAGTAATACCGCAACCAGAGGCTCGCCTTCCTGCTGCGTTGCGACGTCAGAAAGCGGTTTCGTTTCGCATATCGTGTCAGCTGGTCCAATCGTATGCGACCCTACGCTGATGTATTGCTAAACATGGTAGAGTCCCACTTTACGGCGAGCGTGTGGACCGAAATTGCCCCCCCCCCCCCCCCCCCTCCACCACAACGCGGGCTCTGGGGGGGCGGGGGGGGTTGTGTCCCGTAATGCCCCCCCCCCCCCCGAGAGTAGACGCGTGTGCGCTGTGTGGTGGCTGTGAGGTTTCCGGCTTCTGCCGTAGACCCTTACTCACTTCTCCGATCTGACCTCACTTTCGAGCGAATTAAAAACAACTGTAAATCGAAAACTAATGGAATAGACTATTGAAATTTTTTTAGTTGTTTTTCGTTATTCTCCTCGTAACCGTTCATTTCTTTCTTTCTTTCTTTCTTTATCTCTTTCTACGTCTTAATTTTTTCTCCACAGTGGCGCCGCTAGATTTTTTGACGCCCGGGGCCAGTTATCAAAGCGATTACCCATAACAAAAATTATGAACTTTAAAGAAGACAACTATTTTTTTTAATTTCCTTTTATTTGGTTCAATAATTTAAAATTTGTTGAGCGCAGAAAGTTATTTTTTATGCAAAACATTAGTGTGGTTGTCCATTTTGCCACGTCTTTGGTTATGCCGCCTAAGGCGGCAGCATCACTTCCCCCCGCCCCCACACACACACACGTAATTATGCCCCTGTCCCCATATTCCGCTATTCCTGTTTTTCTTTCTCTTTCTTATTGTAGTGTTTTCATCTTTGTTACTTCTCAGGAAAGGAGGTAAAGGGAAGGATTAGATGTACCTCGCGCAAGTACATTAGGCTTTTATGTACGAGAAACTAGGAATATGTGACGTGTCATGTGTTAGTTGCGACGTTTTGGAATTTAGGATTCAGTCCGTCGAACTGAATTGAATGGAAGCACAGTACTCTTGTCACAAGTATCGGTAAAATGCAGTCAAACACGATTTTTAATATTTGTATTGCTAAGACATTACTCTTGTTTTGGCGGTGAGTATGGAAAATACAATGCCATCTGGTTTCGTGTTTAGCGTCCACATCTGAGTGGTTCTTACGTTGCTGAACGTGCTTGGTGCTCACAGTCTTACGTGATTAGTGAGGCATTAAACGCTGGAGTTAGGTCAGCAGTATGATGATGATGATGATTATACGGAGCGTACAGCGACTCGGAAATACTTAGATAACTTGAAAGCTAAATAAATTGAAGACGTAAATAAACTTTTGAAAACTTAACGATTCTCACCAGTTAGATAGTATAATTAATTAACCTTGCCTCCATTGTTTGGGTATACGAGTGCCAAGAAAAATGGCAGTGCTGTCAGATGCACATCTCTGTCCGTGTCGCTCGGTATATTGGCGATGCGGAGCGTCAGGATGGGGGGATGGGAGGGTATAATAATACGGTTTGTTTAAGAGGAGGTTGAGGCCGAGTCCGGACCGGGCAGAAGGGGGAAGGGAAGCGAAGGGAAGGCCGGGACCTATTTATTTTCCCCAGCTCCGGTGCTCGATAAGCATGTATGTTTCTGTCTGATAGCAAACAGCGAGCCCGTATTGATCAGCGCAAGCCGAGTAAACAAGTGTCGGTCGGGTATGGGGGGACAGGGGTCCGTACCCTGCCTGCCTGCTTGTGCTTACATGCCAACCATTTCTCCCTCGCTCGCCTCTACTCGCCAGACCAGGCACGCAGATGGTACTGCAGCTTGGTGGCAGCAAGGTTTGTCCTGCCGTTGTTTGGTTTATGATTATTCTGGATCTGTCAATCAGTGAGCTGGCTGGTGGGTGGATGCTGTCCAGTGGAGAATATGAAGTGCTGAATCCGTCGGAAGTGACGTGCGCTGCTGAGCGACGAACGGGCAACGGGGAGGAGTGGTGAGTGCATCAGAAGAGGCTAAGGAGGGCAGCGTGACTGTGTGTGTTTTGTTGTTGTGGCTCGGCAGTCGGACGGTCAGTCATGTAGCTTGGGCCCCCACCGAACATTGCCGATTGGAACCGACGTGTGCCGAGCAAGGAGACTGGCGGGCCGCGTGGTGTGGAACGCGCCGGATCCGCCACTACACGGCAACTGGCAAGTTCACAAGACAGGCAAGCAGGCGGACAGGCAGGCTGAACGAAATCACAAGCAGTCGCAGCTCGCAAGCAAGAGAAACAGCAGCCTTCAACTCGACGACTCCACTTCGCTGGCGCCACCAACTTCGCATTCCGAACGGCGCTGCTGACAAGTTCGGAGCCGCAGAAGAGTAGCATGCTGGAACCGCGCTGGAGACCAGTGCAGGTAAAAGTTTTGACCTCCGTCCCCTCTCCAGCCCGCGCGAATCAAATCAGCCACTCATTCACCTTTCAAAGTCGCGAGCGGACGGACGGACGGACGGACAGACCTCTGGTCCAGCTTCCGGACTTTTCGCGGACTAGAAAGAGCGGTGTGGGGAGGGGGGCCGGGACTAACGGGAAGAGGAGGAGGAGGAGGGTTGAAGAAGTGGTGGGGGGAGGGCAGGGCGCGACTTCTCCGATTAGTCTGCGTTTCTCTGACGTCATCTCTTTCGACCTCTAAGGACGAGTCTTAGTGTGACCCCCCACATGTTTGAAAGATATGAACCCAGAACTCCTCAATATTTTTCCCTATTTTAATTCTTATTTTATGCTTCTAAGACATTTTCATGCTTCGTTGTGTTCTGCTTGGGATTTTTTTTGTATTGACAGCTCATGATATGCTTCAATTAACAACTGTAGTGCAATATGCAACCTCGTTAAGCCTTAGAATAAATAACCTGTGACGTTAACCTTACCGTGACTGGGGGCACCTGGTTTCACTTATGAATACCTTCAGATGGTGTGTGGGTGGAACCCACCATTCCCCCCAATTCCATCGACATTCACGTTTCGTTTACATAATGCTATTGATTCATTGTTGCTATATGAAGTACTTCATGCTTACGTAACAAATCGTGGTGCATATTTCTAAGGACTAGTTTTCGGTTCCTCGAGCAGTCTCGCGTTGTAAAAAAAAACATTCATGTCTAGACTGCATTGACTTGCAGAAAATGTCGTGTACAACCAACAGGGCTTACCAGTTTAACGGATGTGACATGTTCGTAATAAAAGTGACATTAGTCATATCCGGATTCTAAGAAAAGATGCGCGGACTGCGGCTTGGATAATTTACGTGATTAGGAGCGATTGTCATTCGTAATATCCACGTGCTGGAAAGTTTCCGTTTATGGTCGCTGGGACATGGGTGTGTATAAACGCATTTCTGTAACACGTGCAAGGGATATGCGTACTTAACCATGTACTGGCAGGCACACGTGCACTGTGTCCAATAAGAGATAAACTGTACAGTGAATGGCCCGAACCTCAGCTTTGGTTTCTTGTCGCGCTCATTTTCACTTGTTGCCGTAGTCCGGTTGACGATACTTCGAGTTACAGACTTATTCCAAACGTCTGATTCCTTTATAGTCTCCTAAAATGTCAGGTAATGGCCCGTATTGTCGAAGTCAGTTTCTTGAGTTGACGGTGAAACGACGGTAGTTATGTTGATTATGTTCTGCGGTTTCTTTTTTGTCGGTGATTGGGGCTGAAGGAGTAAGTGCATTGTTTTATGGTTACAGGTGCAAGTTGCTTGGTGATACGGTGCAGTCGACAATTCAGCAGTTATGATATTCTAGGGTTGAGTCGAGTTAACTTGCAGATTCGTCATTTTCATGGTGATCGTATCACGTAAGGTACTACAGTGTTGTTTATCTTGCGACTTTACTTTTTTTTTAATTGGGGATTTTCATTCCGTTAGCCATTGCACTGACAACTTTAACAGTTTCATCAGTATAAAGTAACAATTAACGTTACTAGTTTAATTACCAAAATTTGGAAGATGTACTAACACTTTGAGAGCGATTGTTATGTGAGTGAGTTTCTCCTGCTGCATCGCCGACGAACCATGGGTCGTCATATTACAATGTTTTTAATTATTGGTTGCTGTGAGCACTGCGTACTGTGTCAGATGACAGTCGCGCATTCATTTATGCCCTAACAGTAAACTGCACTTTATGTTTACCTCACAGCTTATGTTCTAGGGGACGGAAACTTGTTTTCGTTTGTTTGCATGTACGAATGTGTGTGAAAACAACCAACTAACTTGCCTCTGAATACTGAGACTCCTTCTGTGCCTGTGACAATATTCTTCTATACTAAATGCTGGTGTTTTTCTACATAGTCACATATCCGCTCATGCGCAGTGTTTTATTCGCGTTGAGGTTACTCTATAAGGTACGTGTTTTGTAAGTTTACATGGTTTTCATTCCACAAGTGGATACGTTAGACTTTATAAGGGAATGCGTCCAGTGTGTAATATGAATTGATTTTATCGATAATTGTAATTTAAGTCCGTTGTTAAGGTGGGCCTGCACTAGGACATTGGCGTTTTCTTGAATTTGTTGTGTGGAAAACACATCAGGGTTATTGTAAAGGCACCCTTAACTTCAGTAAACGTCTGAGACGAGTTACCTGTAATGTAAAATCGTGAAGTACCAGTGGATCAGAACAATGTGATATGATTTGCTGCGAGGACCGTTTTCTGACCTCCGGGCTCCAGAGATCCTCGTCGCGATCTCGAGCTGTCACAAAGGCGATTACCACCGGCAGGGGGGCAAGTCTGCTCATGTTTATACCAGCATCTCGCTTCAGCTCTGGCTTTCAGGCCTGTGTCGCGTTTTGTGACATTTCTCGTGCGGTCATTAATTTACGTTAAAAGTTGTGTTGTGCCTCTTAAAATTGGCAGTCAGTGACAACATTAAGCCTGCTACTTAATTAACAATATTTTTTTTATACTGAACTTGCAAATATGCAGGTTAATCGTTTTGCAGTTTTATGTGGCACAGTTTTCGTGTTGTATAGCACTGGTACAGCTAACAGATAGCGCCCTTCTAACACCGCGTGTTGCGATACTTTATCATTTATTTCTTACATGCTTTAATCTTTGGAACACTGTAATTCCTGTAACGACATTCCGAATTTATTCTTTTGGAGTGCAAATATACGTAATGTATTAAAATATTTTTGTATGTAGAGATATATTCCGGTAGGTTCCAACGCGATTAAAAACACAAAAGGATTCATTTTTGTAGAAATTAGGTATTAATGCTGTCGGCCGGTCTCTGTCGGTGGTCATGCCATGTAAGGCATAGGTTTGCAGTCGCCGTATTGCTGGGATTGCGGGCTCGAATCCCGCTGAAGGCGTGGATATTCGTGTCTTCTGTTTGTTGCGTCTGTAGCGGTCTCCGCAGCGGACTGATCACACGTTAAGAGGATTCCTACTGGCTGCACGTGTGTGTCTGAAATTATGTGTATGATCTAGAAACTTCAAGAACGAGGCGGCCTAGGCCCGATGTGTGCCCTTGCCCCTCGGACGAAAAATTAATAATTTTTGGTATATTAATATTGCATTTCGCAAGTGTAATATTAATATTCGGTAGCAATCAGTACACGTAAGCAGTTCACCTAGCAATACAATTTGTTATCGAATGACGCTAGGCATCTCTGGCACATAACATTTACAAGATGCGATATTATCCACTAAACACAAGACAGTTACCCTTGTATAGTTTCCTGCACTTAGTTCTTCGCTCATTTGCTATAGTGTTAACGAAGTAGCATATACAGTTGCATTACTTAGCCCGAACTTTCATTAGCTCGTAAGCTATTCCTGAGTTGGACTACCGGGAAACCTAGCGTGTTTCAAAACCTCGTTAGGACGTGCGCGCCCGGATTATGGCCAAACTGTCTTTACTTTTAATTAAATTTAATTTTATACAGAACAGAATGTAACTTAATACGATTACTGATGCGTTCGCAAAGTTATTCGAAAATGTTCTCTTTTAGGCCCTGTACTTTGGTAATAAGTTGTCACGTACCAGTCACTTCAAGATAATCACGAATTTGCGTTTGTGGGTGCAGTTCGTACGTTTCGAGATTCGTATGTTTACTAATGAGGATCAACAAAATTAGCCACGTCTTTTATTTAACTGCAGATTACACGGAAAGTGAAAATGAGATAAGTGCACAAAGTCGAGTTTAAAAAAAAAAGTGATACGCTTTGTCATGAGTCAAATTGTTGAAAGTCAGAATTTGGAAGAATCAAGTTTAGCAGTGAGGAGAATATTGACTGCAGCTGCTGACTTGTTTAAGAGAGGACAATTTGAAGGTACAGGGAACAGTAGTGTGATTAGATAGTACGATTAAATACACTTTATTTTATTTTTCGCATCCGTTGGTGACGAGCTTAATTATCGCTTTCTGCGTGGTAATGGAGTAAAAGCTGTTGTGGAAAGTCAGTGGTCTTCAGACTGCTAATATTTGTGGAACCCTTGCGACAAAATCGGAGTTTTCGCGAAACCGCTGTAGAGTAAACGTTTACTTTCTTAGGTGCAGAAATGAAAAACTTTCCTGAAACCTTAACTACTATTTACAGAGATGAAATGTGTATGTACATGCATGAAAAACAGAATGTCATTGTTATTGTTTTATACTGCAAGTAAATCCAGCCCCTATTGTGCTCAAACATGGCGAGTAAAATTTAAAAAAAAATGCAGTTATAGATTATCAAAATAATACTTAGCGATTTGGTCATGAAAAGTAATGTGCTTTTGGAAGCCCTGAAACTCGCCCGCGGAACCTCTTAGTTAGGGAATCGAGCGCTGATATTTGCAACGCTGCAACAGCAGACCTGGCGACGAAAATTGTCGGTTTTTTATTGCCACAGAGACGCGTGCTATTTAGGAATGCCGTTGTGAGTGTTTTGCGAGGAGAACTAAAGTTCTTTATAAGGTCACTGTGTTATTGCGTACGGTGGCGAGATTTCGGTTGGAGGAAGTTCATAACAGGGGCATAGACCAGGAAGCAATTAAGTGATCAGGCAACTGCTAATAAAGATGCTCAGAGTTATAGTAGTCGGCTTTGCAAGTGTTTTCTGCGTTTTGACGTCGGCTGAAGATGACGTGTCATGCTACGAGAGCAGATGTGTCGGCTGATCGTGCAGTATTGCCACAAGGTGTTATATGGAAGTACTCTCGAATTTATAACATTATTCCTTCATTTTCCATTAATTTCTCTTGGCGTGAAAAGTTGTGGAATTCAGGTATTTTTTACATTTCCTGGGAGCAGAGAGTGTTTTAAGATATTTTCATTTCACATAATACGAACAAATAGGAACAAAATTTTCATTTCACATAATACGAACAAATAGGAACAAAATTAAAACAGTATTGGAGTTCCCAAAATGTCGGTGCATTTACATGGAATGTAAGTTTGTCTGTAGGAGTAATTCTAAAACAAGTAACTTGAGATAACTGATAAAACGAATAAGGACGCGCTGTGTTTTGCAGTTTTGGCTTACGTTGGTGACAAGAGCAGTACACCGAACAGGCTGTGGTTACAAGTCGCAATATTGCTGCGTTCATTTTAAGATACGACTGCGGCCCAGAAATTCCGGGTCGACTTGTTTACGACGATATCCCATTGGCGTGTGTGTTCTTTTATTGATGTTTTATGTGCCACATTTTTTATTACGTTGAAGGAAAAATATATCGCGCTGGTTAAGTATGTCAGGTGCCAGCTTAAACATTGCGAAGAGTATGGGGAAAGATAACGCCGTTTTCTGGGGTAGCATTTTAGTAGCTGAATTGTGATTATTATTTCTACAGACAGCCATCAAATGATGCGGTTATAAATTAAAATTTGAGGTCTGTTGATATCGCTTCTAGTAACAACCCGGCACTCCGCAGTCGGCGAAGTGCTTGAGTTGAGTATCGGTGTGCGAGCTGGCGGCCCCTTTGTGTCGTAGATGTCGGTAACATTCACGTGACTTTGCACTCGGCACTTTTAATGGGAGACTTGATTTGTGTTAGGAAGTGTTTGTTGCTGTTGTTGCTGGAGTCAGGTTCCGCAGTTACGAAGAGAAAAGACAGGCATAGGAGAGACAGTAATAAATACTGCACACGATGCGAGTTGGGCCGATCTGATAGCTGGTCTACAAGCCAAGTCGCATCCGAATTTCAATTTCTGCCCCCCCCCCCCCCCACATATGTGGAGTGTGGGGGTAAATTTTATAAATCGTACTAATAAATAGATTTGGGGTTCCTTCTTT
>Ga0131853_10009671_pt1 | contig 17643 bp, 16 predicted proteins | sample TergutLab28metaG_FD_92764 | JGI IMG/M metagenome (GOLD analysis project Ga0131853, IMG submission 92764) | Labiotermes labralis P1 segment gut microbial communities from Petit-Saut dam, French Guiana - Lab288 P1 (version 2) (version 2) | ecosystem: Host-associated > Arthropoda: Insects >... | reverse complement strand
TAAAATGAATTCGAACAAGAAGTCTCAAGGCATCAAAACCAGCCATCTGCTAAAATTTATTATTGGTTCTGTGGTTGGTCTGTTTCTGTTTTTAGTACCCATACCCCGAGAAGCCGCATTTAACATACCCTTGGGTATTGCTATCGACTGGCTTGGAGGCGTATTGTCCCTAGAAAATTTCAATATAGCCACCATACTTGCGTACATTTTTATTACAGTATCGCTTCTGGGTACCATATTGGCCTACACGGTTAAGCCTGGATTTATCATGAATAATGATAAGCTGCGCGATATTTTTAAAGCGCATCCGGTTTATGTAGTGTGTCGTATACTTGCATTTGTGTTTGTCACAATGGTTTATTTCGACTTTGGGCCAGAATTTATTATTCATGGGGATGTTGGCGGGCTCATGTTATTTGTCCTTATTACCGGGCTTGTTCCAATTTTCTTAATACTATCGTTTCTAATACCAGTATTAACAGACTTTGGATTAATGGAGTTTATTGGCGTACTTATTAAAAAAGCTTTGCGCTTTTTATTCACATTACCGGGACGTGCATCTATCGACTTAGCGGCATCTTGGTTTGGATCTTCTGCCGTGTCGGTTATTATTACACGTAACCAACACGAAAAAGGGTTCTACACAGGGCGTGAGGCTGCTGCAATTGCAGTTAACTTCTCCTTTGTATCTTTACCGTTTTCCTTTGTTGTGGCACGCACAATGGGCATAGAAATGTACTTCCTGCCATGGTATTTAATTGTTTGTTTTACTTGTATTATCATAGCGATGATAACCCCAAGAATTTGGCCTTTAAAGAGTCTGCCAGACTCTTATATGGAAGATGTTGGCAAGCAAATTGATGAAGATGAAGAAGCCGGTGAGTCGCGCTTTAAAAAAGCCTTAGTTAATGCAAGCGAAAGAGCAGGCAAAACTAAAGCATCAGATGTTGTAACAGGCGGCCTTAAATGCTACCTAGACGTATTTATGGATTTGTTCCCAGTTATTATGGCATTTGGTACAATTGGGCTTATTGTTGCAGAAATGACACCATTGTTTGATTGGATTGCAATGCCAATGCAGTTACTTTTAGGTGTATTACGTGTACCCGGTGCCGCAGATTATGCCAGTGCGACATTAATCGGCTTTGCAGATATGTTCTTACCTGCAATCATACTTGGCACGTCTGCCCCTCTTGAAACCAGATTTATTATTGGCGCTCTTTCAATCGTACAAATTATCTACATGGCAGAAACAGGTATCTTAATACTCAAGTCAAATATCCCACTAGGATTTGGTAAGCTTTTATTAATGTTCTTTATACGTACGATCATTGGCTTGCCGATAATTGTGCTGCTTACACGAATAGTTATGCCTTTTTTATGGTAATGTATTGCCACATCTCAGCCGCAATATCCTCTGCACCAGCAATATCCGAACCGACAATTATAATATTGTCGGTTTTTTTCATGCGCTCGATTGCTGCTAAATATCTATCATATCGCAACTCTAACTCCGGCAGTGCTTCAAAAATGCTATTTTCTTCTCCACGTTTAGCCACTCGCCGAATACACTCTCTTGGAGATACATTCAAAAAAAATACAATATCCGGCTTTCGAATTGGCATTACGGCTTGGTTATACGCGATTACCCGCTCTAAACTATCACTATCAAGCCCCTGATAGGCCATGCTTGAATAATAATATCTGTCACATACTACGTGACTGTGCTCGAGTGCGGGAAAGATTTCGCCCTTTAAATGCTGATACCTGTCTGCGGCAAAAAGTAATGCCACAGACTCGTTTTCGATATTTGTAATTTTGCCGGTTAAAATGGAGCGTATTAACTCCCCTATTTGGTTTTTAGTTGGCTCGAATGTTGTATGGCATGGCAAACCATGTAAAGCAAAGCGTTCTGCCAAAAGTTTTGTTACTGTAGACTTACCGCAGCCATCTAAACCTTCTATTACAATAAATTTCATGTAGCCCTCCAAGACTATATTTTAGCAATAAAAAAATGCGCGTAAGCGCATTTTTTATGAGGGGGGATGGGCCCTCGGGGACTTGAACCCAGGACCGCCCGGTTATGAGCCGGGTGCTCTAACCAACTGAGCTAAGAGCCCATATTATCCCTAATATTAGGGGATTTTAAACACTAGAGCATCCGATTTTCACATTGTCGGAGCATCCGATTAGCGCCTTAATCACTCTGACCATGTTACTATATTTGCAAAAGCTTGTCAAGAACGATGTTATAATTTTTGGTCGCTTTTTTTGTTTTTCTAACTTAAACTACTTCTTGCATAGTATTAAAGATGGACAAAAGAGGATGAGAGATCATAAAAACAATTCGAGAAATTGCGGAGGAGATTGGCGTATCGAAACAGGCGGTATATAAACGTTACAAGGGCAAGTTGTATAAATCCGTGCTTCCATATGCGCGGATGGTTGACTGTACTATATACATAATGGAGCATGGCGAAAACATAATCAAACAAGACTTTTTGAGTGATAGTGCATCCAGCATAGTACATACGGAGTATGCGCCGGATGCACTTGTTTTGATGTTGCGAGAAGAATTAGAAGCCAAGAACAGGCAAATTGCAGAACTAACGAACGTTATAAAAACGCTTACAGAAAGCACCAATCGATCGAAGATAACGAAAACCCAGAAACGAAAAAAGCTGGTTAAACAAACGATAAAAAGCGCACCCATTAACAGGCTCATAAATCAATAAGGGCGTGCTAGTTGCTAACGCAACACCGCGCCGCCCTTTGGAAATGCCCACTTAGCCTGACCGCCAAAACTGGCCTAAGGGCGCACTTCTGCACCGGCAAAAACCGCCGGTGCTTTTTATGCAACAAGACCAGGCAGTCACGCATACTCTACTGGTATTAAGGTGGTGTGTGATGGCAATGTATCATTTTTCAGCTACACGAATTGGCGGGAACGGTGGGCGTTCATCCGTTGGGGCGGCGGCGTACCACTCGGGCAAAAAATATCATAATAAATATGATGGCGTACCCCACGACTACACCAAACGACGCGGGTCAGTTAGCACGTCGGCATATCATTCTGGCAAGCGGTTGGTTGATGGGAATTTAGCACATGATTTTACATATAAGAGCGAAATCATTCACAATGAAATTATGTTGCCAAAACATGCACCTGAGATTTTTAGAAATGGTGAAACTCTTTGGAATTCTGTTGAGTCAGCAAAAAAACAATATAACGAACAGACTTCGCGGATGGTTGTCGTTGCCTTACCGAACGAATTGACCCCGGATCAAAATATAGAACTTGTGCGTAATTTTGTTAGGAGAGCATTTGTTAGCGATGGAATGTGCGCGGATTTTTCCATTCACGCAGGGCATGTTCATGATAAAAAAGACGAAACATATCCCTTTCAAGATCTAGCGATTCAGAAGAACAACCCACATGCACATATTCAGCTTACGACGCGCCCTTTGAACGAGAACGGAACATGGGCGAATAAGACGCGCAAGGAATATATTATAGATAAAAACGGTGATAAAATCAGGCTAAAGAGCGGTAAAGGATGGCGGAGTAGAAATGTAAATCTGACCGATTGGGAGAAGCCAGAAACCCTTTTAAAGTGGCGTGAAAATTGGGCATTGACGGTAAATAGGGAATTTGAACGTCTGGGAATTGATGCGCGTATAGATCACAGATCACTAAAAGATCAAGGCATTGATCGCACACCTACAACACATATGGGGCATAAGGCGTGGAATTTAGAAAAAAAGGGTATCAAAACAGAAATTGGTGATAAAAACAGGGCGATTATGGTGCAGAATAAGGAGTTAGAGCGTGAAACACTGCTAGAAATTGCGGCCGAGCATATGTACGAATTGAAGCAGAAGTATATTGCTGTTGATAAGGAAATATCTGCAATAAAACAGAACATTAGCGAAATGCAACGCAATAAATTTGCTACTCTTGCACAGGCAGAAGATATTGGAGAACGTGCCGCAAACATTCAATCTCTAAGGATTAGGCTTTCAGAAATGAAAGCAACCAGACAGGACACAAGCATTATTTTTCGCTCATATGAGCAAGCACTGAATTATTTTAAGCGAGAATTTAATGTCGCGCCAGAACAGGCAAGTGAGGAGATAAAACGACTTGAATCAAAAGCAAGAGAGTTAACGCAAAAATTAGTACCAATGCAAAAAAGATTACCTCCGCTTTTGATTGATAGAGATACTTTGAAATCGCGATATCATCAACGCAGATTATTGGCAGATATTAGCCGTGATAGAGAGCGAATTTTGGCTAGATTAGAACAACTAGAAAAGGAAACCCGCGACAAATTAACGCCAAAAGAGAATATGGCGCGGTTGAAAATTGTTAGTGGGCTTGATGACAAGAAGGTCGAAAGAGAGATGGAACGCGATAGATATAAGGGGCGGTAATAATTCTCCTCTTTTGCAGATTGTCAACGAAAATTCTTGCATTTTGGATTATTATGTGTTAGATTTACTCAACAATATAACTATACGAAAAAGCATTTTAAAGTAGCGTATTTTTACAATCAAACATTTCATTATGAGGGGAGTAAGTAATGAAAAAAATTAATTGTACGATCAGACGTTCACTTGCATTATTGTTGATAATATCGTTATTGTTTGGCCTAATGCCAGCATTGACTGTATATGCTAACGATAATCGCAACGAATTAATTGGGGAATGGGAAGGTATTTATTACAATAATTTCGGGCTAAACGGCTTGCGTTTATCTGTCTTTATGGATGGTGTAAATTATAAAGCTATATTTTCGTTTTTCCCTGTTGAGGGTAGCCCAGCCGAACAAGAGTCTGGTAGTTTTTATTCCGATGTTAGGTTCAATAATCAAACCAATGAACTCGAAATAATAGGAGCGACTTGGATTGAAAGGCCACATGGTTGGGAGTTTGTTAATCTTTTTGGAACAATATCTAATAACATTTTTTCTGGTGCCGTGCGTTGGGATGGCTTTTTTTGGCCTATTTTTTTAGAAACCTTTTCTTTAACCAGAGTTAATGCAGGCGAGTTGGATAATGATGATATTAGAGTTTTTTTGAATGGTGAAAGAATCCGATTTGACCAACCGCCAATAATTGAAGATGGGCGCATTCTTGTACCTATACGGGCGATTGCCGAAGCTATGGGGGGAACGGTTGAATGGGATGATGCAACTGAAACGGCAACCATTCAATTCTACAACATTGGTATTCAAATTACTAGAGATGTAAATTTTGCTCAAATTATTAATCGAATTAGTGCAACAACTAAGCGGTATTATAGTATGAGACTTGAGGTACCTATGCGAGTTATTGAGGATAGAAGTTTTGTTCCATTAAGATTTGTAGCACAATCATTTGAATCCGAAGTTATATGGGAGAGTAATCGTAGGGTAGCTTATATTATATCGCCGCCCAAAATTCCCGAAATGGGTGGCTGGTACTATTTACGCAGTTTTCAAGGCAGAGGGGGCGGTCAACTATATTTTATACCTAAAAGCCACGCACAAAATGCAGTTGAAGCAATTTGGCGACAATATAATGCAAATCGTATTGTTGATATTGGTTCTATACCACTAAATTCTCTGTTGAATGTACAAGTAAGATTGATATTAGATGCTATAAATATTGGCCAAACTGTTTTTAATATTAGTGCACTAAGGGAGTTTGAACTTGAACTTGAAAATTGCAGTGAATATGGTTTTATTGTAATTAGACGAATACCACATTTTAATCACATGGGGTCAGCAGACATAACATTTGAGATTTATAACTCGCCGTTTTTTCCTAGCGATTGTTGGTTAAGAGAACGAGGTGTTTCTTTTACTTTCGAGTCTCCACAATTCCATCGAATGAGCGTAACTTCGCCAGATAATTGGGTTGATATAATCTATACGGGTAATTAAGCATTCTATGTTGAATAGGCTCAACATGGTGAGGGCAGTAATCTAATTACTCTCATTTTCATTGTATGTAAGGATGCAGTACAGATGAGGACTCAATATAGCAATCCATACAATAACACTTGAAATATTCACAGCAATAATAAAATTATCGGTTAATATTACAACTAATGCAACAGGTATTACACAGGCTGTCGTCCATATTATCTGGAATACTTCAGATACTTTTCTTTTATTCTCACCGATTACGATATAATCATAAATAGCAGTAGCAATAACCAGAGAATATGCAGTTCCCATCAATAGCAAATTAAACTCACTTAAACTTGTAAAATAATTTATTATGAGAAAAACTAGCCCCATTAAATACCCGATTAACACTATGTTTTTTTTCATACTTTACCACACCCCTCTACTGAATATTCGCTATGCATATACAAGCACGTTATAACAACATTTACCATAAGTCAACCAAAATTTGAAATTTGAGACTCATGCGAAGTGAACTGACCCCAAAAAGTTAGACACAATTATGCGAATATGCGAACAAACCAAAAGTTAGTTTGTGTGTCCAACTTTCGGGGTGCAGTTCAAAGTTATAGCATGAGTTTTTAATTTTAGCATATACTGTACGACTAATATTTTGAGGTTATACAAATGTCTATTCATGGCTTTGTTTTCGGCAAATTAGGCGATAAGTATGTTACAAAGAAGGAAAGCAAAGATGGTCATATTTTGATTGTTGGCGGCGCAGGGAGTGGAAAGACTTCCTGTATAGCTATACCGTCACTAATGGCATGGCGCGAGTGCGTATTTTGTATTGATATTAAGGGAGAATTATACCAGTGTACGCAACACAAAAGACCAAACGTCAAAATTTTTGACCCCACGAGCGAATCTACATACGGTTATGATCCATTCTATTTATTAAAAAAATGTGATAATCCTGCGCAAGAAGCCCTTGCCATAGCACAGGCTCTTGTACCTCTTCCACTAGAAACTAAAGATTCATTTTGGATAGATAACGCGCAGAATATATTCACCGCCGCGATTATCCACTGTAGTGCGCGAGGGCTATCCTTTCTTGATACAATTGAGTTTTTGCAGAGTACAACCCCCAAAGTCTTAATACAAGAACTACGCGAAAGTACAGAACGTGAAGCGCGCTATTACGTCAACAGTTTGGCAGATATGGATGTGAGGACACTATCGTCAATTATGGCGGAACTTAGCAAGAATATTGTTCTATTCGTTACAGATAAAAATCTGATACACGCTATGTCGCGCCCTAAAAAAATAACGCCTGCCGACTTGGAGTATGGATCAGATGTGTTTTTATGTATTCCAGAGCACCTTCTACGACAATTAAAGAGTCTATTGACCCTTATTGTAAGGCAATTTTTGCGACACTTTGAAAAAAGGCCAAATATGACGGCAGCACCAATCTTATTTCTACTTGATGAATTCCCACGATTAGGCAAAATAGAGGAACTTGCAGACGGATTAGCAACATTGAGAAGCAAAAAAATAACTATTTGCCCTATTATTCAAAGTTTGGCACAACTTGATTTAATTTACGGTGCGGCGGCAAGGCGCGTTATTGTTGATAATTGCGCATATAAAGCCGTATTAAATGCAACCGATGCAGACAGTCAAGAGTATTTTAGCCGATTGGTAGGTACTCACGAGAAAATGAGAACCACGCACGATATGAGATTCGAGCCTGTCACTGGTTTAGTCGCTGGCAAAGGAACTGGTAAAACATCAGAGGAAAAGCGAAAAATCAAGCCGGAACACTGGGCAACGATGCGGGATATCGCTCTGTTTACGCCGGTTGGATTTTTCAAAGTGCAGAGAGTGCCATATTACAAGCAGTGATTTTATTATAGAAAGAAGGTTTTCCAATGGGACGATTCTTTAACTTTAGTTTGTTAGATTTATTTAATGACCCTGCAATTAAACTATTGCGCGGCGGCGCGAAAATATGTATGAAAATCATTGCTAGTGCTAGTGCAAATGAAGACAATGAGAAAATAACAACGCCAGAATTAGCAGAGTTGCTTCACGGCGCACAGACTGGTAACTCTAACGCACAGGTTCTTTTATCAGTTCATTATGCGGAAAATGGCAATTTTGAAATGGCTACATATTGGCTCAAAAAATCAGCCGATCAAGGAAATGAACATGCGCTGGAGATTGTTGACATGTTGCAAAGTGAATAAGCAAAACGACAACTCATGAATTACAAGCAACTCCTTTTTTGTAGAATTAACTTACAGAAAGGGGTTGTTTTTATTATGCAAACATATGGCTATTTACGAGTATCGAGCAAAGATCAAAACGAAGACAGGCAAGTCACAAAATTCTATGAATTAGGCGTATCTACTAAAAACATGTTCATAGACAAGCAATCGGGAAAAGATTTTGATCGCGGGGAGTACAAACGGCTGATCGATAAACTCAAAGCAAAGGATCTGCTGTACATAGACAGCATTGACCGTTTAGGGCGTAATTACGAGGAAATCCAGAACCAGTGGCGAATATTAGCCAAAGAAAAGCATGTTGACATTGTGGTTATTGATATGCCAATACTGGACACACGCCAATATAGGGATTTGATTGGAACATTCATTGCAGACTTAGTTTTGCAAGTTCTTTCTTTTGTTGCGCAAAATGAACTAGAAAGCATACGCAGACGGCAAGCCGAGGGTATAGCGAGCGCAAAAGCTAGGGGCGTGAAGTTTGGCAGACCTTCAAAACCTACCCCTGCCAACTTTGCCACTTTGGTGGAGCAATGGGAACAAGGGAAGATCAGCACAGGTGAAGTATTGGAACTGTGTAATATTAGTCGGTCAACTTTCTATGTAAAGCTTAGAGAGTATCGTATTTTAAGCCAAGGAACAAAAAAATAAAACCGTCCTAAAAAGTACACTTTTCTAGACGGTTTTGAAGTGCAGGTATTGTAACACATTTTTAACAGAAACGCAATTAGTTTTTAATAAATTCATTGCAAAAATTACATACAGCAACAATCACAAGTGTTCGATTTGTTACCCGCCATGATTCTGGAAAAGTGTACTTTTACAGAATTGGGGGTTTTATTTGTGAACATGAAAGTAATCAGACAAAACATTGAAAATATTGAAAACACTTTGAAGCATAATGGATTCAATATAAGCCGCAAAATTGGCGAGTTCAAGAAACTACCGTTGCTGGGATGTATTTTTACAAGTTACATCCTTTACTTGGACGATACAAATAAGAAATGGTTAATGGCTTCTCCGTTTTTGCCCGATGTTGGAAAAATACGCAGTTACAGTGATTTAGTTGCATACGATTTTTTCGATGAAGATGGGCGTGATTTTTCAGGTAAGGTTTTTAGAGGCATATTAACAGGAGCAGGGGCTATTGGGCTAGGTATGGCTGGTGGACTTGTCGGCGGGGTAGTTGGTGCTAAAGCGGGATCTGCTTTAGCAAAAATATTCCCCCAAGCTGCGGGCGCTACATCCGCGTATGGTCTAGCAATTGCCATAAAACATAGTGACGAAAACAATTCTATATTAACCTTTGATTTTATGGATGCTTTTACTCAGCACATAAACATGGCGAGCAACATTATTACAAAATGGGTTGTTAACTCTACACATAAAGAAACTGGCATGAAAAGAAGCGAATCAAGGTATAAAAGCGATGTTCATGCCATCAAAGAAATGGCGCAAGTGTTTGAGTTAATAATGCAATCAAACATCTAAACTAAGCAAGGGAGGCAAATCGGGTTAGAAAACGCAAGGGGTACGCATCCAGCGAAATTAGATGCACAATTAGTGGACAAGTTGAAAAATGAAAACAATGTTTAACAGAGAGAGGGAAAATCAAATAATGAATCGTAAGCTATTAGTCATCTGCACAGTGGTATTGTTGCTATTATTGGTAACTGCATGTAGCAGAAACGAAGATACAAATGAGGAAGAACTATTTCGCGAGGCACTAGAAACGATTACAAATCAATTTGATGTACAAAATCCATTGCAGACACCCAGTGAATCTTTGCCTCCTTCCGTAGAATCTCCGGCTTCGGGAGTACCTGATCTTGGCACGGACAGTGAAGAATTGCGAGAAACTGTTAACTTAGGCCTGCAAATGACTGTACAGGAAAGGACTTTTGGCTCTCTCCGCTTTCAGAGAGTGAGAATAACTACAGATGGTACGTTGCAAAGAGCAACAGGAACAGACTGGGAAACCATTGCTACTGATGTACGCTCTTTCGCTATACGTGAAGACCCTACTGCAATCCTATATATTGCGAATGACAATACTCTGTGGGGGCAAGGCAGTAACACCAATGGTCTTTTAGGCGATGGAACAGGCGTTGACAGAGCCGAACCTGTGCACATATTAGACAATGTTGCAAGTGTATATTTTGTCGGTAATTCAGCGTATGCCATACAAACCGATAGAACTCTTAAAACATGGGGCATTGGCAACTTTTCCCCAGTTGAATTTGCAAGCGATGTCGTGAGGGTTGATTCTGTTCGGTGTGGGATGGTGGGAATGGTTGCTATGTTTCAAACGAGCGAAGGACATGTTTACAGAGTCGAACGAGATGGTTCAACAACACAACTATTACCAGATACAGTGTTTGCTGTATCGCATAACATTGCAACTGGTTTTGGCCCCTTTAGTGGAGTGTACTATATTAATGCGAATCACGTATTAATACGCCGCAATTATCGCCAAGACAATATGGGAAGAGCACGATTTGTCGATGAAGAAGAAATCGCAACCGATGTATTGAAACTATTCAATTTCACTGTTGTTGATAGAATGTCAAACACCTTCTTCATAACATCAGATGGCACACTTTGGGCGCGAGGTAGTAATCAAAATGGTCAACTTGGTGACGGAACAAGAGTTCCGCGAACCGAGCCTGTTAGAATTGCTGAGAACGTTGTATATGTCAGACCTTTTATGTTTCTACAAAATGATGGTACTCTTTGGGCGTGGAATCAAAACGACCCAACGCCACAACCAACACATTACAATGTCGCACATATAGGGGATGGTTTTATACATTTCCAAGATGGTCGTTTGTTACAGGGCAATCGTGAGTTTGAAGATATAAAAGTGCCACGGACACTTACATTCGAATAATGGTCATACATTTAAACTCTAAGGAGGAAATTGTATGGTAATGCAAACCAAGGTAACAATCGGCCTCTTTCGAAACCGTCTTAACATTGCCACACTTGAATTACTCGAAAATGGCGAGTATGCGCTCTCGATCAACGCAGAAAACCGGGAGCGTTTGTTAAAAGATAATTTTCCTTTCGATAATTGTTTCCAGCAAAAAGAAACCATGCAAATCTGTCAATCATTACCCACTTTATTCCGTGAACTTATCCCCAAACGAGCCAAAGATATCAAACGTTACGGCATTACGCCAGAAGACAGCGACTGGGAACAGCTCATAAAATCCGCTATTCACGGCAATCCAAAAAGCGACCACACGTATATTCAAGCCATGCCTATTTATGAAATGGAACCTCGTGTTAAATATGATCCGAATCAAAACCATATGCGAAAACCGCTATCATTCATCATGCGCAACAATGAAACAATTACATTTGGCAAAAATAACTGGATCATGCTTGATGCAAAAGACGGTTTTGCATTAATGCTAAGTGAATTTGTTATAGAAACAAGGGTCTATGATACATTGCCACAAGGCCCTGTATTTGGTGTTGAGTGGGAAATCTCAACAATACGCAGTTATCTAAACGGACAATTTTACAATGAATCATTTTCTGATGATGAAAAAGGATATATCGCAAAGACTTTACTGCAAAATAAAGATAACCCCTGGTATGGCCTAATAGATGGTAACGATACTGAGGATAAAATATTTCTATTGAGCATGGAAGAGGTCATAATGTATTTCGGTGATAGCGGGGACTCAGGAGAATTCGAAGAAGAATGCGTAATATCTGATCAATACAACCATGCACGAATAGCATATGACAACCAAGGAATTGCATCATCTTGGGCGTTACGAACTCCCGGAATAAAAGTCAGGAATGTAGCTTTTGTTAATGGAAAAGGAATGTTCCTTGGCGATATCAACGTTGCGGGTCGTAAGGTTACTAAAAAATTCGGCATTCGTCCTGCGTTTTGGCTAGATACAAGATGGCTATATAGGGATGATGATCTATGGTAAAATCGCTATCACACGCCTATGACGGCAACAAGAAAATGATCAAATTTGGTGGATGTAACTGGATTGTGCTTAATGTTCAAGAAAACCGCATGTTGCTACTAAGTTACTTAGTGATAGAAAGAAAAGCCTACGATCTATCGGGATATTGCAGCGTTTCTTGGGAATTCTCTAACTTGCGCAAATATCTCAATGGTCGATTCTACATCACATCATTCTTCGGTGAAGAAAAGACCCGAATCGCAACGACCACACTGCAAAACAATGGCAATTCATGGTACAAAACGCGTAAGAGTAACGATACCAAGGATAAAATTTTTCTATTGAGCGTTGAGGAAGTTATCAAATATTTGGGTGATAGCGGAGCATTAGCAAACAGAATGTTGATGGGCAAAAATGCACATGAAATATGCGATCAATACAATCACGCAAGGACAGCATGTGACGAACGCGGTACCGCTTCATCATGGGCATTGCGCACACCCGGAGCCACTTGCAACAAAATCGCCGTTGTCACTGGCGGTGTTTCATTCGGGCATATCAATATGGCAGGGTGTAAACTCCGTGAAACTTTCGGCATTCGGCCTGCGCTGTGGGTGTATCGGTAAGATCAACAGATTTAAAAAAGAAAAAAGGTTAAAAGGGGCTCATTGGAAAAATCACCAATGAGCCATTTTCTATTTTTTCAGTTGTAACCTCCGCACAGTCAAGAACCGAGTAGTATTTTTCTAGCAAACCCCGCTAGAAAAATCTCCACTCTATCCGGTGGATTTCTTGACTGTGCTGTCATCTTATGTAGTTTTGCTGCTTAGCTGGTGTTGCTTTTCTTTTCTCCATTTTTATAGACTCGTTTCTTTTTGTGTTTTTCATATGTGTGTCTAGTGGGTTTCGCTCGTCAAAATGGTAATCGAGGTCGCTGTCAAACATTTTCGCATACCTCAACGACATTGTAGGGGTTGAGTGTCCTAATAGTTTTTGCAATCTTGCGATATCTCCTTCATTGGTTATGTATATTTTAGCAAATGTGTTTCGGTATAGGTGAACACTGGTTTTACTTACACCTCGACTACGGTTGTAACGGTAAATTGCCGTATTGAGCGAACTCTCTTGCAATTTATCACCATATTTATTGCAAAACAAATATTCGTCACTTTCACCCTTTCTATATTGCATATATTCTACTAGAACCTTTTCTAATGCGGTCGATAAGGGAATAGTGTATGCTTTCCTAGTTTTGACTTTTCGCAAATGTATTGTATTACTATCAAAGTCTATATCCTTATTCTTTAGTTCACATACTGTGCCCAGACGATTACCAGTGCCTAACAGATAACAAGTAATAACCCAGTTTCTATATTCTGAAAAATTACAATTTTTTATGTTAGGCTTTTCTAGTAGCAAGCTTATTTCTTCGCTCGTATATGTTTCTTTTATTTCTAAATCTTCCTTCAACAGCTTTACAGCAAAGTTTTTCATATATCCTCTTTCCATGAAATAATAAAGAACGGTTCTTAGATCTTTTAAGTATGAATTAATAGTTGTTGCTCGTATTTCAGAATTTCTAATTTTGAGGAACTCTACAAATTCTTCAATGGTATCTCTTGAGATATCACTACAAAATGTTTCGTTGCCTTCTCCTAGAAATCCCACAAACAATTCATTGATATCGTCATAATGTTTGATAGTGACAGATGATAAATTATTGTTTACTTTTGTCCGGCGGAAAACCTGATAAGCATTTGCAATTGTTATTTCTTGCGTTTCTTCTTGCATAGATAGTACTCGTCTTTTCACAAAATCACCTCTTAAAATTTTATGAGGATTACTCCAAAATAGCACAAAAAACGGAGCAACCGATTAGTGAAAAAACTACTAAAAATCGGTTGCTCCAACATTGTCCATTTGGAGAATTTGTGAAGTTCCTTGCGAAAATAAAAAAGCAGACAAGCCCTCTGTTTATCAGTCTTTGTCCACTCTAGTGTTTTAATTTGGTGCGCCTTGTAGGACTCGAACCTACGACCAAGCGGTTATGAGCCGGGTGCTCTAACCAACTGAGCTAAGAGCCCAAACGAATCTTTTATGCGCACCAATTTCTTACACCAGAGCGTCCGATTTTCACATCATTGGAGCAACCGATTAGTTATTTACGCAACGTTGATAATACAATATTATTGATATGTTGTCAAGAAATAAATATGAGTTAATCCATTTTCCGAATGGATTCTGCAATTTGTACAGCATTTGACGCCGCACCCTTGCGAATATTATCGGCAACTACCCACATGTTTAAGCTGTTTTTAAAACTGCTATCACGCCGTATACGCCCGACATAAACCGAATCTGTTCCCGCGGCAGTCAGTGGCATGGGGTATATATTTTCCTGAGTATTATCTTGCACTATAATACCCGGCGAGTTTGTAAAAAGTTTTTTTACATCTTCTAGTTCGAATGCATTTGACAAGGTTACGTTTATAGAAAGGCTGTGGCCATATACAACCGGCACACGCACTGTTGTTGCCGTTACCGGAAGATTTTCACAGTGGAGAATCTTGCGAATTTCTGCCATAAGCTTTTTTTCTTCGCCTGTATAACCGTCATCATCAAATTTATCAATATGGGGGATTAAATTCCCTGCAATTGTGTACGGAAAATGCTGAGGCTGCTCTCCTGCTAATGTTCTTTCAAGGTCTGACATGCCGCCAACGCCTGCCCCAGATACAGATTGATAAGTAGAAATTACTACCCGCTCAAGTCCATATATGTCCATCAGTGGTTTTAGTGCAACAACTGCCGGTGTGGCACAGCAATTTGGGTTTGCAATTATACCTTTATGGCGCAACAAATCTTCGCCGTTTACCTCTGGTACAACAAGAGGAACATTATTATCCATGCGCCATGCGGAAGAATTATCGATAACAATACATCCAGTCTTTGCAGCAATTGGTGCGTATTGTTGGCTTATTTCACCTTCTACACCAAAAAGAGCGATGTCGATATGGCGGTTGCTAAATACGTCTGGCGTTAGCTCTTCTATAAGAATATCTTGCCCGTAAAATTTTAATGTTTGCCCTGCAGAACGGGCAGAAGCGAACAAATAAAGCTTCGAAACCGGCAACTTGCGTTCCTCTAAAACTTTTAGAAACATACCGCCAACCATGCCGGAAGCACCTAAAATTGCAAAATTCATTCTGTCACCTCAAAAAGATCATCAAATTTATCGTGCACGGCTGTGGCCGCCTTTGATATTTCGCCCTCATCCACTAGTACTGCTATTTTAATTTCCGAAGTGGAAATCATGTGAATATTAACGCCGCTTTCATATAAAGCTTCGAACATTGCAGATGCAACACCTGCGTTTGTTGCCATACCTGCGCCAACCACAGATAATTTGGCCAAATTCTCGTCCGTTTCAATCGCTGTATAACCTATTTCATCTTGGTGTGCAGCAAGTAAATTTCTTGCGGCAGCTAAATCTTGCCTGGTTACGGTAAAACTAATATCGCAAGTGCCGTGCCCAACAGACTGTAGAATAATATCTACAGAAATTTGCTCCTGAGCTAAAAGGGAAAATACTCGAAAAGCCGCCCCGGGTTTATCTTCCAACCCCATTACGGATATTCTTGCAACATTTCTATCAATGGCGCAGCCACTTACTGTTAATTTTTCCACTTTACAGTCCTCCTTTATCCATGTGCCTTCTGTCTCTGCCATGCTAGATCTAACAACGATGGTTACGGTGTAACGCTTTGCCATTTCAACCGCGCGTCCATGGAGCATTTGCACTCCGGCAAAGGCAAGTTCTAGCATATCGTCATACCCTAGTTCGGGTAATTTTTTTGCGGTGGGAACAATGCGCGGGTCTACGGTGTAAATACCATCTACATCAGAATAAATTTCGCACACCTTTGCCTCTAAAACTGCCGCAAGTGCCACAGCTGTTGTATCTGACGCACCGCGCCCAAGTGTGGCCATATCTCCAATAGAATTAACGCCCTGAAAACCTGCAACTAATACTATATTGTTATGTTTAAGTTCTGCCTTTATGCGTGTCGTTTCGATATCTTCGATATGGGCGTTGCCGTGGGCATTTGTGGCATGTATACCAATTTGCATGGCATTTAGAGAAATTGCCTTATGCCCAAGTGCTTCAATAGCCATAGCCATCAGCGCTACAGATTGCTGCTCGCCAGTACAAAGCAGCATGTCAAGCTCACGCTTGCTTGCGGCTGGATTTACTTCTTTGGCTTTTTCTAATAAGCGGTCGGTTGTGCTGCCTTGAGCAGAAAGCACAACAACAACCAGATTGCCAGCTTCATATGTTTTTACTATTCGACGTGCAACATTCATTATACGTTCGGCATTTGCAACTGATGATCCGCCAAACTTTTGTACGATTACGGGTTTTACCGACACTGTAATCACTCCAGAAGATTTGTTAATTCCCCAAGTAACATCATGGCTTCTATGGGGGTCATTTTTTCTATTTCAATTTTCGATAATGTGCTGATTAATTTGCGCCCGATTTCTATATCGGGGCTTTCTTCAACCTCCACAACTGCTGGAAGATCTGCTGTTTTGGTGGTAACATCTGCTGTGTTTAAGGCTTTTAGCAGTGCTTCTGCCCGGGCAAGTACAATTTTTGGCAGGCCTGCAAGTCGTGCAACATGCACACCGTAACTTTGCCCTGCCGCCCCACGAACCAACTTACGCAGAAATACAATGTTTTTGCCATCTTCTTTTGCGGTAAAGCAATAATTTGCAACACCGTCAATCTTACCTTCTAGCTGTGTCAGTTCATGATAATGTGTGGCAAATAGGGTTTTTGACCCTATTTTTTTTATATCTGCAATATATTCAAGCACGGCCCAGGCGATGGAAAGTCCGTCGAATGTACTCGTACCGCGACCAATTTCATCCAGTAAAACAAGGCTCTTAGATGTGGCATTATTTAAAATATTCGCAACTTCCGTCATTTCTACCATAAAAGTACTTTGACCTGTTGCAAGATCGTCTGACGCGCCAACCCGGGTAAATATACGGTCTACAATACCAATTGTGGCAGACTCGGCCGGAACAAAGGAACCTATTTGCGCCATGAGCGTAATAAGGGCAACCTGCCGCATATAGGTGGATTTACCTGCCATATTTGGCCCTGTAATAATTGCAAGCTTTTCACTGCCCGAGTCAATTTCCGTATCATTTGGCACAAATGGCTGGGAAGTTAAACACTCTACTACAGGATGACGTCCCTCTTTTATAAATATGCTTGTGCCTGTAGTTAGTGCAGGTTTTGTATAGCGATTTCTTTCCGCTATATCTGCCAATGACTGCAGCACGTCGATAGTGGATAGGGCTTGTGCGGTAAATTGTATCCGGGCAACTTGGTCTATAACTTCCCGGCGTAAGGTGTCGAACAATTCATATTCCAATGTGTAAATTTTTTCATCTGCGCCAAGAATGGTTTCTTCAAGTGTTTTTAGTTCTTCTATAATAAAACGCTCGCAATTG
>Ga0131853_10009670_pt1 | contig 17644 bp, 18 predicted proteins | sample TergutLab28metaG_FD_92764 | JGI IMG/M metagenome (GOLD analysis project Ga0131853, IMG submission 92764) | Labiotermes labralis P1 segment gut microbial communities from Petit-Saut dam, French Guiana - Lab288 P1 (version 2) (version 2) | ecosystem: Host-associated > Arthropoda: Insects >... | reverse complement strand
CGGTCTTGAAAACCGTTTGAGGGCAACCTCACAAGGGTTCGAATCCCTTACCCTCCGCCAAAATCAATGCCAGTAAATGCGCTAAACAAGCGGGTTTGCTGGCTTTTATATTTTCAGCGTTGAGTTCCCCGTTGGGATAAATTTACCCTGTTGCCACTCGTCTATGGCAACACTTTCGGGAGTGTTGCCATGATTTGTAGCCTTACTTCGAACCGTCTGCCCCGTTCATGGCCTCTGCAAGCGACGTATTCTCAATCCATGTCATCGCAGCAGCGGCAGCAAGCTTGGAGTCGCTCTCTAAGTGTGCGTAAATGTCGGCGGTGGTCTTGAAGGTGCTGTGTCCAAGCCATTCCTGTATTTCTTTCAGGGATACGCCGTTAGCAAGTAGCAATGATGCACAACTATGGCGCAGGTCATGGAACCGTATCCGCTTGAAGCCGTGCTTTGCTAAAAATTTCGGAAACTCGCCCGACAGGTAATCAGGCTTGATTCTGTTACCCAACACATCGGTGTAGATATAATGGCCTTCTGCATTGTTGTAGGATTTGCCGCATAGTTGACGGTTCGCTTCCTGTTCCTCTTTCACTGCTAACAGCTTCGCTCTCATTATAGGGATAAGCGGCAACGTTCGGTAACTTGATTTGGTCTTGGTAGTGTCGGCGGCAACGATAACATTCTTTCCTGAGATACTTGCCACAGTTACTGTATGTTCAATCGTGATAGCATTAGCCTCAAAATTGATGCTACTCCAGCGCAAACCCACGATTTCTGACCTGCGGAGGCCATAGAAAGCACCGAGTAAAATACCTAGCTCCAGCTTATGACCCTTAGCCGCATTGACCAACTCTATCGTTTCAGATTCTTTAAGAAACTTGCCCGTGTACCGTTCCGGCGTTGGGCGTGTTACTTTTTTCATTATGGCTTCGTAACTTGGTATAAGGCCATTTTGAAAAGCGTATCTGAGCGCAAGGCTGATGTTGGCGTGATACTTGGTGACGGTCATTGCAGTCACCCGCTCCAACTGGTCATCGTAGAAGTCGTCGATGTCTTTGTGCGTAAGCTCCGATAACAGCGTGCCTTTTTTACGGAAGTATGGGACAATGACCTTCAGTACATTTGTTTCGTACCCTCCAAAGGTAGTCGGTTTTACCCTCTTCTTATTCTTGGGGGTAGTCATTGGATTAATGGAGTTAAGCCATTTTTCCAAAATGTCTGCAAACGTAACTCCGCCGGAAGCCGGTGCGTTATTAAGCAGAATCTCCAGTTCCTTAATGGCCTCGCGCAACATCTCATCGGCTTTGGTCTTGTTGCCCTTGACCGTAAGCCCTGTTGACTTGGATTTGCGTTGCTGCTCGCCGTTCTCGTCTATCCAACTAAACATCATACGATAGATAAGCTTCTTATTCTTTCCACTGGCACTGGGACGTTCTTGAAGATGCCCAGCAACCTTGATTTTCTTTGTAGGTGTCGCCATGTTAATCTCCTTTCTGGTGGCGGCGGATTTCACCTACTGCTGATGTCTTATCATTATAGCAGATAGAACCCACCGCCGGCTATTGAATTGTTTGATAAGCGCAAATATTACTGTTGGTTGCCGCCCACGCAAGGGTGATAATTTTTGGGCAACGCAGACTGCAATTGGAAATTGACTTCCGCGACGCCCCGGATGGGGCGTTTCGCCGCTTGTTAGGCGGCTCATCAGGCGGATTATTGTGCTGTATCTATATTGAAGCACATAGAGTTTCGGGATTTTGTAAGCCCTAGCGGAAACTGTGCGGTGGTATTCGCTGCTCTACTCATCGCCTTCCTCATCATCGCTTCTGATTACAAAGCTGACGAAGATTTCAAAAGGGTCACCAAGCCGAACAGCACACCATCTCTTATGTCTTTGATTGACATGCACTGTGTCCTCGAAGAGTGGATGACAAGCATAAAGTGTGTGTAAGTTTTTCTTGTTTTCCCAATCCATTTCCGAGGTATCAACGCATTTAATCTCCCACATATGAGGAAGTTTGTAAAAATAGTGGTGTGTACTCAATTCACTCTCGCGCCCAGTCCTCGTTGTTTCATAGTCCACACCGTCGCAATAATTAATAAAGAATCTCAATAATCTAAAATTATTGGAATCTTGCCTATCGTTTACAATATTGCAAGTCGCCCAAAGTAATAACGTCGGAGCTTCAATACCCGGAACATCAAAGACATACTCAAATTCATGCGAATTTTTGAATATTTGAAGCATTTCTGAAGCATCACAATGAGGTTCACTAAAAACTTCTGACAGTTCTTCCAAAGTTAAAAATTTTAGTAAACTCATTGCAGCTTTGAATATACAGGACTTGTCACGAAGGTAATTATCATTTTCATGATAATTATATTTGTAACTGTACTTATCCTGCGGGTTAGCGTATTCAGCCAACGCATAATTAATTGCATTGATGGCTGCCTCAACTAATTGCGGTCGGTTCTGTCTAGCCTCTGCTCTAAGCTCAATATTTCTTTCAACATTAACTTGAATCATATTCCTCTCCCTTTCTGCCCTGTTAGCCCGGGCTGGCATATTAATACTAATAGGGGTTATGACCGTTCCTGTTCCTGTTTCCGTTGGTTCAATAGTTTTTTTCATCATAATGACCTCCCTTTTTTTATTTTCGGCATATCCGAGAAGCTGAGCAGTGTTTCGGGGAGGGTTGCCGCCCTCCCCATCATCAGGCGGATTATGGTGATAGATCCAGCACTTTAATGTATTGAAGCACGTACAGTTTAGGGATTTTATAAGCTCTACCTACCTTGAGCGAAGCTAACGCGCCCTCGTTAAGCAGGCGATACACCGTTTTGCTGCTGATGTTAAGCAGTTCGCCTACTTGCTGGACACTTAGAATATCTGGATAGCCTTGAAAAAGCGTGTTATAGATTTTGTGGTCACTTGTGCCGGGCGGTACGCCGCTGGGCATAATGGGTTGTAAGTTTTTAAGCATTGTTATCACCCCTTTGCGCTGTACTTGACGATTTAACGATTGTCCAATATGTTTGCCTTTTCCCTGTTGTTTCCCTAACTTGTTCAATGCCATAGCCAATATTGTGTTCCTCAAAAATCCTGTTGATCTTACTAGAGCCATATGTCCGACTGTTTTTGTCCTGCTTACCGAAGGTGTTATCAATCAACCCAGCAAGCTCTTCCTTGAATTTCCCCTGGTCACTTGCAAAAATCTTGTTATTGTTATCAGCATACGAGTTAAGGAACTCCAATAAGGATTTCAAACCTTCATCTTTATCTTTTAGGGTAATATCGTTTTCCCTGCTGTATTTCTTACCGAGCCAACTGAGCTGGTATTCCAAATACTTTTGTCCGGGTAACTCAGCGGGATCGCTCCGTTGCATCTCTTCAAGGATGGATTTATAAGTTGGCACTAAGGAATCTACCAGCGAAACAGCTATGTCATTTGGAAACAACTTATCAAGAAATCCATCATTCCTGCCAAACCAGTGCTTGGTATTTTTCCAGTTTTCTTCAATTCCGTAGCAATATTTTTCTCTAAACCATAGCTGATTGCCTTTGCTGGAAGTTCTGTAGTCATGGTAAACGTCTTGCTGTTCTTTTAACTTATCAATCCTAAAAGTTAGCTCGTCTTCCGTGAACCGCTTGATATAGTGAGTAACTCGTTCCCCTTTGGCTACCCTAGCTCTGCCCAGCATCTGCAATGTTTTAACTCTGGAAATATCCGATGTAACAACATTTTGGATGTTCCGGAAATTAACACCGTTGTCAATAACCGATGTAGCGATTAAAACCCTTATTTTAGGGAGAATTTCGCCATGTTTCCCTCTTATAAACACATCAATGCGCTCTTCGACAACCATTCTTTGGTATACTTCATCATCCTTACTTTCTGCGCTAACAGCATAGACCCTGCCTTTCAAAGTTGAAATCTCCTCTAATTCCGCTTTGAGTGTTTGGCATTTCTTTTTGTTATCCAAGAATATCAACCAGTTCTCATTGCCGCTGCTTTCGATAATCTCTTTCAGTTCATCTAATTCAGAATAATACTTAGCGTTGAGGTAGCTGTAGTTACGTGCGAAATGATAAAACACACCCGTCGTGGCCTGTGAAACAGCAGTAGCTTCATGGCGCATAATGTGTTCCAAGCATTCATAAGGAGTTGCACTCATGTATACCCGTATGGCTTCATCAAAAATTCTGGTGATGTTAAACAACGTCTTGTCCGTATACGGGTTAAACATTGCATCCGAAGCAAAATAATGGGCTTCATCGCATATAACGAATAAATACAGAGGGCGCCTATCTTTCAACTTTCCTTGCCGCACCTTCATAGTGTCAAGCCTTCTTACAAAACTTTGATATGACATGACATCAACATTATCATTTGGAGAATATATTTTATTTTCGTTTCCATCTTCATTAAGGTGCTTGTTGTTGAGTCGGTCTGCCATTTGTAACCTTAAAGCAATGCGGTTGCTTAGTATCAGAATCTTGTGTCGGGTGCGGTTCTTGTGATTTAGTTTCCTTACATGCTCAACCAAAACATTTTCGATGAAGTAATTTTTGCCGCTTCCCGTTTGAGCAGAGATAACTACCGGCTGGGACGATTCCCAGCGGTCTATATCCTTGTTTCTTTTTAGGTCTATCTGGTAGTGGTCACCAATACCGTCAGCAACATAGACAACCTTATCAGAGGGAAGTTGGACGCTGGGTGTGCAGCTAATTTGTATCCAATGCCGTATGTGGCAACTTCTTTCATCTGGGTTATATGAAAAACTATCTGATTCCGGATTGTTGCTGCCATATTGCAGATAACTGTTGATTTGTTCGCATGGGAAAAAATCACAAAGGCTACAATGCTCGAATAGCTCGAACACAACCTTTTCTTCTTCGCTTAGGTTTCTAAAGTTATCCCTCCATACCATTGCACCATCTCCTTCGATATATTTCGCTAGTCAGATACCATGAAGTGGGATGGTCGATATAAGGGAAATCCCAATTCACGGTTTTTGACGTAACGGATTTTTCTTGATTATTACTGGATTTCGTCATAACAGTCTTGATTTACTCCAATTCTTGCATAAGTACGTCGCAATCCTCACAGCGAACCCTGACTTCCTTTGTAGCCCTGATTGATAATTCACATGCAGGGCAAACGTATTTTCTGCTTGATGAAGTTTTTGGTTTCTCTTCACCTTCGTCTCTGCCTCCGTCAGCAGTATCATCGCTAGGAAAATTGAGATTTCGGAACAACTCAAAGGCTTCAAGTTTTAGTGTCTTGATAAATTCTAGGGTTTCAGCCTTTAATGAAGTATCAGCCCATCCGTATTTTTCGGTTTTCACAACATTGAGACCATGTTGCTCAGCACATGTCTGGTATTTTTTGGTGTGATATAACCCATTACGGTGACAATCTACAATTCCTGATAGAGCGTTTTTCAAATGGATCATCTCGTGCAGCAGCGTTTCGCAGACTTCTTCAATCGGGCGATTAAGATGCTCGGGGCAAATATTGATTTCATGGTGTCGAACTTCTTTGTCATCCATCCAAACTTTTTTAACCGTGAACCACCCATATACGCTTCGCCTTCCTTCATTTGATAGTGTTATGACTGGTTTTGAAAGTGAACTTTCAAAAAACTTCTCGTTTAATTTGTCAAACAGTTGCTCCAGCTCGTTGACGATAGACATGATGGATGGTGTCTTGGGGTAAGTTTTAATGAATACAGCCCCTGATTTTTTTCTGGTAAACGGTTCTATTACTAGGGTTGAATCCTCTATCGTAACCTCCTCCTCTCCTTGTACAGTCGTGTCAACCACTTGCACAGCACTTATATGAGTGAAAGTATAGCACACATAAGAGTGCAGTGTCAACACTAAATTGAGTGAAAATTTATTTAGACCAAATTTCAATTTAGCACTTGATTGAGTGTGAAGAGTGTGGTATAATACAATAAATCAAGTGAGGTGATAATTTCATATGCCATTAAAATACGATAAATTGTTTCAGAAGCTCGAAAAGCATGGCTATAATGCGAGTAGAGTCAGAAAAGAAAATATTTTAGGACAAAGAAGCTTAACAGCTATGAGGAATGGGACTGGTGGAATTGACCACAGCACAATTGAAAGGCTATGTTCTTTATTTAAGTGCCAGCCTAATGACCTTATGGAATATGTCCCCGATAACGAAGAAGCTGCTAAAGTGCTGTTGATTAGCCTTTTAAACGGAGCAATGTCTATCATAAAAGATGACATGGATAGGAAATCCATTATAATTCCTAAAGAGATGCGCCGCAGAGATGAACAGGATCGCAAAAAGGCGAAGGAACAGATAAAAAACGATATAGAAAACAATCCTGATTTATATGAGAAATATTTGCAAATTGTATCATCCGACCTTTCGCCTATTGAGAGAAAGAAAGCTTTGCGAGAGTATGAGAATGACATGGTTGACTTTTTTGTAAAAAAAATATGCGATTTGATTAAATGGGAAACGCCTCTGGTTTACTAATGAGAAGGATGTTTCGTAATTGCATATTTCGTTCTTTCAGCTATATATTGTAAAACTAGACATACACCGTACAAAATACCCTTGCCGGAATCTCCGGCAAGGGTATTTGTTTTTATGTTTTGAAATGGCACAACTTGAAAATACCATAAAATAAATTTTGGAGGGAGCATACAAAATGAACGTGAAAATTATAGCGATTTGCAACCAAAAAGGGGGAGTCACAAAAACATCAAGCACGGTCAATCTTGGTGTGGGACTGGCTTTAAGGGGTAAAAAGGTGCTTGTCATCGACGCAGATCCACAAGGAGATTTAACCACATCTTTAGGCTGGACCGATAACGACAGCCTCCCCGTAACATTGGCGACCCTAATGGAGAGGATAATCCAGGACGAGCCTATTGAACCGTCCGAAGGCATCCTTCACAATGCCGAGGGTGTCGATTTAGTCCCAGCTAATATGGAACTATCAGGAATGGAAGTCGCACTGGTAGGTGCAATGAGCCGTGAGTTTGTGCTACGGTCATATCTGGAAACGGTAAAAGGCGCGTATGACATTGTGCTAATAGATTGTATGCCAAGTTTGGGTATGCTCACGATTAACGCACTGGCTGCGGCTAACAGTGTTATCGTACCGGTGCAGGCTCAATACCTGCCCGCAAAGGGTATGACACAGTTGATGAAAACCATCATCAAAGTCAAAAAGCAAATAAACCCGACTCTGGCGATAGACGGCATACTACTTACGCTGTTCGACAACCGTACCAACCTTGCACGGGTCACCGAGGATACGCTGCGCCAGCAGTATGGAAACATGCTGAATATTTACAAAACCAAAATCCCGGTATCAGTGCGGGCAGCGGAAACCAGTGCCGCAGGACAAAGTATTTTCGCTTATGATGGTGGCGGCAAAGTTGCGGAAGCTTATGCTGCGTTGGTGGATGAGGTGTTGGCTGATGGCTAAGAAGTTGCCCACATTTAATCTACCTGCGGCTGATGCACTGTTTACAACTCAGGAGCAGCGTGATGACGATAGGCGTGAAAAGATACTGGATATTCCTTTGGTTGAAATTGACGATTTTCCTGGTCATCCATTTTTGGTGAAGATGGACGAATCCATGCAGGCTATGGCAGACAGCATTAAAACCATTGGTGTACAGACTCCTGCTGTTGTGCGCCGCAAAGACGACGGGCGGTATGAGTTGGTCAGCGGTCACAGGCGGAAGATGGCTTCTAAATTAGCAGGCTTGGAAACTATGCCGTGCATTGTACGCGAGCTTACCTATGATGAGGCTGTCATAACGATGGTGGATGCGAATTTGCAACGTGAAACTATCCTCCCCAGCGAGAAGGCGCGGTCTTATAAAATGAAGATGGATGCGATGAAGCGTCAGGGGCAACGTACAGATTTGACATCGACACCAACGGTGTCTAAGTTGCGTACAGATGAACTTGTTGGTGCTGAAGCAGGTGAAAGTCGGGAACAAGTACGCCGCTACATCCGCCTGACAGAGCTTAACCCACCGATGCTTGATATGGTGGACGAGGGTCGGATAGCCATGCGCCCGGCAGTTGAGCTGTCGTATCTACCGGAACCAGAACAACAACTTCTATTGGATGTCATTGCAAGCGAAGACCGTACCCCATCGCACGTTCAAGCTACAAAACTACGGAAGTTGTCCAACGAAGGGCAATTGGATTATGACGCTATCGTATCCGTTATAAAGGAAGAGACACCTTTACGGGCAGAACATTTCAAACTGCCCAAAGAGAAGATTCAGCACTTCTTCCCGGTGGACACGCCATCACAGGCAATTGAAGAAACAATAATCAAAGCTCTTGACCTATGGCACAAAAACCAGTAAATGCCCTTCCCCGATTGACGGGGCGGGGCATTTGTCTTTTGGATGCAATTTTGCAATCAATATCGCACACATTTTATTCCGCAGAAACGAACGCATTTTTCAACGAGGAAAAAATCCTGTTTCTCATTGGATTTATGTCATTCGCTATTGCTATAATTTTTATAAGGAAGGGGGCGAACACGTTGCAAAATATTGACTTCGACAACATCACTGACGAGATTGTTTACGGACTCTTTGAAGTTGACGGAAATGAATCCGAAGCACTTAACGACATCTACTTGGAATTATTCGAGTTGGTTGGCCGTGAAGCGATGTTGAGGATATTCAAGCATTTTCGCGGTGACAAAATGGATTTACCCATGCGCTTGTATCGTCCCGAGTTCATTGCCGATATAGCAAAGCCGGTAACGGATAGGCGCGAGCGTGCCAAGATAGCGAGAGCCGGAGGTTATTCCGCGCGGGTGATTGAAGGCCTATTAAACAAACGCCGGAAAGAAATCGACGAATAGCGTAAATAACCGAGTTGCGATGCTGTTGGTGTGCTTGTGTGAACCCAGTATCGAGGTAAGCTAATAATTAAAGATAAAAATATTTGATTGGAGGATCAATCCATGGACTTTCCATTTGTACGGCTATTCATCTTCATGTTATTACTGAGTATCCTTCTTGGATTTTTCGCGCCACCGCTATTTAGCGCGATATGCCTTACCATAGCGATCATATGCCTTTTGGGTGCTATTGCCCGAGGTTTATTCTTTTCTTACGGTGATAAGGGATTTACTCCCGGTAAAATGATGGGGCTTGCGTTGATAAGCGGCGGCACATTTCGTCTGCTTTCATGGCTCATAAACATACCCGACTTTGGAAGTGTATTCTATATCGCTGGTACGGTGTGCTTCGTTGTGGCCGGACTTAGCTTGCTTCTATGGGTATTCAAGGGTTTATTTACTTAGGAGATATGCTTCTAAATTCATAATTCAGACGAAACCACCACAGGGATGCTCGCAATCAAATAGCAGGGGTGAAGCTTATGTTCGACAGACCGAAAAAACTAAAAAAGATTCCAGCCAACTTGTTGTCGTATATCCAAATTGAGGGCGAAGCCATTAAGGACGCTAACGACAAGCAAATGATTTCGTCTTACGCTCATGGCAAGCTTGAAAAAATCGATTGGTATATACAGCTTCTAAAGAGTGGTTCCGACAAGTACGTTGTTCCTCATTCCTTGGAACACTTACAAGACTTACGGCAACGGCTACAAGCCATAATCAAAGTGATAATGGCTACACCGATACCGAAGGGTGATAGACCGTTGATGGATATTAAATACCCCAAAGATTATGAAGGTTGATAATATATCACCGTAGCAAATATATATTGTTAAACGAGCAGGAGGAAAATTTTATGCCAGACTTTAACCCGAAAAATGCAAAAAGATGTGCATATTGCAAAAGGTTTACAGGCGATGCTCAGTTAAGAAGAGGTAACAACAATGGCACGGTTTGGTTCAAAGAGGGCGTAAAAGGGAAATGCACCAGACAGGTTCGCCCTATGGAGGCAGTATCCGGCGGTGGGAGTAATTGCCAAGATTATGCCATTAGTGTTGAAGCAGATAGATTCGTTTAGGTAAAAAATAGACCCCTCTGCAAAATCGCACGAGGGGTTGTGATTTTTGCGAAGGTACGAGCAATCACTCCTACCACTACTTGCAAAACAAAAATTCATTGGAGGTAATCGTTATGACAGATAAACAACCCTTGCAACAACTCATGCAAGAAACGGAAAACAGTATCGAAGCTGCTACAAAGGCTCTTGAGCAAGCTGCAATAAGCGCAAAGGAACTCAAAGAAATAATGGAATCTCGCGTACCCAAGGTTATCAACTGGGTGTTTGAAAGTGCAAGTTCACCTCAAGCAGCCGTTAAAGACTTATTGGGAATGGGCTACACCAAGGAAGAAATCTGCGCCTGCGGATATGATGTGGATTAGCTTCCCTCAAATTGATAAGAACTTTTTTGATGCGCCTAATTTCAAACAGGTGGCAATTCGCGTTTTACATGAAATGGCATGGGGTTATCCTACGCCATTTTTTTTATATTTTTATATTAAATGGCAAAATTAAATTTTCATCTTGCATTGTTCGTAAATACGATGTATAATTATTTAGTAATAGCGGCTCAATGAAATGTGAGGCAGATAATATGGATTTAATGACTGCTAAAGAAGCTTCGGAAAAATGGGGTATTACTGTGCGGCGTGTCCAAGTATTATGCGATAATGGAAAAATAACCTCTGCAACAAAATTAGGGAATATGTGGGTGATGCCAAAAGATACACCCAAGCCAGTAGATGGCAGAACTAAAGCGGTAAAACAACAAAATTCTAACTGATATGCTGTTTCTGCATGTATAGACTATTGATGAAGTGAGGTTCTCGTATGGCTTTTAATGAAGATACACGTGTAAAAATTCCCGCCATACTGCATTTGACACGGCTCGGTTATGAGTACGTGTCTTTGAAAGGCGTCAAGCCTGACACTGACACTAACATATTCCCCGAGATTTTTGAACAAAGCATCAGGCGTATCAATCCAGACGTTGACATAAATTTTTCAACCCTTATAACGGATATAAAAGGGTTGCTTGACTATGAGGATTTAGGTAGAGCATTTTACAAAAGATTGCTTTCAACCACAAGCGTTCGGTTGATTGATTTCAACGATTTCAAAAACAACCGCTTTCACGTCTGTACCGAATTAACTTATAAAAATGGTCAAGACGAGTTCCGCCCAGACATCACCATCCTAATTAACGGAATGCCCCTTATTTTTATCGAAGTTAAAAAGCCTAACAACATTGACGGTATTTTAGCAGAGCGCGAGCGTATAAATATTAGATTCCAAAACAAGAAATTCCGACGATTCTTAAATATCACGCAGTTTATGATTTTTTCCAATAACATGGAATACGATAACGAATCTGCGATACCCATACAAGGCGCTTTTTATACATCAGTTTCGCGAACTGCTGTTTTTAACTGTTTCCGTGAAGAGGATTCCTCAATATTTGAGCAAATAGAACAGCTCGATGAAAATGTTGAGCGATTAGTTTTGAAAGATAATAACCGAGTAGCTATAAAAGATGCACCAGAGTATATCCGGAACAAATCCAAAGACAAGCCGACAAATAAAATCATAACATCATTGCTGGATCACGCACGGCTTGCGACAATTTTGAAATATGGTTTGGTATATGTAAACGAGGACGAAGGCGTAAACAAACACATCATGCGCTATCCGCAATTTTTCGCTACTCTTGCCATTGAGAAGAAAATCAACGAAGGCATAAAAAGAGGCATTATTTGGCATACGCAAGGTAGCGGTAAAACTGCACTTGCCTATTTCAATGTTGCATATCTCACCAATTACTACCGCGAGCAAAAAATCGTGCCGAAATTTTACTTTGTCGTTGACCGCATTGATTTAATGACACAGGCTCAGAGCGAGTTTGAAAATCGCAATCTTCGTGTAAATATTGTCAACAATCGCGATGAGTTTGTCCAAAACATTACCGCACAAGGCGCGATTGACAACGACAGCGGCGATAATGAAATAACCGTTGTAAATATCCAAAAGTTTTCAGAAGATTCAAGAGCGACCAAGTGCGCGGATTATGATATAAATGTTCAGCGTATTTATTTTCTTGATGAAGTTCACAGGAGCTATAATCCTCGCGGCAGCTTCCTCGCTAACTTGGTTGCAAGTGATCCTAACGCTATTTTCATTGGCTTAACTGGAACACCTCTCCTGAATCAAAAGCTCAAATCCGAGGGGGATAAAAAGACCGAAACATTTAACAGCAAGGACGTGTTTGGTGACTATATCCACAAGTATTATTATAACTTGTCAATTCAAGATGGGTATACATTACGTCTAATACGTGAAGGTATCAAGACGGAATATAAAGCAGCATTGCAAGAAATACTTGCTCAATTGGAAGTAGCAAGAGGCTCCATAAACAGAAGGGAGCTATTTGCCAAGCCCAAATATGTAACTGCTCTTGCAAAATTCATCATTGAGGATTTCCTTGAAAGTCGCATACGCTTAGGCGATGCGAGTATCGGTGGCATGATTGTATGCGACAGCAATGAGCAAGCGAAGGAATTGTTTCGTGCAGTCAGCGAAAATCATTCTCAAGTAAAATCTGCTCTTATACTGCATGATACAGATGATAAGGAGACCCGTCGTAATAACCGAGATGACTTTAAGCTCGGCTCAATCGACCTGCTCATTGTCAACAATATGCTTCTGACCGGATTTGATGCCAAACGTCTGAAGAAACTATACTTGAACCGCATCGTAAAAGACCATAACTTGTTGCAAGCTCTTACGCGAGTAAACCGTCCGTATAAAAATTTCCGTTACGGCTACGTTGTCGATTTTGCAGATATACGCCATGAGTTCGACAAAACGAATGCGGCTTATTTTGAGGAGCTTCAAGAAGAAATCGGCGATGAGTGGGATAAGTACAGCAACTTATTCAAGAGTGCAGATGAAATCGAAACTGAAATTGCCGTCATCCGCGAAAAGTTATTTTCGTATGACATAGAAAACGCCGAAATATTCAGTGAACAGATAAATCAAATAGATGACAAGAGCATTATTCTTGAAATTAAGCGAGCATTAGAAAGTGCTCGGACACTAGGAAACCTTATCAGGATGTTTGGACATGATGACCTTGCAGATAAGATTGACTTCGCCAAACTAAAATCGCTATTAACTGAAGTAAACAATCGGCTTGCTCTTATCAATCAAAAGGAATCGCTGGAAAATGCAGACGAAAATACCGACCTTATCAACTTGGCAATCGAGGACATCGTTTTCGCCTTCCGAAAAGTAAGCGAAAAAGAATTGCAACTTGGGGTTGTTGACGATTTCAAAGAACAAATACGAAAAACTCGTGAAGCCATGCAATGCAACTTTGACCGTGCAGCCCCAGAGTATGTTGCATTATCCGATGAGTTGGAACGACTATTCAAGAAGAAGAAAGTCACGGAAATGTCTACGGAAGACATTCAAGAGAACATCATTTTACTACGTAGTATTTATGACCGCATTACCGAACAAAATCGCCGCGATGCTCTCTTGAAAGCAAAGTACGAACATGATGAGAAATTTACCCGTATACACAAACGCCTAATTGAGACTTATCCTGATTGGGGTAAACGGTTGGTGTATATCAACCAAGCTCTGCTTGCAATAAAGCACGAAACTGACAACCGGATTCTATATCAGACAGCCGTGTTGAATAACGAACCCTATTTTGCAAGGGGTGTGCAGCCACTTGTAATATCCAGTTTTGGAGCAAATGCTTTGAAGCTCGACACTACGGCTGCGCGACAAATAAATGAGCTGGTCGTTGCCGAATACATGAAAGAGTATAGAGGAGGTGTGTTTGCGTGAACAACTCATTGACAACAAAAACAAAACAGCTCGTCGATGATTTGAAATCAATTTGCGCTAACCACGGATTAGGCAACGACGGTCATGAATATCGAATTATTACTGAAGTGTTTTTGTACAAGTTTATGAATGATAAGTTCTTCTATGAAGTGCGTTGCGTGGATGGATATGCAGATATGACAGAAGAAAAGTTAAAAGCGATGTCGGACGATGATTACGATATGCTTTTGCTTATGTTGCCGCCGCCCGTGGCACGACTAAACCGCGAACATTACTTATCAAATTTATTCAACTCTCAAACTGGTGAGCAGTTTGCAAAGTTATTCGATGATACAATGATTAGCCTTGCGGCGTTGAATGCAGAGATTTTTTCAGTAGGTACAGCAGGCGGGGAAAGGGTGCGTTTGTTTGGTGGTATAAGTAATTACATAACCGAAGAAAGCAAGCGCGATGGATTTTGCAAAGCAATAATTAACAAGCTTTTTGAATGTAATTTTAGTGAATCTGGAATATTTTTTGAAGAAAAGTATGACTTCTTTGCTACGATTTTTGAGTATTTGATTAAGGATTACAACAAAGACGGCGGCGGCAAATACGCAGAATATTACACGCCACATGCTGTTGCACGTATAATTTCCGAAATTCTGGTGCAAGGCGAAGTAACGAACGCTCTCTGCTATGACCCTGGTGCAGGAACAGGGTCGCTTTTAATGAGTCTTGCTCATCAAATTGGCGAAGATAGATGCACAATTTATTCGCAGGACATCAGCCAAAAATCCAGTACACTTTTGCGATTGAATCTGATTCTAAACAATTTGTCGCATTCTCTCCCAAATGTAGTACAGGGCAACACAATGACTGAGCCGTTCCATATGCGTCAGCGAGAAACCAAAAATGGCTTCGATTATATCGTCAGTAATCCTCCGTTTAAGTTGGATTTTTCGGAATGGCGTGACCGCGTGGACGCAACACAACAAGCGGTGCAAGAAGGTGAAACAGAAGAAGTCCGCAAATATAACGCAAGGTTTTTTGCTGGCGTTCCTAATATTCCCAATAAAGATAAGGATAAAATGGCGATTTATTTGCTGTTTATCCAGCACATAATTTCGTCGTTGAATAAAAATGGAAAAGCTGCTGTTGTCGTTCCAACAGGATTTCTCACTGAAGGCAAGGGAAAGAAAACAAATATTGCAAACAAGATACGCATGGAGCTTGTAAATAAAGGTTGGCTTCGAGCCGTTGTTTCCATGCCGAGCAATATTTTTGCTACTACAGGCACGAATGTTTCTATCATCTTTATAGACAAGGGAAATAAAAGTGGCAATGTAGTGCTTGTGGATGCGTCCGAACTTGGCATGAAAATTAAAGAAGGTAAAAACCAAAAAACCTTACTGTCGAGAATTGAAGAACAGCACGTTATTGATACTGTAAATACTCAGAACAACGAAAGTGGCTTTTCAATAGTTAAGTCATTCGACGAAATAAAGCAAAATGGTTATACATTTAACCCAGGTACATATTTTGATGTTGAAATAGAATATGTAGATTTAACCGTTGAAGAGTTTGCGAAAAAGATGAATGATAGTGAAGTTCGTCTTGCGAAGATGTTTGAAGAAAGCGTAATTCTTGATAAAGATATACTTAAAATGTTATCTTCACTTGTTTTCAAGGAGGTTCATAATGATTAACGTTACCCAAAATAATTTATGGAATGATGTAATCAGCTTTCTTGAAACAGGCGTTAAAGATGTTGCTGGTCTTAAAAACGATATTGATTTTTATACTGAAAATCTTCGGGTATTATCTAACCCTGATTTATTTACAATGATTCGTAGAATCGGCAGGACAGAAGAACGATTTGCAATTGAAATCAAGATTTACGAAAGGATGATAGTTGCTAAAAATGCTATTTTTCCACCACCGCAGCCCACTCAACTTGAGCAACTCATGCAAGCGTTATATTCACCCTCGCCATATCAGGTGCCAACATATAACGATCATTTAAGAAAATATCATAATGAATTAGCATGGCTTACAGATAATATGCCGTATTTTGTTGTGATGAAGTATGGCAAGGAAAAAGCTAAAGACTGGGTTTTGGATAAGTTTGGTGATGCAGTGAAAGAATGTTTTAACAAAATGAATGGCTCTAAGTGGTGATGTCGATGATATATAACCTTACAAAATTTAATGAAACTTGGGAAACGCGCAAACTACGTTCGCTTGGTGATTTTTCACGCGGCAAATCTACACATCGTCCGAGAAATGACCATGCTCTTTATGATGGCGGAGGATTTCCGTTCATCCAGACTGGGGATATAAAAGCTGCTGAGTTGTTCATAGTGCAACATCAACAGGAGTACAACGAAATTGGATTAGCGCAGAGTAGGTTGTGGGACAAAGGAACATTGGCGATTACTATTGCGGCTAATATAGCTGAAACTGGAATAATTGCCTATCCTATGTGTTTTCCTGATAGTGTTGTTGGATTCAAGGCATTTCCGAATGAAACAACCGAATTATATATGCACTATATTTTTGCGTTTATAAGAGCATCAATCCAAAAATCTGTCGGTGGGAGTATACAGGACAATATCAACATTGATTACCTTGAAAATCTTAATTTCAAAATCCCTGATAAATCAGTACAAGATGAAATTGTTAGAGTGCTTTCAACAATTGATCGCAAAATTGCTCTCAATAACGCAATCATCCTCGAACTCGAAGAAACGGCAAAAACCCTTTACGACTATTGGTTTGTTCAATTTGATTTTCCTGATGAGAATGGTAAGCCGTATAAGTCAAGTGGTGGAAAAATGATTTGGAATTATCAGTTGAAGAAAAAAATTCCAAGCATATGGGGTGTCAAAGAACTTAAATATTTCGTAAGAATTGCTACTGGTTCTTTTGACCCGCGTAAATTTGCGAACACAATAGTTGAGCATTATAGCATTCCTGCATTTGATAATGGTAAATACCCTGTTTTTGAATTAGCAGAAAACATAGGTAGCACGAAGTATGGTGTTGAAAAAGGAACAATTCTAGTTTCAAAACTTAACCCGCAATTTAGCCGTGTGTGGGACACCTACTGCTATTCGGACAATGCTATTTGCTCTACTGAGTTCATCCCGTACAGGTGTGTGGACTCTGATTTATATTCTTTTGTATACACGTTGATGAACAGTGAGCGTTTTCATAAATTGCTCTGTGCAAACACATCCAGTTCTACTGGAAGTAGAAGCAGGGTGACACCAGAAGACACTCTTAACTTTATTTTTCCTGAACCAGAGCGTCATATAATGACCTCGTTTGCTTCAGTCTGCAATCCTATGCTATCTAAAATGAAATTGTTATATAGCGAGAATAAGACGCTAACTGACTTACGCGATTTATTGCTCCCTTTGCTCATGAATGGGCAAGTGCAAGTATTATAATAAAAAGGGTGGACTGTGTGGATAATAATGAATTTGAAATGACAAAGTGGTCAAATGACTTTGATGAAGCACTTAACGAGATCAACAGTAAGTTTGACGAGCTGGATGTGCTTTATCAAGATTGCAGCCTGTTTAACGATGAAAAAATCATCGGGATTTTGCAAGCTCACCGCACTCTTGAATCACGATATGTACCTGAGGGAAGTTCAGAAACGCCTAAAGAAGTCGGCGTTTTGGGAGAGTATTTCCATAAGGAAAACATCGAAACTATTGATTATCTTCTCGAAAACATTGACAATGGCTATCAAAAATTGGATGCTCTTATTTTCATGTATTCGCATCTAATTTATCGTTATTCGAGAGACAATACCAACTT
>Ga0131853_10009669_pt1 | contig 17646 bp, 10 predicted proteins | sample TergutLab28metaG_FD_92764 | JGI IMG/M metagenome (GOLD analysis project Ga0131853, IMG submission 92764) | Labiotermes labralis P1 segment gut microbial communities from Petit-Saut dam, French Guiana - Lab288 P1 (version 2) (version 2) | ecosystem: Host-associated > Arthropoda: Insects >... | reverse complement strand
TGTAATTCATTTTCTCTGACTGAATTGACACTTCCTGAACAGGGAAGTACTCACAACATGCACTGGAGTTGAACGATTCTATTTCCTCTATAGTCACAAGAAATGACCTGAGAACACCATTCAACAAATCAGGATGTCCCCACTCTATGGTGAGGTTTGTGTGCGTCTGATTCACTACATGGACGTAAGATGGTGACAGAGGAGCTGTATGGAAAAAAACAGACTGATATCACCAAAATTAACCCCAATTCAGTGTGACCAGTTTCTAACTATGTAAGTAGAAACTGTCACAGTATATGACAATAATTCCTTATTAGAATTTTAATTTTTAGATTAGTATTAATGTTGCAATAAGATTCTGTGGCTTATCTGGGAGAATATAGTTTGAGGTTTTTCATAACTACAATGCTCCACACAAAATTCAGTCTTACAGAAGAATTAACAAAAGATTAAAGAAATTTAATATTTTGGAGTTTCACAATTTGTTTTCTCGGTACAATACTGCCAGTACAATTGAATGAATGAGGATCAGATGGCTTGGTCAGTATGAAGTAAAATGCATACACAAGTTTGGTCAGTGAAATTCATAGAAAGAGCAGACCACTAGAGAAAGGTACATAATAATGGGAGATAATATTAAAAATTGAAAAAAGCTACAGTGTGGATAGAATGAAATTGACTCAGGGTACTATCCAGTTGTCGGCTTTACGCTAATGAGGTAGTAACATTTTAGGTTTTCTAAAAATTGAGGACATTGGTGACCAACTGCACATGACCCACTACCATGAAGTAAATGAACGCCTTAAAGCATACTGATTATTATATGTATTGCATTCTATAATATTAAAATGTTCTGTACTCAGAAGGGTGAGTTCAAACTGGCATAGTACTAATTATAAATTTATTTCTATATGATACACAGTACACACAATATTAAAACTCTTTGGTTTCTTTATCAGGAAGGACTGGCACCCAAAGAATATGTTTTGCTCTTGAAATCACCAAAAATGGATGAGTAACCGTGATATCAAATTAAGCAATTCAACTGGAAATACTTGTATTACTATATGAAAGAAGACAAAGAAGCCACAGCAAACAAGAGACTGGGTATGACAAGTGCCATCCCTCCACTGATCTAGCTACCAATGGGATGGTCATAATGGCATGTTGTAAACCCATGCAGGCTGAATGAATGTTATGCACACAGACCAGCTGTCTGAAGAAAAACAACAGCTACAAGGCAGATAACTGCAGACTAAAACCATTAATATTACACTGTAGCAGGTCCATAAGGAATGGCTAGAACAAGGAACTTCAGAAAACACAAACTACTGAGCTTTTTTGTGTCACTGTTTCAACCTAGGAATGCTGAATTGGTCTGCTTGAAAGCTGATCTATAAGGTGGTGAGTTGCAGTCATTGATTTTTTGGTGCCTGGAGTAATCACAATGTCTGCCCCTTACAGAATTTATGAATTTCAAAAGTCACAATAAATTATTACTTTTTCTTTCACCTGATTCAATAATTTAAAATCTGTAATGAGCAGAAAACCAGTTTCCTTTTTTTATTTGAAATACTAATTTTTCCATCCCTTGGATTTTGCCACCCACCACAGCTACAACACTCTCCCCCCAGCAAACCACCTGCTCACAGTGGTCAGGTATGGCTCTGGTTTACCTTGTTTTTCCCAAGAATCAGAATGAGATCAGAAATGGGAAGTAGTAATTGTATTTAGTGGTACCATGTGGCAAGACACTATCTAATGCAGCAGTACCAACAGCACGTACCAGTGACTAACATGGGCCTATTTTCTTTAGCTACTGCAGATTTAGACAGCTCCTCATTCTGTTTGAGTGCTGTGTCACCTGGAGTTAGTGTTGGTGGCAACAGGTGTATTTTTCATAGTGAAATGACCTTGCTAAATGCGGTGAAGTACTGTTGTTCATGGCAAATATATGGTCCTTGATTTGCTATTAAGAAATGTTTTCAACTTGCAGAAACAATAGACCTTCTTTTCTTTCTTCATTCTGAACTCCTGGATAGACACATGTCACTGGAGGTGTGAGTCCTATTACACTTCAAACAGTGTGAAGGGATGGAACATGGTGTCTCAACCTCATCATTATCAAAGGCCAGACTGGATGCACAATAACGTTGGGAATGTCTGCATCTCTAACAATGAAACATTACATTGGGTTTTAGACATATGGACATAAAATGACTCTTTCATACTCAGGACTGATGTGTTCAGCAATATACGAACTTTAAGGGTGAGAAAAAGATTCCAGAGAGGAAACAGTTCCCATACGTTTTCCCAGCTAACCAGCATGCAACTGCTTTATAGAGTATTTGCCTGGGACATATGCTGGACGTCCACCCAGTGTGTGCCAGTCATTAACTGGGAAGTATTCTTGACTGTGCCCACAACTGCAACCAGATCATGTTTATGTACAACAAACTGATCTGTGTAGCTTTGTGTTACTCCTGAAATTGAATGTTACAAAATAGAATGTTTCCATTTTTAATGTGACTGTTTTATTATTAGCTGTAGTATTCGTCTCTGAATGACTTTGCATTGACTGAGATTTCAGCTTGTAGAAGCCATTTTGTGAAGCCATCCATCTGGAAACATTGAGGTCAGCCTTCCATGACAGTTGGTCAAAATCAGAAATGGGGATCTCCAAAATTAAAGTTGATAGTGTTCTTTTTAAATAAAGCTGCTTATTGGCATTTACTTATCAACTTACTGGAGATACTTTATCAACTGTCAGGTTATATTAATGGTGAATGACAAAGTGATTTTGAATGATTAATCAGGAAGGACAGAAAGAAGTGCTTCTGGCCTACCATAATGTACTATCCTGCTTTCTGAGTACTTCTTGCCAAGGAGCTGAGAAAAATATGACAACCTCAATCAGAACAATGGGTATCCTGAATAAACTTGAATCCTGGGACCTACTGAACTTGAAAGAGGAGTGCCAACACTGTGCCATACTGTTTGGTGTAATGATTTATAATGAAAAGCACAAATATCACTGTATCTGCTTCCCCACTAAAATATAAAAATATTATCATCAGTATCAGCTGTGATGTCTGTGTAATGTAATAAGGATGGGTTACTGTAAATACATACAGTACACATGATCAAGTGGCACACACACTTAGACACATGTACTCCCACACCCCAAAATGTATGCATGTATGCACACATAAAATGTATACACACACAATATTTAATTTTTAAATCATACATTAATTTTTCTGGTGCAGATCTCCTAATCAGGCCTCTGTCCTTTTCTCTAAGTTTTTCTAATTTACAGGTTCTGCATCATGCCACTGTATTACACACATTTATTAATACACAATCCATCCTAATACATCAAGTTTTACAACATAATTTATGACACATAATAAACCATTCATTGTTCAGTTCCCTATGTGTGTCCATGGCAGACAGTAGTAATTAAAAAATGATTCAGTGTTGTATTTATTTGTTTTGTATATTAATAAATATTTTAATTTGTTTATGCATTACTTGCAGAAAGTGCATAAATGAACAAATAATGTGAGTCTCCTCAGTGAAATCCAGTACTGAGTGTCTAAACCAAATCAGTCACTTTCCCTCAGTATGGCTCAGTTTATAAAGCTGGTATATACTTTAATGAACAGATCTCATTACGATGCACACAACCTTTATTTAAGATTTTTTCAACATGGCAAGAAACATAAATTATGTACCTCCAAACAATAAATGTGCCACTTCAAGTCTGAAAATTCTAGCACTTGCTTTATGCACAAAATTACAAGAAATGAGAAGACAATAAAGAGAAATAAGAAAATTAAACATTCTGTCATTTCAAAATTATACAATTTAAATACTCTTTATGTTTTGGGTCTATAATATTCAACAAAATATGAGAGAAATGCATAATATCCATCTGTTCTTGATCAGCAATGTGAATAAAGGGTTCGCATGTCATCAATTGTCATTAAATGTTAGTATTTACTGCTGCCACATGACTTTGCCGTATGATGGTTAGGATAAATAAATAAACAAATAAGTAAATAAATAAATAAACATATGCACTATATGCACCTAAATACCATACATAGAGAAATGCAAAACTGCAAAGCATGCAAATTGCACAATACTGTACTCTGAGGAATGCAATTTTCAGTTGGGAGTTCACAATTTCTAACCTCACAAAGACTGCAACTAACCCTCCAAAAAAATGTCACCTTGTATCTTTCTTGCGATGCAACCAGCATAACATATCAAAACTTGAGCCAGGTAGCTGGAAATAATACTCACAAGATTCTTTGGTAACAGCTGTCACTGAGGCAGGCTCTCCAACTCCATCTGCTTCAGTACTTTGTACCTGAACCTAAAGGATTTGGTCATGAAAGTATGAGAGATTTCATTCATGTGAAGTCATTTATAAATAACATAAATTTTTATGATCTTTGTGTGTCAGTATAATAAACTCTTCATAGTAGGTGAAGATAAAGACCAGACTTGAAGTTACTATGTATAATACCACATGAAAAGATGTTAAAGTGTTAAATGGAACCTGGTAAAAGAAAATGGTATATCTGAAAATCATGCTGTACAAAGTGCACCAGTGCAAAGCACATGTCAGAAACATATGCATTATGTACACCTTTCTGCAAATTATCTAGGGACATTAAATTGCATTTAGCATTCAGGTATAGCTTCAATTTAGGTGGCCTATGTAAAATTTAACACCATTGGCCATCTTCAGGTAGCTTTCTTCAGCATATGCAGCTTATTTTTCAGCTTATTTGTCAGCAATTCCACACATGATTAAATTATTGTTATGATGATTAAATGTTACAGTAGCCACCAGTTAAGGCCGAAACATATCAGAGCACCAATTAACAAATAAAAGTGTTATGCAACAAGTAGGTGTTGAAATCTACATATGTGACATAGTTGCACAGAAAATGTACAACATTAAATTTGGGTGGCCTATGTGTTTGTGCTAAGACACCATAACTGTATCAAAGACTTAGCTCATTTTTGGCCAGCAGTGAACTTGATCATATGCCTAAACAAAATCTGGTAGTTATTGTGTCAAGAAAGCTTTTGCACACAAAGTAAACTAAAACAGTTTCTACAAAAACACAAAGTATGTAGGAGAGTGGAGGTATAGTTCCACTCAATCTTAGTCTCAGGATTAAATGAAGGTGAGTGGTAAGTTTAATGCTCCAGCCACTCTACTGTTGAAGAAAGAGCCACCAGTACCCAATGAATAACAGGCTGTGTGGGCTCTAGATTTAGTCAGGATTATTGAGAAAAGAGAAAAATCTCATGCCCCTCCTAGGAGTCAAACTGCAATTCCTCAGGCATCCAGTTCATAGCCTATTCACTACACCAACTGCACAATCCCATTTACACAGTTAAAATTCTCTTCATACTCTTCCCTCCAACCATAAATAAAATGGCATTTTTCTTCATTGAACCCAATTACTTTCTCCCTTCTCAGTTCACTGAATACCTCTTTTGAAATATTTGATAAATATGAAATCAAGAAGTTATGGAAATATAATAGTGCAAATATTTTTCCATTTGTTATTGCCACTACTGTATACTTACCACAACATTGTACTCTGTGTCAGGTTGCAGACCATTGACTGTGTGACAATACAGATGTGGCCATGCAGGACATGGAGTAGGTTTCACAGACAACACAATTTGTTCATCTTGTTCTGGCAACTGATACGAAACTATAAAGGATTTTAGTTGTCCATATGTTTGCTTAGGGGCCGCCCACCTCAATCCAAGCATTCGGCGGCCTTTCTTGTACACCACCAACTGTTCCACATGATCTGGAGCTGGCCAACAGACACATTAAAGTTTAACTTCTGTAGCAATGTTAAAAAACAGAAGAAAAATCTAACAGCTTTCACTCTGATGCAGACAGAACATTTTTATCCACATAAGATGCATTATGAGTACCTTGCAAAGTACTTTTCATGTCTCATAAGAGGCCTCCAAAATCACCATATGTTCGTTTCTTGTTCATTCACTGTGAAGCTAACAGATCCCACATGTACAGGGCATGTAGAAAATAGTGTCACAGATTTAAACAACATTAATGGTAACTGGCATGGTGCCAAATCCTATGAGACCTGAACTTCAACATCACTGCTTTAAAAATGTTATCTTGCAAGAAATAATGTGTTAACTAAGGACCATACATTTTTTCTAAGTGCTGTCACTATCTTGTACAGTCTTTATACACGAGCACCTTTATGTGCAGACAATGTCCAATCATAACCATCTCAATCCCTATATGTTTAAGTGTATCTTGTGTAATCATCAAAATGGAATATGAAATTCTGTTACGCAGGTCATGAAGATCAGCAACAGAATTAGTGTGTACATCACCTTTAATACAGCTCTACATGAAACAGTCCATAGGGTTTAAATATAGAGAAGAGTGTGGCCAATAAAGTGGGTTATCTCAAACAAACCAATGTCAAACAAATAAAAATTTATATTTATAACTGGAGACAGAATAACTAATTGAAGTGCTGATTGGTACCTGATTACAAACTTCCCATTCATTTATGAAAAAAACCACGTTCAGTATTTCTTGATATAGAGTAACAGATTTCACACTTCAAAGGTACATATCAGCTAACTCACTTCACACTTCAACTACTTAAACAATACAATCACCGAAACATTCTGCGCATTAATGAAGATCAGTTCTTTATTCTATGGGATAAAAAGGTAAAATATTGCAAGCTCCCACATTATGAACTTCAATTGCCACTTTCTCTGTATTCAAAAAAAACTAAGTACTTCATGTAATAATGGGGTTGCACTTTAACAGTAAGATATATATTCCTTCAATATTACTTATTAGTTGAAGTTTTAGAGTTACATTCCTTCCATTAGCTGCCCCCCACACCCAACCCTCGCACGTTTAAAGCTCTATTCCCAAACAATTAAGGTTAACAATGTAAAGTCCCATTAGGCAGTTATTCACTGATATAAAATAAATATAACAGACAGTATAATCTATAAAACCTTAATACACACTTTAATAGTAATTCTGAAATGAAAAGTATATTCATATAAAATATTAATATATTACAGATCATTATTACAGTAATGAAAAAGAACTTGTGAATCAGTACCTTTCAGTGTACGAAGAAACTGCAGATCTGAAGTTCAACCAATAGCATACTCTGTGTCATATGATACCAGTGAACACTAGGATAGCATAGTCAGTGCTTTGACCAGGCTACAGGCTGGACTCCCAATAACTGTTCAATTGTCAACAGAAGCAAGAGGTTTATCTCTTTTCAATAGTATCCGGAGTGGCAATGGGTCACATCCAGCCTCCTACTCAATAGTACCAAGGGCTCTTTCACCTGACATAAATCAGGTACAGTTACAAATGAGTGTCGCAATACCTAAACTCACCCACATACTTTCATGGTGTACCTACACCCTTACCTTTACCATATGATACCACTACAGACATTGACATCCAACCTCAAGATGGAAAATAAGGATTATATGCATATGTGATCTCAAAAACTATACAAGGTAGAGTTTCTATAACAATCTGAAGGTACAGCAGCAACCTTCTGTTACATATTCGTTCATACTAACTTGTAGATGTAGTATGGGCTGGAATTTTCAATGGGTGCTTTGGATTCCATCCTCCTGAAGTTACCAGGTACACCCTCACTTTGTACATTGTATGGGGTGTAAGACCACTGAATGTTGCTGAAGTCTGATCTGTTGTGCCCTCCCTGAGCAGCGTTGAAGTGTTGTGACCTACAAGCTGGTATCGGTACCGGTACAGGTATCCGTTAAGAAATGTGCAGTTTTGAGGTGGCTGCCAGTGTACTGCAAAGCTTGAGTTGGTGCGGTCACTCACTGGCATTGTGGCATTAAGCTCAGGAGCCACACCAGGTTCTAAGACAAAAAGAGAAAATACATGACCTGAAGATATTTAATGTACAGTTGCCCACTGAGACAAACATAATTTTGAGATTGTTTCTACTCTATGTGAAAGATGAAGTCAGTCAATTATTCCTGAACAAGAAACAAATAAATCTGTAAACACAACAGAGACCTTTGTTCTTCTGAGATGTTGTGCTCCATCACAGGGTGCTTGTTGGCCAACATTTCAAGATTATACAGTGACTTCGTTTTCATGAGTCAGAAAACTCCATCTTAACACAGTACAGGACCATGTTTAACTACCAACACACAGTTCCATTTCCACTCCTCTTATACACAGTGATGCACACATAAACACACACATACACAAACCAGTGGATGTTACATAATGTTGTTTGTAGTTTCTCATATGAATTCCAGCAGGACTACTCTAACAAATGGTTCCATGGTTTTCCTCACTTCTACCAGACAAATGCATAGGAAGTGTCTAGAAACATGCTGCTACCTGAAACATCAATTAGCAACCCATGGCACAACAGATATGTTAAAAGTTGTGAATGTCGCAGGATGAAGATCAAAATAATTTACTTAGTGGACAATGGATGTCTGCATCACACTGAACACTCTGCATTCACCTGAAGACAATAATACCACAGATTTTGTGCTGTATGTTTAAGAATAAAATTACTCTACAATTCATTCCATATTTAATTACTAGATTTAAGATACCTATATTACCATGAAGTAGTTTGCACATTGTGGTACAGCAGACAAAACTCCTGTTCTTTTATTCTGGAGATCAACATTTGAAATTTATAGCAGAAAGTGGAAATTCTGAAAGAACATGTTTGTGGTTTCCCTGCCTCACCATACACAATTAAGATTAACTCATTAGAATAAGCATTACCTCTACTTTCACATCCATCATTATTTTCCACACAAATTCACCGTCTTTCTACACTATATAGCCTAGGTCATTTTTAACACTAGTGTTAAATAAACCAAAATTAACATCCACACACACTCATAAGACCACATACAAGAGAAATACCTCAGGTTTGATTACTGGCCCAGAGGCTGGCTCTCCTAAATATTTCCTCCTCTATTGTGCAGGGTCTTTAAAATAAGGCATGACCACTTAATACTGCATCTTTTACAATTTATCATCAATAATCATCAGGTAATTTTATTCTAAGCAAACTACTGACTTATGAAGCACCTATAAGTAAAAGAAACCAAAGGAATGTCAATAGAACAGTACAAAACACTGTGGGTCCAGCTGTTTGTAGAATTATTACATCGATTCTAACTGAACTGAGCAGCATATCTGCTGACAACCACACACTATGGAAACTGTGTGTTGTGTAAGTTCTGATGTATAACTCATACTTGAAGCTGCATCATATTTAATTTTAATAAGAGGGAAATGATATGTTCAAAGACTGATTATTCAGTTCAGTTTTAAAAAGGTCTGAGGATCTTGTTCATAAAAACTAAAAAAGGATTGGCCGAATATTCATGAAATCATATACTCTTTCAATTCTGCAACTGGAAAACTTTTTCAGGATTGACTACAGTTTTAAGTTCACTGACATCACATACTAACACCAGGAATTTGTTTGTTCTAATTTAAACACTGCTTAATTCAGCTGAATATTGGATGTGACCATAATCTTTGGAATCTTTTTTTATCAAGAGAAAGAGAAGCCCTGTTTGAAGGTTCATTGCATTTAACATGAAATAACACTAGAGCTTTTTTTAAATTTGATTCTTTGAGCATCACAATCATAAGCATTGTTGGGCTAATAATAGGATCCTGCTGACTGAAAACCTCTGTTTCAGCTCCAGTCCTGCAATATTGCAATGAAATCTCCTCTCACTTCCTGGTCAAAATACTTGGTATCAACATTCTGTTGATGCAATGTAATACACGACATTAATTTCTGTATCTTTTACTGTCAGTGGATGTCCACAATAGCCCAGCTGGCAGTGTTACCCTACACTGCAGGTATATAGGGCACAAATCGCAATGAGGGGAATTTTTTTTTAATCAACAAATCTATAAAGACCTTGGTTATTAAGTCTTATCCTAATTTTAATTCTTCATATCTTCAGTTATTTTTGTAACTTCTGTATTTTTCTCCATTTCACACACACAATTCCACACAGTTTGATCACATAAGATTCTTGAAAATCCTACAGTGGTAAGTGCAACCCCAAATGTATGAAACAATAAACTTACACAAATGACAGTCCTCTAGGTTATTACACCATGTATGTAAGACAGTCTATTCTGACATTTCAAGAACTGTGGTGGCTCTATCTGCATTAGGTTCAATGGATGCAAAAGTGATTGGGAGAATGAAATGTGTTGGTTATAAAGTAAGTTTGCAAGAATGGTAAGCTACAGGAAGGGGAGAGATAGATCTTGTCATGAGCCAGTGGGAATTCAACCTTATTTATCACAATTCTTGCATCCTTCCTATATAATCAACACATTACCTCCACCCATGTCACATCAGTATTCATCAAACCTAATTCCATCACCATGAAAATGGGGACAAGAAGCTCCTCCAAAACATCACCACCAAAAATTTGTTATCCTATCTTGTGTAATAACACAAAAGACTATTGTCTGAGCAACACCTACTGTGAAGACCTGAAAACAATATGATTAGTTGTTTGTCATCTTGACAGAGAGTAGATCAAAGTGTTCCCTAACAGCAGCTGCTTGCGATCTATTAGGGAAGAATGTATAAATACAAGCATTCATACACAACCAATTACAAGACCCTATTTACAGAAATATGATAAGCTATGCACATTACACTGTTAAACTAATTAAATCATATTAAGTTTTTAAAAGTGTGAACCAAGTTGTATCCCTGAAAAAAGTAAAACTGAAAAATGTAAGTGAATCAAGAAAGCATTCAACAGATGGTCTTTGTGTTAGAAACCTTTGTGTTTTTGTTGTACTAACAACTACCATCCCAAATCCTAAAAGCCATTCATACTAGTCTCCTGTGTTAGATACTAATTTGACAATGTGTAGAGCCTGACTGTTGTAAAATACAGGTATGTTCTCAAATGCTCACATATTCCTCTCATTCTTGAATGTGAATACAAGGAGGTAAAGGTACAGGCAGAGGTAGGGGCTGAGGTAAAGGCAAAGGTATGTGTGAAGGTAAAGGTAATATAAAGTTGAAATTGCCCTTGCATATGCCATGAAAGCATACTGGGGGAGCAAATAGACAGCTCCACACATTCTAAATTTCAGATATGCATGGAGGTGAACAAATAAAAGAAAAAAATAATAACTGCAATAAGTAAGTAAATGCAATTATACAGTCCAAATAGCTTCTGCACACAAATTGATTGTAAAAGCATGTTCACCATGTTGTAACTAGATGGTTCATAATTAGCGGTTATGAGGACTACAATTTGATGGACTATCTGTCAAGGCTGGCAAGAAAATGAATGTACCTTTATCATACAAAAGTTATAAAAAGAAATTAACAAGAAAAAGTTGTTAGCCAACTGAAGGCACTGGGGGGAGGCAGGCTGATTCTCAAAAACAAAATGATCATTTTCTTGTAACAAACTAAACCTAAAAATACCAATAATTAAAAAACCCTAGTAAACATGTGATAATGAAAACAAATAATGACACAACACCTATGAAAAAATATGGCACAAAACCCAAACTATGGACCCAGAATACAAATTTCATGTACCTCTCATGTCTGTGACAAATAGCAGCTCTTTTGAAGGTCCCCACGAAGCAGCCAGTGCAGCAACACTGATGGTGTACTGAGCATATGACAACAGATCATGCAGCACAATGTGGGGTGTAGTTGCTTCCACCTCACCTGAGGAGTAGCCACAGTCCTCATTTTTACACGCAAGCAACTTCTGGCACTGGGGAAGTAATATAATACTCTCTGTTTAAACTGTACATTCATTCCACACTCAATGGCTCTTTACATTCTCCCTCTATAAGAATGTATCTTATGAAACTATTACCACACAAAGAAACAAATCAGTCCCACAACTACTTTATGCTGCCTATTCCTCCTCACATAATGAATGATAATGCTGTCACTTAAAATTACTTGAATTTAAAAAGATTAACATCTTTTGGGATGTGACACCATGGAATATGGTGACATTTAATGACATCTTAGAAAAACATGCTACATCCATCTTCAATATATTACTCTGAAGATACTGGTAGTATATTATTCTAAAGCCTTTGTTAAGTTTCTACCAAATGGTATGATATGTCATCCTAGAAGACAGTAACTTCCATATTTATTGCCATGCAAACTTCAAATCCAAATTACTCACTTTAATTTGTACTGAATGTGTTTCAAGTGCAAATAAAGTTTCTTGGCACCATTTACTTTACCCAGCCACACTGAACAGTTGGTATGAAAATAATCTCAATCAAATCCTTTATGGCATCTGTTATTGCATTTTAATACCAATATGCATAAATGATTCAGTTTGTTGCTTCTTGCCAAAATGTTCCTAAACAGGGGCTTCCATCTCTTATGTAAAAAGCCTTCATACTCTGACACACACCTGTAGGCACCATAAATGATATCATGTTTTCAAAAGAAACCCACATTAAGATTTGTACTGTATGCAAATTTGTAAGGTAAATGTGCAGCAATCCCAGGCCTGGACATACCCTGAGGCTTTCAGGAGGTTGAGGTTCCCAGATTTTGAGACAATCGGCACATGAATGTGGTAAGGTTGTCAGCCCTATGCACCGACCGCCTTTACACCCAGGAGACATCCCTGGTACTCATTTCTCTTAGAGGCTGAGTCGACCACAGGGCCACAGTGAGGATGGAAGGATTATGCCAATGAAAAATTCCAATAACACCATAGCGAATAGCACCCATAACCTTCCGGTTTGTAGCGCTGTGCCTCAACCAACTGCCCTACTGTGTGCCCCCGTAAAAAAATGTAAACAAATGAAATGGTGACACCTGATTTTCAAAGGGGTTTCATTACCAATTGCTACATACAGTACAATTTTGGTGATATGAGAATTTCACTACATTATATGCTGTTAGATGCTCTGGAAACCTGATGTTGTTAAACACAATGACAAGTGGATTAATACACAGTCTGTAGCATAACTTGAACACTAACTCCAGAGATGTAATCAGATCTGAGAACACTATGGCATTTTTGCAGATTTGGAAGACAATGATTTTTGCAGTGGTGGGTTTTATGCTCAGACATTTCCATAAATGTACAACAACCATTACTTACTTACTTACTTACTTACTAAGTCCAAGGAGCAGTGTCCTTCTTAAAAATCGAACAGTTTTTCAGCTAGTCAATAAATTCCCCGCATTTTATGGAACCTGAAGGTTCACACTGCATTCACAAGTGCCCGCTACCTGTCCCTATCCTGAGCCAGATCAATCCAGTCCATACTTCCACAACCCACTTCCTGAAGATCTATCTTAATATTATCCTCTGATTCATGCCTGGGTCTCCCAAGTGGTATATATCCCTCAGGTTTTTCCACCAAAACCCTGTATATTCTTCTAATCTCCCCCATATGCAATACATAACCCACGCACCTCATTCTTCTCGATTTTATCACCCAAAAAATATTTGGTGAGGAGCACAGATCATTAAGCTTCTCATTATGCAGTTTTTTCCACTCCCCTGTTACCTCATCCCACTTAGGCCCAAATATTCTCCTCAACACCCTATTCTCAAACACCCTCAACCTACGTTTCTCCTTCAATGTGAGCAACCAAGTTTCACACCCATACAAAACAAATAAAATAACCATTATGCAAGAAAATAACGGACCTGCAATTAATAAAAGTGTTGCAGAGTTCTGTTCAAATATTTGGGAATAACCTTAACAAATCAAAATTATATTCAGGAAGAAATTAAGAGCAGACTGAAGTCAGGGAATGCTTGCTATCATTAGGCAGAATCTTTTGTCTTCCAGTTCTTTACCCAAAAATATAAAGCTTACAATATACAGAACTATATTTTTGCATGTTTCTTTGTATGGGCGTGAAAGTTTGTTGCTCACATTGAAGCAGGAACGTAGGCTGAGGGTTTTTGAGAATAGGGTGCTGAGGAGAATCTTTGGGCCTAAGAGGGAAAAGGTAACAGGGGAGTGGATAAAACTAAATAATGAGAAGCTTAATTATCTGTACTACTTACCAAATATTAATTGGGTGATCAAATCAAGAAGAATGAAATACGTGTGTCATGTAGCAAGTGTGGGGGATAGGAGAGGTGCATACAGGGTTTTGGTGGGGAAACCTTAGGGAAAGAGACCACTTAGAAGATCCAAGCATACATGGAAGGATAATATTATGATGGACCTTCAGAAAGTAGAATGGGGGGGGGGGGTTGGCGGGGATTGGATTGATTTGGCTAAGGATAGGGACAGGGGGCAGGCACTTGTAAACAGGTTAATGAACCTTCAGATTCCATAAAATGTAGGGAGTATGTAAGTAAGTAATTAAGTAAGTTACAGAGTGTCTCATATTGAACTACATCACTGTAGTAAAATCAGTAACACCTCTTCTTCCTTAACACTTGTGATATGTTAATGTATTATAAATCAAAAGACACTTCTGTATGTAACAAGAGCTCATAAACTAAAACAGTAATCAGTAGCTTATGTACTGTACGGCAGCAGTGGGAGAAACTTGTACAACTAATTGTTTAAGAAACATCAAACTCATTACATGAACTGGGTTTGTCACACTGTACCACACCACTGCCTGAAGAAGCAAATGACGTAGTTGTTAGCACCACCACTTTACATTGTATATTTGTTGAGTTCAAATCTTGAACAAGAAACTGACAGTCCTGTCGAAGGATTCTGTTTTCTCCCAACATTCCCTTTGGCCTAATTTAAGGCAAGATCCGTGAACTTGTCTGGTTTGACTCCAGTTTCTAGACCAAATTTTCGATCAGGTCCTAATACATATGAAGTAGTGCTACTTACCTGACAAAAATACTCAGTCACATTCATTTAAAGAAACCCCTACATAACACTGAATGATTTCTTTGTTACTTGTTAAGAACTCACCCGATAAGTAATTCTGTATTGGCGTACACTTCTTGGACTGTTTAATGGTGGTGTCCAATCCACTTCCAACTCATGATTCGTACCAGAGACCACATGCAATTCATGAACTTTTCCAGGAGCTGTAAAAGAGAGTGGCTTGTGTAAAAGAAAAGTTGTACCTCCTTCAAAACATATTTGACTGTTGAATTTTTATGATAAATTATGAATGGAATAATGAAAAGACTCACAAAAAGGCAACAGCCTCCATATGAATATTTCTAAAACTTATTCATGGGCACTATTTCCCCCATTTCACAAAACATGGAAGATTAAACTTCAATTTTCAGTATACTTTTTTTTTGTAAGCAACACTAAGGTTACTCTATTACAAAGGGTCATGTAATGTGAATGCACATTATTTTAATAATTTTTTATAAAGTAAAAGTATAGAAGCGCTGGGGAAGCAGAATTTATCATGTCCCTAAACTTTAAAACTTATGGTCTTGGCTAGTGCATGCAAGCTAGATGAGACAATCATTGCTACAATCTTAGCGAAGCCACAGGTACTGATTCATTGTTGCATAGTGCATGTGGGTTTTAGTATGCCTCTGAAATGTATAAAATTCAAATTACAGTGTTCATTGCAGTATTCTTGCAAGACATAAACACCATGGAAAAATGATGTCAAAAGTTCTGGAAAATGAAATTCAGCTTCAATGGTATAAATACAGAATTCAGGAAATTTATATATAATTTATTATTTTTATTCCAGCATTATTATTATAGTGTAAAGCAACAGTATCAACAATTTTTTTTTTAAATATTTAATATGACAACAAGGGTCATTTTCAACTTTATCTGTTGTCAAAAAGCGAGTATTGACACTCTTTTCTGTCAAGGAGTGAGTACCAAAACTTTTCACTTACATAAGAAGCAATGTACACTGGTTAATAAACATACATGGCCATCAGTTAGTAGAATTATACCTTCACAGAATGTTGAGACATAAGTACAAAACATGAAGACTTATCTCAAATCCTGACTCACTCACACAATTGTTAGTTTGGCCAACACAACAAGTAGGAAACAAGTGAAGTTTATTTTTTTCCACTTGCTGATTTTCAGAGCAAATTGTATCTAAATTTTCCATCCTCTTTTGCTGTAAAACAACGAACAGCTCATGAAATTGCACATCACAGTTTGTTTCCCGGTGATTAAAACTAATAGACTATCATATGGCAAGCTGTGGTTTATATTTGGCATACAGATATCATGTAAACATAAAAGAGAACTTTACACAGAATATAGGAAATATAAAAATCCTACTTTAGACAAGTACTATAAAGACTACTGTCAGATCCTGTCAAAGGTCATAAAAGAAGCAAAGAACAAATGGAATATAATAGGTGTATTTTAAACTCAACTAATGGGATGAAAACTTCATGGAATTTAATAAATATTGAGCGAGGCAAAGTTATGAAAAATCGGACCATACAGTCACTAAATATTGGTGGTGAAACTACTGCAGATCATCAAACTATTGCTGATACTTTTAATAGACACTTTATAATGATTCTGGATTTAATTAATAAAAATAATATTGATAAGAATTATTCAGTCGAAACACACAGAAATAATCAACCTCTTTTTATGGTAAACGTATCTCATACTCCATTTCCCAGTATCAAGTTTACTTGTACTACTGAAAAACAAATTAATAGATAATAAAGTCTCTCAAACATTCAAATTCTTCTGGTTATGACGAAATTACAACCACTATATTACATGCCTGTTCCCTCTGCATTACCTCTCCAATAAATTATATATGTAATAGGGCACTTCTTACTGGAATATTCCCTGATAGATTAAAATTTGCAACTGTGAGACCACTGTTTAAGAAAGGTGATAAAAGAGACATAACAAATTACCGACCAATATCGTTACTACCAGTATTTTCAAAAATTTTGAAGAAAGTAATGCAAACTAGATTACTAAAGCATTTGAATGACTGTAATATACTAAGTAATGAACAGTATGGCTTTTGATCTGGCCTTAACACTGACAATGCCACATACCAATTAACAAATGGGATTTTATATGCACTAAACAATAAATTACATACAGGCGGTATATTTTGTGATTTGGAGAAGGCATTTGACTGTGTAAATCATGAAATTTTATTATCTAAACTTAAAACTTATGACATAACTGATAATCATTACAAACTTTATAAATCCTACTTAGAAAACAGATATCAAAGAACACTTGTATATGATCAAATGGGAAATACTACAACCAGCATTTGGGCCAAACTTATACATGGAGTCCCTCAGGATTCCATTCTTGGGCCCTTGCTTTTTCTCATTTTTATAAATGACTTGCCAATGCTTATGAGAGAAAAATCGCATTCTAATTTGTTTGATTTCAAGAATGAAATTAAAACTATATCTAACAACTTAAATGAGTGGTTTAAAAATAATTTATTTTCCTTGAAATTTTCTAAGACACATTTTGTAAACTTCACAACTAGAAAAACAAATCAAATAGAAATTATTATAGACCACAATAACAAGACTATTCCCATATGCAGCTCTACAAAATTTCTTGGTCTTACAGTAGACTGCACCTTGTCA
>Ga0131853_10009667_pt1 | contig 17650 bp, 22 predicted proteins | sample TergutLab28metaG_FD_92764 | JGI IMG/M metagenome (GOLD analysis project Ga0131853, IMG submission 92764) | Labiotermes labralis P1 segment gut microbial communities from Petit-Saut dam, French Guiana - Lab288 P1 (version 2) (version 2) | ecosystem: Host-associated > Arthropoda: Insects >... | reverse complement strand
GTAAAGGGCAGTTCGGAGTTCTTTGTTTTTAAACTGTCTCAAGAAACTGATAGGCGCACATGATATTAGGAATGTCGCTTTAAGTTCCATGACATATGTATCTATGTATGTATGTATGTATGTGTCTATGTATGTGTGTATGTATGTACGTACGTATGTATGTATGTGTGTGTCTATGTGTGTGTATGTATGCAAGTATGTATGTTTGTATGTATGCACGTACGTACGTATGTATGTGTGTATGTGTGTTTGTACGTAAGTATGTATGTATGTACGTAAGCATGTATGTATGTGTGTGTGTGTGTGTGTCCGTGTGTGAAACATTTCGCGTGTGAAATTTAAGGTTTTGGCGGCTGTGTGCTTTAAGACGACGTAATATTGAAATTGACGCTGTAATATTGAAATTGACGCTACGTAGTTTGGTTGGTAGGCACCCACGTGTCAGATAAACCTGTTATTCCAGTGTTTTTTGTCCCGAAAATAGAGGCAGCATGTTCGCTCGGGACATGTCTACCACAATGCACGGTATGTTGCTCCAGAAGGTGGCCATATTTTTGCTTGGTGTTTAAATACTCTGCGTCACAGAGGAAAGAAAACAAACTTGCAATACTGTGCAGTGTTATCAGCGTTCAAATATAGCTTTAAAATTATGCCTGCTGTAATCGGAATATGAATTTACATGCCCATTCTTGATTCTATAATTTTAATGTTATAATTGACGCCTAGGTCTGCCGAATGGTGTCCTACATTCAGTTTCTCCGACTAAAATTATTTACGCATTTTTTATGTAGTCCGTACGTGCTACAGGCGACGCCGATCTCTTTCTTTTTGATTTGCCCACTTTCAGTGATTCAGATGTTTGTATTTCTGATTAATCTTTCTCCGTGATTATCGTACCTTCGGAAATATCAACTACTGTCCAAATTTGTCATTTTCCGTATAGGGCATACAGGCTTTCTTGTAGTTACTGATCTTGTTTGCAAGGCTGTTTATTTCCGTCAACAAGGTCGTCGCTTGTACCTGCACGGCTTCGAGGCCAAACAAACTCATTTCAAAGTCGAGGCCACTTGAAATTGTGGCTGTCTTAATTTCAGTGAGACATCACGCATGTCTTCAAAAGAAAGGGAATAAAAAACGATTGATGTCTGTTATATTTTAGTTTTACCCTTGAAGGCAGCAAAACCATTCTGACCTTTCTCATGGCTGAGTACTTAATTTGATTCTTATAAAAAAAAAAACCAACGAGTTGCACTGTTTTTCAAATTTATTTTGGAATAGAACTACATATTTCAGACAGGTTTACTGTCCATCTTCAGGAGCCTAGTACTGTATACACAGCAATAGTTGTTTGTCATACAGGTTATTCCGACTGTCTGCTAGTGATATCAGGATGGAAATCTGGAGTTTTGTGTTGTTTCCCTGTTATTACAGGCGTGCATTTTGCGTTGTTTTCCGGTCGTTACAGGTATGCGTTTTGTGTTCTGTTCCGGTCATTACAGGCATACATTTTGCTTTGTTTTCCGGTCATTACAGGTAAGCAATTTTGTGTAATGTTCCGGTCGGTACAGGTACTCATTTTGTGTTATGTTCCAGTCATTACAGGTGTCCATTTTTCGTTTTCCGGTCGTTACAGGCATGCATTTTGTGTTGTGCTCCGGTTAGTACAGGCATACATTATGTGTTGGGCTCCGGTCGTTACAGGTATGCATTCTGTTTTGTGCTGCGGTTAATACAGGTATGCATACTTTTTAATTTTTTTTTCACAATCGTACCGTTCATCTCGATACTATCGAAGTTTATTATTCACCAACTAATGCTCAAGTGATTGTCGTAAAAACAATAATAAAATTTACATTAAAATAGTTCCGACATGTTTCGGTGCAGTCACACCATCTTCAGGGAGCGCATTCTTGCTTGCTAAAGTTACACTTTGTTAAAACAGTCAATTATAGTTCATCAGTGTATGTTTAAATCAGTGGTGATGTGGCTGCATATATTGATAGTGTCCTTGTTGATGTGCGTGTGTCGCACTGTTCGCATTCCCCGATTAAGTCTACTCCCGAACAGTGCGACATACGCACTTCAACAAGGGCAGGTCCAGCCAATTTCGGTACGATTTAATTTGAAAATTATATTAATACGGTACCTGATACACTTATTCATTACAGACACTACCAATATATGCAGCTACATCACCACCTATTTAATCATACACAGATGAACCACAACTGATTATTTTAACAAAGTGTAACTTAAGCAAGCACGGATAATGAGCTCCCTCAAGATGGTGTGACTGCGCCGAAACATGTCGGAGAGATTTTAATATAAATTTAAATATTAGTTTTAAGACAATCACTTGAGCATTGGTTGGTGAATAATAAACTTTGACAGGCATGCATTTTTGCCCTTCGATCTCGATATGGTCAAGTTAAGTTATATTCCGCCACTGACGCTAAAGCGAAACGGTCACAGTGACCGGAATGTTAGGTATTCGGCAACTGAAGTGTAGTGCACTATTGCTTAAAATTTGCATCCACGATTAGCTTTCCTCTCTCATTCATTACATGGCTGTTTCGAATGCGAGTAACGCCTGTACCTTCGTATGGACAAAGAGAATAATCGTAACTTGGCAATAATAGTTATTCAACTTAGTGCTCGGCCTGTATGCGTAACGTTTCTTTAATATTCCGCTGCCTCCCTGAAAGTGAGGTCATAACTGAAAAAGGTTTGCGCCGTCAACATTTTCTTAACTTTTCTCTCACAGGGTGCTGGGAAGAATATCTCGACCGTAGAGGCGGGGTATGGGGGAGCTAGAAAATTTAATATGATGGGGAACTTCTTAATATTTACCTATAATAAAATCCTATTACGGTGATTGAATCAAGGACAGAAAGAAAGTCAGGGCAAGTAGCACGTACGGGGGTTTAAGAAACGCATACACGGAATTGTAGTCGAAAACCCTGAAGGGAAGAGATCACTTGCGAGACTAGACATAAATAGGGACTAATAAAATGGACCGTGAAGATGTGTGATTTGGGTCTGTGAACTGGATTCATGTGGCTCGGAATGGGGTAATCGTTTTGGAGTCTTGTTTATATGGCAGTAATTCTTCATTCCATAAAAGACAGTTGTTTGTAAAGCTGAGCGACTACCAGGTTCTAGAGAAGGACTCTTCTGCATATAGTTCCCTGTCTTACACATTTATTTCAAAAGAAGACCTCGTAGGTGTGTGTATATAGCCCATAACCATGTCATTCCCCAGCGTTAGTGGTTATTCAGGAGGATACATATCGATATCAAACTGAAAATAAATATTTATGCAGTTTATGCGATCTTTGTTGTTGTTTGGTTTCTGTCCTGCACGTAAATTTGCATGTGTCTCGAGTATACATTACCACCAAACATTTCATGATATTCCGTTAAATGAAGTCAGCCTTTCTGCAACTTCAGAACTACCCACAACCTCCATGTTGGTACGAATTCAGAAGACGTACATGAGTGACCACTGTTGGGGGTACGTAATTTCATTCAGGTATAGCAGAATTAATTTCATAAAGTCTACACCTCGAGGCGCAGGTAACGTTAGCTTGCCTAGGCTGATGTCACAAGACGGGAAAGTGGGCGAAATCGTCTGCGCGCTGATCATTGTGTTTCGGCAGTCAGAGCAGTGAAGGTGCCAGCATCGTCTGCTTTCGTAGTAGCTGCGGTTACGTGACTGAAGTAGGAGGACCGTAAGGTTGGTGAAACTCGCGCTGCAGGTTGTCATGAAGAATGATGGGGACTTTGTGGATGTAATCCTCCAGTAACGCGAACGATACTGTTGTTATTAAATTATTGAATGAAGCTGTACCGCGTTACAGGCCTATAGCGTCGAGTGGGATAAGAAGAAAGATGACTTGTCAAGAATTTTGAGGAGGTAGTCGTGGGTTTCGAAGGACTTTACCCCCCCCCCCCCATTCGACTGCAGGCGAGGAAATTCCCGAAGACATTTAGCTCAAAAGGCCGGTTGCGTGCTGACACGAGATTAGAAGCTCTTACCTTAACGAATAAGCACTGGATTATTACTACACACTGTTACGAAGAAATACGCCTCACTTTTCGTAACACATGAAACGCAGTGATCCATATTTAGTGCCATTGTCAGGGAGGCGCGCCGAAGCATCGCGTTCACTCGTGATGAAGCGTGCTGATGCTGGGTGATTTATTCTGTCTTCACGTCGCCCGCTGATTGGAATAAGACGAAGGCGACCACTGACTACTCAGCAATTTATGATGTCGATCAATATGATGGCGAGAGTGGGCTCACTTGCAGGCCGGGGTGCAATTAAGTGTTCACCGTCATGGCATCAAGCGCCACTAATAACAGAGAACGTTTGTTTGGCCGCTTCGTGTCGTCTACTGCAGAGTCTGGGCAGTAAGCGCTTCCAAGCCGATTCTTCCATCTGCTCTCGAAGGCTTTTTTTCATAGGAGTTCATCCAGGAGTGTGTAAGATCTTACCAAATTGCATGCAGGAGATAGTACAAGTAGACGTGTTCGTTGTAACTGCAGTTCCGCAACTCCGTATTGACATGTTTACTTTGTAATACACAAAACTTTCCAAATAAATTGAAATATTCTGGTAGCTTGAAGCCTACATTTGTATTGTTACAAGGAGACGTTAAGGTAAAGCAGTCCCATTACAGGCCCGAGGTGCCCAGAGGGTTCCAGGAAGTTAAGGTTCCCAGATTACGTGACAATGGCCCAGGATGGTGGTAAAGTCAGCCCTACGCACCGGTCGCTTTTTCCCCCAGGTACCCCCTTGTACTCATTTCTGTTAGAGGCTGAGTCGACTCCAGGGCCATAGTGCGATCGGAAGGATTATGTCAATAAAAAATTCCAATGACACCAGCTGGGATCGAACCAGAGGAGACGTTAAGAGCTGATTAAATTCGGGGAACGAGTGATACTGTTCGGTCCAGGGTCTTTTGTTCTACCGTTTGCTACACAAAAATTAGATTATACAGAACTATAATTTTGTTTGCGAAAACTCGGAAAAACATAGGCTGAGGGTATTCGAGAATAGGGTGCTGGGGAAGATAATTAGTCCTAAAATGGAGTACGTAACAGGAGGCTGGAGAGAATTGCGTTACCAGAAGTTTCATGATTTATAGTCCATGCCATTTACATCACGGATGATCAAATGAAAAGAATGAGATTGATGGGGTGTGTGAAACTCATGGCTGCGAAAGAAGTGCGTACAGGGTTTTGGTTGGGAAGACCGAAGGAGAGGGATCTCTTGGAAGTCTTAGGATGGAAGGATAATATTAAAATAGGCCGTGACGAAATGTGGTGGGAGGACACTGGATTGTAATGAACCTTCGAGTTTCATAAAATGCGAGGAAATGTTAGCTTATCAGGAAGGAGTCCGCTCCGTGGAGTTATTTAGTTGTTGCAAGAAGTTGTGACTAGAACTTGGATGTACTTAAGCTTGTGATCTAACGCCTTTTATTTATTAATTACTACACTGAAACCGAATTTCAAATTCGGACAGACACTAGTACTGATCACCTACTGCTTCACAAGCCATGAACCCGACAGTTCAGTAAACGGCAACTCTAAATAACTTCCTTAGTGGTCAAGTCATCGATGCAGGCTTTCTTTCAGAATTTCACTGGTAGCTTTTAAAAAGCATGGAACTTATTCTGAATTTTAAAGACTACAGTCGCTGACCGAGAACAGCACTCTTGACGCGCAAGTCACGGTGGACGCTATTACGAACGTGGGCCTTAAAGTGGTTCATCACCTTGTCTGTAGACTAACAAAATTCGGAGTGGATGAGTAGCCTAGTGGTGATGGTGGTGGCGGCGGCGGCGGCGGCGGCAGTAGTAACGTCAGTAATTCCGACTGCTTGTTCTGCAGCAAGCTTGCAAAAGACTCAGCGATTAAGAGCGCTTTTCAGTGTACGTGACATTCACAGCAAACTTTTGTTCTTTCAGTCTTGTGAGTGGACTTTTGACTGATAACTTAGGTGTATAGCTGAAAGAAGCAGTAAGTGAAAGAAATAGTTCTGCTGTCAAACTGGCCCATAGGAATTCTATCTTTATTTGAAGTAATGACGTAACATGAACTACTCTTTCTGTTCTGTTAATGGAGTCACGTCCGTGAGAGAAACGATGTCGTTAATGTGTGATGTATTTTATAAGACCTTGAGACGACTTAATCTTACGACTTTGTGAAGAAATTGGCCAGAGAGACGCACAGGATTGCGGCTGTTTGTGACATGAAGCTAAATATAGGGCCTTCCAACTCGTCAGTGCGGGGAGTCGATCAGCACTGGTATTTTATAACGCGGGAAGAGTTTGGAGGTGAGCTGCAGTTAGGCTTGTCTTGAAATTAGTTGGTTGGTTTGTTATGGAATGTTTGGGGATTTTATATTTCGGAAATCGAACAGGTTTTCTTCTGGGGAGTTGCATATATGAGCAGATTTGCTTGGCGTACACTGGTCAATAAATTGCGATGAAATGTAGTATAGGGCGACTACACTGTAAGTTGTGTGACGAGTTTCGTATTGTTTCGTTATGGATCAGTATAATCCCTTCGTTTTATGACGCTGCTGTCGAGTTTTCATGTACAAAACATGCAATGCCCTCGTGATATAAAATATAGTATTGGCGTATAGAGATTGGTGACTGAAAGTGTGTATGGACAGTGTGGTGTTTGTAATCGGAAACGACCAAAGGTAACCAAGCAAGATGGCCTGTGCAATACTCTTCTAACGTGTATGAGGGAGGTTCCCGGTTTGAATATTGCTGGAGACACTGTAGAATTTGAGGGTTTTCATGCTTTTACTCAGTCCCTCCATGCAAATTTCGGAATTGTGCCTTAAATTAGGCCACGATCGCTACCTGCCACCTCCTTCGAGATTCGTGTTCCACTAAGTATGCAACCACTCGACGTTATGTATTCTGAGCTCCTGACAGCGTTTTTCAGTAAACTGTCAGTGAAATTACCAAGGACATCTAAACTTATGTCTTTACATATTGTATTATGTTTGGTGTTCATAAATGTGTTAGCAGTACGGTTGCGGTTCGGTCGTATCTGTGCTGCTGATTGTTGTAGTATAGATTGTAGTATAGATTGGTGCGTACGTTCATTGAATGTAACAGCAGTGTGGGACTCAGGTGCATCGGACCCGTTCCGAAGTTCTCCAGACTCCATATCAGTGTCCGTCTCTCCACCTTTGTTAATTTTCATGATGTCCGTTTTGAGTTTTATTGTAATGAATGCAGATTATTCGGGCCCTGTACTATATTAAATGAATGTATTTTATGTCATGTGTCAGTGTTCTGTTATTGAGTTGTTGGTGTCGAAAGAAAGTTCGATTTGGGCTTCATACGAAGTAAATATAATCGGGAGCATTACGAACCATTATTAATTTTGGTGACAGCCCTGAGTATAGATGGTCATTCACTATGCAGATATGAGAAATATGGTTAGTAGTTTCGGAGATTACATATGCGGACGGATGGACAGACAGACAGGCAAGCAGGGACGAAGGCAAACAAACACAGAATTCTGTTGTTTTAGTGCACTTAGTGCAAATAACGCACAAAAATATGTTAATTGTTTTATGTCTGTTCGGTTTTCCTTGTCGTAGAGAAGTTGACCGCTGTTACGAGCTGTAGGTATTTTTTTGTGATTTGTATTAATCGGCAGTCCGTCCGTTACTGGGCGACACTGTACCAGATCTGAAATTTTGGATCGATAATCTCTGTGTCGGTAGCATACCATCTGTTTGTTTACTTTTATTTTTTTGCTGTTGCGCCTATCTCTCTGAATCTTCTGTATGAGGCCCCAGGCAAAAAGTCTGAAGGCCGAAAACGCGTTTTAGGCAAGAATGATCGAAGCAGTATAATGCAGAACCGGTCGGACAGAAAACTGTGGGACGGAGGGCATTGGTGTGCGATGTAAATACAAATGAAAGCAGCTGTGTCTTCTTCAACTACCTACCCACCTACCTACGCAACGAATCAACCAACCGACCGACCGACCAACCAACCAAACCAACAAAGAAACAAACAAACCGACCGACCAACAAACAAAGAAACAACCGACCGACCGACCGACCAACCAACCAACCAACCAACCAACCAAACCAACAAAGAAAGAAAGAAAGAAAGAAAGAAAGAAAGGGAGAAAGAAAGAAAGAAAGAAAGGGAGAAAGAAAGAAAGAAAGAAACAACACAAACATATAAACAAACCGACCAACAAAGAAACAAAGAAAACAACCAGCCGACCGAACAACCAATCAACCAACCAAACCAACAAAGAAACAAACAAACCAACCAACCAACAAACAAACAAACCGACCGACCGATCGACCGACCAACCAACCAGAAAACAAACAAATCAACCAACTAACCAACCAACCAACCAACAAACCAACTAACCAACTGACTGACTGACTCATGCATGAGAGTCCTGCTTGAAAAGTTAATCTTTCCTCAGCTAGTCGAAGAATTTCTCTCACATAATGGAACTGAAAGGCTTATCATTGCCTTCTCAAGAACCCGCAACTCGCCCGTATCCTGACCCATATAAATGCACCCCACGCCCTTCCATCCTGTTCCTTTAAGATCCATGTAATAATATCCTCACATCTACGCTTGGGTCCTTTACCAAATAAACTTTTATAATGGTTATTTTAGAGGGGGCTTTTATTTTATTTTTTCAATGTACAGTATGTTCTGACAGTATGAAAGGCTAAGCCTGTTGTGGTTGTCGTCTGGGCACTGCAGAAACAATTCTCTACAGACATTTATTATATACCCTTTACTCTTCCCCATCCGACAGCACGCTTTGTCTTGCCGGAAGCTTTGTCTTTCCTAATGGTGCATGTCTCCCTGTAGCTTTTGCTGAATTGGTCCAAGCTAGATATCGTACAAGATTGTGCTGATTGTTTTGCATCTACAGTGATGCATTGTGTGTCTGTGTTCATTCATAATCCGCCCATGTGAGATAGCTCAGTCGATATAGTGACTGCCTATGGACTGGACGACCGGGGTTTGATTTCTGGCATGGACATTGATTGTTAGGCTATCCAGGTGAATATCGGCATAGTGTATGAAGGGCTATACCACCTCCCTCGTTAACACATCGACACCATTTGTTATAATTTCTTATCACATCCCCGAGCCAAATGGATCCAGTCCACACCCTCGCACCTTGTTTCTTCAATAATTCCATATCTGCTTTACTGGTATATTCTCTGCCGCAAAATTGCTAAGTAGCAACGTCTGTTGTTGAAAGGAGATACCGAAGGATTTTGAATGTATGTTAAAGGGACCGTTGTCTGCGTTCTTTAAAGTGTAAATGCTTGGCTGTAATTTTACGAAACACTGTTTCTGCTTGTGACTAAGCCAGTTGTTTGAAGCACACGTCTAGAATACATTCCCTTTAGATTAAATTCGCTTTTAGAAGTCCTTTTGTTCCATTTAAATGCAAGTTTTTGGGCGCGTTCGAAAAATTGCGAAAAGCGACTATCAGTTTTGGCATGTCTGTCTGTCCGTCCGTCCGTCCGCATGGAACAACCAGTGGGTCGGATTTTCATGAAATTTTATTTTCGAGTATTTTTAGAACTTTCGAGATAATTCGAGTGTCATTAAAATCTGACAAGAATAACAGGTACTTTACATGAAGGCCAATGTACATTTTTGGCCATATCTCGCACATTTCTTCTTAGAATGTGAAATTTTGAGACAAAAGATGTAGAGAAAATCAAAACACATTTTGTGCTCATTTTTTTCCCCCCTGAAAATCGTGCCGTTTATGATATAATGTGGAAAAATATTGTAGAGCCGAGCATGCCAAAGATGCCAATATGGCGCCTGCTCATTTCATGCTGGATAACTAAGGCTAGACACACTCACGATATGTAATGCTTATTGCTCTTCCAGTGCAGCAGTGGTTGCTCAAACACGCCTCAATGTTACGTTATACGTACATTGGCCGTCTTGTTAAAGGTCTTTTGATCATGATAACTTTTGGGCTGTGGGTATGTGTGCTGTATGTACAGAGACAATGATTTGACGCGAGAAAATTATTATTTATTATTATTCGTATTTTTCATGTTCGGTTGTGCCCTTTGTGTTGAATTTTGGTCCTTTTATCTTCTAGCTGACTGGCTGTTCGTTTACTTCCTGATTATTGTAATGCTGTTCTTGCAGCACGTGAAGGTTGTAGCTTAGATCAGTTCCCGCAGTGCTATGTAGATCAAATATAAGTTTATTTGAGACCGTGGACAATGTTGTCGTATCTTATGAAAAGCCATCAATATTTGCGACGTGTATTCGTGTCGTACTGTTTGTTTATTGTATAGGTTGTGGTAAATCACTTCAGTTTGGTATGCTGTTTGGCGAAGTTTGATGTGTGTGTGTGTGTGTGTGTGTGTGTGTGTGGCTTACTGCAGGCAGCGATAATGAAGAGTAGGCTGCATTGCCCTATATAGCATGTATGGTGGGGGGGGGGGGACTAACTGCATAACCGATGGAAATGGAATCATAAGGGCCTTCTGATTGATGACTTGCTCACTCTACTGCGATGGTTGAACATGTGTTCTCGTGAAGGCCTAGGGATTTCATTTCAGAACGATTGCGTAGAGCTGTTCTGTCCCATATGGAAAATTGCGTTGTCAGGTCCTGTTATTTTCAAAGTTAATAACGCAACACGGTTCATTGCTGTTCGTCTTGTGTTGTTCTTTTTTCTTCTACTTTGCTGTAATGAGAAATGCATATACAAATTCTGGGTACAAGCTGATAAGGAACCGAAGTCATAGGATAACCATGTGCTCTGTAGGTGGGAGGGCAGTATTGCAGTGGATTTTAAGAAAAGGGCATTGAGTCTGTCTCGTGAGGGAATTTAACTGGCTCAGGGTATGGTCTCATGGCTGTCTGTTGTGAACATTTGGGTTCGAAAAATTTCTGAGTACTTCTTGTGTAGTCTGCAAACGATATCACTGGCAATATCCGTAATCTTCAAGGTCTTCGGAGATTGATGAAGCATCGTTAACCATACCACAATACCGAATATCTTTTGGACGCTGGAGGGGAGGGGCGGGGGAACGTGCAACCACTGCAGGGCTTCTTGATATACAGGGTGACCCACGGGAATCTGACATCTTTAAAATAAACAGTACTCAGTTGTTTTTCAAGTAAATTCACATTTATTTATACAAAATTAAAGCTTAAAACATGCCATACTAGATGGTTAAGTTTTAAAAATGATATTGGTAAGATGACGACCGTCTTCTTCGATGCAGTTTTCAAACTTTTTTTTCTTAAATCGTCCTTGACACGGGCCAACAACTGACGATCGATCGGACGAATTTCCTGACGGATGGCTTCCTTAAAATCATTCAACGTACGGGTTTTGTGAGCGTAAACACGCAATTTCAAATACCCCCAAAGAAAAAAATCACACGTTGAAAGATCGGGAGAGCGAGGGGGCCACGGCATGTCTCCGAAACGGGAAATGAGGTGCCCGGGAAACATGTTTCGAACAATGGTCATTGACTCGTTTGCAGTGTGCGCTGTGGCACCATCTTGTTGAAACCACACATTGGTACAGTCCCCCCCCCCTCCCCCTCGGCCTACCTACTGAGTACTACCCATTCAAAAGATGTCAGGTTCCCGTGGGTCACTCTGTAGAAGCCTCGTCAGTCGTTTCTACGTTGGAACCTAAGGACACCCATTGATTGATTGATTTACTTGATTGTTTGATTTACGTTGGGTTCGAGCCCTTATGATCCTAATGCACCTAAGCGTTATAGACGGGCCCTTTGTACCCCATAATCTGATACCAGCTCAGGAGAGCCCTATCTCTTCAACAATGTTCCATATGGCCCCCAGACTTAAAATCTTAATGTCGTCTGGGTCCAATAAAGGAACCGAGATATACTATCCTTTTCTCTCGAGTTCCGGCAAGCGAATTCCCTCCAGGTTCCCCAACGGGGCCCCTATGGGGAGAGATGCCCGTATCCAGAGCCTTTCTTGACGTATATTCCAGGGTCCCCAGTAAAGGAGCCCTCCTCCCTAGAGGCCCTCCGCAATGAGCTTCTTCAGAGAGAAACGCTCCATTCCTAGAGCCCACTTCATCCATCTCTCAAAGTCCCTGGTAGATGAGCCCCCTTTCAGGTTCCCCAGCGGGGCCCCTGTGGAAAGAGATGCCCATCTCCAGAGCCTTTTCTACCTATCCTCCACGGTCTCTAACAAGGGAGCCCTCCCTCCAGGTTCCCTTCACAGAGCTTCCATATAGAGACAGAGAGAGAGAGAGAGAGAGACGCTCCACCTCCAGAGCCCGTTTCAAAGGACACCCATTAAGTACGCTACCAAAAATGTCAGGAATTCGTTGAAGATGAGGTATGTTATGTTAGAGATTGTCAGATAACCCTTATATTTGACCACCCCTGGTGTCTTTCTGTAACAGTAGTTAACAGAACGTGTAAAGAGGCTGAGGTTGATCCATGGTGGGATTATAAAATCGTTATGTTTAACAACCGGCGTGGAAAAGGGCTTTCTAAAAACGTTACGTTCTTCTTGTGCATGTTAATAGCCACCAGGAAGCCGTTATTAAATCGCGCTTGTGATTCTTATTTACTGTTTACGAGATCACAATGAATAAAACATTTTCCGCATTAGTGCTAGCGTCCTGTTAATGTGCGAAAAAGTCTTATGTACCATCGTGATTAGCGCGGTCAGCGCTCTAGTGTCGTAATAGAACTGCAGGTGGGGATTAAATCAGATTAATGTTGATGTGTATGTATGTATGTGTGTGTGTGTGTGTGTGTGCGAATATTCTAATGATTATCATGGTTGGTACGAAAGTAGGTTTATAAGGCGTATAATTGTGTAGTTGAAGAACGTATACTGATAGTTTTTTTTTTTTCGAAAATTCGTCGCCAGGCGATTATCATGAAACCAAACCTTGGCTGTCACAAATTTAAAGGCCATAACGAGGTGGATACAGTTGTTACACGGTGGCTGACAATACAGTAATTAGAGTGGAGTGTATGTACTTGTCTAACACAATTTTATTTGATGGTAGAGGAATATCTAGTATTTACTACATAAGGTACAACTACATGTTTCGGCGCTTGACAATGGCCATCTTCAGGTTGTACATGAAATACTTAGTAAGCAGTTACACGAGACTTATTATTGGCTGTATACAGTGGGGAGGTAGGAGGTGAGGTGGACACGAGATCTCGTATGTGTCATGGAGGTTTGGAGGTGTGGGTACTTGTGGTTTCTGCTATAATATGGTACCACAGACCTAACTGTTATTAACTCATATATACATATAGTAGCAGAAACCCCATGTACCCACACCTCCCAACCTCCATGACACATACGAGATCTCATGTCCACATCAACTCATACCTCCCCACTGTATACAGTCCATAATAAGTCTCGTATAACTGCTTACTAAGTATTTCTTGTACAACCTGAAGATGACCATTGTTAAGCGCCGAAACATGTAGTTGTACAATATGTAGTAAATGCTAGGTATACCTCTGCTATCAAATAAAGTTGTGTTAGACAAGTACATACACTCCACTCTAATTAGTTTATTGAACACAACGGGGATGACGAACCTTATGATGACAATGCAGGTTGCCGGGAATATAAAAGATCCGTCCTGATATGGTAATACCAGATTTTTGGTAAGAGTATATTGAAAACTTCATGGCATGGCCAACATTTATCAGTTTGTGGCGTTTTTGTGTGTACGTGTATTTTACTTTCTCCCCCTATTTGTGGTTATATTCAGGTGAAGGATACATTGTTAAGGTTTAGCGGGAGCTCCTCTGCAGATGAAGTTTTCACGTTGTGTTGTTCCAGAGCATCAAGGAAGAAGGGGCAAATTGGAATACCTCGAATCTTTCTCTGTCTCTACCGTTCGTCTCCGCGTGGACGATGAAATTCTCTGTGTCTCCCTTTTCATTGTCTTCAGCGTCTGCTCGAAAAACCTTTCAACAATAGCGAGATGGACGAGGCTTTATTGTGGATGGGTTTCGGGGAGTAGTACTACAGCCAGAAATCGATACTCCAGATTAATCCCTAGCGCCGTCTGAACCTTTAACTTTAAGCAGTTTAAGGTGTGAAATGGGATAGCTCAGTAACATGACTGGCTACTCCGGGAATACAGGGGATTCGCCGTCTGGCAGAGGTAAAAGTTTTCTTTAGAGCTATGTCCACACTGTCTCTGCGGTGCCATTAGGCTCTTTTTATTACACATTGATACCAAAGCTTGAAGATAACCACTCAGTTGCGCTCCTGCGTTATGTTGCGTAAGTAGAGACAAGGTTTACGTTTGACGTAAAGCTTCCTTCTCGATACTGCAGAAGAACTGATTCTGTTTCTTGGACTCATCTTATGAGTGACGTATAATTCTTCGTCTGTTTACCGACTATAATTACAGCGCTGACGTATCTATTTTCCTTTATCAGCCTGATACGCATCCAGGACCTGTGCTGTCTTACGAGATGCACTGCGTAACGTTATCACAGGGTGCTGCTGAATACTGCACCGTTCTTTATGAAGTGATACAGGGTGACTGAAACGAGTCGAACTAGCTTGTGAACATGGAATATAAAATAATGCTAACGGCTCCTCATAGCGAGAGTAGACCATTTGTTCTAAACTTTCGTTCACAGCTTTGCAGACAAAATGGTAATTCGTGGTCCTGATTTATGTTTGCCTTTTTGACGGTACTTAAAGCGCGCCATGAAATTCGCGCAAATTCACCGCGAGTTTACACTGTTCCTTAAAAACGTCCAAACAATCGACAGGTATGATGGTGGGTTCTTTCTGTCTAACAAAGCTAATGAGCGCCTTTGACGGACACTTTGTTAAAACTAAACTTCTTACAGTTCCACTGGGGCTTCCTTGCATATATTTTCACGTCGTCTGTCCCCCGATTCACGGAAATACCGTCACCAAAATCCGTTCCGCGCCAATTTCTATACTTTTAAGCTGCGACAAAAGGACCGTGTGCAAGGGACTTGAGTTGTGCACCCAAATACAAACTGTGGACACGTACTTGTGTGTCCCGATTTTGATTGTATTCGGCACGGCACGCCCCATTATCGTCCTAAAGCTACCGCCAGGACTTCACGCTTCCTTTTCTTGTCTTCTGATGAGCAACGACATACATACGTAGTTTTTATTTCTGTGAATACTTGTGGTGTAAGACTAAGGAAGGATAACAGTGCTATTCCATTACAGGCCTGGACAGGTCCTTAGGGCTCCAGGAGGTTTAGGCTCCCAGAATTGCTACACAATCAGCACTTGAAGGTAGTAAGGTTGTCAACCCTACGCACCGGCCGCCTTTACTCCGCAGGACATATCCCTGGTACTTATTTCTGTTATAGACTGAGTCGACCCTAGTGCCGTAGTGCGGGTGGAAGAATTAATCAAATGAAAAATCCCGTGACACAATTGGGAATCGAACACGCGGCCTTCCGGCCTGTAACGCAATGACTCAACTAACTCAGCCACCGCGTGCCCCAAGCTTAAGCAAGAATAAGGAGGTGTCTAAATTCACAGTACTAATTTTTAAAAGCTAACATGTGTATGGTAAATAAGAGAATAGGTTGAAGGAAATTATGTGTACGAATAAGGGGAGTAAAATGAGCATCAAAAAGAGTTTTCAGATTTGTGTACGTATTTTCTCATTTTGCGGTGTCCTAAATTACTAAGATATTTCAGCTTACGTATGTTGAACTAGTTTCGTGAACGTCATGTCACCAGGTATCGTTACTTATGCTGCCTTAAAATAATCGCGTTTCACATGTTACTGTTGGTTGAGTCGTGATGTACAGAATTTTGGAAAGTAGAGGGTACATTATTTGAACTGAATGATGATAAGCAGTTATCGAGTTAATTCCGTTAGTTTCATTACGGGCCTAATTTTTGTTTTTTTTACTCACGGAGCCGGTGGTGTCGTAGTTTGTGTAGCGATTAGCTGCATGGTGGACGGTCCAGGTTTCGAATCCCGGCAGGAGCAAGATCTATTTCTCTTCTCCAAAATCGTCCAGACCTGCTTTTGGGTCCATCCAGCTTCCTTTTCAATGGGTACTGGGTCCTTTCCCGCGTGTAGTGCGGTCGAGCCGTGAAGTGAGAATTCAGGTCTCTTGGCATATGACGTTATGGCGTTGGTTGAATGGTTACGGACGTGTCTAAGAAACCAGCGCCTTTATTTCAGAGGTCAGTCAGTCCAAGAATAAGGCACTGCTTTCCTTCTAAACGTCGTTTCTTCTGTATTTCTAGGACTTTTTTTTACGATCCTTCTCTTGATGCGGCATAATTTATGGCATTTATATTCTGTCATAAAAATTTAATTTTTTCAGCTTAAATTTCGCTTTATTTGGAGATACTCTTTGTGTGTGTTTGTGTGTGTGTGTGTGTGTGTTTGTGGTCAGAGAGAAGTTAGTGGACAGAACTGACAGTGAGTTCATTCATCTGTCAACTCGAAGAGTTTATATGTGCATTAGGAAGCAACGCTTTTCCATTGATTCGATTGTGATGCGGTGCCCTGTCTCCGCTGGGGAATGAGGAATTTAAACACGTCAGACTGTTTCCGTGGTAACGCCAGAATTGAACCGTAAATGCTTAAAATACACTGTGTATCTTCCTGTTCTCATACTGAGTCAGTGTGCCCACGTTTGGTGCACTGTGAAGTATTAGTCTGCTGTTTTATACCAGCCCAAGGGAAGATCCATTTGTGGTGTGTTAATAATTTCCCAACCAGTGTAAGGGTATGATATTAAGCTGCTGGAAGCCACCACAACCTTGTACTGTTAGTTTCCTACATTAATGGTACCACTATGTTGGCCCCACTTAATTTAGGGCAATTATATATGGTGAGAATTAAAATCATACACAAAAGGACATATTTGTTAGACTTTAATGCCGTTCTGTGGCAAAGTATACTGCGCGCGCGCGCGCGCGTGTGTGTGTGTGTGTGTGTGTGGAGAGATTGTGTGTGACCTCGCGTGTGAAAAAGATTGTGACTACGCGCGGGTGAGAGATTGTGTGTGGGGGGGGGAGAGATTATGTGTGACCGTGCGTGTGAACAAGATTGTGACTATGCGCGTGTGAGAGATTGTGTGTGACGGCGCGTGTGAACGATATTGTGACTACGTGCGTGTGATAGATTGTGTGTTTGTGTTTGTTTGTGTGTGTGTGTGTGTGTGTGTGTGTGGAGAGAGAGATTGTGTGTGACGGCGCGTGTGAACGATATTGTGACTACGTGCGTGTGAGAGAGTGTGTGTGTGTGTGTGTGTGTGTGTGTGTGTGTGTGTGTGGAGAGATTGTGTGTGACCTCGCGTGTGAAAAAGATTGTGACTACGCGCGGGTGAGAGATTGTGTGTGTGGGGGGAGAGATTATGTGTGACCGCGCGTGTGAACAAGATTGTGACTATGCGCGTGTGAGAGATTGTGTGTGTGTGTGTGTGTGTGTCTGTGACCGCGCGTGTGAAAGAGATTGTGTGTGTGTGTGTGTGTGTGAGTGCGTGGGGGTGGGGAGGGGGGGTGAGACGGCGCGTGTGCGCGTGATTGAGACAAAGCGCGTGTGAGAGAGAGTGTGTGTGTGTGTGTGTGTGTGGGGGTG
>Ga0131853_10009666_pt1 | contig 17651 bp, 7 predicted proteins | sample TergutLab28metaG_FD_92764 | JGI IMG/M metagenome (GOLD analysis project Ga0131853, IMG submission 92764) | Labiotermes labralis P1 segment gut microbial communities from Petit-Saut dam, French Guiana - Lab288 P1 (version 2) (version 2) | ecosystem: Host-associated > Arthropoda: Insects >... | reverse complement strand
ATTTTCCTGTGAATGAAAACACATTATTCCAGTGCAGGATGGAGCAACAAGCCACACAGCAAGAATGCCAATGAACGCAGTTAATGCTTTTTTCCCGAACCGAGTCGTTTCCAAGAATGGGGATATCCCATGGCCCCTCCGCTCCCCCGACTTAACCCCTTACGATTATTTTCTTTGGGGGTACCTGAAAACGAAAGTGTTTGAAACAAGGCCAAGAACTATCGTGGATTTAAAACAGCGAATTCAAGATGAAGTGGCTGCAATTCCTGTGGAGATGCTGCGAGAGGTCATGAACAGTTTCAGGTCCCGACTTGAGGAATGTGCGCGTTGAAACGGAAGCCATCTTGAGGGCATTACTTTCAAAACATAAATTTTCAAACTGGCATAAAACAAAATGTCTATTCATACGCTTTTCATTTATGACCAATAAACAGATAAAAAATTCATGTGTCGATTTTATTTTAATGTTTTGAAATTTTCCCATTTCATTGCCCAACCCTGTACATGGAAGTATGTTAACATCAAAACAAATTTCACATTTTGATCCAAATGAGTTAACTATAAATTTTTTTGGTCATTAGTTTCTATGGCCTCTGTTCCAATGCACAACTTTGATTTGTGGGATTTAATTGTGAAACAACCTACGCATTGCAGTAAAGTGCAAACTATGTTAATAATCCTGTGCAGGCATTCCACCCTCATAAAATTTAAATTTGAACTACGTAGTAATTAATATATGTTGTTTTAAATATATAGCATTTCTTGTATGTTTCTTATTTGCACAGCGTATCTCTAAAATCAGAGATGTTCCTTACATACACACACACACACACACATAATATATGGCTTTTAGGTTTTGTACCTTTGCTTTGACATTCTCCCGATCAAGCTCTCTATAATGACGTGCCAAATCTGCATATCGTCCTTTGTACTTTGTATAGCGTGCTTGCACCTTGCGATACGCTGTGTAGAGCTGCTCTTTACTTATCCTTTCCAACTGGTGTCCAAGTGAATCCTCTAATTCACTTGCAGACTCCAGATCAGACTAAAAACAAGAAGAAGAAATAATGAACCAAATTACAGTAATTAAATGCTACATTATAATTTATAATGTGTGTTACGTAATTAAGCAATTTGCTTATTCACATGCACATTGTATACAAAATGCAGGCATTCAAAAAAATATCATATCTATCTACCCATGTAACTCAATCGCAAAACTAATGAATTTATTCTGATTAAATTAGGTAATGCAGTGGACACCCAAAGCCATCATCTGTATTGTGTCATTTCAGTTTAACAACATAAATGCCAAAATGGTAGTAGTATCTGCTGCAGACCCCCCCATGGCATGAGTACATGTTCGAAATTTATTTTGTACCTACACATACAAGTTGTGTTTTGATAGTTTATTTCATTTTATATAAATAACAACAATGGTATGAAAAACTAAGGTGAAGATGGTCATGGTAAAGTTAAATAAGACAGTCAGAGTATGTACAATGTAGCATTGAGGCATATTTGTGCAACCATCGTTGCAATGGAAAATCAGTAGGTATTACATATTCTGAGTGTGTGTGTTTGTGGCTTTGGTTATCCAGCATGTAATGTGCATGTGCCAGACTGTCATCTGTAGCCTATCTAACTCTACAATACTTTTCCACAGTATCTCATAAAGAGAACAATTTTCGAAAAAGCTTACTGGAAAAAGGTTGCACATATGATTGAATGGTTTTCAGCTAATATGTTAGTTTTAAACTTGGAAAAAACAAATAAAATGAGATCTGTAACAATAAATCAACCATACTGTACACTGACCATTAGTCATAAGGATAAGTGTATAGAAGTAGTAGTAAATTTAAAATTTCTTGGTATACAAATTGACAGTCAACTTAATTGGAAGAACCACATTGATCAAATAATTCCTAAGCTAAGTGTAGCATGTTATATGGTTAGACAAATGTATCATATCTGCAGTGATACTTTGAGATCAATTTACTTTGCTTATTTTCACTCTATTGCGAGTTCTGGAATAATTCTCTGGGGAAATTCCACATACAGTAGGAAAATATTCACCTTGCAGAAGAGAATAATTAGAATTATGAAGGGTGCACATTGCAGAACTTCATGTAGAAAGCTATTTAAAAAATTAGAGATTTTAACAGTCCCAAGCCAATATATATACACATTACCGAGTTTTTTAATTGGAAATCAGGAAACATTTCAGACCAACTCGTCAGTACATAGTATAAATACAAGAAATAAACACCATCTACACAGATCTGTTGCTAACCTGTCCTGTTTTCAGAAAGGCGCAACCTACTCTGGGATCAGAATTTTTAACAACTCACCACAAAATATTACAAGCCTAAAGAATGAAAAACCACAGCTTAAAGAAGCCCTGAAAAATTTCTTATATACACACTACTTTTACTCTGGATGAATTTTTTGGATGTACAGATGATATGTATTACTGATTTATATGACTGTGTAAATCCTTACACTAATAATTTCATGTTTGTATGCTTATGACATGTTCCACATCCTACTGTCTTGTGACAGCTTCAGGGATCTACGGAATGTATGTATGCTTGTATGTATGTATGTCGGTTTCAAAACATTGTTCTACGTTATCTGACACCTGGACTTCACTGCTTCCTATCTTCCCACTGGCCTTCATTTAGGTTTCTTTCATTCATGGCCTTCCTTATACCTTCCATCCAGTTTTTTTTTTTTGGTCTTCCTTGTGCTCTCTTTTGTTTCGGCATCCACTTCAATGCTATTTTAGGTAATCTTTCTTCTGCCATTCTTTGGACATGGCCATACCATGTTAAGTTGGTTCTGTTCAATTTCTTTTATAATTGTTTCCTCTAATCCAATTTGTTGTCTTATAGTTACATTTCTAATTCTTTCTTTTCTTGATATTCTAGAGGATCTCCTCAGGGCATCCATCTCAGCAGCTTTGACCCATCTTTTATTATTTTCTGTGAGTCTCCTTGTTTTGGAACCATACAATAAACTGCTTTTAATCAATGCATTATAAATGTTCAATTTTCTCTCCTTTCTTATGTCTTTACTCCACAGTATCCCATTTAAACATGCTATACATTTCCTTGCTTGTATTACTCTTGATCTTATTTCTTTGTCGTCTGTTCCGCTAGTGTCAAAAATAACTCCTAAATATTTATATTCTTGACAAAATTCAATCTCGCTGTCTTTATCCAATTTCAAATTGTTGTATGTTTCCCCAGTACACAAGTATTTTGTTTTATTCAAATTCATGTCCAGGCCCCATTTCTCATAAGTTTCTTTTAATTTACACATCATATATTCCAAATCTTCTTTGTCACCCGCTAAAACTACTTGATGATCTGCAAACTGGAGTGTATACAATGTTGTATTTTCGAGAGGAATACCCATTCCAGAGCATTTACGTTTCCATTGTTGTAAAGCTTTTCATATGAAAATCTTAAAAAGTGTAGGGGAAATGCAACATCCCTGGCATAGTCCTTTAGTAATGCTGAGAGGGTGGGATAGTTTGTTTCCAGTTTTCACTTGTGCTGTATTGCCGTAAAGATTTTGCAGTGCTTTATTAGAGTATTATTAATATTTGATTCTCCCAAAACTTCCCAAAGTTTTGATATTGGTATACTATCATACGCTTTTGTCAAATCCACAAATAATACATGGGTTTCTTGGTTTGTTGCATTCCTTTTTTCAATAACTTGTTTCATGCAAAAGATGTTGTCTGTACATGACTGTCCTGTTCGAAATCCACTTTGTTCTTCTTCATCTTTATTCTCTTCTTCTATGAGGTCTCTAAGTAATTTACCATATAACCTCATCACGCTCATCACTGAAATGCCCCTATAGTTAGAACAATCTTTTTTGCTTCCTCTTTTGTGTATTGATGAAATGTAAGCAACTTTCCATTGTTGTGGAGTTTCTTCTCCATTTAGGCACCTATTTATTATCCATGTCAGCATTTTTATCAGTTTATCTGTTTCATGTTTTAGCATTTCCGCGTATACTCCTTCTGGTCCACATGATTTCCCATTTTTTAGTTCTCTCACTGCCTTTCTTACCCTTTCTTCGCTTACTTCTACTGTTTCTCCGTCCATCTATGTAGGTGAGATATTTTTGTTTCCTTTGTACTCTAGACGATTTTCTGTAAGTAGGTCCTGGTAATATTGCACTCATCTATCTGTTGGTATCAGTTGTAAGTGTACACTTTCTTTTCCTGATGTTCTAACTCTTTTAATAAATTTCCATGCTTCAGTACACTTCCTACCCCCTATGTACATACGTATGTATGTATGTACGTAATAAAATTTGTTTTTATTTCCTCTACAATTTTCGTCCGAAACTTTTCCCATAACAAGAAGAACTGAGTGGATTATGATCATAAATGTACACTGGTCTTCTTCATGTAAAGTACCAATTATGCTTGTCAGATTTCAATGAACCTTGAATTTTCTTGATAGAAATTTCATGAAAATTCATTAATTGGGAGATAAGTTCTTCCATATCAACAGGCGAACTGCCAGACAGACAGACAGACACAATGAAGCTAACAGTCACTTTTTGCAATTTTGCAAACGTGCCTCAAAAACAGTCCAATTTTTACACCCCACCTGCAGACTGAATGAATTCAGTACTGGTGACTCAAAGATGGGAAACAGTGATGATGCATCGCTGGTTATTGAACTTGTTGAAGAACGACGTGATCTTCCACCTGCAGAGGGTACAGGAGGAGACAGTGGTGCTTCTCCATGCAAATCCACTGATTGGAATTCTCCACTCTTTGAGGGTGAGTTCTGAGGTGTTTCTGGAAAATTGGAAGTAACATTTAAACTTCTCACTGTGTCAGATACAACCGAACCTTCCATTTCTCCTAATGTAGTAGAAAAACAAAAAATGGAGCTCATATAAAATTTAAATATAAAGAAAAGACCATGGCTGATCACACCATTTGCAAGTGTTTTAAATAAAAAGGGTTAAAAGAATGAACCTGATCTGTAACTCCATGCCCATTCTAAAAAACCAAAACACAATTGTTCAGACTCCCAGAAACACAACTTTAATCTATAACCTACACCGCTTAAAAAAAACATGGGCCCACACTCTCATAAAATGCTTTCTACAAATTGTTAATAGGCCAGTTCAATACTCACTGAATAAAAATAACACACTGTGAAATCATACAGATTAAGTTGTCCCTGTGCTTAAGCACCAGGAACGAAGACATGGAGAAACAGGGTAACAAGTCCACACCTTCACAAGCTAGCAGTAAAGAGGGAAAAGTAATTTGCACCATGTTCCAGCTGTTTTAGCTCTGGAAAATTCATTCTGAAATAACTGGACCCAAAACAACCACCATGCAGTAGAACTCCCTTCTTAACAGCTAACTCACACAGTTATGCTACATACCAACCCTATATATGCAACCCAAAATTTCATTATCATGGTTGCGAGAGCTCACCACTGATTTCTGGCCAGTCAACACTCTCCTACTCTTTTTCTTTAAGATCCATTTTAATACCATTCTCCCGTCTATGTCTAGGTCTTCCAAGTGATCTATTTATACATTTCCCTACAGAAGATGGTACCAGTGAACATGTACAAAGGTTTAGAGGTTGCTACCACTGACTAGTAACTTTGTGAGGGGTGACAGGCAACTGAAAGGTAGGTGAGGCTTCTAGAAAGTACTGGCCACCTCAGTCATGCTTTCTTCATGATACCATTTTCACATATGTATAAGTCATCAGACATGACACAAGAATAAGCATAACAATAGCATGATGTCACTAAAATCAATACAGAAACCCTAACCTCTCTGTAAAATAAAAATCCAACCCCAAACTAAGTGACTGCAAGTTTTCCTGCTCTTATTATCACAAGTGACAGAGTATGGTTGCAGTAATTTGTGACCCTCAGTGCACTTGAGTGCCATGGCCTGACCTGAAGTGTATTATAGTGCTGTGCTGAACCCTGAATTCATTACATAGTTTGGACGGTATTACTCATGTAAAGCGATGGGCACACATTACATTTATATTACCAGTGTAAAGAAAAGATGCTGCTATGGGTATGACGGAATACTATGTATACTATTACAGATGTCGCTTAATAAAGGCTGGTCCACACAAATGGTTCTGCTACTGTGAGGTAGTGGGCCATCATCATATTCACCGCCACGAGTACTCCAAATCCGATCTAATTCCGCCGCATTCTGACTGCTTACCAAGTCAATTAGTTGAATATCGATTTCATACCTTAATTAATTGTATACGAAGAGTTTATACCTTTCCAATACCCATAAGCAAGTACAATTTCCACGCCCACTTCTACCAATACGTCAGTGACCTTACCCGATGTTTCTCATTTCCCACTTACCCTCATTCTCATCCCCAATGCTAAAATCATCATTTGAGGTAGGTACGACAACGGAACTACTTGATGAAGACACCACTGCCTGAAAGATTAAGAAATAGAGTTATCACATTCACCAGCCGAGCAGTCGAACAGTAGCTCAAACTGGCTGAATATAGGTAAGTTCTGACAGTACTTCACGTTTGCTAAATGCAATGAACAAACCTGGGTCAATTGCTGAACAGATGCCGATAGCTTTAAAGGAGACTGCTTAACTTCTTCCGCAATTTTGTTTTTAAGCTTTGTAAACATATCCGGACACGTCACAATTAGCGTAGACAATCCCTTGGCATGTCCGAAAACATACTATTTAACTAACTAGTTTACGTCCTTGCCGACTTCTCGGGAGATGGCTCTGTTGAGCCGTAGCAACACGGACGCGATATCATTCAACAGTGATGTGTTACCTTATCTGGGATTAATCGACCCTTTAACTCTCTTTAATTTTCATGTGACTGCTTTTTGTTCTCCGGCAACTCTTCATTCTGTGGAACTAGGATGTATTACCAGCAATCTACCTGATGTTGCATTTAATGTATTTCATCGACTAAAATATTATTTAATTCGGCTAACCTTTCTGACCACATATAATTTTATATTTCGCACTGGGACTCAAATTAAGTTTTTTTTTTTAATAGTAATGCACTTGCAACGGTTAGATGTGTGGTAGATCTGGTTTCAGTTGCCAGCTGAGACAAAACAGCAGTAAGCCTTCCTGGAACCATGATCTCCAATAAGCGTCCTGTTAGTAAGGAACACAGATTATCTGGTAAGGAATGCTTACCCCCGCACGACGCCACAGGAGTACAATTTTCCCTGATGTCCAATTAGATCACGATGTCTGAAGGCAGCACCGCTTTCCTGAGTTTTTCGGATATGAGTCTCAGCAGAAAGCATGCAACAGGAACACTAGTCCCCAGATTTGCAATTCCCGGACTCATTAGTGCCGATTTGTCTAGTTTCAATTTCAGGCCGTCACAGTGACAGTCCGGAACCTAACCTAGTGAATCACTATACGTCCAACACATACACCACTTCTGTATCACCACTGTAAAAAAAAGAAAAAATTAAGATAAATACTCCTATTTTACTTGCATGTTTCAAACTCGTGTTTCTTGCTATCTTATCATATTATAATTCATCCATTCTGTTTGACAGAGGAAAACATGTTCATATACATTTTATTTGGAGTCCAGTTATTATTTGGATACCCAAAATGCATTTACAATAAAAATGTGAATTATTGCCTATTCTGCCGACAGTGTTATAATAGTACCCCCGTAATGGACAAGTGAGTTGGACAGTATTCGTAAGGCGTCAAATTTACATTATGCAACGATAAGCGATATAAAAGCAATAAAGGATAAGAGTGTAAACGAACTCGTTGTGATAATTTAAATAATTCGTGTGTGTCACACTGCGGACAGAATTTGTGCACCCGTAGTGCGGGTTGTGTAGCCTCGCTTAACTCGCAGTAGATGTTTCCCCAATATTTTGGGGCTCTTATCCGTGGTTTTGAACCTAAGATCCGTGCTGTTAGGGTTACTGGTTACGATCGGTTAATACGCTTACTGTATGTCATTGGTATTCGATGTTCTTATGTTTCACACTGGCAGTCTTTTTTTCGTACAAATCTGTATTCGTAATCAGGTCCTTGTCAGGGTATACCTGCTAAGTAACACCATTGGTCCACATAGTACCAAGATATAAGTTGTGCGTGTATCAGTTGAAGCTTCTAAGTGTGTGTGTGTGTTGTTATCGTATTTATTGTCAGAATTTTATGTTAAAACAAAACTAGCAGCAGTATACATTATACAAAACGAAGTTTAGTTTACCAGAAGTGAAGTAAATAATTATATTGGTCGGTATGGGTTTCATACGTTTCCTAGGTAAAAGTTTACTTTCAGGAACATTTATTTTTTTACTTGTTATCCTAATGCCAGGATTGCCACCTTATGTTCCCTTCACCGAATTCAGACTTACCGAACCACTGCCATTTAAAGGGTCATTAAGCGTAAATACGTTACTAAACAATGGTGAAAGATTATATAGTGGTAAAGTGCATGGCCCTGAAACACTTGAAGATCATAAAGGAGTTCTGTATTCAGGACTACATGGAGGAGAAATTGTCAAGTTTGTTGACGGTAAAATAGTTCCAGTGGTAAAATTTGGGGAGCCCTGCGATGGTTTCTGGGAAGAAGAAAAATGTGGGCGACCGCTGGGCATGAAATTTGGCCCTGATGGCCTGCTTTATGTAACTGATGCATACTATGGAGTGTTTAAAGTCAATGTGAACAACGGGGCAAAAACACAACTTGTGTCAGTTGATGAGCCAGTTGAAGGAAAGAAGAATATACTTCCCAACGCCGTTGATGTAGCCGATGATGGTACTGTCTATTGGTCTTCTTCAAGTTGCAACTTTAAACTCAGTGATGGTATTTTTGATTTTCTCGCAGATGGAAGTGGCAGGTTTGTTGAAATTGCTGTTACATACTGTTTTCTGGAACACCATTATTCAGAGATTCATTTTTCTCAGATTGTGTTGATCCTGCATGTTCAAAATTATTTTGCTTGTTAAGCATTAAAAAACAGCTCTAAAACGTAGCAGGTAATTACCTTAGTGTTAGACTGTGGTAAGGATCACCACATTTATCTGAACAGTAAGTGATGAATACACAAAGGCCACTTGCTGTGGTTGTCATTATAATTAATGAGGACGTGTAGAATTCAGGAGGAAGGAGGGTTTGGCAGTGAGCAGTGTGTTAGTTTTGATCATAGTTTTATATGAAAAATGTATATAGTTCAGTAAAAGTGTACTTACACTTTTGATATATATATATATATATATATATATATATATATACTGTATGTGTCTGCCTCCTGTACAAGAATGTATATCCTGCCATGAATGATTTGCTGTAATCTGAAGTGTTTTTCAGCTATTTGCTTTGCACAGTTGCTTAGTCATCTTGTAAAAAGTTTTCTTGTTAGTCTTTTTTTTAATGCATTTTATATATCTTGTGCCCATGGTACATATATGAAACGAACATGACCTGAGCTGAATTATCCCAAAAATAAAAGGTGAAGAGCACATAGGGAAGAACTACATTGTGTGTTACCACATATACCTTTCTCTGAGTTCATTTACTCTATTTACTTCAGTTTTCAACATACCCGTCCCCATAACGTGGTGATGAATTTTCCTCTAATGTGAAAGACCAAGTTTCACACCCATATACATATTTAAAGAAAGGCAAAATTATAGTTTTGTATTTTAATCTTTGTTGTTACATAACAAACAGGAAGATTGAAGATTATCAACAGTTTAATTTACTTTCCAAATGGCAAATTCTGAAGCAATGGTGATAAAGCATCCCTTAATGTCATACCATTTTAAATAGGAAATATATCTCACAAATGTTTGCCTGTCTATTATTTTACTGTGTGTTTCATTTAAACGTGTTTTAATGAAACATAACTAGTAATGCGTATACTAAACTTAGTGAGAATATTATACAAAGGCTTACTCATAACTAGGTCATAGGCTTTCAAGTCTATAAATAGCTGACACACTGTTCAGGTATATTCACATTTCCTGCTGACTATTTGATGAATTTTGTCCTTACAGGCACCAAATATTTTTGCTGTGTTGTTTTTAATTATTTCCACATAAAATTTAAGCTCCATTGATTTGTTTATCTACAGGTTGTTAAGATATGATCCCAAGACAAAGAGAAATGAAGTGCTCATTGATGGTCTACATTTTGCCAATGGTGTTGTTTTGTCTCCAGCAGAAGACTTTGTGTTGGTTGCAGAAACAGCAAAAAGTCGCATACACAGATATTATTTGAAAGGCCCCAAGAAGGGAAATCGAGATATTTTCATAGATGGTCTGCCGGGTCTTCCAGATAATTTGAAGTCTGATGGTCAAGGAGGATTCCTGGTTGTATTGATTGTTTCAAAGAACGAGACTTATCCTGTATTATTTCATAGTCTTGCACCATTCCCTCTACTAAGAAAGTTCATTGCACGTATTCTAGCTTTATTTGAGATGGCATTTGAGCACATTGACAGGATATATCCAAACTATTATGCCAAGAGAGCGGTTCATTGGATTGGTCACTTTGAATCCATACGTGGAATTACTGCAGCAAATAGTGGCATATTGCAGCTTGATACAGATGGTATAATTAAGCACAGTTATCATAACACAGATGGGTCTTTGTTTATGATCAGTGATGCTCATTGGTTTGATGGAGCATTATACTTGGGCTCTCCAGTGAATACATATGTCGTACGGGTGAAACTATCCTTTGCTGATACTCAGAAAATCAAGCCAGAGCAAAAACCTGAGCAATCGAAGGAGCAGGAGTCAAGAAAACAACAGAAAAAACCACCATCACATTCGCAACAACAGAAATCTTCACAACAGCAGCAGCAGCCACAGCAGTAAAAAAATAACAACAGCAACAAAAATTACAATCACCAGCAGCAACAATAAAACAATAAATAGAGCTGCATAAAAATAAGAACAAAATTATCATGAATGCTTATTTGAGAACTGTTATTCTCCTTAATGTATGTGAGGTGTTTGGTTTGGTGCAGGGAATGGATGCATGTATGTATGCATATAAACAGTTCATCGCGTTGGTTGTGTTGAATATTTACAGGATTGCATGTTTACAACTTTCTTTTTTAATTTTCCTTACAGATTTTTATTTTTTGTATTCTTGTTTTTGGCTTGGGATAATTATGCTATATTTTTCCATTTTTAAGTGTCATTGAAGTCATCATTTGCACTGTTGCCATGTGCTTGCGAGACCACCAAATGAGTAATTCTTGCAAGCACGTTCTCGCAAGCGACCAAGTAGAATGTATGTAACTGTTCACTCACTTTTACAGTGCAGCATATATTTGACCACAGCTTTGTTTATTAACATCAGCCTAATACTGTTATAACAGCTGGAAAGGTGAATAATCATTTCATATTATGGTCATTGGTATATTATTAAATAGTAACAGGGGATAATTAATTAAAGCAATTTGGTTTTTATTTTGTTTTTGTTTGTTTCTTTAATCATGTTTTCCAAATATGAAGCAACTCTTGATTGTTGCTAGTTGACACAGTTGTGATAATTATGTCAGTTATATTTAATTCTAAGTTTCTTGGCAGCTTTGTTACATATCTGTTTTGTTCCACCTGTTGATGTTTATATCACATTAAAATAAATGTGGGCAAGTAACTGTTTCCTTGCATGAATTTGATTGATGAAGTTACTTTGAAGGGTAGACAGAAAATAAGGTCTTCTTTTCATGTGTTTTTGTCAAGTGGCACTAACCCATGTCATTCTAATACTCCATAAGCTGATCTTTAAATTCCATTGCTCAATAACCTAATGAGCCCTCTGCGGGTCTCATCTCCAGCAGGCTGCAGAAACATAGCAAAATAAATATTTTGTTACATATTTTTTTAGAATTTTTCCTGAATCTACTGATGAGTTGGTGTGTACTGATGTTTGTCTCACAGTTCAGTTTTTTCTACTTTGACAGTTACGGTCCTGTAAATACAGTATAAGAACTGTCATGTGTCTTATTCTTGTATACCCCTGTATGTCTGGTCCATTATTTGGCCCTGTTTATTACCCTACAGAGTGATTTTTTTTTTTAGGAGTCATCCCGTTGTGTTTTAGTACCAACTAAAGTGTCATTCAGTCAAAACACAACAGTATATTCAATAATGTAAAGTTTACTACTTGTTTCAGTTTCAAATAACCATCATCAGGCAGACATTTCAGTACATGGATATGACATGATCAGTGCTTACAGTATGGGATATTCATTATACTGAAACGTCTGCCTGATGATCGTTACTTGTAACCGAAACGCATAGCAAACTTTACATTATTGAATATATTGTTGTGTTTTGACTGAATGACAATTTAGTTACTACAGATTGTAACTAATTGTTCACAGTCCCTTCAACTTCTGTGTCATATTCTGGGTCAAATATAATCTCTGAAATATGGACTTTGTTGTATTTGGTCTCTTCATATTCAAAGACATGTCCGTACTGTAGGTTTGCAACGTGTGTGGGACACTTGTCGTACCACAAACTACCTGCTTCACAGCTCTGAGGGGAAATTTTCTTTCATTTCTCAGTCCATTTAGCTTCTGAAAAAACGACAAAAGCTTATTTATAAAATCACCAGCTTAAGGCAGGAATTTTTAGGTCATAAATTGCAAAACTTGGCCACACTTGCCTTGAATATACAGGTACAGACCAAATTTTCTGGCATTTTTAAAACATTGATATATGTAATTATGATATATAGGGTGAAGACAACTGTACAAAACTGTTGTCATAAATGTAAGATGATTCAGTGTAATGAAGACTGGTATATAATGATATTCGCAAAAACAAGTACAAATAAAGGATTTTTTTATAAAAGTCCTGTACTTATTTCAGCCTTGTAAGTATAGAACTTTAATTTATATACTTTATTATATGAATCACTGTTAACCAGAAATCTAAATGTCCATGCTTAGCATGAAAATTTCTGGCCATGAAGTGCTGTGGATGTTTAAACCTGGCAGATAAAGGTTAAAAGTTAAAGGTAAATAAATAATAAATAAATATATACAATGAATTTTTTAACGCACAGTTTATCTAAAGTGGCATCACTACAAATTTATATTCAGGAGGTACCCAGTTCAGATCTCAACCAGGGGTTATGTACTTCACTTCACTCTCAGGCACTACGACCCATGTAGGGTCTTGGCCGACTCTAGGAGTCACCTCCAACAATCCCTGTCCTTGGCCTTGATCCTCCAATTTCTAACTCCCAGCCTCTCTGCATCCCTCATCACTCCATCCATCCATCTGAAGTTTGGCCTTCGCACACTCATCATCAAACCAATCATTCCTTTGTGGAGGTCCTTGCATTCCTATAGCAGATTGAGCTGATTCTTTCATCCAAGTTCCAATCCTCAAACACCGCCAGGTTCATTTCCGTTTCACACTTCCAAGGCTCATTCTTTGAGTTTTCATAACAAGCATTTTTTACAGGGGTAGGTCATCAGCCTGCCGCCCAACCCCCAACCTGGAGAACCAGAGTGCCTCTCTTAGTCTGGGCCATCACCTTTGACCTGTCCGGCAAAAGAGACCCTACCAGTAGCAATCTACCACCAGCATAGCTCTTAGGATCCTTTGGCCACTCAAGCCCCACTACTACGGCAAAGTGGAGGCACTCTCAGTGGGGAGGGGTTATGTACAACCAGGTTTTTCATGGCATTGCATGGCCCCACTAGGGAAATGCTGGGATGCTGTTAAATCTTAGAACTTGGGGACCTCATACATCTGAATTTATTTTGTCACCACTCTTCATTGTTATACATAACTGTTACATCTCAGTTTTATGTAGTGGTAACCCTTAAAACTTGTATTTAGTAGGTTCTTAGTTCAAATCTTGGCAGGGGTGATTATTCTCATTGAGATTGTTCTCAGTTTTTCCAGGGTAGGGCCTTGAAATAGACTATACCCACCTCCTTTAAGATCCTTACCTATGCACCAATGCTGATCATATTCCCATATCGTTACCTTAACATGAGGCCATAGGATGGCCCTTGTTATTACCAGCCTTTTAAATTGTAGGCCAGTCCATGTGGGATTTGTGGTAGACAAAGTTGCACTGGAACAGGTTTTTCTCTGAGTACTTTGGTTTTCTCTGTTGCTGGCATTTTACCAATCCCCCCCCAAACTGATTCCCTTATCAGGCACCAACATTATTGACAGTGTTGCTAAATAACACACTAAAAATACCCCAACTCTGTAACTGAAAATCCATTTTTAAGTAAACTAAGAATCAGTCACATCACCTAGGAACCAACCAAAGTATTTTTGCTGTCCTTCAGCATTGCTTGTTTCTTACATTTCACATAATTAAAACCTGACAAGAATATTGACACACGCTGTATATGATGTTCATAAAATCAATATGCACTGAAGCCATTTTGATGTGTTCTCATAGCACTGAGTAAGTAATTGAAGGTTACTAAGCGTCACTTTATGAAAGGCACTAAATGTCATGTAACAGAATTCTCAATCACATCGTAACTGCTGGTAGGAAGTAAGGAATAATAAATCAGTTTCCAACCTTAAATTACATGGAAGCCAACCAAGTACTGAAGTTTTCTCCATCTGTGTAAATGAGGACATATATATATATATATATATACACATTTTATATGTATATATTATGTTGATCCATTCTTTGTCTTGGTTTTCAAAGAAAGGGCCTGTACTATGGATTCTTTTTCTCTTCTGTTCTCTATGCCTGTACTTTTTGTTACAATTTTTACACAGATACACACAACTGCAATATAAAAATGATTCTCCTTTTCCATTCCAGTGACTTTACCTACACACGGTGCTAGGAGAAACTGTGTACTGTGCAACTAGTATTCATGATAATATAAGAAGTGCACAAGTGATTTATTGTTGAATACCTTGTGTGACTTTGGATTGGGGTAAATACTTTATTTACTGACTAATTTTAAATGACGTGTCACATGAAGTATGAAGATGGAAGCAGTTGTGACCTAACTGAAAATATAATTTTGACATCCTGTCAAGAAGTCGTATTCCCTTTATGAATAAAATGCAAATGCATTCATAAATGTTACCCATCAACTATCATGTTTCAGATAAAAATGACACTGGTGTTTCATATTTATCTTTATACATTTTAAAAAGCAACACTATGAATTTGTTTTCAGCCTCAGTTATTGTACAAGGTCAGAAGGTATTGAGTTTTAAACAACAAGCAGCTAATATATTTTCCCTTATGAATTAAAAAAATGTGTTTCAAAAACTATATGTTTTTCTTGTTCTGTAAATTAATTTTCTCCTCATTGTAAGATGTTATATTAAGTTATGAGAAGCCATATAAAGATTTCAATTTAAGAACTAATTTCCTTATAGAAGACTGACAGCCTGTAGAGGTACTTCTGTAACACTGCAGTGATTGGGGTTCATGCTTCCAACCCTTTTCTGCCACAACATCTCAGTATGTGTTTTAATTAAAGTAATTCAAAAAAATGTAAGATATATAAAAAATAATTTTCCTGGTAAAATAAAAGTGTTGTGGACTGCACGCATGAAATAAAAATATTATGGAATGCTCACGTCTGTCTCTTCAATCTTATATTTCCACAATTACTTCGTGGATTTGAACAAAATTTCGTAGTGTTGGTCTAAACTAATGGCTGACTTGAGTTTCATCTTTGCTCATATTAGGCCCACATAATTCCCACTTTACACAAAACTCTGATAAAATTGGCTCATCATACAAGAGTTGGTATGTAAAATCTAGATCTCAGTAAGATCCAGTAATTTTATTTGAAATCCTTTTTAATATTATGAATATATAACAAAATAGAGTGTAGGCACCTGCAGGTGGTGTAATGTTCGTAGCACACTGCAGCAATATATTTACAGTACATTATTATCACAGTGATGTATGCAGAATCACTGAGAGTGCATTTGGAAAATGAGTACTCCATTTAAAACAACTCTTTACTCTTGTTTAATAAGAAACAATGAGGAGGGGTAAAAGGTAAAGTTGTCCCTGTTTATGCCATGAAGACATCAAGGGGAAGTTGCTGTATAGCTCCACTTTTTCTTAATCTTAGCAGTAGATGAAGATGAGTGGTCAACTTCATGCCCCTGCTGTTTAATCCCTTCAAAGAACTCCGGTATCCATTTACGTATGAGGCTGGTGTGCCCCAGAGCCAGTCTGGCCGGTTTTGGAGAAGAGAAAGTGTCTTGCCATTGCTGGATTTGAACCCTGGACTGCCCAGTCTGCAGCCATCACTGTACCAACTGCATTACCCTGGCTCACACTATGAGGAAGGGGCTGACGAGAATTGTCACATAAGGTGACCAGGGTTACTCATCTGATTAGATGTGTATGTATTTAAAGTTAAAAATTGAAGACTTCATAGTTGGGCAAACTGCCAACTCGGTGGAAAAGGGAGGGTGCTTCTGATGAAGCCTTATAATGCTCAGATGGGGTGGCGATGCAGTACATTGCAGAGCTATTCTGGTGGGAGTGGTTTGTTGGTTGGTTGGGAGAAAGGGGGACAACAAGATGAAGCCCTGCACAGCAGCAGATTCAGGAAAATATTGAGTTGTATAGTCACTGCTTGCATGACTGGATATCACACTGCATAGCGAGGAAATGTATGGAGTTAATTTGAAGTTTCACCTTGTAAAAAAATTTGACAGTTCAAGACAAGTTAATTTTGGAAGGTGTGCTATGTGTCAAGTAATTTTAAGTTGAATAATTTTAACAGAAAAATGTCTGTTTTAAGTATGATTGATACAGGAGTTAACTAGACACTGGAAAATAAAATGACTTTGCCAGAAATCAGAATAAATGAATAAATAAATGAAATTTATTTTCTCTAACTCATTTGTTTAATTTTTGCTTCCTTTCACTTACTGAAGAACAGGGCATGCAATGCATAGTCTGTCTAATAGTGGACCCATAGTCTCTTCCAAAGTGATATCTCCAGAAAGTGTCATATAATGCTCCTCTTTCAAATTCCTGCAACTTCTATTTTTAAGGTCATCTGGTAGCTGCTTACGCCTTCTTCCTTGTCTTCTCGTCCATTCTATTTATTTTCCCTCCCATCTTTCCTCAGTAACCTGTTGTAGAAGACAATTCCCATGCAAGATGTGACCAATCCAATTAGCCTTCCAGCATTTTATTGTATGCAGGATGTTCCTTTCTTCTTTGACTTTATGTGATACTTAATTTTTCACACAATTGGTCCAACTGATCTTCTCCATTCTTCTCTAGCACCGCATTCCAAAACAGTAAGTTATTTGTGATCTGTTTTCCAAATGTCCAAGTTTCAGCACCATACAAAGCTATGCTCCAAGTGCAGCATTTTATTAGTTCCTTATTTAACCTTTTGACGCCTAATGTCAACTATAGTGGTCGTACCGCAACGCTAACCTTTAAAGTTTCATTTTATATATTTATTCAACAAATATAGGTACTGAATATTTTAAACATGGTATATGCTCTCCTTTTTTTCCCCTTCAAAATGCAGTTTGTTTCAAAATTCTAACTTATTTGGTTCCTGTATTATTCACATTTTATATACAGGGTGTGCTAAAATTAAAAAATTAATTCCGGCGCCAAAAGGTTAAT
>Ga0131853_10009663_pt1 | contig 17652 bp, 17 predicted proteins | sample TergutLab28metaG_FD_92764 | JGI IMG/M metagenome (GOLD analysis project Ga0131853, IMG submission 92764) | Labiotermes labralis P1 segment gut microbial communities from Petit-Saut dam, French Guiana - Lab288 P1 (version 2) (version 2) | ecosystem: Host-associated > Arthropoda: Insects >... | reverse complement strand
TACTGGTGATAATGGTACTGAACCAACTGAGCCTGATACTGGTGATAACGGTACTGAACCAACTGAGCCTGATACTGGTGATAATGGTACTGAACCAACTGAGCCTGATACTGGTGATAATGGTACTGAACCAACTGAGCCTGATACTGGTGATAATGGTACAGTCCCGCCAACGGAAGCTCCGACAAATGCACCATCACAACCAACAGTACCAGCTCCTCCAGTAACTGTACCTCCGATAACAGAACCTAACAATAATCGCCCTAATCTCCCACAAACAGGTACCATGGCGTCTCACACAGCACTAGTTGGAATCACATTAGCCAATGTTGGTACAGTTACGGCATTTATCAAAAGAAGCAAAAGAAAATAATCAAATACCGAAGAATTTAATTTTCTCTCAACAAGGAAAGTAAAATTCTTAGTTAGTTATCTTACAATCTTAGGTAAAAATCCGATAATCACAACGATGACTGATTATCGGATTTTTAAATTCAAAACTAATTTTTTTTCTTTTTGAGTAAATAATTAAACAAGATTTCAAATTTGCTTCTCGGAGGTAACAACATATAGGTCTCAACTGAAAAACCATAAGCTTCCGCAACTAACTCGGGTGTTAATTCAGGATTCGATACCATAAAACTATCATACGCCTCCTGTCCGAGTAAATTTGATAAGTGACACTGTAACAACGTAATCTCTGATATCAATTCTTTATATGTTCCACTCATTAGCCCAGAAAACTTCTCTGCTTTCAAAACTTCAAGGCTCATTCTCAATTCAGATTCTAATTCCCGAAATACCTCAGTTATAAACTCATTCATCGCATACCTCCGTAGTTTCTCCATTAATACCCATAGTGTCTGGTGCTTTCAACTGAATAAAAGACACATAATTACCAATAATTCCAATTGTCTTAATGGTCTGTCCATCTGGCATTTCAATAACTCGATTGGCAACTCGTCCACGAACCGAAATCGAGGATCCTTTACCAACCTTTTCAACTGTATTAACTGCTGTACTTCCCCACAGAATAACATCAATAAAATCTGTCTCATATTCCCCAGTAGCTACTTCTTTAAAAGGGCGACCAATGGCTAATGTCGCAATACAGAACGGTCTCCCATTTGTTGATTCTTTTAATTCAATATCTCGGGTTGTTCTCCCGATTAAAATAGTTTGATTAAGCATATATAATTCCTCCTGAATTTTCTATCATTAGTGGTGCTGATTCATTAACTTCAATCAGATACTCACTTTTATTTGCTATAACCTTTCGGTAGGCGTCTTTCCCCTGAAAGCTATCTATTACTCCACGAGATTGGCTATCCATTTCCTCATATTTCCGCTGTCCATAATCAGGCGGTAACCATGCACGTTGCCTAGCAACAAAGATATTTAATCTATCGACTAAAGTCTTGTATTTGAACTTGATATGCATAGTGCCTTTTTTGTAAAATGTGACATAAAAATACTTGCATTCAATATTTTTCGTTTGACCATTTTCACTTGCCTCTTGAAGTATTTCTTCTAAATCAACACTTTCTGTCGCTCTACCGTCAAGATAATTGAATGCTTTTTCTAGATCACCAATAACATCTCTTGCCTTAGATACCACAAAAGTTTCTCCACGAACTGCCCAAATTCTATCGGCGAATACATTTGTTGGTATGATTGATTTCATGCCGACATAATGAGCTTTATTGGTTTTCCAACCGTTGAAATAATGGATATTATTTTTGCATTCGGGGTAATAACTATGTTCACTCGACAATTTATCAAATAAGCCCTCAATTGAATTTTTAACACCAGTAATCAAGTTTGAATTAATATCCACCATAAGTTGTTTAATATTGAAGATGCTAAACTCAAAGTTTGCCATGTGGTTAATTTGCTGTTGGTAACTTTCTGCAAGCTTACTGGTCAATTTGCCTGTGAAATCTTTGTTAACCATCAAATATTTCCAATATTTCAAACGGACTTTTTCTAAGTAGTTGTTGATATTGACATCGTCACCATAAGTGTCATTTTTGGTTGTTAATCGCAACATAGAATAGCCATATCGGTCATCTGAAATATCGTGGTTCAAATATTTTTTCATGGCTTTAAACTCGTGTATGAGCTTCAATGATGCTTGCACCTCAATGTTATACTGTTGTACGAGATTTTCAATAAAACCAGACATTCCGACTTCTTTCGTTTTGTCCTTTTCAATTTCCTTATGTTTAACGGCTTTTTCAAAATGCCTGTAAAATTCGCTGTCAAAATCTTGATTGTTTTTATAAGGTATTGAAACTTTGATAATGGCAATCTCAACATTTGTTTGATGTTCGGCATTTGCAAAGCCGTCTGTGATAAAGTCTATTTGAGCATTTAAGTCGCTTAACTTTTGCACCAACAGCTTGCGTTTGTTGCTGTAGGGGTTTTTGATGGTTTCCGCATTTAGAATACAGCGTATTTCACCACCATGTTCTTGCATTTGCAATGCTTTAAGTAGATGTTCGTTACCATTTGAAAATGGTGGGTTCATGGCGATTAAGTTGTATCTTTTGTAATGATTGTATGTTAGAAAATCGTCATGAACAATGGCGACATTTTTTGTAGATGTCATGGTGTGTTTTAGAATTGCTCTGATGTTCTCATCAATTTCTACACAGTCTATGTGCGTTTTGTGGTAATGCGTTTGATGTGCTTTGGCGTTGATGAATTTAACAAGATCACCTTTGCCAGCAGATGGTTCTAATACCTGTTCGATTGTACGCCAGTCGATATCCGCTAATAGCTTTTCAGCAATATGTGGTGGTGTAGGATAGAACGTGTTGTTTGTTTCTTTTACAAAATGTATGATACTGGACAATTTAATCAGCTCCTTTATTTTAATTTCAAAAATTAAACAGGCTCGGCGTTTATGCCGAGTAGTGTTTTAGAAAAATGTTTTCCCCTAATAGGTGTTTTTTCTTTTAAAATGTTTTTGAGGAATAGATAAATTTTGGAACGAGCATTCGTTCCAAAATTTCGATTTTTTTACCATATTTTTATATATTTGCCCATGTAAAAAGTAGCTAGATGTGCCTGCTTGTCTAGCTACTTTCAATTTTATTTGGAATTTTTTTCATTGGGAGCAAGTTGATTCACAACAGTTGGCTCATTGGTTGGATCGTCAGGATTTTTGGATATTTCCATAGCCACAGTCTTGGGCGTAAGCTTTTGTTTTCTCGCTGTAACATAACCCATTTGTCTACTAACAGCTTTTATCAACATTTCTATTCTTTCCTCACTCATGGTCGGGTGTTTACTCAAAGTACTCGTTATGATTTCAGATAAGTCACTTTCAGAAATTGGTTCAAACCACGATAAATCATTAATCAGTTTCAATTGATCTCTATGACATCTTTTAAACGCTCGGCTTTCAACATAAATAGAGGTGCTTTCCTTATCATGCCACAATGATGTTCCGTTATCGTAAATTGGAGCAAAACCTTGCCATTCTAAAGTATCGGCATTTCTAATAAATCCGAAGTTGCCCCAATGACGGTCAGTATTGGCAATGATGCTATCAATAACAATCATTTGTTCTAGTTGTAATCTCATATCACCAATGCCCAACTCTTTACACAGCTTGATTAAATGCTGATAATTGGATTCGTGATTTGGTTTTTTCTTGCTGTTTAAGACGCTCCATGCGGTGACTAAATCAGTATTTTCATTGATGAAGTTATCGCACAAACTATATGGCTTGTTATCTTGGAACTCTAGCCAGTAGGGTGTATGAGGAATGTTTAATTTCTTTAAAATCTTTGTTGCGATTTCTTCATTGTAAGCCTCTTGTTCGAACAAATCACTGCCAGCTTTTAGAAGAACTCGCTTCCCATCTCGAATAACCCAACGTTTTTGTAACCAACCATCTGTTGTAATATCAGGGGAATTGAGATTAATATCTTCGTCTGTTGCCTTTTTCTTTTGAAACAGGATATCCCCGATATCAGGGTTGAAGCCATTTTGAAAGAAGTTGATAGATTCCCATTGGATGTTTTCGTCCTTTGGCTTTAGCCAGTATTGGTCGGCTAGGCTTAGTCCGTAGTTTTTTAGGGATAGTGTGGTCGGACCTGAGAAGCCTAAGTCGTAGTAAAAGTCTAGTTGATTGAGGTTTTGTCTGTTTCTGGAGATGGTTTTATCACTAAACCAAGTGCGGATTTTATTAGTGCTGTCTTTTTGAGCTAATGTTCCAATTGGTGCGTGACTTATATTATGAATGTCTGTGATATCTAAAATTGTGCCTGTTCTTGCGACGATTTCTAAATCAGCAACAGGAATATTTTTGTGCATGAGTGTAAAGGTGGTTGTATCTGTTCTTTTCGGTGCCATTTTTGTATCAGCTCCTTTTTAATTTCTGGTTGAATTGTTAATGAAAAGACACTTTATCAGTGCCCTCGGTTTATTTTCGCAATTTCGTTATTTCAGTAGGGTTATGTATTGTGATGGAATGTTGTCGGTGAGCCATACGCCGTTTTCTGATAGATAGAATTTGAGATTATCAGCGTGCATTTGTTTGGTATCAATAACTAAAATGATTGGTTTCCCATGACGAGAGCCAACTTGCTTTGCTGTTTCTTTGTTATCGGATAAGTGAACGTGTAGCCTGCTTTGAGATAATATGCCATTTGTTTGAATGGATTCTAGGTTTCTTAACGAAGTACCATGATATAGAATATCTGGTGGCATGCTTTCTGTAAGTTCCACATTAACAGCAATACTGTGTCCTTGATTGGCACGAATTTTAGTGAAATCATCATTGAATTTAAAACGTTGCTTGTCATTTGATTTTACAATGACTTCAAGGTCATCAAGCATAACTGAGTATCCTTTATTGTTGATACCATTTATCAATTCGTTTGTTTCTGCCCAACCATGTTGATCAAGTAAAATACCTAGTTTTTCTGGTTTGTGGCGAAGTGCTAAACTCATGAGCTTCGATACTGTAGTTTGTTCTTTTGTCATCATCTTAACTGCCTTTTTTTATTTGTCATGTCAAATTTTTTGTCATCTCATCAACGATTTCTTGTTCATCTTCGTCGTATAATAAACCTAGACTTTCATACATATTTAAGAAGTCGTGCATAAGTTTATCATTGTCGATAAGTTCATCTTCTTGGCTATGGATGAGGTAGTCGAATTGTTCTAATCCTTTGTATGACAAGCTTCTTTGAATCATTGATAGCGTTCGTGGTGTGATTTGTTCTGTGTGATGGTTATGTAAGAAACATAAATCATATAAATCTCGTATGGCGTCACGCCCTTGGTACGCTAAAGCTTTCATCTCGGCTAATGTGTCAGGCGTATAGGTTACAATGCCGTTTATGATCGTGATTTCTTCATCTGGGATTTCTTTCCGACGCATTGACATTTCAATTTTTAACGGCTTGTATTCGCCACCATAGTTGATAAATGCTCTTTTAACTGTATTTGTATCTTTGGCAATTCTGTATTCATAACCGAATTGCTTGCAATGGGCATCTACGAATTTGAGGAGGTTGCCAGCACCTCTGTTTTTGTCTAGGTCGATGTCCTCTGAAAATCTGTCTAGTCCGTAACAAAGCATTAGTGCTGTGCCACCTTTTAAGACGAACTCTTTCCCATTTTTATTCATGCTTTTGTTTAAATTCTCTGTGAACTCACGAATTACTTCTCCATGTCGTTTTTTCCAGTCTTCCATTATGATCACGATCCTTTCGGTATTGTTCCAGTTTTCAACATATAGTGGAAATTATTTTTGTATTCTGATTTTCAATTTCCGTTTAGCTTTCCATAAGTTGTTGCGAACGTAGCAAAGCTACTTAGTGCGCTGTCTTCATCTGGTGTATTCGAGTAAAAATAATATTCTAAAAGGTCACCCATAAATTGATTGAAATGACGTCCAGTCGGTGGTAAGATGTAGTCCTGGTTTTTTAATGTTCCTAAAGCATGATTGGCAGCTATGAGTGCTGTTCTTTTATTGCCATCTTGAAACGGTTGTAAACAAGCTAACCTTGCAAATAATTGCCAAGCTTCTACCTTAGTCTTTTCTGATTCAGTCCATATATCTACAATTTTTTTGAGGTTTATTTCGTCAACTTGTACAGGTGGCTCATGAATGACGATTCCATTATCTCCTGGCCATAGTTTAACTATAATTTTATCAGTATGAGGGTATTTAAGTCCATCTCGTAGTCGCCCTGGGTTTTTAGGTTGCTCATCACTGTCTCCATCAAATTGAGCGTTTATTAAGATAATGCTGTTTATGTCAAATTCTAGATTTAATACCTTATTGATTGCTTTTAGACAATCCGAAAAGATAACGACATCATCGTTTTCCTGATTTAAGTGACTAGTACATTTATCTTCTAATGCTTTCTGAGTTTGTGCAACCGTACTTCCATAATCGTTAAAACGACCTAGCCCTGTGATAAACTCTGCAAGTTTTTGATTGTCCATTATAAATACTCCTCTTTCAAGAAATTAGCACTCAATTATATTCCATTTGCTTTTTTAAACCTAACCCACTTCATATACCATTCACTACACATGAACTTATCTATGTTTTCCCAATTGATGTGATTTTTTAGCATAGCGACTTTTTCAAAAATTTCGTTATCGTACTTGTCATAGACAATAAAGTTTTTACGCATGCCTTGTGGAATGACGAAGTTACCATCATAAATTAAATCAAGGCAAGCTCTGATATGATTGGCAGTATAATATGTGCCAGGATTTTCTGGTATATGTGAATTTGTTTCAATGCCATAATCTAGCCAAATGCTATCATTTATGTTTTTAGTTTTAGGTGTATGCCATTGTATGGCGGATTGATGCCAGTCGCCTGGTGTATCTAATGAACAGTTTAAATTGAGTGCATGAATGCCTGTAATGTATGTCATGATGGTTTCCTCCTTTGCATGTCGTTATTTATATTATACTATGGAACGTTTGAATATACAATAAATAACGCTATTGTTTTCTGCTAGAATTTTAGATTTTTTAAGTTGGGTGTTTTCGTTTTGGATTTGGAAAGTAAAGCGCAAAGCGACCATCGAACTATTGACCGTTTAGAATCAACTTTCGAGGATCGCTCCGTCTTATACTTTTGAGTGTGATTATAGACTTAGTTTAAATTTTCATTTTCTATAAATGCTGTAGTATCAGTGGTTTTAGCTGTTGTCTATATGTCTACGCACCAGTGTCACCCGTTGGCCCAGTGTTTCCTAAACCAGAACCTGTGGCACCAGTTACACCTACTCCAGTTGGGCCAGTAACACCCTGAATCCCTTGAATCCCTTGCGGCCCTTGTGGGCCAGGCGTACCTTGCGGGCCAGTATTTCCTTGCGGTCCTCTCGGGCCACCTGGTCCTTGTGGTCCCCTTGGACCTGGACAACCTTCTGGTCCTTTTGGACCTCTCGGACCTGGACAGCCTTGTGGTCCTCTTGGGCCAGGCGGTCCAGGTGTTCCTGGATTTGGACCTGGTCTTGGTGGACAAGGCCTTGGACGAGGTGGGCAACAGTTGCGACATCTACACCCTTGTGTGTTCCTTATTTCATCGTCAAAAACGAATGAATCATTATTGGTAAATCTCATGCGCATGCTCCTTTAACTGTAAGACTTTTTGGAAAATAAAATTTTGATAGATTTTCCACGCATTCCATTCTATTCAAAAACAAGACATTCTGTCTGTGCGTTCGTACCTATTTCTTACGAAAACAAGCAAAAAAGATAGCGAGGTAGACCATCACTATCCAAAGCAAGTTCAATAGGACTGAAACCAATATCAATCTTCAAATATTTTGCCAAAAAAAAGACATCTCGCGGCTACCTCTTGAGCTTTGAAATATCTTCTTTTCTTCTACAACATTACTAAAACAAGCGTTCCAATCACCAAGCAAGCCAACCCTACAAGTCGCCTCGGTGATTGTTTCTCGCCAAGGAAAAGTCTCGCGAACAAAATATTCAACAAAATACTTAACTTATCAATGGGTACAACCCCGCTTGCTGGCCCGATCTGTAGCGCGCGGAAGAAGAACAACCATGACCCGCCTGTTGCCAAGCCTGATAAGATCAAAAATATCCAACTTTTCTTGCTAATATCCCCAACACCTTTTTGATTCCCAGTCAAGAATACCATTCCCCAACTCGCGATCAAAACGACAACTACTCTAATGGCATTACCCAAATTAGCTTCAACATCAGCGATTCCAATCGCACCTAAAATCGTAACCAAACTAGCAAATACCGCCGCGAGTAAACCAAATAGTAGCCAATTCCCGCCACCTTCATTTTCTTCGCTGGCTTTTTTCTTATCTAGCATCACAACGGTTCCTGCTATAATAAACAAAATCCCGACGATCTGTGTGATACCAACTGGCTCTCCCAAGACTAAAAACGCCAGAAAAATGGTTAGAATCATACTACTCTTCTTAAGTGGCGATACATTAGATACCGTTCCAAATTTTAAGGCGTAGAAAAAACATAGCCAAGATGCGCCTGTTGCAAGTCCAGAGGCGATGAGAAATACCCAGCTCCGCATCCCAACACTTGCAAGTTCTGTATGACTTCCAACCATCAAAACAATCAACCATGAAAATATCACGATGACAACTGTTCGAATAGCTGTTGCTAAATGTGAATTAACGCCTTTGATGCCAATTTTTGCTAAGATCGCAGTAACACCTGCAAATAGCGATGCCAAAATGGCATAAATAACCCATGTTTCCATTTTGAATGCTCCTTTGTACTGTTGATTTTTAATCACTATTATAGCATTGCTTTCTCAAAAAAGATAGCAGCAACCAAAAAAAAATCTAGCTGAGAGGTGCATTGAACGACTTGCGACCTATCAAGTAGACAGGGCATAAGTCGTTCATCAACTAGATTTACCACCAAACGACATAGACCAAATAACTAATGTATAACAGGATCATGATGAAGCCTTCTGCACGCGTGAGCTTCTTTCCAGTCAAGGCTAAAATGCAGAAAATGACACTTCCTGCTAGCAAAAATATCAAGTCAAAAATAAGACCAGCTTCGATTGGAAGCGGCGTAATAACACCCGAAAGTCCTAGGACAAACATGATATTAAAAATACTCGAACCGATAATATTTCCGACCGCTAATTCATTCTCACCACGTTTTGACGCCATTACGACAATCATTAACTCAGGTAAAGAAGTTCCAATCGCGACAATAGTTAACCCGATCACACGAGGCGTCATCCCTAATAATTCAGCAATGTTTACTGCATGATGAACCGTCAATTCACCACCGATGAGAATACAAAGAAGCCCTATTATTGCGAGCAAAATGTTTCGTTTGAGAGGGCGAACAAGAACTTCTTCAAATGTTTCAACTTCCAAGTTCTCTCGTCGCTTTTTCAAAAATTCTTTTACGACCAGCAGCACATAGGTGAAAAACAAAACAAGAAAGATCACGCCACCTAGTTTTGGAATCGCATCGTTGAAAACTAGCATCATGATCAGTAGCAAAATCGGACCTAAAATAGCGACCAAATAATCACGCGCGATCGTTTTGAAGTTAATTGCCATCGGGGTGAGTGCTGCCGCAAATCCGATAATAAAAATTAAATTGAAAATATCAGAACCGATCACATTTCCCATTGCCATTGCTAAAGCTGAGGTGCCATCTAAGGCAGATCTAACGCCGATAAACGCCTCTGGGGCACTCGTTCCAAAAGCCATTACTGTTAAACCAATAATTAAGTTGGGAACTTTGAAATTTCGCGCCATCCCGCTACTACCGTCAACAAAAACATCAGAACCTTTGACCAATAAAACAAGCCCTAATGCCAACCAGAAAAAACTTAAAAGAGTATTCATTACTATCGCTCCATTTCTTATGTGGTGACTTCCGAACTTGAACCTTTCAACTTTCACAGTCACTACATGATTATCTTAGGCTTTTTAGTTGTATTTAAACACAACATGCATTTAAACGCAAAAAAACGAAACCTATTGAACATTTGCATTCAATAAGTCTCGTCTTTAAGATAATAACAGAGTCTGGTAGATATGGACTCGGGTATGTTGCTATTATCACACCAATTTCACCTCAGAATTGGCGCAACTACTCCCTTATTTGCCAGCAAGTATACCATGCGAATATAAACTGAATATGAACAAATTACCTGAACTTTATGCACATTTCTAATTCTTCTCACATCTTGGGCTTGCTTTTGGAGCATTTTTTTGCTATGCTAAGGCCATTAAGCAAAGCGCTTGGCTTCACTGTTCATCTTACGTTACGCGATGGGCTTGCTAGTCAGCTGGTGCTTTGATAGGAGAGATTAAAATGGATATTTACAACGAAATTGTTAATTTTTTAAATCAAGATAGCATCAAAAATCATGCTGACTTAGCTGGGATTGTCTTATTAGGTTCGTTTTCAGCAAATCAAGGCGATGTATTGTCTGATATTGATATTGATTTTATTTACTATAATGAGGGCTATGTTCCCGTTTGTTTGCCAGAAAATGAGTGGGAATGGGATATGAATGAAATGTTACTTGATGGCTATCCAGGATTTGACCGCGATCATTGGCAATGTGGTGCTTATGTGACAGCAAAGATTATTTTTGATAAGACGAATGGTGTGATAAAAAACAATATCGATGAGCTAGTCGCCCCCGGCTTTGAATATTTTAAACCTAACCTCGGCTATGCCTTAGATGGGTATTATAATGCTTACTATCGCGCGATGAAATGCCTTAGAAGAGACAACATCTTTGGTGCGCATATTATGGCGTGCATGTCGATGGATATTTTAAATACGATTTTGTACCAAGTGAACGGGTTTGTACAGACCTATCCGAATCGCTTGCCAGCTACTATACACAAAATGAATACTTTACCAATGCCGATGGATGACCTTTTTGATCAGATGAATCAGGTTGCCATTCATGCAGATGGACATGCCCAAGTACAGATTTACTTAGCGGTTAAAGAGATGATGGACAGGCTTGGCTACAATGACGTGTACGAGAGCTGGGAAGGTAAACTTGACCAAGAAATAGAATTGTTAAAATAAGTTAAATGATGATCATCTTGGTGAAATCGCTTAAAAAGAGCAGACACGAACAAGCATAAATCGTAGCGTTATGCTAAACTTACACTTATATCTAGCGAAAATTCCTTATTCAGACAAAAAATTAACTTGAATCGAGCTGGGTAATCATACAAAAAGGTAGGTGTTAGATCATGCACGCATGGGAATCGATCCAAAAAACGGTAGATTATATCGAAGAGAATCTGGGAAATGACATTCAAATTGAAGAATTAGCAGAGATTGCCTCGTTGTCGTTGTTTTATTTTCAACGGTTGTTCACTCGACTTGTAAAGAAACCCGTACGTGAATATATTAAGCTACGTCGCTTGGCACTTGCTTGTAAACGAATCAAGCATAAAGAAGCTCGAATTTTGGACATCGCACTAGACTTTGGCTTTAACAGTCATGTCACATTCACGAAAGCATTTAAAGAAACCTACGGGCTCACCCCATCTGAATATCGTGCTCATCCTGTTAGCTTGAACAGCTTTGATAAGCCGAATTTGTTACTGAACTATACGATGGTAGATGAGGGCGTACCATTAATAACTGAAGGGATTGTGCTAGAGTACAACCGTAAAATGCTCAACGCGCCCATTCATTTTCTTGGTGTCAAAGATTTCTGGCGTTTCCAGTCGGGGAAAATGCTTGGCGAACGACCTGAGATTTCTGGTCCAGGTGCTGTCTGGGAGCAATTTTTTAGTCTCCAAGACGAGATTCCGCGTCTTCCTAATGGGCGGCAAGTTGGGGTTTCTTATCATGATGATGGTGCACCAGATGGGTATTCTACTTACTTTGCAGGTGCGGAAGTTGAGGCTGCTACCATGGATTCGGCTGATGAGCGGTTCGCAAGGTGGCAATTGCCGGTGAGGGAATATATTGTTTGCGACTATCAAGCGGAGGATTTTGATCAACTTACGGCTTCGCTCGGTAAAATGATGAAGTTTACAAGATTTTGGTTGAAACGTCATGGATTGACGGCAGATGGCTTTTTTCCAGAGATATATTACAGTAAATTACCTGATGCAGATTATGTCTATATGGAAATGTGGATGCCGTTTAAAGCACGTGAGAATAATGAATAAATGGAGGAATTATCATGAGTAACTATGAAAAAGGAATGGAAATACTTGAAGAAAAGTTTGGTAGCAACAAAGATAATGTGATCAGTCTTGCAACGATTGCGCTTGATTCAACAGCAGACGGGAAGCCGCGTCCTGTTGTGCGCGATGTTGATGCTTATTATGAAGATGGTGTTTTTTATATTGTGACGTGGGGAAAGTCAGCAAAAATGATGCAGATTGCCGAGAATAATGCGGTTGCGATTGCGCCTTGTTTTGGCTGGTTTCATGCGAGTGGTGTAGGTGAGAATTTGGGTTGGGTGCTAGAGCCTGAAAATGCTGAAATTAGGACTAAGCTGCGTAAAGCTTTTGAGAATTGGTATGATAATGCGAATAATGAAGAGGATAAAAATTGTTGTATTTTAGCGATTCGTCTAACAAATGGAATTGTGAATCTCAACCATCACGAAACGCTGATTCATATGGATTTTGCTAACAAAACTGCTACAGTGCAAGGGAAAGCATTATGATAACAATGTTAAGACAAATGCAAAAAGTGGCGTAAATTTTTGCCATTAGGAAAATGAAATGACTACTAAAACAGCAATTGTAAAGTAGAGTAATAACGGGAGACTAAAATCTATTTCGCATGTGTTGGAGGGTTACAATTAATATGAACAATACAATAAAAATAACCGGTGCACGTATTCACAATCTGAAAAACATTGATGTAGAAATCCCGAAAGGCAAGCTGACTGTCATCACAGGCGTATCGGGTAGCGGCAAGTCTAGCCTTGCTTTTGATACGCTGTACGAAGAAGGAAAACGGCGGTACTTGATGTTTTCCAACACACAATTCATGGTGGATAATGTGCCCACTTTCAACAGCATCACGGGGCTTTCGCCCACAGTGGCGGTGGAACAGCGCATTACCCGGCAGTCTAATCCGCGCAGCACCGTGGGAACACGCACAAAAATAGGCATGATGCTGGCGGCATTGTTCGCCACATACGGCAGCCGCCCGCCTGAATATGATGACGGCGAGCCGCTGGCTTTGGAGATGTTTCAAAAGAATTCGCCAAAAGGCATGTGTGTGCGGTGTTTGGGAGATGGCAATATCTATACTGTAGATGAAAACGATTTGTTCTGCGATAAAACGACTAAGCTTTCTGACCTATTCATAAATGAGGGGACCGATGGTGTGGTTAAACATTACGTCCATTGGCTTAGGCATAGTTGCAGCCATACAGGGTTTTCGCCCGATCAAACGCTTGACTCGCTCAGTGAAGATGAGTTTAATGGGTTCAAATACGGCAGCACGGAGCAACCAGAAGGGGTAATACCGTGGATAATCCGTTTTTACAAACATAGTACGAATAAAAGCTATTTCGGCACTCAATTGACCTATGTTCATCAAATCCCCTGCCCAAAATGCAATGGCAGTGGTCTTGGCGTACAAGCCACACATACAACGATAAACGGAAAAACTATCACCGAGCTTGATGATATGTATATCAGCGATTTGTACGAATATCTCAAAAATAATAAACCATCCGACACAAAGTTGCTGGATGAAATTCTGTTAAAATTGGAATGCATGATTGATGTCGGGCTGCATCATTTGGCTTTGTCACGTCCGTTGCCCACGCTTTCCGGCGGGGAAATACAGCGGTTGTTTCTTGCAAGCTATATCATCGCAGAAATGGATTCTATCATTTTTATTTTCGACGAGCCGACCATTGGGCTACACGAGGTGGAAAAGCAAAAGCTCATCGACATCATTCAAAACCTAATTAAACGCGGCAATACCGTTGTGGCGGTGGAGCATGACATCAACTTTATGCAAGCCGCCGACTATATCATCGACCTTGGCCCACATGCAGGCGAATACGGCGGCAAACGGATTTTCCAAGGCAGTTACGCCGATTTTATGTTATGCGAAAACTCTCTGACCGCGCCGTATCTAACAGGCGGACGGTCTATACCCGTGAAAACAGACTACAAACCAGTGGATAAGACAAAAATATTACGTCTTGAGCATTGCCGTATCCACAATCTTCGAGATATCTCCATTGATATCCCGCTGGGATTATTGGTGGGTGTGGCAGGGGTATCTGGTAGTGGAAAGTCCAGCCTTATCGCTGATACGCTAGTTCCCAAACTAAAAGAAGTATTGAAAAATATGGTGGTCGATGATGGCGCAGAGGAAACGACGGCATCTTCGGATGTAAAAATAAGCGGAATCGAGCATATCAAAAAGTGCATTATCGTAGACCAGAAGCCCATCGGGCGTACCCGCACTTCTTGTCCGGCTACGTATACGGGGATATTTGATAAAGTACGAAAAATGTTTGCGGATTCTCCCGAAGCGGCGGCGCACGGCTTCAAGCCCGGGATGTTTTCCATCAATGCTGAAGGGCAGTGCCGTAAATGCAAGGGGGACGGCGTTATCCATTACCATGTGGGCTTTGGCAATTTTATTCATGTCGATTGTGAAGACTGCGGCGGTACAGGCTTCACACCCGAATCCATGAGCATTGGTGTTGATGGAAAAAACATTAAAAATATCCTTGAAATGAGTATCACCAACGCGATTGAATATTTCAAAGATAAAAATAAAGCAAGCCACCGCATGTTACAAACTCTCGACCGTGTAGGGCTTGGCTATATGTCGCTGGGGCAGAAAACACCCACCATTTCCGGCGGTGAAGCACAGCGTATTAAACTGGCAAAGGAACTGGGAAAATCCAACAGCAGCAAAAATAACGTCTATATTTTAGACGAGCCAACCACAGGACTTTCCTTTTCTGACAGTGAAAAATTGATTCAACTGATGCAAGAGTTGGTTGACAACGGCAACACAGTCATTGTTACCGAACACGACCCTGCTGTGTTTGCAAACTGCGACTACATCATAGAAATGGGCCCCGGCGGCGGCAGCGACGGCGGTTATGTACTGGCTACAGGCACACCGGCGGAGTTGAAAAGTAACGCAAATTCGATTATAGGGCGGTATTTGGGATGAACACAATCAATCATGAATTTTTAGGCCAATTAGACGACTACATCAAAATCAAGCAGTATCGCCTGGTTAATGCCGTCGTGGTTTATGAAAATGACAAACTCGTATTCGAGCGTTTTTATAATAAATTTGACGAAAACACTGTCAACCACCTCTGTTCCACATGGAAAAGCATTTTGTCCATAACCCTTGGAATTTGCTTAGACAAAGGAATTATCAAAAGTCTTGACGAGCCGATTTGTCGCTATCTTCCACAGTTTGCGCAAAATATTTACCCGTGGCACAGGCTCATCACCATTCGGCACTTGTTAACCATGTCATCGGGCATTCATTTCTTGGGCGGTGTCCATTATCACTGCCCCATGATGGAGCAAATGGTGCGGTCTAAGGATTGGCTTGAGCACATCGCTGATGTGCAAATGATCGCCCCGCCGGGCACTAAATTCGTGTATAAGGAATGGGATGTGATTTTGCTTTCTGCGCTAATCGGAAAAGCTTGCGGCGGCCTGTCTTGGGATATTGCGTGGGAATATTTGTACAAACCCTTAGGCATCAGCGACACAAAATGGCCAAGCAATAAAGAAGGTACTTTGAGTTATAATGTTGACCATTACGGCGATAGCGATGCCAAAATGACTGCAAAAAATATGGCTAAAATTGGGCGGCTGATGCTAAACGGTGGCGTATGGAAGGAGCAACAGCTAATTTCAGAAACATATGTTGCCGATTCTATCCGACCCTCAGTAGCGAGTAACGACTATGGTTTTCTATGGTGGCTTTCTGATAAGGGTTATCACGCAAGGGGTTTTGGCGGGCAGGAAATAAATGTGTATCCCGATAAAAACGTCGTAGCGGTAGTACAGGCAACGGTTACGCCGTCAAGTAAGTTTTATTCTGATATATGCGAAAATATTTTGGAGGAAAAATATGAATCAACTTGATTTAGCCGATCTTTGCAACCATTTAAAGGCAGCGGTGATACCACACACACCCGAAGATTTTATTATTGCTGAAGTATTTAATTTAGGTCTGCCTGATGATGAGTTAAAGGCTGGTATAACAGCCTTTCGATCTTTTTTGCATGGACTTTACGATGCTTTAGTCAATAGCAAGGATAGATTTGATATAAAAACAAGTATAAAAGATGGAACATTCCCTGCTCGCTTTCCGATAATAGAAGACTTGGGTGCGATTTTGTTCCAAATGGGTTTTCATGGCAAATTGGAAACAGTACCAAGAAACGAACTGATTATTTACGGCGAAGATATGCACCATGTATCCAAAACGCAAAAGTATAAACATTTGAACAAGATGACGAAAAAGCGGAAGGTAGAACTATTCGATTTCTTGTCTGAGCTAGGTTTCTTTTTCGAAGATGCTGATTTTTCAGAAAATGTTGATTTCTCCAAAATGGAAATGTTCTATGTTCAATATGAAAATGACAATTCAATGCTTATAGGATTGAAGTTAATGGCTTTAGCACAAGCTAACGTAAAGACTAAATTCGACCGATATTCCACTATGCTCATGCGTGGCGACTTTTATCCTCTTGCAAATGAAAAACCGAAGCTACCGAATGTAAACATCACTGAATATGTCAATACACAACCATCTGATATAAAAGAATGGGTTATTGGTTTAGATGAATTATTATCCCAAAGTTGCAAAGTTACAGGTGAGCTTAGGTATTTTTTGTGCGACGGTATTTTCACCTACACATCACGAAAAACAAAAAATGTTATATGCAAAATCGACCTGAGGGCAAAGAATAGCTCTGTAATTCCTAATGTAAACCATTTTGAAAAATCAAATGTCATATTAAATCAGTTTACCGACTCCATGCTTAATATGATGAGAAGTAAAAATCGAAATTGTAAAAATTGTTCAGAACTCAACAGCCCTAATTTTGTAAAATGTCCACACGGAGGAGGATTTCCGTATCGATTTTCATATAAAGATGAGGATTTTGAACTCTGTAAGTATAATGGTCTTGAATTTTTGCTAGATAACGAGGCGACACGTCGTGTACTTAGCAAATGGATTGAATTAGAGCTTGATTTAGGTGGGGTTCTTTTCTAACATAAAGAGATGTTTCGGGATATTTAGAAATTACTTAAGATGTTATAAACTGTGGAGGCTAATACTATGGCAGATTCAATAGAAAATAAAGATTTAGCATATGTTTGCCATTATTTAAAATCGCTTGTTATTCCAAAAATGTCTGATAACTTTGTAGTAGCTGAGTCTTTCCGGTATGGATTTACAGATGATGAAATAAGAAAAGGAATAACAGCATTTCGCGAATTCCTTTACGCGCTTTTCGATCGACTAGCTAACGGTAAGGACAAAATTGATCTCACAACAGGAAGTAACTATAATCCTAAATATGAAGTGGGCTATGGTGATAAATATAGAATTAAAGCTTGTTTTCCATCAATATGGGATTTGACCATGATTTTATGCTCAATGGGCATTCGCGGTGAG
>Ga0131853_10009661_pt1 | contig 17653 bp, 12 predicted proteins | sample TergutLab28metaG_FD_92764 | JGI IMG/M metagenome (GOLD analysis project Ga0131853, IMG submission 92764) | Labiotermes labralis P1 segment gut microbial communities from Petit-Saut dam, French Guiana - Lab288 P1 (version 2) (version 2) | ecosystem: Host-associated > Arthropoda: Insects >... | reverse complement strand
TGAACCCTCCTAATGGTGTACTCTAAAGCAAAGTTAAAAAGCATTGGTGATAGAGCGTCTCCTTGTTTCAAACCATTCCTAATAGGGAACCTGTCAGACACATTCTTGCCTACCCGGACTCTGTTAATGTTTTCATAAGTTAAGATATTGTGCCAAAATCTCTTGTATTTTTAGTACCAGTGGAATCAGGGTATCTGGCTTCCAGACTAAAAATCGAAATCTGCCCCCGCTCGCCTCCCAGAATAAAATTAAAGCAGATGTGAACTAACGGTTAGGTTACATCGTAACGCTGGGTAATATTGCTTCGCGTTATGTTTGAAACTAAAATGTAATTCTAACCCACGAAATGTTGCTGTATAACAAAAGAGTTGCTGCATGAAAACTATATTTCCTTGTAGTTTTCTGTGGATTTATTTACGGTTAGTTTAACTAAGCAGTCAGTAGCAAACTGTAGGATGTTTAGTGTATAAGCCATCAGCGAGGAAGTGGTAGGAAGGGAATACCAGCTCGCAGGTATATTACTACCCCAGCATTCTTGTGGAGCGACCAGGCGAGTTTGGTTCATTATTAAATCCTCGTTTCATTTTTTTTTACCCTCTGTTCTGATTTCCTGTGTTATATATATATATATATATGTGTGTGTGTGTGTGTATTCCTGGTAAGCAATATTTGTTACTTCTGAGCAAAACCTATGGCTTTAACATAATGATAAAATTTTTGTAAATTAAAAAAATTAATTTTAAGCTCATGGTTCCGTGCACCATAATTCAGTATTAAGTATAAATCCAACTAGATGCAACAGTATGCAGTCCGATTTATTTTACTTAACTCCAACGTGACCTGATCAGGCCACGTTGGAGTTAAGTAGCTGTGCCGATATTATGACCTGTACCGGAGGATGCGGTTACAGTTTTCAGTACTCCTGATGATGCGTGCGGTGACACCTGAAACATGTAGAGTGACTTTGCAGTAAAATAAATCGGACTGCATACTGTTGCATCTAGTTGGATTTACATTTAATATTAAAAAAAAAACTAACTTTAGTTATCTCATAAATATTACTAAAAAGATTTTGGTCCCTGTTTTAGATTTTTCTTACACTTTCTTTCTTGCCGTCTTCCTTCCTTCTTTTCACAGACAGAATTTTCAGCAACGCAACGTACGTATTCATTTGTTAGGAACTAACGCTTGCTACTTTAGAGCTTTCTCAATATCTGCAACACAAAGCACAATAATTACTTTACTTGTTCAGGGAACAGCAGTGGTTTCTCTCGCAGCTATGAGAGGGAGCTAGCGTATTCCATGTGGATATGAAACTTCGCATATTGTTCTTCGTACAACTTTACTTTAAATTGTTCCAGTGGTTCATTTTTTTTTACTTTAGGAACTTTGTGAAGCCTGGAATTTTAACCCTTCAAAGCACAGTGGTAGCTTGTATGTACCACCTCCTCTGACATTAGGAATTTCTGAATTTTGCCCACAGAATGTATTCATGAGTTTCATGCGAATGTGAATATAAAGTTACAATCTCCCAAACAATATGTATTTAATCTTTTTAATGGAAATGAAGTGTGTTGACTGTGAGGTAGGGAAAAAAATTGTCCTGTGTGCAACTTAGCTTCTTGATTAACAGACAACTGAAAAATTTATATGAATAGAAGTGCCGAAATAAACAAAAGAGAGAAGGAAAACTGGAAGTGTTCTAATGGAGCTGAGCAAACAACTTTCTGGATCATATGCATGAAAATTGGCATTGAGCAGCAACATGGGCTGTTGTAAACCCGATATACTCTTTGAAAGTAGATGTTTCGGTGTAGTAGCTTTGTTTGGCTGCCGTTGAAGCCTAAATGTTTAAGTGTGAAACCTTGTAACTACACGAGATATATAAACATCGTTGTGTGGTATAATGTACACTACAGTAGATCGAGTCTGCATCAGAAACTACAGTAATAAACAGTGCGGTTCAAAAGTTTTAGGACTGACTTTTCTAAAAATCTAAGACACATGAAAAAGACATGTACCTTTTTTAATTCAAAATAAGCACCATTGGCATATATACATGCTTTTGTGCGGTCGTACAGTTTCTGAAAAGCTGCCGAAAATTCCTCCTTTTGGACCTTCTTTAATTAATCAGTTACGGCTTCTTGGATCTCAGCAAGATCCGCAAAATGGAGTCATTTTAACTTTATTTTCATCTTGGGGAACAGAAAATATTCTGGCGAAGATAAATCTGGAGGGTACGGGGGGGGGGAGTGATAAAGGTTTGTAACATTTTTTGGGTCAAAAATTGGCAAACACTTGCAACTTTGTGGGGGGGGGGGCATTATCGTGCAACAAGTAAACATCTCGAGAGCAGAACGCAGCTGGACGAACCCCACTGAATTCGCTTAAAGATGCGATCCATTATTCCTTTATAAAATTCTGAATTTACTGTTTTTCCCTCTGATACAAATTCTTTGTGCACTACGTCTTGAAAGTCTGAAAAAAATTATCAACATGGTCTTGATGCGGGACTTTTGGAATTTCAGTTTCTTCGGCCGAGGGGATGTCTCACTAAACCATTCAGAATTCTGTCGCTTTGTCTCGGGGTCACAGGCAAAACACCAGGTCTCATCTCCCTTAATAATTTTGTTAAAAAGTTTTTGTCTGCGTCGCCATCGCCATAATGTCTTGTCAAGATGTGACTCGATCTTCCCTTTGCTCAGGTGTCAAGGAGTATGTAACAAAACGTGCACACAACTTTCTCTTTCCCGAATCCTTTTTCAGAATCCGAAGAACTACAGCCTTGGGGATGTTCAAAGATTCTGCTATCATTCTTGTTGCGATTCGACCGTCATTTTTGACCAGATCAGCTACACCAGCAATGTTTACCTCAGTTCAAGTCGATTTTGGACGGCCACCTCTCTCGTCATCTTCTACCAGCTACCTTCCGTCTCGAAATCGAGAAAACAAACTAAAAATGTTTTATCAGTTAAGCCTTATTCCCATAAGCCTTTTGCAACAATACAAGTGTTTCTGTCGCAGATAGACCGGCATTGAACCATAATTTTATGGCAACTCTCTATTCATTTACGCCATCCGTGACGTGTAAAGAAAACTGACTTTACAAGACAAGTTATAACTCGTACATTGTTGAAGATAAACAAACGAAACTCGGTGTGTGAACTTACGTTGGTTGATAGTACTTAGTGGGTTGGCCGGTAGATCTCTAATTCTGTTATTTAAAAAAATTTGTCCTAAAACTTGTGGATCGAACACTGTATTCAGCCTCCTGACCTTGGTAACTTGTTCTATACACACAATGTAGCAAACAGATAAAAATTTTATGTAATAGTAGTTTGATAAGGTGTTAGTTTCTTCTCTTCGTATCGTTTTGATGTATCATATCGCTAATTTAATTTATCTGAAAATAAATATTCCTGGCTTATATAAATAATTAAACCGGACCGATGGAACACTATAAAGCAGACCTGTTCCTCGAAACAAAGACAGAAAAGAATAAGCAGAAGAAAAGGAGAGGGAAGTAGAATAGAGAAGGTCTTCACGCACGTTAGTTTTCTTGAGCTTTCCCAATAAAAATTTGGTGCTCATTTCTAATTTTTTCCATGTTTGCTACATTCTCCACCCCTCTCGTGATCATTGACTTAAATAGTTGCTATGAGGTACACGGATTATGAGTTTCCTTCTTATGAAGGGATATTTCCGTCGATCGTTATGCAGGTCGGCACTGCACCTAGACACTCTGAATATTTCGCGTTACTTACATAACGATTGGCAGATATTATCCTGCACGGTTTCACCTAGCATCCTGTGTTCACACTCCCTTACTTCCAAAAATTCTTCTCAGGTCTTTATTTTCAAGTACCCTCAGTCTGTATGATCCGCGTATGAAGTTTCACTCTTCTGTGTCCGTTTTAGAGGAACGTGATCACAGGAATTCGGGCCAGTTTAAGTAACGTTAACACACGTAACTTCTGGAGTTCTCCAGTTAGAATATCGCACAAGGCAGAATTAATGATGCAGGGTAGTCCCTCAGTCATGCGGACTACGCAGGAGGAAGGCAGGTCCGGATTACCGGAGAACCCGGTCCACCGAGGGGAAAATCCGTGGTGTAGATAACATAAAAGACAGGCAAAGTACTATAAAGTAACATCGCGACGCGTTCTTGCAACCACTGTTGCAGTGGGAAGCAATAAGTATTACATATTATGAGTGTGTGTTTGTAGCCTTATTTATCCAGCATGCAATGCGCATGCGCCATATTTTCATCCGTGGCCTGCATGGCACTACAATATTTTTCCACATTATCTCACAAACGGCACGATTTAAAAAAATATATATATTGAACATAAAATGTTTTTCATTTTCTATACAAAATTTGTCTGAAAGACTTCTTCATCCTAAGAAGAAGTGATTAAGATATGTTCAAAATTTTATATTGGTCTTCATGTAAAGCACCCGTCATTCTTGTCAGATTATAATGGAACTGTAATTTTCGCAACATATTTTCGAAAAATACTCAAATATCAAATCTCATGAAAATCCGTCTATTGGGAACAGAGTTTTTCCAAGCGGACGGATGGAAAGAAGGACAGACATGGCGAAACTAATAGTCGTTTTACGTAATTTTGCGAACGTGCTTAAAATGCCATTATTCGGTGCTATAGCAAAACTTCTTGAAGCAAAATTAAAAAATGATGATGAAGGTGGTAATGCATTTTAATAATAATTTCAATGGGAAAGACTCGGCTGTAATTAGCCGAAAATTTTCCGGACCACCCGGGGTCGCGATTGCCGTGGGACCAATATTTTTTACAGTGATTTCTAGATACTCTGTTGCATAACTTTTCATTTATAAGTGAAGCTGCCCCATTACATGCTCAGTAGGCACTGAGGGTTGGCACAGGTATACCTACACCCATACTAAACTCCGAAGCTAAAAGGGGGTGGGTTGTCAGCTCCACGCCCTGACCGCTTTACCCCGAGGAAATGGACCCGGTACCCATATCGATTGATAAAGTGTCCTCAAACAACAAGTCGGGGAATTCAAGGAAGCGGTTTCTCGTTAATACTGTGAAGTAAAACCTTATAGGTCAGTGGTTACTGCAGGTTTCACCAAATAGAATATTAAATAACTTCACGTTTGCAACTGTTGAGTTCGTGTGTTGTGTATAAACCGCGTAATTAACAGGTGCTATTTGCCCATAGTACATTAACCGGTTAATCTTTCCACAAGAGTATGTATTCTTTTCTCAATGAGGCAGAAGGAACTGGAATTTTATAGATGTTTCAGATGAGCGTCATTTCTCCGACGTTGAATTCAACTTGCGTTCTATTCTTTTGAAATGAAAGCTCACCTTTCAATAATATATATATATATATATATATATATAAATAAAAGAGTAATATAATTGACGCATAAATCAAAATGTTTGTATTTTTGTATATACAAACACAAAGGCTTTTTATTTTTATTTGATATAGCCCAAGTTTATTGTGTACATCTATAATACACACACACACACACACACGTGGTATGTATATATACGAGCTTATATATCCACACATACCATCCCTTAGTACGATTTCAAACGTGCGCATATCTCCTGTGTTATCTATGTATTTATTTGCTCCGCAAGACTGTTACAGTAAATAGCTACTGATTCCCCCTACAAGAATGACCGATTTGCCTTTCTAGTAGAGGCAGACTGTGAGTTGTATACTGGATTTTCATATAAATGTAGATTAATTAGAGTCTTCAGTTACAAAGATATTTTGACTTAGACTCCACAGAGTTAACGCAGAGTGTTTTGAATGTTTATTGCCTTTTGTGCTTAAGGCATTGTTATTGTGTATAATTCAGAAAATATTGTCGGCGAAGTAGAACTTGGGGCTTATGGTCAGAGGCGCCCGAACTCTGGGCTTTGTCCTTCGTTTTCTATTCACAAAAGAACACGAGACGTCAGTGGAAGTCCAGAAACCTAGTAACACTGTGGGTAATGTACCGCTGTTTAGATGCTGCAGAACCGAAGTGTTTTGTACGACTATAGCTGATATAACATTGGAGTTTTCATTCTTTTAAATTTGTCAGTATTGTACCACAAAGACTGTTTATTTTCATCTCGTTAAAATGTATTTTCAATTCGTGGAGGCGAAACCTGAAAATTTTCTGCTTCGTTCTCTTGCAATTATATAACTTGAATGAAGGGACCAAATAGATTACTGTATAGTTTATAATAGCTAGAGTAACAATTTTATTGGGAGGGGGAATATAAATGGTATGCTTTAAATGTTCTTTATTCAACGCATGCCAGTTCAAAGCACACTACGGATTCTTTATTCCATTCACACTCTAAAATTATAGACATCTGTAGCCTATCAGGTATAGTCTAAAAGTACCGATTTAGAGAAAATTATGGGTTATGCTCAGTTACACCTATAGTTGCTGTGTGAAATGTTCAGGAACATAGTACTGTAACTTTTCGTCGAGTGGCTTACAGAACCGGATCTTTGTACAGGGTTTTGGTACTTGGTGGTACTGTATACAGTGTGGGGCGCTGGTTAAGTGTACATTACAGTGAAAGGGACCATGTGATCTTTTATTCCTCACTCCACACTGCACACAAAACCACAACAATTGATCACCCTTATTCAACTTCTCTGTAAGCATACTGTGTTGAAGGCACTCCAGCGATTCAGGGTTTGGAAAAATCCGCTGTTTATTTAACGGACGTAGCATATACAGTTTACGAATTAAAATTTATTCAAACTTATTCTTAACTAACTAACAAACCAACAAAGAAAGTAAGCTGTATGAAACTAAACTTTGTCAAGTCCCAGAAAACACCGCCGGGAGAACCTTAATTTTTGGGGGATTTACTTGCTGTAGTCAGACGTTTCCTCAGGAGTTACCAGTAAATGTTTCATGCTGTTCAGCTATTTACGACGATAAGCTCCATCATTCAGTGGTGACTATCCCGAAATCACTGGTTTTTAAAGCCACCACGTTCTTGTCTGGACAGATTTACGATTGCTATTTGTGCCCTTTGGAGGAAGCTCTTCTATTCGAATTTCACAAAACATGTTTTCTACATTTTTTTGATGTTTTGCTGACCGTGTATATGAGTATAATCTTAGCAATTGACCAAATTAGTGCACAAATTCTTGTTTTATAATAAGTTTATTATATTCCTCTACATGTTTCGAGCACTGTTGTCATCATCAGGAGGTTAAATTATATTATACGGCATCTGGTGTCGTCACACTCTGTAGGTGGCCGTCTGGTGTGCAATCCTCTCTCAACCTGCGTACCGGACGGCCACCTACAGGTGTGATGATACCAGATGCTGTATAATACAATTTGACCTCATGATGATGAGCACAACAGTGTTCGAAACATGTAGAGGAATATAATAAACTTATTATAAAACAAGAATTTTTGCATTAAGTTGGTCAGTTGCTAAGATTATGATTTCTACAGTATTCCCCATGTATTTTTACTTATTCTGCAAGAGGGACGAGCAAGCATCGAGAACTGTATAGCTCAAGTAGTGGGGAAGAGAGGGAGGTCTTTTATTTACGAACGTCTCAATTGCTGAGACTGTATAGATTGAGTGGTTAAAGTAGGAAATATGAGGGTCCAGCATTGGTGAAACGATACTGGCAAAGAAACACCTACATTTTCTGAAAACTCTCGCTTGTTACTTTATCTACAGTAAATCCAAGATGGAATTGCCTGGATGCCTGGAATCGAAGCCGAACTTCTGCGCCTACATTTATTTCTCGATCAGTTACGTTAATCATCTCTAAGTTCGTCAACGGAACATTGGTTCTGGTCGGTTAACACAAAGAAAGGGGTTACGCTCGATCATGACTGTAGTCTATAAATAAAGCTGAAACTTCCCAAATATAGGGCACGTATGTCGAGTTTCAAGGCATACTTTATTTCATGCTAAAAATGTCTCATTTCGCGATGAAGTTTCATTTATGTGCCGGAAGTTAGGTTTATCATCTCTCTGTAACTATAGAGGTGGACAATAAACGTCACAAAATTTGTTACGCTGAACTTGAGAATCGAATTATGTATGAAGGATAAAATATGTTTTTATCTTTAGAGCTTTATTTTTCTACGGCCTTTGTTCTTACCTCGCAGTGAACACAGAGTCTGAATTATAAATAGCATTCACGTTGACGTGTGTGTGTATGTATGTATGTGTATATGTATGTATGTATTTATGAATGCATGTATGTGTATGTGTGTATGTATGTATATCTGTATGTATGTATATGTATGTGTGTATGTATATGTGTATGTATGTATGTCTGTATGTATGTATGTATGTAGGTGGGTAGGTAGGTAGGTAGGTAGGTAGGTAGGTAGGTAGGTATGCATGTGGGTGTGTATGCATGTATGTATGTATGCATATATGTACGCGCGCGTGTATATATATGTATACACACACACACACACACACACACACACACACGTAGTTCTTCGCGCGAAGTTTTTCTGTTTTAAGCAAAACTGAATTCCGTGGACTTATTTTAGTAAAAACATTAAATATGAAATTTCAAGAACATCCGTCCGAAGAGAGTTGGACAAACGGACGAGTAGAAATGACGAAGCTAGTCGCAACTTTTTGTACTTGCTGTGAGAACACCCAAAAATCTCAGATGTAGTGTATGGGAAGTTTTGTAACGCGAGTAAAATATTTTAAACTTGGAAGAAAGCAAAGAAGTCACGTATGAGAACAGGAATTTTGAATAGTGACAGCTGTAAAATGACAGAAATTCAATCACACACATCTCAACCAAACTTTGACTACCAAATAGATCAATGTATTAAGAAATATCATCCAAGCTTTTGGGTGTACAAGCTTTGTGTTCTTCGGGTGTCGCGGCCTGCTGATACGGCATTTATGCCAGACGCATCATCATCATCATCATCATTATCATCATGACCAAACTACAGATGATTTAATGTGTTTAGGCGGTTCGAATTGACATTTTTGGCCCCAAGGACGCACTTTGTCCAAACCAAGTTGAATCCGTTATGCTGGCTCTTTGTAATGCTATATATAACGCTTAATAGTTAGACCGCCCCTAATACAGCAGAATAATCAAGTCGGTACTTAAGCATTCCCTTCACTGGTGACAATTCTATAGGGGCAGGTGTGTTACCAATAGCCCGCTTGTTGAGGAGACTGCTGTATTGTCTCTTTTGAGGGACATCTGGGTGACACGTTACGTTGTTCGGGATGTATGCACAGTGGATTACTCACTTTGCACACTGGCGTTGACTGTGAGAGGGGATGCAGGCTATAAACGGAAAAACGATGGGCGTTATTGTGTGCATCGCTTCGAAGCTCCACTTCTTTTGTCGATTTGATTTGTTATTGCCTCTTTGGTTTCCCCTGCATTTTAATCCGTCATCTGCACTACATAGTTAATTTAATGAGCCAAATGTTTTGTGACACACGCACGCACGCACACACACACACACGCGCACACACAAACACGCGCGCCCACACACAAACACGCACACGCACACACACACACACATACACACATACACACACTCGAAAACATACTTACCGTCACAATTATTGCACATAGGGTTACACTCTTCAAATATATTCGTGGAGTTCAGAGACTTTAAAAAATTTTCGAGACAGAGCATTTTACGGATTTTTGTTTTTTTTATAGCGTTTCCACGTTTTAAACTGCTTTATTTATGTGATGACCTTACGTTCATCTGTCATTCTTTTCCTTCCTGGTAATTCAATGATTTAAAATTTTGTTCTAATCGGTCATTTTAGATTCCATTCTGCATACTTGATAAATAAGTTTCTATTCACTGTTCGGCATTATTTAAGGAGTATAAACGAATTTTCTCGTGTGTGCGCGTTATTTCTGTGTGGAAAGCAATAATCGAGTAAATTTCTGTTGCTCACTTCGGAACTCAGGACCTCCACAAAGCAATGCCAGGTAAATCTCTTCCATCTTTCTCCTTGGGTCCGACCAAGTCTTTCCCACTGTTGCAGCTTCGTCTTCTATCTTTTTCTTTCGAGTCTTTCCGGTATTTCTTTTCTAAGTTGTCCTTGGGAGTTCCAATTGACAATTTCATTGTTTATGGCGTAGGAAACTATTCTCATTGTATGTCCAGTGAAGCAGAAGACCAATAGGATTTTTAAATTACTGTGTGACCCACTGTCACTAAAACTAGTTCGGCATTTCCAACTATATGTAGATATGAGCAGAAATTTTCGTGTTTGTCGTACACAGATATGCAGATTTTGATAAATTTCGATGTATGTTGCTTTATGCCACTATTTTCTGCCTTCTCTATTTTAATAACGTTGATTACGAATCTTCATACCTTTCTAGACAGTGAACTAAACACCCACACAACGCGTTACAGTATATTCCCATAATACCGACCACGTCCATATCAACGGACACGATAGAACCATTTTCGTAACTTCAGCCAAGCACTGTACAAGGCTCCCCTATGATGGATCCTCTGTGATCCGAAACATGTTGAGGAGTTCTTTAAAATATTTTATAATTTTAATTGTATCTAAGTGTTTTTAATTTTGCATAAGTTGGAAAAAAAATTAGATGTTGATTACGAAGTGTATACGAGTATTTTCTAAACCGTTTCACAGTTTTAAAGTTTTGTATAAGGGACTTTCAGTAATTTTTCTTGAGCAGAGTCATAATGATCCACAGTAAAGCATAGTGACGTCAGTCATAAACTACTTTTTCACGTACCTAATTTTTCATATGTGTTAGACTTATCGTCACATTTATGCCGTATTTGTAGAAAGAGAGACTGGGTCCATAATAACATCTTTTCCTAGAAAAACTGGTTATGAGGTTTGTGCCTTAACACGTTTCTCCTTACTGATTTTGGCATTAGTTACTTGTGATTTGCAGCTTTGAATGATTATACATGTTCAAGTATAAAAATGATGAAGGAAGCCTCCTTGGCCCGCTTTTAGTCTCTTTCCTACATTTTAACTAGAAAGTGAGCCTGAATAGCTGGAGTTTGACCCAGTTTCTAGCACGGGATATCTGAGCACGAAGAAAGATTGCTAGCAACTTTAGTACAATGTCGAGCTCTTTAACGCTGTCGCAACCGCTCAATAGGTGCTGTACTTTCGTTTTGGTTGGGAAATTTGAAGTAATAGACCCCTTATAAGGTCTAGGCGTAGGTGGAGGCCATGGACTGGATTCATGTGGAGCAGGATAGGGACACTTCGGCAGGCTCTTGTGAATATGGTAATGAACGTTTGGGTAAAATTTTGGGAATTTCTTTAGTCTCTGTGGACTCGTTACGAAAGAAAATTCAATCACCACTCTCCGCCTAGTACGTGCGTCCAACAGCATCCGCCAATTGCACTGCTACTGTGTTAAACGCACGTGACTGACTGGATCACCGATGATCCTGGTGGAGCTGGACAGTGTCGCTATCTGATGGGTGAAACAAGAAGCTCTACCCGTTAAAACATTAAAAAAGTAATATAAGAATTTACTTTCGTACCGACCTTAGTAGCTACTCAAAGTGGACTCTGCTCCAAAAAATTGCTTCGTTCATATTGTCAAGGTATTTGACCCCAAGTTTTAGTTGTCTGGATATTATCGAAGATGTATATTTGCAACGACAAACTTAAACGAATTTATAGAACTGATAGAAACGGAGCGCTCCTTGGAAAGCTGGTAGTCGCGTAGGTGGCAAGAAACCGAGCCGTCTTTATAAATTCGAAATTTCGTTGTCATATTTACAAGAACTAGCCACTGGTATTTGTTCCAGAGATAAATAAATGCAGTACACACTTTCGTAACTTACGTATTTAAGTTAAATTTCAAATCTGCCTTCCAATGTCAATTTTGGTTTTGCGATTGGTATGTTGCCTTGCTCCTTAGCTACATAAATTTCTCTACTTTTCTCATTTCCCCTTGCAAGCTCTATATCCCACTCGTCCCCTCTCCTTTCACATAATTACTAACAGTGTTTGGTGAATAGCACATATTAAGTAGTTCATTCTTGGGTACTCACAGACAAAATACTTCATTCTGCTCTGACTTCCTTGTCATGGCTCCAAGTAGAACACACCTATTAGATTCGGAGATGCCTAAAAGTTCAAAAGCGTAAAGTTGCTTATGAATTCGTTGTTGATGACAACGATTATGACGTAGGTGATGATAGCGATGACAGTATATTGGTGCAGAGTTTTAATACAGCAGTTTTTGTGGTAGAAGTGTTAGCTGCCGAATCGTATATATAAAACTACTGTTGAAAACTAATAATATCAGATATTAGTAATAAAACAAACGGTTGTCTGTATCCTTCCTAAACACGCTTGTCCTTTCATTCACATTCTCCAGAATTCTCAGTGAACTGCACTGAAGTTCGTTCCATCTGCAAAACTGATTCCTTATCTTGCTGATTGAACTATTCTTGGGCCTCTTCTTGCTGCTTTAACGTGAGCTTCACAGTATATAGCACCTACTTAAAGGTCTGTATGGCATTTATCGGTGAGCCATAAAAGTTCACGAAGTCGCTGTCTAGTTTCAGAACTTTTGTAATCGAAACTGATGTACGGTTATTAAGTTAATGGAATAATTTTAGATGGGATTGTCGGTTTCTGTTCTTTGTCACGTATATTCTTATATAACGTAGCAGACATAATTTTGGAGCCAACTGTGGACGTTAAATTAGGAAATTTTCAAAACTCGACACTTAAAAAAAATACTTACCTCTTGAAAATTCCTGTGGAGTGAACGTCTGGAATAAGTGGAACTGGATTATTTCGGTAAAGTCGGATATAGAAAGAGGTTTTATGATAGGGAACCATCTGCTTTCGCAAAAGCGCAATAAATTTCTGTGCAATAAAATTCATTTCTTCTTGGTTTCTTTCCCAAAACACCTCTACTGTGTCTCACGACGTTTAATCCTTGATACGCCACGATTTAATTGATGTTCGGTGCAAATCCTAAGCAAAATGTCTGGCAAACTGATCATTACAATTCTATATCAGCACTTATTAGGCTACATTACACAACACTTCAGTTGGGTGTACAAAATTCATGCGTTCAGCGATATAATACCATGAAATTTGGTAGACACCGACGTTTTGGAAGAACCCGCTGTCGCTTTTTATCAAGCAGAGAAGTTACTTTTCTATTTAAAGATGGGGCATCGAGTTTGTACCAAGATTGGTACATGTTTACGAAACTACACGGCGTCACATCCCAGAACATAGTCACCACCGTGCCCATCTCAGATTGCAGTTGTTCAGATATTGCCCACTCTCCGCATTGTATTTGAAAGGGATCTACACGATTTTCCATTGCTTGGCGCCACTCCAGTTTCCACGTGATGTGATTTTACAGAGAGGTTGAATAAATTTGTGTGTGCATATATATATATATATATATATATATATATATATACGGTTCTACTAATATATATATGTGTATATATATATGTGTGTATATAAATATATACATATATATATATATTAGTAAAACCGTAATTGCAACCTGTCGTGAACTGCGTTCCCGTCCAGTCACGTTCACGACAGGAGATGCTGTGGATACAGTGACATGAGCTCGTGATAATGATTGGAGTTACCACCCGAAACATGTAAAGCGGTTTACAGATATAAATAAACTGAATATAGTTGCATCTTGTTGGACAATTATGGGCATATATTTCACGATGCATGGACCCTTGAATGTAAAATGTCTTCTGAGGTGTCTAAGTGATTTTGTGTCATCATTCCTGAGTTTTGAGTGACCTTTAAATGTGTTTTCTTTGAGAATGATTTCGAATTAAAGTTTTCCGAACATCGTTCTTTAGTGATGATAAAAAAAAGTGAAATCATGTCGCAAGAAATTTGTGAAAGAATTTTGCTGTCTAGTGGTGTGGACTCCATTTAAAACTGACGTTCCCATTTCCACTGAATCTGAATTAGCTTCTCAGTGCAAATCGCCCGTACGGTGATAATTTACAGCAGCTGGCATGACTGAAATATGGTGTTGCCATTTCATTTCAAAATTTACGTTATACAGATCACTTGAATAATGCGAGTGTAAAAATTGCTTTATGCCAGTTATCATTAATGTGCAATTGCGATCTCTATGTAACTCATATATACTTCGTATAGACTCAACCAACAGTCACAATTCGCATCTTCACGTAATTTGCCGTCATCGACAATAACCATAAAACTTTTACTACAGGCATTAATCATTGGATTTAATCTTATTACGGAAGTGTTCCTGAATTATCTGTTTCTAGGTATTTGACTTTTTCTGTTGTAAAATTTTGTACTGATTAATGTTGCAATAGAGCGCCGATGGAACATAGAGAACGGGCTTACGCCTCAAAAAGGGGAAATGAAGACAGAAGAAGCACAAATGTGGTTTCTCCTCGGCATTACAAGAACATATAACCGTATGTACGCAGGCGCCCCAAAGAAATTAAATTTTACAGATGACAAAATGTACGAAAATGTATTTGTCTCCATTGCTCCCCGATATCCTAAAAGAACATTGCTTAATTTAAAGGTTCCTAGGTTTCCTCCACTTCTCTCTTTCATACGCACGTTTTTAAGATGAGCTCGAATGTCGGTCATTGATGGAATGATTCTGACAGCGGATAATCGAACTGCTGGGAGAAAAAAACCTGTCCCAGTGTTACCTTGTCCTCCTCATGTCTAACATGGTCTGACCAGGGCTTAAACCTGGGAGTCCACTGTCAAAGTAGAGGGTGAAGGTTAACTTAATTGTACATAAAATTAAGAGAGAACACAATGTACTTTCATTGGGAAGACGAACAGATTAATGTTCATGAAGGAAGTTGCTAGTATAAACTGTTCGAACCGTGCGATAGACACACACAGTCTATTACTGCTGCAGCTGGTACATATCTTTATCACTGGGCATGAAATAATTAAGTATTTTAAAATTATATGTTATATTGCAGTGCAACTGAGAGCAACGTGACGCGCTTACTGTAAATTCGACGTATTTACCGCAGAGAATGAAGAGAGCATACTGCAGCAGACGATGAGGTATAAGCCATTATTTTACAGGTTAGCGAGAAATGCAGAAAAAGTAGAGAGAAAAAATGTATTTCCAGTGTTCTTGGGAGAGCAAAATAATCCTAATCGCAGACAGTTTATGATGACGATAACATTACTATAAATACTGTTGCAACTGTAACAGATTAAGTTGCTTTAGGTGTTATTTGTTTAGTCCCTAGAACAAAACGAATTAGCATAACTCAAATTATTAGGACATACGCGTAAAATAACACTCATGTTTGGTGTATTGAATCTTAAGGGTACGGAAATATCAGTGAGATAAATTATTTTGCACGTTCGTAGAAAATTTCTTTACCAGCCGTTGAAGAGTGTCCTTTGTAAGGTTTTTTTTTTAAACAGAACCCTGTTGCCGTCACCCTGCCTTGTATAAAAGATTCATTCTACTGACAGTGTGACACGCCAACAGTTCTGGAACATTTCAGTGGAAAGGGTGTTCAGAAGATATGACATGTACGGTGTATATATATATATATGTGTGTGTGTGTGTGTGTGTGGCATGTTTCGAGACACGGATTATTCGGTTAGTAGGATTCTTCTCCAGTCACTTGGAAATGATCAGTGGGCAAACTGCAGCTCATACGTGGTTTATTGTTGCTTGTTCCCCTAGCTGGTGCATACACATCTGCTCTTTCTCTACCGATGTTACAAAGTAGACAGTGTTAAATTCATTGACTGCCTCATTTTCAGTTACACAGTCTTGCATAACAGAGTCATATTTGAAGAATAAAAGACAAACTTGATGTCACTTGCTATTTTATTTCACTTCTTATGTGCTCAACATGTTTCGGACATTAATATGTCCGAAACATGTTGAGCACATAAGAAGTGAAATAAAATAGCAAGTGACATCAAGTTGGTCTTTTATTCTTCAACTATCACAATGATGCACGGTCCAATAAACATAAGAGTCATATTTCTCTGAGGTTACCAGTTTTGGCCTAACATCCAGGCCATCGTCAGACCTATATAATGTCTACAACTTTATTAAACAATCATAGTGTATATATATATATATATATATATATATACACACATATGCACGGACACACAATATATTGACTTGGGATAGATACCATTCTCATTACAAAGACGTCATAAAACCTGTTCTCAATAAACAATTGCTTTTAATCCAGATTTACGCAATATTTTGGCATGTTTTATGATGTTTTTGTAATGGGAGTGAGCTCTGTATTCCACGTTAGTGCAGCAACTATTGTACGATTTCTTTATAAATTTCTAGACAATATATAATTCTGATGATGGCCTGCATGTTAGGTTGAAACTAGTAACGTGGGAGAAATGTAACTGGGTTGTGCCAGACTGCATAATAAATATATTTACAGTCTTTTTACCTGGAATTCACTTACTTGTAAAGGTGTACGGAATTCCTAAATAAATATTCGTGGGCTTTGAAAATGAAAGAATACATTTATTAAGTTTATGAAGCCTGAGAATCACCTGAATAGCATTTTTAAATTCCAATTTTCGTCACAGAACAAACACTGATTCTCCACTACACAGACAAATCGACAAATGCTGTTCAATCTAAGAATCACATGCATCACGCAAATATGTTTTATAATTGTTCGTCATATAGCGTATACTGATATTTTAATGTATTTAGGAATCGTGCCATAAAAATACGCAAAAAATGCCTTCCATATGAATAGAAGGTATCGAAAATTTTAGAGATTTACCTTATTCACACGCAGTCCAATATTATTTAATTCTGTATTCTGCGAGCTGTGGTGGTATATTTCTTAAATGTATTACACGAATACACTGTGTGAGCAGATTTTAGTTTCCCCAACGTTACAGTATTTGATGAGTGTAGTTACACACGTACGCCGGCTGCTAACACAAAATAACGGATCTACATAACGTCATTGAATACCTTATGACGACTGTCACCAAAAAATAACCTACATATTATACTGAAGTTAATGCTTCGTTGATGCAACACGACGCAGCATACATACATACATACATACATACATACATACATACATATATATATATATATATATATATATATATATATATAACACCCTGTCCTGAATTAAGAACATAACTATACCAGCTTCAGCACGCAATTTTACCCGGAATACGTACATATTTATTGATCTAATGTGTAGCAGCCGAAGACAATAATCTGAACATCAAGCCTATCAATGCTACAAGTTATGCTATATATATAGGGTATATGTATACACACTTGATATCCTTGTAATATTTTACACTTTTTTACCCCTATATACTTTCACAATTAATATAATAATTTTAATAGTTTAACAATATGTGTGCAATATTTATGTTAAACTTACCATAGACAACACACAACAAACACAAGAGACGAACATCCATTCTCTCAGTGGGATTCGAACCCGTTTTCCCAGCATTCCGGGGGCTACAGACCTACGCTTTTGTCCACGCGGTCGCCAGAGCGGCTAGACGGCCTTACTACGATAAATTAAGCCGAGAACTGGATTCATCTGGCTCAGGAATATGCTCAGTAGCTAGCTTTAGTAAACACAGTA
>Ga0131853_10009658_pt1 | contig 17655 bp, 7 predicted proteins | sample TergutLab28metaG_FD_92764 | JGI IMG/M metagenome (GOLD analysis project Ga0131853, IMG submission 92764) | Labiotermes labralis P1 segment gut microbial communities from Petit-Saut dam, French Guiana - Lab288 P1 (version 2) (version 2) | ecosystem: Host-associated > Arthropoda: Insects >... | reverse complement strand
TTGAGGAGAATATTTGGACCTAGGAGGGACGAGGTAACGGGGGAATGGAGGAGACTGCATAACGAGGAGCTAAATGATTTGTACTCTTCACCCAATATTGTGCGGGTGATAAAATCGAGAAGAATGAGATGGGCTGGGCATGTGGCGCGTATGGGTAGGGAGAGGGGGCGTATAGGGTCTTGGTGAGGAAACCGAAGGGAAAGAGACCACTGGAGAGACCTAGGCGTAGTTGGGTGGATAATATTAGGATGGATCTCCAGGAGGTGGGATGTGGGTGTGTGGATTGGATTGGGCTGGCCCAGGATAGAGACAGGTGGCGGACGCTTGTGAGTGCGGTAGTGAAGCTTCGGGTTCCTTGAAATGCGGGGAATTTCTTGACTAGCTGCAAACCAGTTAGCTGTTCAAGAAGGACTCTACACCATGGAGTAAGTAATTAAGTAAGCATCAAATTATCGAACTGTCACTATTGCGTGGATCATAGCTGCAGTAGCGTGGATTTTCTATAGTATGAGACCATTTGTTTGTGGTTTGTTGCCTATAAATTGTAGCGTCAGGATCGTCTCACTTGTCCTGTCAGGGTTAGTTGCCTTATACCCTTCCACGCCTTCGACGGCTTCGCCTTTTCACGGGTCGAATGTCAGAGTGCATATTTATGACCCAACGTTGCGTCCCAATGGTCATCAAATACGATTCTTATTTCAAATATGGACCCGGAGACCAACAATTCTGACTGAAGCCGCTGTGTTTTTTCGGCTCTGCTTGAAAATGTAGCATAGTAATAGTAACTGGCCAGAGGTGCTTCCTTTCCCATCGCTGTATTACTTACTAATAACCATAACACAATACGCCATAAACTCTAAGCTAAATAGAGTGTTTTAAATATACCGCAGACAACTAGAATGGAGTGTATATACTTGTCTAACACAACTATATGATGGTAGAGATAAGTATATAATTTATTACATAAAGAACAGCTATATGTTTCGGCCCTTTTCATTGGCCATCTTCAGGTTGATAAATGAAAAAAACTTAGTAAGCAGCTATAGTCGACTTGTGTGGGTTGTGTACAGTGGGGAGGTAAGAGGTGAAGTGGGTATGAGGTCCCGCATGTGTTGTGTAGGATGGGTGGTGTGGGTACATGGGTTCTGCTATTTTTGCTATTCTAGATTAATATTATTGTAGTATATTATTAACCTAGAATAGCAAAAATAGCAGAACCCATGTACCCACACCACCCATCCTACACAACACATGCTGGACCTCGTACTCACTTCACCTCTTACCTCCCCACTGTACACAACCCACACAAGTCGACTATAGCTGTTTACTAAGTTTTTTCATTTATCAACCTGAAGATGGCCAATGAAAAGGGCCGAAACATATAGCTGTTCTTTATGTAATAAATTATATACTTATCTCTACCATCATATAGTTGTGTTAGACAAGTACATACACTCCAATCTAGTTTATTATAAACAAAACGTGGATGACGAACCTTTAGATTCTGAACACCGCAGACAAATTAATATGGACTGTTCCCTTCTATGGTTGCTGTATTCTGGACCCAAATTTACAGGTGATGAAATAAAGAAGACAATGAACTCGATCGGTCTGTACAATTCGAAGTGGGCTGTGAACATCAGTTCTTCTCCTTTTGTGATAACGGCCTTTATGAAAACACTCCAATCCACTAATACAAAAAAAAAAAAAAGATATTTCACTCAGTTAATGTCGATTTTGTAAATCTAGCAAAGTGTCCGCCCCATAATTCCTTCACACTGCAAATCGTAAAGAAAATAATTTCTTTCGATGCCAAAATATAATCTATAATATATGAATCTAAGACACAACTAAAGGTAAATTTCGTCTGCTGTGACGCGACACTGTGTAGGCCGAGAGACATTTACAGATTATTTCTGAAAAGCTTGTTCTCTTCCGCTTCAGGGTAGAAGACTAAATGCATTCAGCTGACTTCTTTTGACATCCGGGTTCCGTAACATCACAAAGGTATTTGACCAGATGAAAGGCTTACATCGTTTCAAGAAGCACTGTGGTCATTACAGGGTAAAGACAGAATCAGATCTGACTTAATAAAAAGTTAGCGCTCTTTCCTCTTCTTGAGAATAAATTAAGCCTGTAGTAATGGCGGCGATTTTCATTTTTCAGATAATGTTCAATATTCCGCAATGCACTATTTTAAAATAGTAAATTAAATTCAGATATGTTATGGATTAGGAATTATTTTTTGAATGCATACTGGGAACATGAAAATAATAAAACAGCAGCTCATTTCTTAGGGCATCGCCATATATAATATATTTTTTCCACAATTTTGCTACACCTCTTTTCTTCTTAGCCAATCAACTATGGAGGTTAATAACCCCGAACAGCATTTAACGTAATTCAGTAAAATCAGAAATTCTGTGCCTGCGCGTTTTGTGATGGATTATGGGATCAAATTTTTTTAATTTCACAGAGATGGTAGACATTCTTCTTAATTTTCACAGTTCTTTCCAAGAGGACATTATTATAAAGGATAATTCATTAAAGAACTTAAGCTAGAGCGTGATTCAAAGATCTGAGTAAACTTGGCAACTGCAAGAAAACTTTCAGATACAAAACATACAGTAAAATTAAGGTATTTGCTAATTTTATCTTTTAGTGGTTTCAAATAAGTTTAAACCATTACTTTATTTGATGGGCTACTGAACATTAAACTTTTGAAGCCGGAATTACTTTTTTAATTTTAGCACACACTGTATATAAAATGTGAATAATACAGGAGCCAAATACGTTAGAATTATGAAACAAACTGCATTTTGAAGAGAACAAAATGGAGAGTATATACCATGTTTAAAATATTCAGTACCTGTATTTGTTGAATAAATATATAAAATACAACTTTAGAGGTTAGCGGTGCGGTACGACCACTATAGTTGACATTAGGTGTCAAAAGGTTAAATGGCAAAGGGCTAAACCATTTATTTCGGGCTGGTTCGCAGAACGCACATGGACAAATAGCAATAATTGGTGTGCCTAACCGCCTAATTAATTGTGTAATATTTACAGTGCATGCAAAATATCTAAATGTGGCCATGGACCGCATAATACAAGCTCGTTGGCCGTTGTTTGGAGACCCACGTTGTACATGAAATCGTTTGTCATGGCTATAGTTCCTCCTACATGTGTTTTGTTACATATCAATATGCCATTCAATGGTCACTGAGAATGGGCGGGCAGGAATCTACTGTTGTTATACTCTCCCGATGCTCAGTTTGGGCTAGCCGTTGTCGGTCGGGAACGACTTCTACACCTTGTCAAGCGAGTAGTGTCCTCTCTGTTGGGGCCGCTTTGCTAGAGCATAGGCAGACTTGCACTACACACTTTCAGCAACCAAGAGTGCTTGTCGTACTTTATGCATCTTCATGGCAGCATGCCTATCTCTGAAGTTAGTGGTGCAACGTACATATTTGCATAATATATTGCATAAAGGAAGGTACGTTAAATGATTCTACTCAATAATTGTGACTGTAGTAACAACAGAAATTCTACTCATATTGTTTCCTTCCCTAATCAAGGAAATTTTGCTTTGTGTCTTATCAGGCGTAAAATTATTTTCCTTCTTCTGAGCGAAGTGCAATTTAACTTTTACGATACAAGCTCTGTAGGTATTTTACATTCTGTCGAATATGTATTTTTCTGAACTATTATAAAATTAAATAAATGCATCAAATTTACATACGTAACAATTCAGTTTGACTGTTTCCTGCTGTCCGCATCTTTTACATAAATTTTATGACTTTACTATGTTTATTCCGATGTCTCAATTCTTACATCAATTGTCCGCCTTTACAAAATCAATGAGTTTAATTTGATATAATTAATTAGATGGTTGTTGTGGGAAAAGTACAGGAATATTCACAGTTAAAGCAAATGACACTTGGAATAAACACTCTACTTTTAAAGGATGAACTTGAAGACCGCTGTGCCTTTGCAGCTACACAAACGTACTGGAGATAAGAAGCCAGAACTCTTAGAAAACCTCGTCTGAAACGTTATCTTGGAGGGCCGAGATATAGATACAAGAATGACGTAAAGAGAGCTGTTCAGGCTATGGAGCGTGAAGATGGGAAGTGCTTGTACTTGGACCAAAGACTGGATCATGTACAATGACTGTCTTTGCTGAACCTATTACCAATATTAAACCTTCAGAATGTGCTATGAAATTTCTGGTTTTTAGTCACATTTATAAATAAAATAAATTGTTTTATTTCTACATTTTTCCCCTGTTTCCGCAAAATGCATCTTTTGTTTTCCGTTTGACCTGATATGCTGAGTGTTCCACTTGTTTGTAAAAAATTATTTTGAGTTACATTGTTAGGGCATATTAACGTTAGTAAGATATAGGGAATGTCATACATCACTTAGGAAATGAAGTATAAATAAAGAACGTTACTAAAATTGTGTTAAAATAGAATCTGGATTTATTGTGGACATAATTTATGTGGCCCGTGATAGGGTCCACTCTCTAGTTTTTTTGTAAATCGGGTAATAATACTTAATCATGTAAAGTAGGCAATTTTTTTTAAAACTTTGGTTGAAATCAATTGTTCCAGGAAGACCGCCGGATTAATTCAATTATAAGAGCCGTACTTTTATATCATTATTTCAAGATCAGGTGTGCAAATTTTTATTATGTCTGCGCCACACATAAACAAAATTAAGGTAAATTATATTCCTATTCTGAAAGACAGAGAACATTCATATCCTTCTAGCTGAAATGTTGGAGTGAATGGAAGTGACTTAAAACTGTAAGAATATGGCTACAATATCACATTAGGAATACCTCTTCAACTTGTATTTAGGCACGCAAGAATCATAACGTCATGTAGTCAAGGTCGTAGGAACCACAGGCGGAAGAAACAATATCTGTGCATCAGAATTGTTGCTCTTAGTAGTTTTAAAAGACATAAATAAACAAATATTGTATTTTGAGTCTTTTAATTTAAAACGTTACAGACTAATTCATGTAAAGTCTTCTCGGTCTCTGTGGATTCCAAAAACGAAGTCTATATCCATTATAATTATTAACCAACAAATGTACTATATAAAATTTCACATTAAAACATTTAAAATCGCTCCGACATATTTCGATCCTAAGATCATCCTCAGGAAGCTACTTTGTTTCTTGCTAAAGTCATTTTAAAAACATTCACAAAATAATTCCATTATATTAACAGGGTGTTGTGGCAGCATATCGTGTTGTGTAAGAGTACGTTGTTAGGAATACGTCTGGCTATGGTGTGCGTCGTGTGTAACGTAGTGAAAGACTTTCACTACGTAATATGATATGCTGCCACAACATCCTATTAATGTAATGGAATTATTTTGTGAATGTTTTTAAAATGACTTTAACAAGAAACAAAGTAGCTTCCTGAGGATGATCTTAGGATCGAAACAAGTCGGAGCGATTTTAAGTGTTTTAATGTGCAATTTTATATAGTACATTTGTAGATTAATTATTAAAATGATTTTACGAAATGCACGGTGTAACAATGAGTATCTTTATCCACTATTTCGGAGCCTGTGTTTTCCTCCAATGCCGATGGCGACGCAGTTACACTGCCTGAAACTTTCGTTATTACATTTTAACCTTTTGGCGCCGGAATTATTTTTTTAATTTTAGCACATCCTGTATATAAAATGTGAATAATACAGGGACCAAATACATTAGAATTATGAAACAAACTGCATTTTGAAGAGAAAAAACGAAGAGTATACACCATGTTTAAAATATTCGGTACCTATATATGTTGAATAAATATATAAAATGAAACTTTGGAGTTTAGCGGTGCGGTACGTCAACTGTAGTTGACGTTAGGCGTCTAAAGGTTCAGAAGTCTGAGAGCTTGTTGTTTCTTCATTAAATACTTAGCCACTCCTTAATTGGTTCATGTAATATTTAATAAAACTGTTCAAACGAAACCGTTTTTAAACGTCGAAGAGCGTGAATTTGTTGTGCATCTTGAAGCTATTAGGGTAACGAAATTCAATAAAATCTTCACTAACTGACAGTCGCAGTACCTTGAATTGGCTCTCAGTCAGTGAAGATTTTATTCAATGAATGTAGCCATTATTGGTGAACATGTAAGAATTTCGGAATTTGTGGTTACGTACCCAAAGTACTGTTGCACTTCTCAAAAGAAGACTCCCATGTAAACCGCATGCCTGTCGCCATAATCAATAATAGAAGAGTGTCGGTTTGCGTCACATCAGAATATTATAGTGTGTTACCAATGTTACATCCGCTTGCCATAAAAAGTGACTTAAGGTTAGAATAGTATAGCCTATAACAGCACAAAAACAGCAATATTGTTCCCAAAGCTGTGTAGTACCTCTATCTGAACTCCTGGTTTATGATTTCGCCTATTCTGGTAAATAAATAGCGAAAAATGGGAGTAAAACGCAGTCTTCATCTCCAGGGTAGAAATAAAAACCTGAGATCTTACAGCTGTAGCGTGGTCTATAGGTAGGTTCATTGTTAACACAGATGATGTAATATTACAAGTCTGTATTGAGTATTTTGTATTTTTGTGGTGTATAGTGTTGATATACAATTTAAGAAGAGGTTGATACCGACGGCTGTGTCCCAGTAATATAAAGTGTCCACAAAGTCCTCCGAGTTTTCTAGTAAACACGGTTCTTAATAAAATGAACTAGACCCATACACTTGCTGTTACTTGCAGTAAGACTCTCAACGTTTATTCATCCATCAAAATATGAAATGGTGTGCACTGATACGTTGTGCCTTCAGTTGTAAGTAAAATGGCGAATGCTCAGGAAAGTGACCACTGTGTTGGCTGGCTTTTCGAAAAATATTCAAACATTCAGATACGATAAAATTACGGCACACATTTCAAGGAATCTCCTTCAATTGATAAGAGACCGACAATGAAGAGACTGGAAACCGGTAGCGTCCATGAACTTCCTCGCAGAGGTTGGCCAAGTGTGAGGGATGACGATGTGCAGTGACGTCAACATTCTTTTACACGAAGCTCTACAAAATCCACACGACGAGCTTCGCGAGAACTGGGAGATCCACGTGCTACTGTACACAAAGTACTGCATATGATTTGGAGATTAGGTGCTTACAACGTTCAACCAGTGCAAGAGTTGAAACCTGGTTACAACTTACAGGGTCTGCCTTTAGTAGAAGAGATCGATCGCAATAACTATGATGCGGACTTCTTGAAAAAAATCATGTCTTCTGACGAGGCTATAATCCATGTCTCACTTGAATGTCACAGACACAATGGGAAGATTTTGGTACTGAAAATCCACACATTGTTAAAAAAAACACATAAAGGACTGTCCCAAATTTAACATCTGGTGTGATTTAATGCATAGCCAGATTACTACTGGTCTCTTCTTTTCCAAGAAACAACAATCACTATGAATACCTAGATGGAAATGGTGCATTTCTATGCTTTGCCTCAAACCACACTTTATTCTACAGCCAGATGGCAATTCCTTTCACTGGAGTTTAAGATTACGAGCATATCTGTGTGAGAAATTTCCGGGAAGATGAATCGGCAGAGAAAGTTCATTCACCTGGCCTCCTTGTTCGCCGGACGTAACAACACTGAACTTTATTGATGTATGTACTCTGCATTGTATACAATTTATTATTTAGACCAACAAATGAACAATATACTCGTATTAACAGTAATACCTATTTCGTAAAGTATTCCGTCATGTTTCAATGTATTTACACCATCTTTAGGGAGTCTTTTTTATATGTGCTCAATTTACAAAATCAATAAAATAAAATGTTTACATAGGTTATTGTTACAGATTATCAATAGATTACACTCGTTAAAAACGTTGTAAAATGTATCAAGGTGTTATAAATGTAGTAAATCGAATGTTGTTAATTTGGTGGCTGTATATACAATCGATAAAATCTTGAAGTGTATATCTTGTTGGTGCAATCCCTATGCGTCGAGCTTCCAAGTGTGCAGGTATGATGGGGACTAAACTGGGAAGGTACTGACTTACGTAGAAGTTCCACGCATAGGGATTGCACCCAAAAGATAAACACTTCCAGATTTTATCGATTGTATATATAGCCACCAACTTACAGAATTTAAGTACTGCATTCGTATCAACGCGATACTTTGTACAACGTTCTTAACGAGTATAATCTATTGATAATCTGTAACAATCACCTATGTAAACATTTTAATTTTATTAATTTTATTGATTTTGTAACTTTAACATATATAAGTAAAAGACTGCCTCAAGGTGATGCAAATACATCGAAACATGTCGGAGTGCTGTACAAAATAGACATTGCTGTTAATATATTGTGCATTTGTTGGTATGAATAATAAACACTGGACTTTTTCACCTGGGACTTTGTAATGCGCATTATTTACCAGTTTATCAGTTACCGGAAGTAATGACATTAAGAAGAGCATCACGGATGCGACCATGACTCTTCGCATTCCTCAGAACACGACAAGAGCCTGAATATCGACCGGACGTTGTCCGTGTTACCAAGAGTGCCCAAATAGTGGTTTAGTACGGTGAGTTAAAAGTTTTGAGAATCTGACCATAAGCCGCAATAAGGTGAATGTGTCTAGCTACACTTGTTTAAGAACAGTGTTGTCTTGAGTACCTGGAGGAACTTATGGAATCAACGGCATGTTATTAGGATCGCAGCGACATCACACTTGAATTTCGCTCAGCACAAGGATTTTATTCAGCTGTTTCCTTTTTCTGGGCTGTGACGCCTTGCAGTCTGGTAAACATTCACTTTGAATGTCCTCCAAAAAGTCGGGAAATTTCTATTCTGCTGCAAGCCGTTACTTCACAAAGAAAAATAATATTATTATTAGACAAAATAATATTATTATTAGACAAAACGGTCAGAAACAAATTTCACCTCTCTATTTCTTTTTTACATACGAAAACAGACAGAAGATATTCTGAAGTCAACCAGCTAAAAAGAAACGCAAGCTTTTGGTCTTGTTAATATTTAATTTGAATCGCACTTTTGTCTAACTCGAACATATGCATCCTTTCTATTTTTGAAATTATCGCCATTACTGGTGGTGGAGTTTTACAGCAATTGCAGTATAACCTTCTACCTTTATTCCCTGTTTCGTCAAAAAAATTCATTCTCTTCAAATCTTAATGCATTTCCCGTTCTTCGTCTAAAATATTTATTTTTTATTGTTGCTTGTGTAATGTAAGCAACATTTGGTAATTACTTGGTCTCTTTGTAAAAACTGGAATATGCTTGTATTGTAACATTAGTTGACGTAACTTGGAAACTTTGGCCAGCTTACCTCACAACTGTTTGTTGAGAGGTGTATTCGTGCCCCAGTTAAATGATGTAAATATTAAGTAAAATATTTGAGTCAGCACAACGCCATTATAAAATCCCGAGGAAATTAGGCTAATGCAAAACTTGCAAGATTGGTAACACCGGAGAGAAGATCTACTGAAGTAATTTTGGTTTAGGACACGACGTTACTCTGTTGCCTGCAGTACAATTATACTTTATAATATATCATCGGTTATCATGTTGGGCTACTGGCTGATAACAGAAGGTAAGCTGGACTGACCGATTATTAAATTGCTTATTTTAGCGATTTACTTTCGGAAACAAAATACTTTTCTAAACTGTACGATTACTGATTGGGATTGAATAGTGGCGTGACTATTAATTGAGCTATAATTTTGTAACGAATTATTTAGCGTAACCAAGGAACTTAAGCATCCTATTCCGGACTTGTATAACTTATATGTATATTAATGTGTATGTATATATATAGTAGACAATAGAATTCACTGTTAAGTTTGTTACGCGGTTCGTCACTCACTGAACCCAAAGCTGTCCTTTAGCCCCCGAAATACCTAGGTAACCACAAAGCCTCTGACTTGGCTATAGCTACCGCCTATTCCCTGTTCCCGTGGGAATTCCAGGATAGGCCGCTTAACGGCCACAATAGGGTCGCCCAAACTTACCGCTCGGCTTGGGCACTACATAAATTGGTGACACAACCCCCGTAGTCACTAAGCTTGCTCAAGTCTTCCAAATTAGTTCAATAATTCACTGATGTTTTCCTAAGCCAGGAATACTATTTTGCATGTGTAACGGCACTCTTCTTTAACTGCTACAATGTGTAAAGTAAAATGAATTTTACTTTGTTATAGCATTAAATTATATTTGTCCGTCGGTCATCAGACGTATATGGGGAGAGGGGTCGTCCGGATTACACGGGGATCTGGACCAGTGAGGGGAAACTCCGTGGTACAGTGTAGAAAACATCATCATTCATCTTAGTAATTAACCAACTCAATGCACAAATTCTTGTTTTATAATACGTTTATTATACGCCTGTATATGTTTCGAGCACTGTGTGCTCGAAACATATACAGGCGTATAATACAATTATTATAAAACAAGAATTTGAGCCTTCATCGTTGCACCGTGCATTTCGTAGAATTATTTAATTAGCACACCAACTAATGCACATACATGTGCATTAGTTGTTGTGCTAATTAAAAGAATTTGTGCATTAAGTTGGTTAATTACTAAGATTATACTGAGATGCACGGTCAGCAAAACATAAAAAAAATCATCATTCATTATTACATTGAAACTCCGTAAAGCGAAAATACTGTACCTAATAGTATATAAAAATATTATTAGTGCTATATACTATTATATTCAATAGGCCAGATATTCTGCAGGTGATGCCGTCAGATTGAGAAAGGGAACTGGCATCTCTTTATGATGCAGCTCTCGCTTCCATCTGCAGAGTGACGGTTACTAGGCAACCATGTCGGATAGCTCTCCCCTTCGTGTCCACTCTCTGCCAGCGTTCCTTGTATTACATTGCTGAAATATCTGGCCATGTTCCAGTATTTTGGGTGATTGTCTAAGAAGCTTTCTTGATATTGAAGTATAAAAATAAATTTATATTTTAACCTAAACGTGTATTAGAGTGTGTGCATCTCATATGGTCATTTTAAAATACCGCGTGTTTTTGTACGCACTCTCAGTTAGATCAATAAATTCCCTCTATACACCCTGAGTTTCATTCGCCAACTAATTGGTCTGTTTAATGTGTGTCTGATATATATCGACTTTTATGTCACTATCTTGGTCTGTGTGAAACACTTACAGGCGGTGTCAAAAGCTTCAAATTTTACATGTGCTTAAATTATTCAATATGCCCTCAGCTAAAAAGTACACATAAACTTACAATACACAAGCTAAAGCTAGATTTTACGGAACATTGTTAGCATTATGAAAATGCAAACAGTTTAAACAACAACCGGTTTTTACCAATCAATCCTCTACTACCTTATATGAATATAAAGTGAAATGTTGTACAGTAAGTACATACAATTACAGTACATTTTCTAACCGCCTGTTTGAAGTTTTTTTGGGCTGCGTTGCAAACCAACTTGGGCATATACCGCCTATTTGTTGAGGTTTCTAGATCACACACAAGTAAATATAAATTGAAACACGCGTGAGCGCGGTAGGACCCTCTTATCTAGTGATAAGCTCATTGCAGAAGTCATTACCTACACAACGCACAACAAACGAAACCGACGAACAACCAAGACCATAGCGGGATTCGAAGATGCGATCCCAAAACTCAAGTGGCTGTAGACTTACACCTTAGATTGCACGGCCACTGGGATCTGCATGTACGTTTTATACCATGCTCGTAATATAGACCTTAATATCACCATAGCTTCTTCCGAAGTGAATTCTCCACAGAGGGCGATCAAGTGTTTCCTCTTTCAGTAGCCAGTGAACTCTCGTTTCCTTAAGTTCATTCGGTAGTTGCCTACAACCTCTTCTTCGCCTTGCTGTCACTTCTTCCTTCTATCTCTCCTTCAATAACCTTATAGAAGCAAGTTCCTACGCAAGATATGCCAACCCAGCTGGCTTTTCTTCTATTCATTGTATGTAGGATATTTCCTCTCCCTCTAAATTCTATGCCGTATTTCTTCGTTTCTTAGCATGATTAGTCCAAGAGATCTTCTTCATCCTTCTTCAGAACAACATTTCGAACCTTCTAGGTTTTTCTGGTCTACTTTCTGGAGTTTTTACTATGTCAGGGGAATACATTGTCTGTGACGAGCGCATACATGTCTGAAGTGATGCAAGTTTATATAGGCCTATTGCCTTTCACTATTTATAAAAATCTTTAAAATGGCCTGAAAGCCTATTCATAACAGCGACAAAATAAATAGGACGATTTTGTTGTGAGTGTACATTTTGGGGTATAGGTTTGTTTTTTTTCGTCCAAACAAGACTGATATTTTACTGTCGTGTAAAAACAATTAGATACTTAAATTCTCTCTCTTACCTTCCCTCCTCATTATCGGTGTGAGGAGTTGTGGCATGCTTAACCCTTTTCCTGCTAACGTGGAGAATATGGTGATCTCCTAATTGGGCCAGCAAATGGCAGATGGGATTTAATTCGGCGTTTAAAAGGTTAATCTAGACACGTTTTAGAAGTCCAATATTATTGTTAGCTTTTGAACTTTTCTTAACCCTGTTCTTATTCAATAACATTTTAATGGCCTTACCATACCTACCACCCCAGCTTGCGTTTTGTAAACACAAATATTTTTAGAGTTATTTGTCCTTTTTACTGATTTGTGTTAACTGCATTTTTCTTTACGCAATTATCAAATCCTGTAAATCACACTGCTTTCGAGTATTCTCAAATTTTCATTTTAACTCTGTGTGGACCGATAGAAGCCCGCATTAAATTTACCACCCACCACGCTAATTTTAGTACTATATTTATATTTAATTTAATCAAATAGCTAAGAGTAATTTTTAAAAGTCACGGACAGATCAATTTGGCGACAATTTTGTTTACATTCTTCTATTTAGTGTATTTTACTGCAGAAATGCTGGATGATTACTGCCGTTCAAGGAAGTTATAACGTTCATTTACTTGTTGCCATTTTTAATTTTACGTGGATTCTTTAATTACCCTGTCGAAATGTAGAATATAGAGAGTTTGATGACAATATTATTCACGATTATTGCATTTTAAAGGAACTGGGAGGAAGGAATCGTGACTTAATTCAAGTTACTCTGACAGGATGTGGACTAATAAATATCACGAACGTTATAATACACAATAGCTGATATTTGAGCAGGAGAACTTCATAATACGAAACTAGACTGCTACTCACATTTTTGTGTTACTGTACCAACATTACTCAACATAACTTCCTTTTGCATGTTAATGTGTCATCACTTATCATCAATACCTTACATTTAACAATAATCACAAGCTCGCGTCTGGTTGTCGCCTCCCTATCGTCACCATGCTTTTCGCGTTGTGTGCATTGTCGTATATCGAGTGCAGAAAATAGTCTCGCGTGCAAAATCCAAATATTTCCCATGCGGTACAATATGTTCCCGCCATCCGTATGTTTTCCACCGGACGCTTCTGATAAAATCTATGTAGTCCGAGAACGGTATCACATTGTGGCTATTTATAGCATAGCGTACCATTTGGGCTAAGAGCCAGGGTACGATATTATGTTTTGGCCGAAGCCAGAAAGAAAAGTTCTGAAGAAACGGCCAGGAAACTGGAATCTATCGAGGATTACTCCGCAATATTTGTGCCGGCCTCTTCCCCGTCTATTGCCATATCACTGCAATCTCCCCCCATAAGGTCATTCGAGAGGTCAAATTTTCCATTTTGTTACATTGTTCGATGCCTCTAGATTTATCTTGTAGGATGGAGCTTTGGTCGAAACGATATTTTGTATTACACGGAACAACGTCTAGACTATCATCCCTGCAGGAGGCGTTGATCAATATTTTTCCACACCGTGAGACAATGGGGGGGATGGCGTTGTCATTATAGCACTCATTCGTGAAGGTTCCTTAGCAGCCTGCTACACACCTCGCAATATAATATATATCCCTTTCTTCTGTGCTCATTTTGTTGTGGCTGCAGAATATAGCTCCACTCGGAAAAGAAGATAAGGGCGTATTCGAAATCGTAGGGTATCACATACAGGTTATGAGAATTCGTGGCCTCCATGAAGTCCGTCCGTACGTCGAACCAGTCAGCTATTAAGAACCCCGAAATTCTGTATTGTACCAGCACCGCACATGGAAGAGATCACGTTTAGAGCTTTCATGTTGTTCGTGGTCTTTTGTTTCAGTTGAAGGGTTGAGAGAGAAATTCTGAAGAAGTCTCCCTGCCAGGTGTACCGCAGCAAAACCATTGTTACTGCACGTGTCACATGTTGGTAATGAGAAAAACACGTGTTGTGTACCACAGCTTGGATTTTAGAAAGGGATATATATAACGTACCCTCTGTCCAAGTTGGAGTGTTCTGATTTCCATGCCTCGGACCTTAAATTTGACTTTCGGCAATACTGCTGACCAAGGGAGGCACTGTCTTACGAATGAGGGGGCAAAGCTTATTCCAAAGGTCGTCGCCTCTTGCCTATGTGGTATGTCCATAATGGTCTTCTGCGTATCTCACTTTCGTTTTGATAAGGCAGTCGATATGTCCATGTCAACGAGTGTTCCAGTAGCCTGAATCTAGTGTGCTGGAATTTCACCTGCTCTGTCTATATCCGATGGGTCAGTTAAAAGAATCGTCACATCATCTGCATAAGAAATCACTGCAGTATTCTTTTGGCGAGGGTTGATTTGTATCCCTTCAAGATATCGATATATTTGTTAAGGGAGAGAATTTATGGTAAATATAAATAGACGTCTACTTAGGTAGCAATCCTGTCGCACAACACATTAAATTTGATAGTCCTTGAGCAATTACTACTAAGGTGTATTGCAGCGGGTCTGTTATCATACAGGGATTATTACGGACTATACCCATGTATCTGTGAAGTCCCGAAAGAACACTCACAAGAAATTCGGTAAAAGGCAGAGGAAAAGTCCAGTGAGAGGAGGTTTGCGTGTTAATTCGGCATCAACAATGACGACATCTAGGATCCCGCAACAACGTCAAGCATAATAGGCGTACGGCCTGTAATGGCGCATTGTTTTCCAGGATGTATGATATCAGGCAAGGAAGGCCGCAGCCTGTTGGTAATTATTCTTGCTAAGAATTTATAGTCAGATTTCAAAAGGGTGACGAGACGGCAGTAATTTTATGTATTCGAATGTGCAGATTTTCGAATACATAGCAGGAGCCAAATTTTTTCTTTTTCCGTTGTTCTGTTTTTCAGATGTAGTATCGCCTCATTATCAACGCAAACTAAGTTATTTTAGGTTTAATTCTACACTGTGACTTAAATTCAAGGCTCAGATTGTCCAGCCCCGGGGATTTACGTTTCGCGCCTTTATGAATTGCACGTCAAAGTTCTAATTCTGTGGAGATGCTCAAGTACGAATCGTATTGGTGGACCCCGGAACTGGTACGGACATGGTGACGAATAAAAGCCCCTTTCTAGGCCGGAAACAAAATGCCCATTGCTACCCAATTTACAGATTCAGTTATTGCTGGTCATCATGGCAGAAAAGCACCAGTGACTAAATATGAACATTGTTAAGTATGCGGTTGTGTGTGAAAAAATTGTCAGAATATAGTTTATATAGAGACTGGTTAAAAATGATTTCAAACAAAACGTTAAAAATGTGTCATGTAATGGAACAAATGGAACCATCGCCCCTTCTAATTTGAAATCACGAGAGAGGGAATTCAATTTATTTCCTTTTGAAGACATTACAATGCACAAACGGTAAACTATTTCACAGAAATCATTAAATTGTCTTTTGTTGTTATGTGTGCTATTGAGCAAAAGCTACTAACCCGGAGGAAAGTTGATGAATTGCGAGGGGTAGATGAGAGAAAGGACATTACAATGTCAGTCAGCACAAAAGAATGCTATTGCCACTCACTTATGAGATAAAAGTCAATACAAGTTTCAAAGTTAGCCATTGCGTTAAAAACACTCTGTCAAATGTCTGTGTGAAGTTCACATATATTTGGTAGTCTGCCACGTAAAGAAGGATAAGCATATGAGGCCCCCCCACACACACAACCACACGCACACACGTAGAGACACAAGGTGCAAAAATTCTTTTGCAAGTAAAAGAACATTTACATATCCATTTGGTAAATTTGTCTTCTTACAAAGATCCTACAGCGTAAATAAAGTCCCTTACTTCTCGACGCAGAAACCAGCCCAATTCATGTGGGATTTAGATAAAAAAAATAACACTTGTACAGAATTTTCTCCGAATAATTCGGTTTTCTTCTCATAGTAAATCAGGCCACTGCTCCAAGTTCAGTCTTTATTCTATTATCAGCTGAGAGTTTCGTCTTGTACTGTATTAACAGTTCTCATAGCACTTTTGATAATATCCATAAAAATTAGAGGAGATTTTTGGACTGAAATCAGTATCGTAGTCGTCGTCAACACTAATATCACGTTAAGTATCGAACTGCAACAATGACGAAGTAAACCTTCTATTATCAGATTCAAACCCAGGATCTCTTTCTGGAGACAAGCAAACTTACCAAAATTTTCAAACATATTAGCACGTCTTCGATACCTGATTTGAAATTAGGACATAAAAACATTCTGAAATGCCTGGAATTAATTCCTGAAAAATATAAAACACTTCATGTTGTTTAAATATTTTCTATTAAATAAATTATTTATATTTTTATTTGGCGGCATTCTGTGTCCACCATAATCGATTTGAAGTTTCGAAATTCTGCCACTTTTATAAGGAAATATAATATTACTGACGTCATTAAACATTTAAATAAGGCACCCATTTTCCAGCCTGTTTTAAATATATCAGTAATTTTCGTCCAATGCCTTTTTCTCTATATATGACTACCGCTGTGGTCGGAACTGCCCCACTGCCTTGTAGGAACCAAAGACAGAATTACAGCCAGGTCTGCGGCGCTGAATCACACGATAGAAAAGGGCCAATAATTACATAAATCCAGACTCCTATAGGTTATTTGGAGAGTTATAAGACAGAGAGTGCTATACTTTGTGTATGCCTACGGCATAAAGTGCACACTGCAACTTACGATACCTATTCGTAGCATGTTCAGAACAAATCAGCATTACTCGAACATAAATATACACATAATTAAAGAGATATTCTTTTAGGAACTTGACAGTTGTTATCACCGTATGCCGACGTTACAGTAAATAGGTATTATGTACATGACCGGACACTCTTCGAGAATGGATTGCTGTCCTTAATTACGACAGCAGACATTTCAATGATCACCTAATTAATACCTTGTTCAAGCATTCGGTTCGACCGTCAAGAGCGATGCTTGATTGTGTCTCCACAGACAGTCACGGCGAGATGAATGTTCTGTATTTTGTCAGGGATGTTTGATCGTATGAGCTTGTGTACATTTTAACCAGCAAAGTGGTGTTCTTACTATCACACCTCACTGTAAATACCTTTTCCATACCTCAGTCAACGACAAGAACAACAACAAAACAAACTTAGTGGTAAATTGTGAAGTGAGATAGAAAACCAACAAGATGTAACAGTTAGAGGTTTATGCTGGATGTGGTTGGTAGCGGTTGTGGGGCGCTGTATTTTAGGGCGCGAGCGCCCCACAACCGCTACCAAC